>ERZ857629.356-NODE-356-length-67044-cov-9.601890_pt1 | contig 67044 bp, 49 predicted proteins | sample MGYA00519700_ERZ857629 | MGnify/ENA primary metagenome ERZ857629 (study PRJEB31778, sample SAMEA3449351) | human gut metagenome | biome: human gut; feature: human-associated habitat; material: faeces | place: United Kingdom | collected 2010/2012 ... | reverse complement strand
TTGGTTCTGTTCAATCAATCACCAAAATGGTAGTTGTTACCATGGAGGAAGAGAGTTGCGTAGAAAAAGATGGATACCATATAGAGCTCGTTCCTTTATGGAAATGGCTACTTAGATACTAATACATTGGGAGGATTTCTTTAAGCCAAAAGTAGTATACATGGAAATTCAAACAGACAATCCTAATGATGGATATCCTTTTCCATGTTTTTCTTATGATAACAGAAATTCTATTGCGCTCAATACAGCCTATATAATGTGTAGCAATTCTGTTGATGTCCGATATGTTTTAGGCATCCTAAATTCCACAGTAGGTAGAATGATTGCAAGATTGTATGTGACACAATTACAAGAACGGCAGTATAGAATGTTGGCTCAATATATATCTAAATTTCCGATAGCCAAATCCACATCAAAAATACAGGATGAAGTTATTAAAAGAGTTCAAAAATGTTTAGATTCAAACTCCACACTCAATGAAGAGGACATAAACAGAATTGTTTATCAAATATATGGATTTGAATCATCTGAAATAGCTCATATAGAAAATCTTATATGAACAACAATAGGAGGCAGCTGAATATACAGTCGCCCCCTATTATTGCTTATACTTGTTCCTCTATGTAGTGAATTTCTTCTTTCGTAAACTTATAAATGTCGTAAATATACAGGTCGAATAAGTTCAGCCGTTCTTGTACGTTCGTCTTCTGTTTGGCAGTTAGACAAGATTTCGTCTCTTTTTTCAGTGTTGATGATAAACGCATCGTTATATCCGGTAAGAACTCCACGGTAAATATTAATATCCCAATCTTTAAGTGGAGTTCCCACGGCTTCTATCTTACGCTTGATGCTTTGTTCGATAGGAGAAAGTATCACCCACGAGTCCGAACCGGCGAAATGACATTCCACGCTTTGTTGCTGCACATAATCGCTCAGTTTTTCTATGTCAAAATCTCCTTTACTTATTGAGCAGGCTTGAGTACTTCCTGAAGGAGGACATTTTTTAATGTTTAGTATATTCACGTCCACTGTTGCCGACTCAAAAACTTTGAATCCTGCAAAATCAATTAATGTAGTAGGATTGTATTCTTCGGTCAAATGTTTGCGAAGCGATTTTCCGTATCCTGCCCTCATCCATTTGTTTGATGTAATGAAGGAGAGTGTCGCATTTGGTTTCAATAACTTCATTCCCATTTCATAGAACAGGCAATAAATGTCGCCTGTGCGTTCATAGGTTTTGTAATCCATTTTTTGCAGGAAATCTGCATCCGTTCCCATTTTCTGCAGTTGAATATATGGTGGGTTTCCTATGACACAGTCAAAGCCTGTAAAGTTTCCCGAATCGTCCAAAACTTCGGGAAATTCGATACGCCATTCAAAAGCTCCGACATACATTTTATTGCTTTCGATTTCTTCTATTTGGGCGTTGAGTTTATCTATTTTTGTTTGTAATTCTTTTGCCTGTCTTTCGCGCACGGTTTGTTCCTTTTTTGAAATTTCAAACAATTGGGGCGCAAGAAGTTCTTTCTGCTTTTCTTCCAGTTGTCTTTTTCGCAAAATTTTCGGGTCGTGCAATTGTATTTGTGTTCTCAATGTGGATTTTATTGTTGAGATCATTTGTTCCAATTCACGTTTCTCTTCTTTGTTGTGAGCGTTCTTATAGTGATTGACTGCGTTCTTGTATTGACTTATCGTAATATCAGTTTTCTTTAGTATTTCGGATATGTCTTGCTGCAGTTCAAAACGATGTATAAGCGAATTGCCGTTTTTAATGTTTATGTCAATGTTTGGCAAAGTTTCCAATTCTGTGTAACCGCTTTCTTTTGTGTAGTAGGCATTCTTAAGAAGTTCTATCCACAAACGCAGGCGGCAGATGTTAACAGCGTTTGGATTGAGGTCAACTCCGAACAAACAGTTTTCTATAATTCTTCGTTTTTCATTGAAAAGGGCTTCTTGTATTCGCTGACTTTCAGCATTGCCGGGAATATAAACGAAAGGTTCTCCGTCGGAATCGGAAACTATTAGTTCATCATTCTCTATTTCAATATTCCAATCCTGCTTCTTTATGCGCTTCCCATTGCAGTCCAAAAGAATTCCGAGGTCGTATTTTGTGCGGATTATTTCATTTAGCACAGAAACAAGAAAATGTCCCGAGCCAACTGCGGGGTCACAAATGCGAATTGAGTTTACTATAGCATTGGCTTGTTTGAAATCGGTAATGTCTTTGTCTTTCAAATTCTCATAGTCGGAGCAGAATTTTCCATCCCCGATGATTTTATTGAATTTTTGAACTACTGTTGCTTGGACGGCTTCCCGACTCATGTACATGGTAATGGAGCCGGGCGTAAACACAGAACCGTCTTTGTGTCCGTTTATCTTTTCGAAAATAAGTCCAAGTACAGAAGCATTGATTAGGGTCTTGGTGTTTTCCTGTACGTTTTCGGAACCGTCATCAGCAAAATCGTAAGCATCAAGAAACTCCAAAAGATAGCGCAAAGTGGTAAGTTGTTTATAGCGTGGTTTCTGTCCGTCCTTAAGAACGGTATTACTGTAAAGAGGAAGCTCACTGTTATCCAGACTGCTTATTCTTATGGTGTTGCGTTCCAATGCGCTGAGCTCGAATAAAGAGCTGTTCAAGTATGGAATCTTTCCGAATTTCTCGTTGATTGTTTCGCTTCGGTCGTTTGGACGTTTTGCCAATACTTGAAAGAACAATTTGTTCAGTTCGTCATAATCAGGAATGAAACCGGGGCGCAAAAAAGCGTATGAAGTATCTCCTTTGTGGTATTTTACCAATTGTGCTTCCAGCAGCTTGAGAAAAAGTATCCTGTTTATCCAACCAATCGTCAATGACAATGCAATATTGAAAAGTTGCTCTTGTTTGTCTTTGCCAAATGATGAACGTTTTTTTATGTTGTAAAGCCAATCTTCGCTATCGAGAACTGTTATGGCGTTTTCAAGAATGGATGCCGGATTTCGCTTGTCTGCTTCTCTGCGGGTAATGATGCGTTTGTTGCTGTCCTTTTCCTCTACTTCTTCCAAACCGATAATATAAAGCAGCTCGCTGTAGAATTTCGTGTTGAGCGAATTACTGTCATTTTGAAACCGTTTCTTCAGCAAATGCTCAGGACTGAACACTTTGTACAATTCTATAAGGCGTTTGTCTATGCCTTTGTTCAAGTAGTCGCGATAGTTCCGAATATCAAAATAAGTATATGTCAAAGAATCCTTTGCCGATTCTATAACATCGGCAGCAATTTCCTTATAGAAAAAATCTGTTTTGTCAGAAGTCAGGACTCCTTCGCTAAATTCCGAAAAATGTTTCAACAGTTTTTTATCGGAATAAAACACTCGTTCAAATTCCCTGGCATCGAAAACAAAAAACTCATGAACATTGGTAACTATAAGTTGTTTCAACTGAATATTTTTCTTTTCCACACGCTCTCGCAAATAGTATAACAGGAGCTCCTGCAAAGCTTTTTTGTTCAGATTGTCTCTTGTTATCATTTCTGAAACATTTGCCGGCATTTTCACTTCGAAAATCACACCTACCGGAGCCTCTATACTGTTGCCAAGATGAATGGCGCAATCAATGCGTCCGTTGGGCGAAACTTTATAACTTTGCCCGTAGAAAGTGAGTTTGAGAAAATCCATTAAATCGCCCTTGAGTTTTTCTTCCGTGTCTACAGAGGCTATTTGCTTATACAAAAATCCGAGTTGCTGTTTGAACACATCAAAAGAACTTTTATCTATATTGATCTGACGATATGCTTTATTCAAAGACTGGGCTATGGTAAGTTCGGGCATAGTACATGTATTTTGCGGCGGTTTTTACAGTTTTAACTTGCGTATTATTTTTACGTTGTAAATTTTATGCTATCTCCGCCTAAGTTTCCGGTATTTCTTAAATCACCAAATATCAAAAGAATTATTAGTACAAAGATAACAAAAAAATATATGCATAAGTTTGTCCGTACAAAAGTTCATCTCTTTGGCAGACGAAGAGAATAAAAATGTTTTTCCTGCTCTGCCTATATGAAACGTTCTTTTATGAAACGGGCAAGAGTGTTACGGTCAACCTTACATATTCGGGCAATCTTACGTTTAGAGACATTCACAGACAACAGTTCCTTTATCAGTGTTTCCTTCCCCGACAACTTATATTTGTCAGGCGAATTTTTCCTTCCTTTCGGGCGTCCCAAAATAACTCCTTCAGCTTTCTTGCGTGCCAAAGCCTCTTTGGTGCGTTGGCTGATAAGGTTTCGTTCAATCTCTGCCGATAGACCAAACGCAAAAGCCAGGACTTTGCTTTGTATATCGTCTCCCAAACGATAATTATCCTTGATTGTCCATACACGACACTCTTTTGTCATGCAAATATTCAGTATCTCCATAATCATGAAGAGGTTACGTCCAAGACGAGACAATTCGGCACAGATTATGAGATCGTCTTTCCTTACTTTATTAAGCAATCTGCCCAACTGCCGTTTGTCGTATGATTTCGTTCCGCTGATAGTTTCTTCCATCCACCCGTCAATTTTTATATTTTCCCGCCTGCAAAAATTATTTATCTCAAAACGTTGGTTTTCTACTGTCTGTTTGTCGCTGCTCACACGAATATATCCGTAAATCATTACCTTTATTATTTTATTGATTAAACAATTTGTAAAGACTTCCAAAATAAAAAGCAAAACACGAAATGCCTGTTTTTACAAGAATATCCGAATACGGACGAAAAATTCCAAAACCACAAAATAACAAAGCCTTTGAGCCGGCAATGCTTTTAATTATTGTCTCACACATACGGCGCATACCTGAGCATTGGCTTATATACCGGTGAAATGGTAGCGAATATGCTTACGTAACAACAGTATGCGAAAAACAGTCAATACTTCTGCCCATACGCCATGCACCATATAAAGCAAACCATGAGCCGCAACAATTTCTTTGTGTCTGTGTTTGCCTGTACGCGGGTGGGGATTGCGATGACTCGGAGCATATTTTTAAGCTGCAACATTCGAGAGATTTTTATGCACGTTTTGTGTCCCGAAAAAACATAAGGCATCTTGCAAAAAATACAAGCCATGTGTGTTTTTTCAATGCCCGAAACGGGGCGAAACAGATGCCGTTTTCGTGAAACGAATCGGGCATTAGTTGCTACGCACGGGTTGTTTTTTGGAGTTTGAAACCGATACTTTTGCTTTTTTGTTTAACTTTGTAGCCTATACATAAAACAAATCCTAATTTTCAAATGAACAAGAAAAATCTGTTTCTCTTGTCTGTCGCGGCATTTTCGCTTGGTGTTTCGGCACAGACGGGCAAAGAATGGGACGACGTGAGTATTTTTCAGATTAATCGCGAAAAGGCTCATACCCTTGCAATACCTGTTGCCGACGCAAAGGCGGTAATGGAAAACAATATGGAGAGTTCGCCGTATTATCTCTCACTCAACGGTGTTTGGAAGTTCAAATGGGTGGCGAATCCCGAGAACAAACCCGCCGGTTTTGAGAATCCGGAATACGATGACGGTAAATGGGATGATATTTCGGTTCCCGCCACATGGCAGGTATATGGCGTGAGGCACAACAAGGATTGGGACAAGCCTTTATATACAAATGCGGCTTATCCTTTCACTTTTACCCCCGAGACTTTCAGTGTCATGGCTCCGCGTCCGGCAGATTGGCAGTATAATGACAATATGAAGAACCCCGTGGGCAGTTATCGCAGGAAGTTCATGGTGCCCGATAATTGGAAAGGGCGTGATGTTTACGTCAGATTCAATGGTGCGGGACACGGATATTATGTTTGGGTTAACGGAAAATTCACGGGATATGCCGAAGACTCCTACCTGCCGTCGGAATTCAAGATTACCGACTATCTGCAAAAGGGCGAAAACACCATAGCAGTGCAAGTGTATCGTTTTACGAGCGGTTCGTTCCTCGAAGATCAGGACTATTTCAGACTCACGGGCATTACGCGCGACGTTTTCCTGTGGTCGGCACCGAAAGTTCAGATTCGCGACTATTTTGCAACCACACAAATTGATTACGCAGCCAAGAGCGCAAAGGTGAAAATCAGTACCGACATACAGATAGCCCCGAAGACAAAAGCGGCAAAGGACATGACGCTCACGGCTGAGATTTGGGACAACGGCAAAAAGGTTTCGGAGTTTTCTAACAGGCTTGACCTTTCGAAATCGCACAATCAGGAAATGGAACTGACCGTTGGCAATGCCAAATTGTGGAATGCCGAACAGCCCAACCTTTATGACCTTGTTCTGAAACTCTCTCAAAAAGGCAAGACTATTGATGTGCGCGGAAGCAAACTCGGCATACGCGAGGTTGCAGTCAATGAGCAGGGAGCCATAACCATTAACGGCAAGCCGATAAAGATTCACGGTGTGAACAGACACGACTTCAGCACCACAAACGGGCGAACGGTGTCGAAAGAAGAGATGGAGCGGGACATTATGCTCATGAAGCGACTGAACATAAACGCCGTGCGCACGAGCCATTACCCGAACAATCCTTACTTTTACGACCTTTGCGACAAACACGGCATGTATGTTCTTGCCGAAGCCAATATAGAATGCAACGGCAACTTTTCACTGTCGGGCAATGAGAAATTTGCCGCGCCAATGGTGGAGAGAAATGTGAACCATGTGCTTTGGATGCGCAATCATCCCTGCATATTTATATGGAGTTTCGGCAACGAGAGCGGAGGCGGCAGGAATCTCGAAAAAATTTCTCAGGCAATAAAAGCACTCGATACCACAAGACTTACACACTACGAGCAAAATTCCCAATGGTGCAGCACCACGAGCACAATGTATGCGAGTGTGGACAGAATAAAAGCCATTGGCGAAGAACGATTGGCGCAATATAAAAAAGGCATAAAGCCTCGTCCGCACATTCAATGCGAAAACACCCACGCCATGGGCAACTCCATGGGCAACCAAAGGGAATATTACAATTTATATGAGCACTATCCCGCTCTTGCAGGGGAATTTATCTGGGACTGGAAAGACCAGGGGTTGAGCATGCCCGTTCCCGGAAAACACAACAGGCTTTACTGGGCTTACGGAGGCGATTTCGGCGACAAACCTAACGACGGTAATTTTTGCACCAACGGTGTGATTTTCCCCGATTTCACTTATTCGGCAAAAGCCATCAACGTAAAGAAAATTTATCAGCCTGCCGATTTCGCAATGAACGACAGTGTGAATGGCGTATTCACCATTAAAAACAAAATGTCATTCGAAAATCTTGACAAATACGCCATAAGCTATCAAATATACGAGGACGGAATAGCCCTAAGCAAGCGGGAAATAGCAGATTGCAGCATTGCCGGCGGCGAAAGCAGGCAAATAACTCTCGGAAACCTTGTTCCCGACAACGCAAGAACGGATGCCGACTACAGTGTGCGCTTCAGCGTGAAACAGAAAACCGCAACCGCATGGGCGGAAAAGGGATATGAAGTTGCGGCGGAGCAATTCACGCTGCGCAAAGCCTCATCCAGACCGGCATACAAGGCAATGGGCAACGACAAGATAAAGACTGCCACGCAAGACAACAAAGACATTACCGTGGAGGGTGCTAATTTCCGCGCCACTTTCTCTTCTGCCACCGGACAGATAGCAAAATACGAGTACAAAGGCAAACTTCTGCTCGACAGTCTCCATTTTAATGCTTTCCGCGCTCCCACCGACAACGACCACAGTCATGCCTGGATGTGGGACAACCTTGGTTTGCGAAACCTGAAACCTCAAGCCGGAACATGGAACACCAAGACAGAAAAAGACGGAAGCATTACACTTAAAATCACAAACCTATACGCCGGCAGCGGCGCAGCAAACTTTTCCACGCAAATGGAATATCGCGTGCTTGCAGACGGGACGGTTTCGGTTTCAAGCAAGATTGTTCCGTGGCGCAACGGTGTTGCAGTGCCCAAGATTGGTTATCGTTTCTATATGCCCGAAGGTTATGAAAATTTCGACTGGTACGGACGCGGACCATGGGATAATTATCGCGACCGCAAGGAATCCTGTTTCCCGGGACTCTATCACAGCACCGTCAGCGAGCAATGGACGGGATTTGCAAAGCCGCAGGAAACGGGCAACAAGGAAGATGTGCGCTACATAGCCCTTACCAATAACTCGGGCAACGGTCTGATGGTAGTCAATGCCCAAGAAATGTCTGCCACGGTGGGACATTGGCGTGCCGAAGACATTTACACCGATGCCGCCCACAGGAAACTTCATCCCTACGAAGTACCTATGGTCAAGGAAAACGTGGTTTGCATTGACGCTGCCAATCGTGCGCTCGGCAACAACAGTTGCGGTCCGGACGTTTTGCCGCAATACGAACTTCTTACACAACCAGTGGTGATGAACTTCACTATCATTCCGATCGAAGAGGTTAACACCAAAGAGCAGATGGTCGAAAAAGGACGCACAAAGGGAGTGGTTTGCATGCCTGTGGAACTCGACAACAAGGACGGCAAAGTTGTTCTGAGCTGCGCCACAGACAATGCCACGATTTTCTATTCCACAAACGGCAAAAGCTATAAGAAATACACCGCACCCCTGTCAATGCCGCCGGGAGGAACCGTTCACGCATATGCCACTGCCGAAGGTTTGCAGCCGGGTATGATTACCGAAAGCACCATATATGCAAACGTGGACAAGAAACTGTGGAAAATCCTAAGTTTCAGCAGCGAACAAGGCACGGCACACGAAAGCGCAGCCAACGCAATAGACGGAAATCCGAACACAATATGGCACACGCAGTACAAGCCCGAAGAAGTGCCCTACCCTCACGAGATGGTTGTTGACATGGGCAAGATGTACAACGTTGCAAAGTTCATATACACTCCGCGAATCGACATGAACACCGGTTGGATAAAGAACTGCGAAATTTACTTCAGCAACGACCCTACCAATTGGGGCGAGCCGGTATGCAAAGAAGCTTTCAAAGCCGACGCATCCGAAAAAACAGTTACTCTTCCCCGCGTGGTAAAAGCGCGTTACTTCCGCTTCGTTGCCAAATCCGAAGCTTTCGGGCGCAACTACGCTTCGGTGGCGGAGTTTGATATAATTGCAAAATAACGAAAGCGTTAAGTCATAAAAACTTATAGAACAAACCGCCCTGCCCGATGCTTTGGTTTTAAGCCGCACCGGGCAGGGTTTTCTTTTCATCCCGCCGATTTCATAAGTATCCCGCGAAAACGTAGAAAAAACATGAAAATATCAGAAATCAAAAGCGAACTGCTATCAACATTAAAGCCATACGTCTCGAGCCAAGGCTTCAAAGTAAACAAAACACAGTTTTGTCTTAAAAGAGATGGCGAAAACAATGAATGCCAATTCTCTTTTGACTACAACTCGTGGGGTGATGAAATTCACATATTCCCTTATGTTCAAATAAGAAACAAAAAGATTCATTCCATTTGCGAAACCTGCGATTTTCATCTTAACTATACGGCATTCATAAACCTTTTGGTGCTTAAAAAGATTTACGACGGAACTTTTACAGAGGACACAAAATGGAAAATGCAGTATGACAGACAGGACAGGTTCGTTATTTTTGACAACAGCGATATGGAAAAAGCCAAAGCAGAGCTTATAAAACTATTGCCTATGGGACTGAAATATTTCCATGACCATGACGACATTTACGCCATAGACAAAATGTATAACACGCCCCCTTTGAACAAACAAAATCCCAACAGCTCCGGTTTTGACACCCAATGTGTCATAGGCTTAATCTCTGCAAAATTGGCACACAACGGCAATTATGAGCAAATCAGCAGTTTATACTCAAGCCTCATACAGTCAGAAGACGTGCTGCAAGACACAAGAAACAAGTTTGAACGCATTAAAAATTCAATCGAAACGCTATAAGCAACCGCGAAAAGGATTCCGCAGGCTTTAATAACCGCCTACGGACTTTTTCAGCATTTTTTGCGGATTTCCCTTCCTGCTTTTTACGCTACAAGTCCGTCGGGAAAGCCCGCCTTGTGCTTCAGACGGAAATTTCACAAAATATAACCTGCCGCTTTTTTGAGATAACAATTACCGAGTGTCAAGCCTTCGGACGCAGGTATGCACCGGCAGTAAAATTCACAGGAATTGCGAGAAAGACAATGAGGGTTTGTGAGGGCATTTCGCCTCACCGGAAAAAGCATAAGGCACTTCGCAAAAAACATAAGCCATATATTTTAAAATACAAGGCACTTATTTTAAAATAAGTGCCTTGTATTTTTCAGTTTTCCAAGAAGCTGATTAACAGCAACTCACAAAAGCCCTAAAAAAGCCCCTCCCCGTCTCGTTTTTTTGCTCGTAAAACACCACGTATTCTTCGCCAAACACACTTTGTTACTTGCCAAACAACATTCATTTCTTACCAAACAGACTTAATCCCTCGCAAAACCACATTTTTCAATTATTTACAAAACTACATTCCCCGCAACTCCATCTTTACCACTCATAATACAGCATTTTTCATTCAACAAACTACATTTACCCAATATCATACTACATTCACCCCTTACACAACTACCTTTATCTATCACAAAGAAATATCTATACTTTACCAAACACAATACAACCATTATCCAACAACCCTTACCCATTACCAAACCCACTTCGTCCCACACCCAACTACATTCATCCCTTACACAACTACCTTTATCCCTTAACAAACAGACTGCATAGTCAACCATTTTCTTCAAAAGGACTATGGGCAACAAAAAAATCGGGGCGACATCGCTAAATGCCGTCCCGATTAAAATTATGAAGTTTTTTATCCTTTTCGGAATTACATCATGCCGCCGCCCATTCCGGGATTAGGCATAGGAGCAGGGGTATCCTCCTTCTTATCGCAGATTACGCATTCGGTAGTCAGGAACATGCCGGCAACAGATGCCGCATTTTCAAGAGCAACACGGGTAACCTTAGCAGGATCTACGACACCCTGTTCACGCAAATCGCCATACTTCTCAGTCTTAGCGTTGAAGCCGAAGTTTCCTTCGCCCTCGCGAACCTTGTTAACCACAACAGCGCCCTCAATGCCCGCATTGGAGCAAATCTGACGCAAAGGCTCTTCGATAGCACGGCGAACAATTGCAATACCGGTAGTTTCGTCAGCGTTATCACCGGTCATGCCGTCAAGAGCTTTCTGTGCGCGGATGTAAGCAACGCCGCCGCCGGTTACGATACCCTCTTCAATTGCAGCACGTGTAGCGCAAAGAGCATCGTCGCAACGGTCTTTCTTTTCTTTCTGCTCTGTTTCGGAAGCTGCACCTACCTCGAGAACGCAAACGCCACCCGAAAGTTTTGCAAGACGTTCCTGAAGTTTCTCCTTGTCATAGGTAGAAGTAGTATTTTCTATCTCGTTCTTCAGCTGACCTATGCGATCCTGTATGTTTTGTTTGTCGCCGCCGCCGTTAACAATGGTAGTGTTGTCCTTAGTAACGGTAACTTTCTCGGCAGAACCAAGCATTTCAATTGTAGCCTGCTCAAGTTTCAAACCTTTATCCTCGCTGATTACAACGCCACCTGTAAGAATTGCAATATCTTCGAGCATTGCTTTACGACGATCACCAAATCCCGGAGCTTTTATAGCACAAATCTTAAGCTGAGCACGGAGACGGTTAACAACCAAAGTAGTTAATGCTTCAGAATCCACATCTTCTGCAATAACAAGCAAAGGACGACCGCTCTGAACCGCACTGTTCAAAATGGGAAGGAAGTCCTTAAGGTTGGAAATCTTCTTGTCGTAAATAAGAATGTAAGGTTTCTCCATTACACACTCCATTTTCTCCGGCTCTGTGATAAAGTAAGGAGAAAGATAGCCACGGTCGAACTGCATTCCCTCTACGGTTTTCAAAACAGTGTCGCGACCTTTTGCATCTTCAATTGTAATTACGCCGTTAACGCTTACGGCACGCATACCGTCAGCAATGAGTTTACCGATTTCAGGATCATTGTTACCGGAAATAGTAGCTACCTGTTCGATTTTCTCATAACTGTTTTCTATTTTCTCGGCCTGGCTCTTGATTTCTTCCACAACTTTTGCCACAGCCTTGTCAATGCCTCGTTTAATATCGAGAGGATTTGCACCGGCTGCCACATTCTTCATTCCTTCTGTAAGAATAGCCTGTGTCAAAACCGTTGCGGTGGTTGTTCCGTCGCCTGCATCGTCGCCGGTTTTGCTTGCCACGCTTTTCACGAGCTGTGCGCCGGCATTCTTAAAGGAATCTTCGAGTTCTATTTCCTTTGCCACGGTAACACCGTCCTTTGTAATGCGGGGAGCACCGAATTTCTTGTCTATTACAACGTTTCTGCCCTTAGGACCAAGGGTTGTCTTTACTGCGTTTGCCAATGCGTCGGCACCTTCTTTAAGGAGTTCGCGTGCCTCAACGTTATATCTTACATCTTTAGCTGCCATAATTTTTCTTTTTTTAGATATTAAACATGTTTACGCCAATATTGCGAGAACATCGCTCTGACGCATGATGAGGTATTTCTCTTCGCCTACCTCTATTTCGGTACCTGCATATTTGCCGAAGAGTACAGTGTCGCCGGCTTTCAGAACCATTTTTTCGTCTTTCGTACCTTCGCCTACTGCTACTACTTCACCTTTCAAAGGTTTCTCTTTTGCCGTGTCGGGAATTATGATACCTGCCACTGTTTTTTCCTCTGCTTTTGCAGGATTAATGAGAACCCTGTCTGCTAACGGTTTAATGTTCATGATTTTATTCTTTAATTGTTTATTGTTTTAGTGTTATTTTTTACCGAGCCGCCTTCTTTCGACTTAGCTCCGCTTTTCTTTATGCCAAAAGCGTGCCAAACTCTAACTGTGTTTTGCAAATTCCCTTATTATTTTGTTTTGATTCATGACAAACTTAACATGCCACGGATTATTATGACAATTTGTCATAACCCAAAGCGTTCATGACAAAAAAGCTCCGTCGCGCAATGGCGGCGGAGCTTTCCGAAATATGTGATATTAAAAAGAAATTATTCCTTTACCACTTTCCAAGCTGCTTTTTTGTTATATGTTATCTTTTCCGACTTATATCCGGGGGCAACGTAATTGGTATGTTCGCCATCGGCATCATTATCGGTCGGATTGAATCCCACAAAAATTCCGCCATAAACATTAATGGAGCAAACCGAAGTGGTTCCATCGTTTCTATTAAGCAGATATTTCGGATTTGCAGCCTCGAATACTCCTCCGTATATATATATATTGCAAACACGGGAAGCACATTCCGGGGATTATTCCTATCTTTGGGCATGACAATCTGCAATACCCAAGCATGAAAACAATTACATTCATAAAACAAGCGGGCATTATTCTCACCGCCTGCCTTGGCTTTCAAACCGTTTCGGCACAGAATTACGAAATTTCCAATATTGTGCAAAGCCGCGCCGGCGACTTGAAAATGATGCGTCCCGTTGGTTTCAAACAATTCATTGAAGATTTCGGCGCAGAAGGCGAAGTGATAAACGTCTATCCCGACGTGGAGTATCAGGAAATGCTCGGATTCGGCGGCGCAATAACCGAAACTTCGGCTTATAACTTTATGAAACTCTCCGAGAGCCGCCGCAACGAACTCGCAAAGGTTTACTTCGATGCCACAGAGGGACTGGGACTGAATTTCTGCCGTGTTTCCATAGGTTCAAACGATTTCGCACTTGACGACAGCCCGTATGTGAGCAACAATGACCCTAAACTCACGACTTTTTCCATTGACCGCGACAGAAGATACGTAATACCCATGATTAAAGCGGCTCAACGCTACTGCGGGGAACTGTATCTCATGGCCACTCCCTGGAGTCCGCCGGCTTTCATGAAAGACAACGGGAAAACCATCAATGGCGGCAAACTTCTGCCCGAGCATCGCAACACATGGGCGGATTATATTGTGCGCTTTTTGCAGGAATACAAGAAAGAGGGCATAAACTTTTTCTGTATGACGGTTCAAAACGAACCCAAGGCTTCGCAAAAATGGCAGAGCTGCCTTTATTCGGGCAAAGAAGAGGGAGAGTATGCGGTGGATTTCCTGAAACCTCATCTCGACAAAGCCGGTTTCGACACTCTGAAGCTCATTGTCTGGGACCACAACAAAGAGCGCGTGCTCGAAAGAGCCTCAGAGAGCTTTGCCGTGCCAAAAGCCAGAAATGCCATCTGGGGCGTTGCCTTTCATTGGTATTCGGGCAAACATTTCGACCAACTGCGCATGACCCACGAGCGGTTTCCCGAAAAGCACCTCATACTTTCGGAATTCTGTAAAGGACCCGCCACGGGCGGAACCCATGTTCCTTATGGCGATTGGAGCGATGCGGAAGATTATTGTGCAGAAATGATAGGCGATTTCAATAATTACGCCTGCGCATCCATAGATTGGAACATGATTGTAGACACAAAAGGCGGACCCTGTCTGTATCGCGACGACATAGGCGGCGGAAAGGCATCGGTGGTTGCGGATGCAGAAAACAACAGCTTCGAGTTGCAATCCACTTACTACGCCGTGGGACATTTCAGCAAGTACGTGAAGCGCGGCGCACGCCGCATTGGCAACAGCACATACGATGACAACCTGCTGACATCCTCGTTCAAAAACCCCGACGGCAGTATTGCCGTAATCGTTCTCAATAAAGGCAACAACAATCTGCGCCCGTTGCTGCGGATGAACGGGAAAATAATGCGTCTGGATCTGCCGCGCCATTCCATAACCACTGTTTCTATAAAAAGCAAAGGCGCAAAATAAAATTTCCCTGGGAAACGGCAGAAACCAAGCCCCGATTTCCGGAACATTTTGCCCCGAAATTACGGTTTTTTAGCATTGCACGAAAAAACACATGGCTTATCGCAAAAAATACAAGCCATATATTTTAAAATACAAGGCACTTATTTTAAAATAAGTGCCTTGTATTTTTCGCGCTGTCAAACATCTGATAAACAGCAACTTATCCCAGACCTTTCAAACCCGAGGAATTTGCTGATTATCAGCCGCTTAAAGAGAAAAGCATGGTTTGTGCTCAAAGTCCGGCGGCACGCCACGAAAAATGATTGTACCTTTGCATCCCGAAACTCACCTATACATATATATAAATATGAGTGGAATCAACACCCGACAGTATGGCGAACTCATCAAAATAGGTACGCCCGTAATCATTGGGCAACTGGGCACCATAGTGCTCGGCTTTGCCGACACGCTGATGATTGGGCACCACAGCACAAACGAGCTTGCCGCCGCAGGACTGGTGAACAATGTTTTTGCACTTGTTCTGCTGTTCTATCTCGGCTTTTCCTACGGTCTCACACCCATTGTGGGACAGCTTTACGGCGTTGACCGAAAGGAGGAAATAGGCAGCAAACTCAAAAACGCCATACCCGCCAACCTCCTGACAGGCTTGCTGCTCATGACATTGATGACGGTGCTCTACTTTAACCTTGCCCACATTGGACAACCCTCCGAACTGCTGCCGCTGATACGTCCCTACTTCATTGTGAACCTCGTGAGCCTGCCCTTCGTGGGAGTGTTCAACACGCTGAAGCAGTTTTTCGACGGCACAACGCGCACCGGCGTGCCGATGTGGGTGATGATAGGCGGAAATCTCTTCAACATTCTCTTCAACTGGCTCCTGATTTACGGCAAAGGCGGTTTCCCCGAAATGGGATTGCTTGGCGCGGGAATTGCAACCATGGCTTCGCGCATACTGATGGCATTAAGCCTGTGCGCCATACTGTTTTGGGCAAAATCCAACCGTGTTTACCGTCTGGGCATGAGTAATGCACGCATAAACAAAGCCGATTTCCGGGAAATGAACCGCATGGGCTTTCCCGTGGCTCTGTTAATGGGAATGGAAACTGCCGCTTTCAGCCTAAGCAGCGTTATGGCAGGATGGTTGGGAACGCTCTCGCTTGCCGCACATCAGGTCATGATAACCACATCGCAGCTTTTCTACCTCATATTATTAGGCATGGCAGCCGCCGTGTCCATACGCATAAGCCTCTTTACGGGACAAAAAAACTACGCGGCGGTTCGCCGCACTGCCGCCGACGGCTTCCGTCTGAATCTTATGGTTTCGTTCGCAATGTCAATACCTTTGCTTATTTTCCGAAACCACATAGGCACATTTTTCACCGACAGCGCGGAAGTGGCAAATATGGTGGCGGGACTTTGCATAGTGCTTGTGGTCTATCAGTTTGGCGATGGATTGCAGTGCATATTTGCCAACGCGCTCAGGGGAATAGCCTGCGTAAAACCTATGGTGCTTTACGCCTTTCTGGCATACTTCGTAATAAACCTGCCGTTGGGATATTTCATGGGCTTTACCCTCAAGCTCGGAATTACAGGCATTTGGGCGGCGTTTCCATTCGGGCTTTCGGCGGCGGGTTTGCTGTACTGGCTCAGATTCCGACGCGAACTGAAGAAAATGGAAGCCGGCGCAAACGCGGCATAAGCATTCTATATGTCAGGGAATTTTATTATTTTCGCAGCATAATGAGAAATCCGGTCAAATACCTTATTATAATGGCAGCCATGTTCTGCACCGTGGCGGCGAAAGCCCAGAACATGGAAAAACTGTTTGGCGAAATGCCCGACAGCATAGTTCCCGTGATGTCGAAAACCAACAGGCTCGACTGCATAGACTTTTTCAAAAGCAAAATGACCTCGAACGTGCAGAACATATACAACGGAAAAAGCCGCATATCCGACCTAACCGAAAACTTTCTTGTTCTGCAACCCACCACAAGCTCACAAGTGGAGATGAGAACCTATGACGTTGAGGGGAAAGGGCGGATAATTGCCGTGGCATACACCTATATGGCTCCCGCAAAGGAAACAACGCTCGCTTTCTACGACATGAGCTGGAAAAAACTCAAGACGGCAGACTACATAAGCCTTCCGAAAAAGAACGATTTTATTTCTGAAAGCAGCACGTCCCGCAACGGCGACATTGAAAAGGCAAAAGAAATTCTCACCGACGCATTTGTTTTTGCAGAAATAGACAAAGACAGCGGTAACATCAGTTTCGCACTCTCAACCGAGGCGGTAACCGATGACAAACTCAAGAAAGCCCTGCCCTACATAGCCCGTCCGCCGCGCTATGCCTGGAACGGCAAAAAATTCGTGCTGCTGTAAAGCGTTCGAAGTCCCTTTGCCGATTCTATGCAATGCAGAGTTTATAGTTTCAAGACCGCAAGTTTAATTTGCATTAAAATACACCGCAACCGCAAAGGGAAAACCCAAATTTTAGGATGCTCGTTCCGCGCATTGCAAAAGAATAAGTATCTTTGCGATTGGAAATAAATTACATATCAAATATCTAAAACAATTAAGATTATGGTAAACTACAAAGAACTCGGCTTGGTCAACACCCGCGATATGTTCAGCAGAGCCGTTAAAAGCGGTTGGGCAGTTCCTGCATTCAACTTCAACAATCTTGAACAGCTTCAGGCAATAATCACAGCCTCTTCCGAACTCCGCTCTCCGGTGATTCTTCAGGTTTCAAAGGGCGCACGTAAATATGCAAACGCTACACTTCTCCGCTACATGGCTGAAGGTGCAGTACAGTTCGCTAAAGAACTTGGCTGCAACCACCCTGAAATAGTTCTTCACCTTGATCACGGCGACAGCTTCGAACTTTGCAAGAGCTGTGTGGACCTCGGTTTCTCTTCTGTAATGATTGACGGAAGTTCACTCCCCTACGAAGAGAACATTGCCCTTACAAAGAAAGTTGTTGACTACGCTCACCAGTACGACGTAACCGTAGAAGGCGAACTCGGTGTGCTTGCCGGCGTTGAAGACGAGGTAGCTGCTGAAGAAAGCCACTACACACGTCCCGAAGAAGTTATCGACTTCTCAACACGTTCAGGCGTTGACTCGCTCGCAATCTCAATTGGTACATCACACGGTGCTTACAAGTTCAAACCCGAACAGTGCACACGCGACCCGAAAACCGGTCGTCTCGTTCCTCCTCCCTTGGCATTCGACATTCTTGCCGAAATCGAGAAACAACTTCCCGGATTCCCAATCGTACTTCACGGTTCTTCTTCTGTTCCTCAGGAGTATGTTGACATTATCAACAAGTACGGCGGTCATCTTCCCGATGCAGTCGGAATACCCGAGGATCAGCTTCGTCAGGCATCAAAGAGCGCAGTTTGCAAAATCAACATTGACTCAGACTCTCGCCTTGCATTTACTGCCGGTGTACGTGAAACTTTCGCTCTTCACCCCGAATATTTCGATCCTCGCCAGTATTGTGGTAAGGCTCGCGAATATATGGTTGAACTTTACAAGCACAAAATCACCGATGTGCTTGGTTCTGACCACAAACTCGCAAACTGCGACTAATAAGTTTAGAAACAGAGATATTAAATCGGGCTTCGCTTCATTGCGAAGCCTGATTTTTTTTGTGCCTGCGGCTTAATGTTTCTCCGTTTTGCCTGCTCGCGGCTTTTTCGCGGTTCGGAATTTATCGGGATTAGCCAATTTGCGTCAAAGGAGGGGGCATAACTTTCGGGATTCCGCACACATCGGAAAAATGTTGCTTTTTTGTTATCTGCATACTCATAAATGGCAGAATTTTCCGGGTTGTTTTTACGTCCCAAAAGCATACCCGGAAAAACACATGGCTTATCGTAAAAAACATAAGGCACTTATTTTAAAACAAGTGCCTTGTATTTTAAAATATATGGCTTGTATTTTTTGCCTTTCCAAATGCCTGAAAAACAAGAACCTGCAAAACGCGAAAAATTCGCCTTGAAAACAGGTTTTTCCTGCAGTGTTTTGGTATAGCGAAAGCAGCGAAAAAAGAGCTATTCCTCTATTTTCCGCGTAAGGAAGAACCTGCGCGTTGCGGCAAAGAACAGCACAACTCCTATGGCGTTCACGCCCCAATTCATCCAGAATGCCGCTGAATATCCAAAGCTTCCGCTCACCACGCCTCCAAGCAAAATGCCTATTCCCATGCCCACGCCCCACGACACAAGGATTGAAGAATTTGCCGTTCCCCGTTCGTTGTGGTGCGCCATGCCTACAAACATGTTCAAGAAGGCAGGATAAAGATGTCCGTTGCCCAATCCGAGCAACAATGCCGAAGCATAATAGGAGAACATCGAAGGAAATGCAATGAACATGAAATATGCCACAAGCGATATACACATGCCCTCAGCCGCATTCTGTGTTAGTTTTCCCTGCCTCAAAGCCTTTGCGCCCTGAAGTCGCGAAGCCATGAGACCAATTGAAATAAGCATGAAAAATGTTCCAGTGCCGCCCGTAATGCCAAGCACGTTTTTGCTGTATAAAGCAATGTAGGAGCTGAGCACTCCCCACGAAAAGGCAAAAAACATGATGTTGAGACTCAGAAGCCAGGCGCGGGTAAGAAAGAAACGGTCGAACGACACCGGACGTTTGTCGGCTTTACGCTCGCGTTTGGGAAGTTCTATGCGCGAAGCCACAAACAGCGCACCGGCTGCTATGAAAAACGAAAGCCAAAAGAGCACCTCGAAACTGTTTACCCATTTATATATGAATACGCCCGCGCTCGGAGCAATTGCCATTGAAAGATTATTGCTCAAGCCGTAGAAGCCCAGTCCCTCGTTTCTTCGCGACGACGGCAGAACGTCTATAGCCGCCGTACTGTTTGCCACCGTTACCGCGCCAAAGGGCAGTCCGTGGAGTGTTCTTATTATGGCGAACATCAGGAGCGTTCCGGCTACGGGATAGCCCGCAAAAAACACGAAGAAGAGCGACAAACTCCACAGCAAAACGCCCCTGCGGTCGAAACTGTCAACCACGTATCCGCTGAAAAGCCTTGCCACAATTTCGGCAACCACATATCCCGAAAGCACAACGCCTATCATATTGTTTGACGCGCCGAATTGCTCGCTCAAATACAAAGGCAGGAGCGGCGTGAGCAGATAGAACGCGAAATACATCATGAAGTTCACGAGCATTACGCGCAGATAATTCTTATTCCATAGTTTCTCCATAACTTTTGCAAAGTTACCGCTTTAACGGCAAAGCACATTGCACGGAGCGAAATTTAACGAAGTTTCGGAGCTTCGCCTTTTCGGTGTTCACACCCCGGTTTGCAGAATTTCCGAGTGCCGTTTACCGCCGCCGGAAACGCCTAAAATGTCGCTTTCAAAAGTTATTGTTTTCCAGACATTTGAAAAGGCGAAAAATATAAGGCACTTATTTCAAAACATAAGGCACATATTTTAAAATATATGCCTTGTATTTTTTACAACAAGCCATATGTGTTTTTCAACGTCCCGCAACAGGAGAAAAACGACGACTCGGATGCGATTTTCAAGGGCATTCCCGACAAAGGCGATACGACCCGCAAATGAGAGAACGCATGTACATGCCGCAAAAAAGAAACCCGCACGATTTGCACCGTGCGGATTCTTCCGATATTAGCATTCGGGATTTGTCAATTAACAAAATCGTCAAAATTAACTTCCCCGTTGTCCTTTTTCTTTTTCTTCTTTTCGCCTGCAGATTCGGCGTTCTTGCTCTCGCCTCCCTCTGCGTGTCCCTCATCCGTGTGTTCTTCGAGATTAATATCGAATTCCAAGCTGTCTTTTGCCGCCTGAATGGAATCTTTTCTCGCTTTGGAGCGCGGAACATAGTTGCAGGAGTAGCATGATGAGGAAATATTTTCCTTTGCTGCGCCGAATTTACGCTGATATTTGGAAAATTGCGAATCGCCAAAGACCGATTGCATGAAATATCCCACAATGGGCAGCGCGGTACGGCTTCCCTGTCCCAAAGCTCCCGTGCGGAAGTGAATGGAACGGTATTCGCCGCCAACCCAAGCACCTGCCACGAGACCGGGTGTTACTCCCACAAACCACGCATCGCTATGGTTATTGCTCGTACCCGTTTTGCCGCCGAAATCTGTGGTTTTGCGATACGGTCCGACATAACCTCCGAGCGGCATTGAAGTACCTCCGGCAAGATTCAAGCCTCCTTGGAGCATTTTCTGCATGAGGAAAGCCGAACGATAAGGTATTGCCTGATGACTTTCTTCGGGAGCGGTATAAATAACATTGCCACGGCGGTCAACAATCTTGGTTACGAGCACGGGATCTCTCTGACGACCGTCGTCAGCTATGGTGGAATACGCATCAACAAGCTCAAGCAGGTTGACATCCGAGGCTCCGAGAGCAAGCGAAGGCGTATCGTCGAGCGGAGATTTGATTCCCATTGCGTGAGCAGTCTTTATGATGTTGGAAATGCCCACTTCCTGTCCCAATCTGACGGCTATACTGTTTATGCTTTGCGCAAAAGCGGAGAGCAATGGCACACTGTCGCCCGAGAAATTGCCGTTTGCATTGGTTGGAGTCCAACGTACCATTTCCTTTTTCTTACTGTCGTAAACGTCCATTGCGAAATATTCGTCGCGACGACGGTCGCAGGGCGTAATGCCACGGTTCATGGCTTCGGTATATACGAAAAGTTTGAAAGTGGAACCGGGCTGACGCATGGCAGTTACCTTGTCGTATTTCCAAGACTTGAAATCAATGTCGCCAACCCAGGCTTTGACGTGTCCGCTCTGCGGCTCCATTGCCACAAGACCCGCATGCATGAATTTCACCATGTATCTTATGGAGTCCATGGTGGACATTTCCTCTTCTTTTTCGCCGTCGTAGTCAAAAAGTTTTACCTTGTGTTTCTGATTAAGATAGAAATTAATCGAATCGGAATTGACACCGTATTTCTGTTCCAGCTCCTTGTACTGCGCGGTACGCTTGGCGAGATTCTCAATAAAGTTGGGAATGACATTATGATTCTCATCGCGCCACGGATCTTCGTTTCCCCAGTGATTACGAAAGTTCCGCTGCACATTTTTCATCTGTTTCACGAGAGCTTTCTCGGCATATTCCTGCATTTTAAGGTTCAGCGTGGTATAAATCTTGAGTCCTGCGCTGTAAAGGTCTATTCCGTTGTCCTTGCACCACTGTTTCAGATAGTCGGCAACGGCTTCGCGGAAGTATAGAGCCTTTCCGTCATAAGCAGTTTCAACTTTGAAATTAAGCTCTATGGGAGTTTGTTTCAACGATTCGCATTGTGCCGCCGACATGTGCCCGTGGCTTTGCATATTGTCGAGTACTACGTTGCGGCGTTTCAAACTGTTTTCGGGATTGGTGCGCGGATTGTAGTAGCTCGTAGCCTTGAGCAGTCCCACAAGTACCGCCGACTGTGTGGCGGTGAGCTTGTCGGGCGTGGTATTGAAGTAAGTTTTTGCCGCAGTCTTGATGCCGTATGCGTTAGAACCGAAATCCACCGTATTTGCATACATAGTGAGAATTTCGTCTTTGTTGTAGAAAATTTCAAGTTCCACTGCAAGCACCCACTCCTTGCTTTTCATTATCAGGATTCGCAGACCGGGAATATATCCGAGCAGACCCGTGGAATACTGGGTGCGCACACGGAACATGTTCTTGACCAGCTGCTGCGTAATGGTTGAGGCTCCGCGCGCATGACCGCGCATCATGTCCTTGGCTGCTGCGAAAAGTCCCTTGAAATCTATACCGTGGTGGTGATAGAAACGCTCGTCCTCCGTGTCGATAAGCGCGTGGAAGAAAACGGGATTTATTTCGCCATACTTTACAGGGGTTCGGTTTTCGTTGAAATACTTTCCTATCAGCTGCCCGTCCTCACTATATAGTTCCGAAGCCTGCGAAGTTTCGGGGTGCATTATACTGTGGATTGTGGGAGACTTTCCGAAGAGCCACAGGAAGTTGAGGTTTACAGCCGTAAAGTAAACAATAAGAAACACAAAAAAGGAAACGATTCCCGCAATGGTCTTGTACCACCACGGACGTCCCTTGAACTGCCTCTTGTACCACCGTGCGAACTGCAAGAGTTTTGCCTTCAAAAGCAAAAGCAGAGATTTTATTCTGTCGATTGTCTTTTTGTTCATTTACATCTATTTTTTGCTATGTATTTCATAGCGTTTCACTACTGCAAAAGTAGTAATTTCAGCCTTGACGAAAGTTTGTTTGCCCATAAAAATTGCTTAAAGCCATGCGAATAAGCATTTGCGTTCGAAAAATGATTACCGGCATGACAATAAACAGAAGAAAAAAGTGAAGTTTCGGGACATGTGAAAAAACACATGGCTTGTTGCGAAAAACATAAGGCATATATTTTAAAATACAAGGCACTTATTTTAAAATAAGTGCCTTGTATTTTTTGCCTTTCCAAATCCCTGAACCACAACAACTTACAAAAACTCAGAGAAAAGCCTTAACTTTTTGGTTCTTAGGTAGTTAAGAAAAACGCCGTCATTTAGCGCACTGCGGGCACGGATTTCGATTTTATATACTCGACTATCGAGTCAAAATCGTCGGGACCGAACCAAGTCATTTCCTCGTCGCGCTTGTACCATGTGAGCTGTTTTTTGGCATAAACGCGAGTATTCTTTTTCATCCTCTCAATGGCTACGGGCAATGTCATTTCGCCGTCGAAATATTTGAACATTTCGTTATATCCCACGGTGTTCAGTGCCGTCAGTCCCCGCTGCGGATAAAGTTCCCGTGCCTCGTCAACAAGTCCCTCAGCTATCATTTTGTCCACACGACCATTTATGCGTTCGAAAAGTCGGGGGCGCGGAATGTTGAGTCCTATCTTAATGATGTTAAAAGGGCGCGGCTTGCAGGCGCGAACGCGAAACGAAGTGTAAGTCCTGCCAGTGGAATGACATATTTCAAGAGCATGGAGCACGCGGCGCGGATTTTTCAAATCGACAATGGCATGATATTCGGGATCAAGCCTTTTCAGTTCATCGCCAAGGGCTTCCAGTCCCTCTGATTCGAGACGTTGCTTCATCTCCGCGCGTATATCGTCGGGCACAGTGGGGATGTCGTCAATGCCTTTTACCACGGCATCGACATACATCATGCTTCCGCCCGAAAGAATTACGTAGTCGCAGGTGCGAAACAGCTCGGCGAGAAGGCGCAGAGCGTCCTGCTCATAACGAGCCGCACTGTAATAATCGGTAATAGAGAGATTGCCTACAAAGTAAAAACGAGCCTGCGCAAGTTCTGCCTCATCGGGTCGCGCCGTGCCTATTTTCATTTCGCGATATACCTGACGGGAATCGGCATTTACGATTGGGGCGGAAAACAAGTGGGCAAGACGGATGCACAAATCCGTCTTGCCCACTGCTGTTGGTCCTGTTATGACTATGAGATTAGCCAATGGAAAAATCAAAACCTTCCGTCGTCGCCGGAGTCGAGAGGTCCGTCGCTGATGTCGAGACCTTCGTTGCTGAAATCGTCGTCATTGAAACCCTCCGAACCGTAAAAACTTTCGTCTGCAAAGTTTTCGTCGGTCTGCTGCGGCTTTGCCCCCTTCTTGGCAGGCTTTTCTTCTACAAGAATCTCTGCCGGAGCATCGCCGATGGAGCGTGTGATTTGCGCCTTCTTGAGATTCTTTCCGGGAATCATCTCTTTGAGTTCAATGTAGAACGCACGGTTGTTGAAAGTATCGAAGATGAATTTCAAACGCATGGGAACATCGTCGAGCAAACTGCGCAGCGAGGTTTTGTCCATAGTGTAAACGTCCTCGTCATAAGGCGTAAAGCCCATATCCTCACGTGTTATCTCGCATTGCTTCTCCCACTCGTCGTTTGTGATATAGAAGCTCGTAACCTGATCGTCCTCGTAGTTGCACGAAGCAAGTATTGCCTCGCAGAAATCGAGAAATGTGGCATCTGCGTCAATCTTTATCTCGCGCAGAAACTCGTCAACCTCATCGCTTATGATTGTAAATCGGAATAACATGATTGCTATTATTTATCTCGCGGGCGTTTATATTTATTTTATAATGCCTCGTTTGGCGGTTTCAACGAAGTTTATGATATACACAATCTCTTTTGACATGGGAAGAGTCTTTTTAATCTCCTCCAAACTCTCGGAACGGAGTTTTCCGCTCTGATAAAGCATGCGATAAGCCTCGTGTATGTTCTCTATAGTCTCATTCGAAAAGCCGTGGCGGCGCAAACCCACAATGTTAAGTCCCTGATAAGCCGCCGGCTCACGGGCAACCATGACATAAGGCGGCACGTCCTGGCTGAAACGTGTGCCTCCGCCAATCATTACATAGCCTCCCACATGGCAGAACTGGTGAATGAGAACCGATGCACTTATTACGGCATAATCGTCAATGATTACCTCTCCGGCAATCTTTGTTGAGTTTCCTATGATACAGCCACTGCCGAGCGTAACATCGTGAGCCACGTGAACGCCCTCCATTAACAGGTTGTCAGAGCCAACTATTGTTCTTCCCTTGGCGGCTGTACCGCGATTTATGGTAACATTCTCGCGAATTCTGTTGTTATCGCCGACAATTGCAGTGGTTTCTTCTCCCCGGAACTTCAAGTCCTGAGGAACTGCACTTATTACCGCACCGGGGAAAATGGTATTGCCATTTCCAATGCGGGCTCCGCTAAGCACGGTAACGCTATTCATAAGAATATTGTTGTCGCCGATTTCAACATTCTTGTCTATAAAACAGAAAGCACCTATTTCGCAGTTCTTTCCGATTTTTGCTTCCGGGTCAATAAACGCCAAAGGACTAATTTTGCTCATTATGCCTAATATTTGGATTGGACTTCTTACTATTTGTTCTTAACAATTTGGGCTGTGAAAGTGGCTTCACAAGCAATTTGTTCGCCAACAAACACAAAACCTTTCATGGAAGAAACGCCATGACGCACCGGCGCAAGAAGACGCACGTTGAAAATAAGAGTATCTCCCGGCACAACCTTACGACGGAACTTAACGTCATCAATTTTCATGAAATATGTGCTCCAACGTTCCGGTTCTTCCACCGTGCTAAGCACAAGCAAGCCGCCGGCTTGCGCCATTGCCTCAACTTGAAGCACACCGGGCATAACAGGTTCCTGCGGAAAATGACCCTGAAAGAAAGGTTCGTTGGCAGTTACGTTCTTAACGGCAACAATCTGGTTTGAACCCATGGCAATTACCTTGTCGACAAGCTGCATGGGGTAACGGTGAGGAAGAAGTTGGCGAATGCGATTAACATCCATGATTGGTTCCTCATTAGGATCGTAATGCGGAGCCTGAATTTCGTGAGCGCGGATTTCACGACGCAGTTCGCGTGCAAACTTATTGTTTATTGTATGACCGGGACGGGTTGCAATAATCCTACCTTTGATCGGGCGACCAACAAGAGCCATGTCGCCAACAATGTCAAGGAGTTTATGGCGCGCAGGTTCGTTTGCCCACTTCAAAGGACGGTGAGAAATGAAGCCAAGCTTGGTGGCATCGCGATGAGGTACCTTCATTTCATCGGCAATCTGGTCAAGACGTTCCTGACTAATCTCCTGTTCGTAAATAACTATGGCATTGTCAAGATCGCCTCCCTTTATGAGTCCCGCCTGAAGCAAAGGTTCCACCTCACGCATGAAAACAAATGTGCGGGCAGAGGAAACTTCTTCGGTAAAATTGGAAAGACTGTCAAGAGTTGCGAACTGACTTGAAAACCACTTTGACCCATAGGAAATCATAGCCGTTATGCTGAATTCCTCGTCGGGAAGAATCATTACCGACGAGCCGGTTTCTTCATCATGAACCTCTATTTTTTTCTTTATGATATAGTAATCTTTCGGTGCATTAAGCTCTTTCACACCCACACGTTGTATGTTTTCAACGAAAGGAGCCGAAGAACCGTCAAGAATAGGGAATTCGGGACCGTTAACCTGCATGAGGCAGTTGTCTATTCCCAGAGCGTAAAGCGCAGCCATGGCATGTTCAATGGTAGAACAGCGTGCATCGCCCTTGGCTACCACTGTGCCGCGCGTAGTTTCCACTACGTTTTCGGCAATAGCCGGAATTATCGGTTCACCTTCAAGATCTATTCTTTGTATTTTGTATCCGGAGTTCTCGGGTGCGGGATTGAAAGTAACAGTAAGGTTCAAACCCGTATGCAGTCCTTTTCCGTAGAGAGAGAAACTGCCGTTGAGTGTTGTCTGTTTAAGCATGATATTCTTATTTTTCTTTGTTTTCGTTTTTTTGTTTGTCCATTTCCCTTTTCATTTCGTTCACCTGTCTGAACATTTCGGGAAGATTGCGGAACACAGCCGCTGCCTTTGCAAAGCGTCGGGCATCTATTGCCGGCGAACCGAGAACAGTTTGTCCTTCTTTCAGTATTGGTCCGGCTATACCCGCCTGTGCTCCGGAATGTGTGCGCGATGCGATTTTGGCATGTCCCGTTATTCCTACCTGACCTCCGAACATGCACCATTCGCCTATCTTTGTAGAGCCTGCCACTCCCACTTGCGCCGACATCACTGTGTTTGCGCCTATTTCATCATTGTGAGCTATCTGCACAAGATTGTCGAGTTTTACGCCGTTGCCTATTTTGGTTGTTCCCATCATGGAACGGTCCACACACGTGTTTGCTCCAATTTCCACGTTGTCGCCTATTTCCACGTTTCCTATCTGCGGAATCTTTTCGTAGCCGTCCGGTGTTGGTGCGAAACCGAATCCGTCGGCTCCTATGACGCATCCGGAATGGAGTATAACGCCCGAACCTATTTTGCAATGGTGATAAACGGACACGTTGGGATATATTATGCAGTTGCTTCCTATCACGGAATGTTCTTCAATGGTTGCATTGGGATAAATCTGCGTTCCGTCGCCCACTACAACGCCATCGCCTACATAAGCCAACGGACCCACGTAAACGTCTTTGCCCAATTTGGCGGTTTCGCTCACATACGCGCGTTCGCTCACCCCTTTGCGTTTGGGTTTGCTCTGCTCGTAGAGATTCAGAAGTCTCGCCACCGATTCGCGAGGGTCTTTAACCTTTATCAGTGTGGCTTTAACCTCACGCGCAGGTTCGAAATCCTCAGGCACAAGCACTATGCTCGCATCGGTTTCATAAACATAGTTCTCGTACTCTTTGGCATAAAAGAAAGTGAGTGCGCCGTTCTTTGCCGAATCAATGTTCGAAAACGTGTTAACACTTGCATTCTCGTTTCCCACAATGCTTCCGCCAAGAAATGCGGCTATTTGTCCGGCTGTAAATTCCATTTCAGTTTTCAATTTGTCCGCCCGCACCCTGCACATGCAAGGATATAAAGCGCATTATTAATGCAAAAGTACAAAGCAAAAACCACATAAACAAAGTTAGCACGGTATTTTAATGTCGCACGGGCTTTGCCTGTCTTTCGGTCGGGGCTTAACAAACAGCGGCGAGGCTCATTTTCGGGAGCGGATGCCTCTGCCGCCTCCGGTTTTGCATTGCGCGGCTCAATAAAAAGCCGTGGCACGCATTCATTTCGCACATAATTCTTAATTTTGCGGATATTTACACTCGATACATAAGAATCATAATTTATGGGAGGATTTTTCGGAACAGTATCCATGTGTCCGTGCGTAAACGATTTGTTTTACGGCACAGACTATCACACTCATCTCGGCACAAGACGCGCCGGAATGGCAACATTCACCAAGGAAGAGGGTTTCCAACGAAGCATACATAATCTCGAGAACGCTTATTTCCGCAGCAAGTTCGAAGACGAGCTTGACAAATTCAGCGGAAACGCCGGCATAGGCGTTATCAGCGACACTGATGCCCAGCCGATAGTCATCAACTCGCATCTCGGAAGATTTGCCATTGTTACTGTGGCTAAAATCACAAACATCGGCGAGCTGGAAAGCGAGATGCTCGAAAACAAGCAGCACTTTGCCGAGCTTTCCTCGGGCAAAACCAACCAGACGGAGCTTGTGGCTCTGCTCATTGTGCAGGGTAAAACCATTGTTGAGGGCATTGAGAACGTTTATCGCAAGGTGAAAGGTTCGTGCTCCCTTCTGATACTCACCGACGAGGGCAAAATTATTGCCGCACGTGACAAACTGGGACGCACACCCATAGTGATTGGTAAAAAAGACGGTGCATACGCAGTGGCAAGCGAGACAACGGCTTTCCCCAACCTCGGATATTCGGAGGTAAGGAACATAGGACCGGGAGAAATCGTGAGCATTGACGCCGAAAACCTTGAGCAACTGCGCAAACCCAACGAAAAAATGCAGATTTGCTCTTTTCTTTGGGTTTACTACGGTTTCCCCACTTCTTCATACGAGAACATCAATGTGGAGAAAGTGCGTTTCACCTGCGGAGAAACCATGGGAAAAGAAGACAACACCGATGTGGACTGCGTATGCGGCATACCCGATTCGGGCGTGGGCATGGCATACGGATATGCTGCGGGAATGAAGAAACCATATAAGAGAGCCATATCGAAATATACGCCCACATGGCCGCGAAGCTTCACTCCGAGCAATCAGACACGCCGCGAATTTGTGGCGAAAATGAAACTTATCCCCAACGAAGCCATTTTGAAAGGCAAGAGCGTGCTTTTCTGCGACGACTCGATTGTTCGCGGCACACAGCTGCGCGACAATGTGAAAATGCTTTACGATTGCGGCATACGCGAAGCGCATGTCAGAATTTCATGCCCCCCGCTTGTTTACGGCTGCAACTATATAGGTTTCACTTCTTCACGCAGCGACCTCGAACTGATTACGCGCCGCATAATTCAGGAACAGGAAGGCGACATGAACAAAAACCTTGAGGCATACGCCACAACCGACTCGCCGGAGTACAAACGCATGGTGGAAATCATAAGAACAAAACTCGGGCTGACTTCACTGCGATTCAACACCGTGGAGAACCTCGTAAAAGCCATAGGGTTGCCCAAATGTCAGATATGCACCCACTGTTTCGACGGTTCAAGCTATTTTTAAGACAACGACACTGACTACATACACCGAAAGCCGGACTCCTGCGAGTCCGGCTTTCGGTTTTTATGCCCGCTAAAACCGCACGCCACAAGCCGCATGACTCCCTGCGCAACGACAAAGCTTTCGATAGAAAAACGCGAGATTTGTGCATTTTTACAACATTTTGAAAATCACCTTTTTACAGCAAAATAGAAGACTTTTATAAGTTCTTGTGTTTCAGACATTTGAAAAGGTCAAAAATATAAGGCACATATTTTAAAATAAGTGCCTTGTATTTTAAAATACATGGCTTGTAATTTTTACGACAAGCCATGTATTTTTTCCTGCAACGCCCGGGACATGAAAAAAGCCCCACATCGTTTTACGGACGCAGGGCTTAAATTATATGTTTTCAGAACCGATTTCAAATACCGGCAATCTCGATTGCTTTGTCCACGGCAGCGTTCAAACCGTCAAGGTTATGACCACCCGCAGTAGCGAAGTGAGGCGCACCGCCTCCGCCTCCCTGAATCAGTTTAGCGGCTTCACGTACAATCTTGCCCGCATTGAGGTTATGGTCTTTGACAAGATTCTTGCTAATCATGAGAGTGAGCATGGGTTTATCGTCTGCCATTGTGCCGAGTACGCAGAAAAGGTTCTCGGGCACCGCTGCAGAAATCTTGAATGCAAGATCCTTGGCAGCATCCGGCTTAATGGGCAGAACACTCTTGACAACCGTTATGCCATCGCGGTTTTCGGCACGCTTGATAAGGGCATTCTTCAAATCTTCCACCTGTTTCTGAACAAAACCATCTATGCGTTTGTGTAAATCACTATTCTCCTCCACTGTTTTCTTGATAACGGCGGTGAGGTCCTTGGCATTGTTGAAAAGAAGCTTCAAACCGTTGAGCAAATCTTCCTCCTTATACATAAGTTCCTCGGCAGCGGCACCGGTGATAGCCTCAATACGTCTTACGCCTGCGGCTACGGAACTTTCGGAAATGATATGGAACAATCCTATACACCCGGTGCTCTTGGCATGACAACCTCCGCAGAACTCAACGCTCTTACCGAACTTCACAACTCTCACCTTGTCGCCGTATTTCTCGCCAAAGAGAGCAATTGCGCCTAACTTTTTAGCCTCCTCAATGGGTGTATCACGATATTCTTCAAACGGAATATCTTCGCGAACGGCAGCGTTGACAATTCTTTCAACCTTGCGCAGTTCTTCGGGCGTTACCTTTTGGAAATGCGAGAAGTCGAAACGCAAATAATCAGGTGTTACAAGCGAGCCTTTTTGTTCCACATGGCTTCCGAGCACTGTGCGCAACGCAAAGTCCAACAAGTGGGTTGCAGTGTGGTTTGCCTCGCTGTCTCTGCGCCATTTCTTATCAACCACAGCCTTGAACGCAGCTTCGGGATGCTCCGGAAGTTTATTGGCAATGTGAAGCGCAAGATTGTTCTCACGTTTTGTATCTATGATGTCAATCGTTTCAAATTCGCTGACAAGTTTGCCGTGGTCGCCAACCTGTCCGCCCATTTCTGCATAGAACGGCGTGGTGTCGAGAACTATTTCGTAATGTTTCTTCTTCTTTTGCTCCACCACACGATACCTCGTGATATGGCATTCGCTCTCTGTAGTGTCCCAGCCAACGAACTTCTCTTCGCCGCCATTCACTGTTATCCAGTCGCCAAGCTCAACCTGAGCTGCGTTTCGCGCACGTTCTTTCTGTTTTTGCATTTCGTCGGCAAAACCTTCCTCGTCTACCGTCATTCCGTTCTCTGAACAAATGAGTTCAGTGAGGTCTAACGGGAAACCGAACGTATCGAAGAGCGTGAAAGCTTTGATTCCTTCGATTTGTGTCTTGCCTGCCGCACGGGTTTCGTTTATTATGTTGTCAAGAAGATTGATGCCGGTGGAAAGAGTACGGAGGAAAGAATCTTCTTCTTCCTTTATGACGCGACCCACAAGCACTTTCTGTGCACGAAGTTCGGGATAAGAATCTCCCATTTCGTCTACGAGTGTGGGCAGGAGCTTATATATGAATGCTTCTTTCTGTTCGAGGAAAGTATATGCGTATCTTACGGCGCGGCGCAATATACGTCGTATCACATAACCGGCTTTTGCATTGTCGGGCAACTGTCCGTCGGCAATAGAGAAAGCAATGGCGCGAATATGATCTGCCACAACGCGCATAGCAACATCGGTCTTTTCGTCAACGCCATATTTCTTGCCGCAAAATTCCGAAATCTTCTTTATTATAGGTTGGAAAATGTCGGTGTCGTAATTGGAATCCTTTCCCTGAAGCACACGACAAAGACGCTCAAATCCCATGCCGGTGTCAATAACTCTGGCGGGCAGCGGCTCGAGTGAACCGTCGGCTTTACGATTATACTGCATGAACACAAGATTCCAGATTTCTATGACCAGAGGATTGTCTTTATTAACGAGCGAAGCACCGCTGACTTTTTTCTTCTCGTCTTCGGGACGAAGATCTATGTGAATCTCCGAACAAGGTCCGCAAGGACCCGTATCACCCATTTCCCAAAAATTATCGTGTTTGTTACCATTAATAATATGGTCTTCGGGGAAAAACTCGTTCCAGTATCCCGCAGCTTCGTTGTCGCGTTCCAAACCTTCGGAAGGCGCACCTTCGAAAACGGTTACATACAAATCTTTTTTCTCAATCTTAAGAACGTCCACAAGATATTCGTAAGCCCAGCCAATGGCTTCCTTCTTGAAATAATCACCAAAGCTCCAGTTGCCAAGCATCTCGAACATTGTGTGATGATAAGTGTCATGTCCCACCTCTTCAAGGTCGTTGTGCTTACCGCTTACGCGCAGGCATTTCTGCGAATCCGTGCAGCGGCGGCTCTTGGGCTTCACATTTCCCAAAATAATGTCCTTAAACTGATTCATGCCCGCGTTGGTGAACATAAGCGTGGGATCGTCCTTAACCACAATGGGAGCGGAAGGCACTATAAGATGTCCTTTTGATTGGAAAAACTGTTTGAAAGATTCCCTTATTTCGTTTGCTGTCATCATGACTCTATAAATTTCAAAGTAAAATCGTTGCAAAGTTACGCCGTTTTATTTATTTTTGCAAGAACAAGCGAATTAAACTCATTTACAGCCCATGCCTTTATCCGAGAACAAAGACTTGAAACTATACTACTCGATAAGCGAAGTAGCGAAAATGTTCAACGTTTCCGAAACCCTCCTCAGGTTTTGGGAAAAACAGTTTCCGCAGATAAAGCCGCGAAAAAGCGGGCGAAACATCAGACAATACAGTCGCGACGACATTGAGCAGGTGCGCCTGATATACAACCTTGTGAAAGTTCGCGGGCTTAAACTCGCAGCCGCACGCGACGCGCTGAACAAAAATCACAGCGGCGAACAGCAGACAACTGAGGTGATTGAAAAGCTTAAAAACATACGCGCCGAGCTAATGAACCTGAAGCACAGCCTTGACCAATTTTTATAGACCGAACGCATAAAAACCGCATCCGCACCGCGCACATTCGAACACACAACCCGATATCTTTCCACCACAAGGCATTCCTTTGGGAGTACATGATACACGTTTCCATAAAAACGAAACGCGCAAGTTTCTTAATACCTTTCTTTACGGGGCACACCTCACAAATCCCCAAACGTTCCGTTTATTAATTTCATTCAGTCTCTTTTCGCAATAAATTTTCGGGAACTTGCACCCCCTGCTCGCCTTTCCTTTGGGGAAACCCGGCACATACTACCAAACCCAACGGAGTTATTCCTGAACTTTTGGCTTTTCTTGTGGAGCTTATAACACATGCCCCGAAACGCAGATAACAAACAATCAATCACAAGCCGTTACTCATAAAACACAATGCACACGCTCCTGCACATGTTGAACTTGCAAGTTCCCGCAGCACCTTACTAATGACACATACCCCATATTTCCCATGACGGATGTATTCTACATCAAACGGCAAGGTACTTAACTTGGGGGTACATCAACATGTTTAGGAACTTTCCTTTCGCATTTTTTCGCATACCGCATATAGCATAACACTTTTAAGAGACCCGCAAAAATGATGGTCTGTGTAGGCAAACGACATGGCGTTTTCAGACACCGCTTCCCTCAAAAAAATCAACGCTTCCAAGACATGTTTTTACAGACATGGGATGTAAGAAAAAACATAAGGCACATATTTTAAAATACAAGGCACTTATTTTAAAATAAGTGCCTTGTATTTTTCGGCATTCCAACTGTCTGAAAAACAATATCGTTTTTCGGACTTTATAAAACAAGTCTTCCCCGGGCATATTTTGCCCGGGGAAGACCTTATTTTGTAATGTTATTACAATATCTATTAGTTGGTTCCGGTTGATGCGCTCAAATATCCGGAAATCTTGAGATAACCGTACTCGGTACCGTCAACCTTAACATAGTAAACTATGCTGTCGGTCTTGACGCTCTGACCACGATCTTTCTCAACGGTTGCAGCGTTTTTCAACACCTTACCGCCTACGATTGTAACGGGAGAGCCGTATTCATTCTCGCCTTCGTTTACGGAGAATGTCATGCCCTTAACGTTAACTTTCACCTTATGGCTGTAGTTGTTAACGCCGCCGAAGTTGCTTTCTCCCTGATCGTCAACCCACATCTCGTTGCCTTTGTTGGCAGCAGTGTTGTAGGTCATGAGATCACTGCCGAAAGCGCCTTGATCTTCCCAATTCCAATTGTCGATATTTGCAACATCGCCTTGCTCATCGCATGTAAAGACATCTACCACCCATGCGCCTGCCAACTTCTCAACCTTTGTGCCGCCGGCACTTGTGCTGCTGTCGCTGGGATCGCTGTCGCAAGAGGTGAAGCCCATTGTCAAAGCTGCTGCTATCAAAAAAAGATATTTCTTCATGATTGAAATTCTGTTTTTAGTTTAATTTATTTCGCCAACTCCATTACAAGGTGGTAACTGATAATAACGTCCATCTTAACCTTACCGGTTTCAGGATCGTAGCTACCCGTAACGCTTGTCATCTTATTGTTCCAGGGGTCGGAGCTTGAAATACCCGTTATGCTGTTATCCTTGCCGAAAGCAAAGTAACCCGTGCAGGCATAAGCAGCACCGTAACCAATAGTAACAGCATAGAGACCTGCCCAATAGTCGCTGATAGAATACAAACCGGGAGCAAGCTGTGTGAGAGTTACAGAGTTTCCGATAACGGAATATCTGTCGAACACTGACTGCGAACCGTCAGTACTGGTAACTTTATATTTACCGCTGATATCCGTAGTAACTTCAGGGTCATAAACAAGCACCTTGCGGGTAACAGAAGCGGAGAAACCGTCCTTGTTTACCGCAGAGTAGGTAACATTGTATATACCCATCTTGTTGGCATCAACATCTCCACTGACAGTTACCTTGGAAGTTACATCTTCCGTACCTTCCGTAGCGGTATATCCCGGGTCGGTGTATGTGGAACCTTTTGCCACAAGATATGTATCGCCCTCTTTCAAATCAATGGAAACGTAATGTGTGACATACGCATCGTCTTTACCATCGTAATCGCAGGAGCTGAAGCCTACAAGCACGAATGCGGCAAGTGCGAACAAACTTATAATCTTTTTCATTTTGAATGTCATATTAACTGTTTCAAATATTATTTATCCCAGAATACCGGAGTTGTAAGAGCAGGCTGTTCGGGAACATTTTCGTTGAGGTTCTTGCTCGAAGTTGAGTAGAACACACGCAAAGGAACTGCCTTGCTGCCAAGGTCATCACGATAGGGATAGATAAGATCACCTGCAACATACTTGGTATTGTCTGCCTCGAATTCCTTTCCGGTAAGACCCCAAGAAGGAACGTTGGTACGACGCTGCTCTGACCAAGCTTCCATGTGATCCATATAGAGAAGAGCAACCCACTTCTGCATGTAAACGAGCTTGAGCTTTGCATCGTTTCCGCTTTGAGCATCCCAAGATGTGCGGCTCTGTGCAAGGAATTCATCAGCACCGTCTATCTTACGGGTTTCGAAGTCAGCCTTAACACCTGCCTCGTATGCAGCCTTAGCTTTTGCTTCATCGTTGAAGTATTTGAGGTATACCTCTGAGAGCAAGAACTGCAACTCGGCCTGTGTAAAGAACTCTACAGCTTTTGTAGGATAATAGTTGAGGCTGCTGAACACACCGTTGTCCTTGTAAGTGTAACCGGTCTGCAGGTGTGTACCGGGAAGAAGACCGACATACTGACCTTCGTTATCGCCGGCAGTAGCCTTTGTGAAAGTATAAGCAATACGTGGGTCATCGGTAATCTTCATGTAGCTGATGATAGGATAAGCACCTACGTGGTTGGGAGCAAGTTGACGTTTGTTAGCTTCATACCAAGGGTTATCTCTATTCTTTTCATCCAAGAAACCGGGCTGGTATTCAATGTTACCGGTGAAGAACTCACCTTTGCTGACAACATTTTTAAGTTTAGCTGTATAATCAGCGACATCAATACCTGCCTGAATCATGCGAAGGTACATACGTACGCGGAGAGCATTTGCAAAACCTTTCCACTGGTTAATATCACCTTTGGCAATAAGATCGTTGCTTTCCATCGCTATATCTTCGGGATTGAGAGCAGCTTCGGCATCATCGAGTTCCTTAAGAATGCCGGCATAAACCGTTTCACCGTTGTCATACTTGGGTTTCTGAATATTAGAACCCTTGTTAGCCTCGGTGTAAGGAGTTTCACCGGTAGCATCAACCATTATCTGCAAAGCATACGCCCGAAGAGCAGTTGCTGCAAAGAGGTCGTAGGAATTCTTAGTCTTAGTCTTTATTTCTTCGATGTCCTGAAGCGCACCGGCGTAGATACAACTGTACCAACGGTCGGAAATATTGTCGTCTGCCGTGAGCTGATACCAAGTATATTTGTTATACTGGTTAGCCGTAGGATTCTGATCGTAATACTGAACGAAGAAACCGGCAACGTTATACATACCATCACCTGCCACAACAGCCACATTGTTTTGTGCAGCGGGCATGATAAGACTGACGTCCACTTTTTGTCCGCCCGGGTGGTTAGGATCTTCGTTGATGTCAAGGCTGCCGCAGCCCGTAAGTGTGGCAAGCCCTATTGCTGACAATAATAATATTTTTTTCATGCTTTACTGTTCTTATGTTTAGAAGCTGATCTTAATGTTGAAACCATAGCTGCGTGTTGACGGATTAACTCCATATTCGCCAAACATTGCATTCAGGTCGCCGCTAATAGATGAGTTTTCAGGATCAACGAATGTGTTGTCGCTGGGAGTCCACATCAAAAGGTTGCGACCGAAGAACGAAACGGATGCACCTGTCATGAAAGTCTTGTCAATCCATTTTTTCGGGAGATTCCAGGTCAAAGCCACATCGCGGAGTTTTACAAAACCGCGGCTGATAAGATTTGAAGCATCACAATCGTATTGGTCTGCCCAGTAGCTCTGGATGTAGTTGTAATCCAAAGCAGTTGTATTTTCAACGTATGAAACGCTACCGTCATCAGCAGTAACTTTGTTTACAGAGTTAGGCACGATGAACGGTTTACGATCGTTGTAAACGGTTTGCTTTGCAATACCTGTGAAGAATACAGTACCTTTTGTACGAGTGTACATCTTACCACCTACGCGGGCTTCCATATTTGCTGTAAGGCTGATGTCTTTCCAGCGAATTGTAGTACCCCAACCGAGGGTGTATTTGTGGTTCATGTCGCCGCAATATTCGTATTTGTCGCTCTTACCAGGCAAACCTGTGTTAGCATCTACTACGACATGTCCTTCTGGGTCGCGGGCGAGTTTCTGATCTTTGTATACGCCGAGGGGTTTACCCTTAACTGCGTAGAGAGAAGTACCGCCGCTGAAACCAAATATTAAGATTTCTTTGCCAAGGTCTTTAGGAAGACTCACAACCTTTGAACGGTTGAGCGTCCAGTTCATATTAAGATCCCACTGCCAGTCGCGAGTTTTGATAGGAGTACCCTGAATGAGGAGTTCCACACCCTTGTTGGTTATTTCACCGATGTTTACATAACGACGAGTAAAACCTGTACCCGCGTCAAGGTTCATGGCAAGTGTCTGGTTGTTTGTGCTACGGTTGTAGTAAGCAAAGTCAAATGACAAACGGTTACGGAAGAATGCCATGTTAAGACCTAACTCCCATTCTGTGGTCATCTCAGGTTTAAGTTTGTTGTTACCCATTATGTTTGAAAGGGTAAATGCGTTGAGACCTCCGAGAGGGAAATCGATTTCACCCCAACCGGAGCCATCAGCTCCTGCCTGTGCATAAACGTTCTGGGTTGAATACCATTCTGCGTCGTTACCGGTCTTACCCCAAGCCACACGAACTTTACCGAACGAGATTATGTCCTTAAGATCTTGGGGAATGAGTTCCGTGAAAATGAAGCTGCCGGTAATACCGGGATAGAAATATGAACGGTTTGCCTTTGGAAGTGTTGAAGACCAATCGTTACGTGCTGTAACGTTGAGGAAAAGCATTTCTTTCCAAGAACCTTCAACCTGACCATAAGCACCGATGAGACGTGAATGAAAGAATTCATCCACAACCGAAGGAGAGCCGCCGGAGTTGGAAGTATTAAACCATGTAGGAATGTCAAGACTCTTTACTTCCTGAGAAGCTATTGAAAGTTTACGTTCGTGAGTGTTAAGACCGACAATAGCGTTCAAGTTGAAATCTTCGATAGGTTTAGAGAAGTTGAGCATGAAGTCCTGATCAATGAGACGCTCTCTACGATCCATTGTGTAAGTCCAACCGCTCTGACCACTAATATCAGAGTTATTTTTATAGTTGGGAGTTCCTGCCCAAAGCACGCTCATGTTAGGAATACCGTTGCGTGTTTTATGGATTGTGTAGTCCATACCTACACGGTATGTGAACTTCAAGAAGTCAAAGATATTGTAGTCAGCCTGGAATTTACCCCAAAGTTTGTCCATTTCCGCTTCGTCAAGATAGTTCTTGAGAATGTAATACGGGTTGGTTGAGTTATAAGGAGTAAAGTAGTAACCCGGAGTATTGAACGGATTACTGAGGTCTTTCTGCGCGGTAATGCTAATGTCGCGCGGAACATTGTAAAGAGAGAAAATAGGATTAAGTCTCTGACCGGTTGACACGAAGTTGTTCTTCTGGTAAGAATAGCTCAACGAAGACGAGAATGTGAGCTTATTGTTCACCTTATAGCTACCGTTTGAAGTAAATGTGTATTTATTATAAGCATCGGAACGCGTGGGATAGACACCATTATTGTTGATGTTCGAGAGCGAAACAAAGAAGTTGCTCTTGTCGGTAGCACCGTCAAAAGAAACACTATTGTTGAACATTACGCCGGTATCGAAATAATCACGAATGTTGTTCTTAATGGCTTTGTAGCTCTTAACACGCTGCGAGTTATCGTAACTCCAACCGTAAACTCTCTCAAGACCGTCGAAACGGGGACCCCAAGAACCGTTTTCAATATCTACATGCTCGCCGCTTGCACCCTGACCGAAACGATTCTGCATCTCTACGAGACGGGCAACATTGGAGAACTGGATACCGCCATTATAAGTAATGCCTACGCCTTTGTCGCGTTTCTTACCTTTCTTGGTGGTAATCATAATAACACCGTTTGCTGCACGTGAACCATAAAGTGCGGTTGCTGCAGCACCCTTGAGGACAGTCATATTTTCCACATCGTCCGGGTTGATTGCGTTTGCGCCGCTACCGAAGTCGTAGTTGTGGTTCAATTCGTCGGCACTCTGAATAGGTTCGTTGCTCATAGGCACACCGTCAATCACATACAAAGGCTGGTTGGACTTTGCAAGCGAGGAGAAACCACGGATAATCACACTGTTGGTTGATCCCGGATCACTGTTGTTTGAAATTGACACGCCGGCAACCTTTCCCTGCAAGCCCTGCATGATGTTGGCGTTGCGGGTTTCCACGAGGTCTTCCGTATTAATAGAAGTTGCCGAATAACCCAACGACTTTTCCGAACGTTTAATGCCAAGCGCGGTTACAACAACGCCGCCAAGCATTTTGTCGTTGGATTTGAGTGAAACATTCATCACGCTTTTTACCGGTAGCACCTGCGCTTCCATTCCTATGAACGAGAAACGAAGCTGTTTTGCAGATGCGGGAAGGTTTGAAAGCGTGAAGCGACCGTCTGCATCGGTATTCACACCGATTGTGATTCCGGGAACGCTGACACTAACGCCAATCAACGGCTCGCCGTTGTCTGCGGAAGTTACGTGTCCGGTTACGGTCTTGACTTGAGCGTTTACGAGGAGGCAAGTGAAAGCTCCCAATAAAAGCATCATCAATTTTTTACCCATAATCTTACTTTTTAGATTAAACTTAGTTATTTGTATTGTTTATTATATGTATAATCCCTTATGATTGCGATAACTTTTTTTACAGTCTGTTCACGACTTACGGTCGCACATATACATTATTATATATAAACTGCCGTCATTTTCAATTTTACCTTGGCTACTTCATACATTTTTGCAAAAGTAGAAAATTCTTTTAACTGCAAAAAGATTCCATTATATTATTTTTACAGGGTGTAAACAGGTACTTTTCTTCGTTTTTTAACAAAACAGCAATGCTTTATGCCGTTTTTCCCAATTATTTCCATTTCGTTTCGAATTTCAAACTAAAATCGGGATGTAAAAAAAGACAAAACGACAAAATGTTAAAATTTCGCCGACATTTTCTCCGTGCAGAATTTTTTATTTGCAACTTTTTATTTTGTCAGATTTACTTTACATTTCTTTTATTCTTGTTAACCAAACGTTCTAACCGCTTGCGTGTGCTTTGACCCGTGTTTCCGCCGGCATTTCCGGGCATAAAACAGCGCGACACTCCCATCCCGCCCATCACATCCGGCACACCGCCGCCGGAGACTCGCATAACGGTTTGAAAACACGGCTTAAAAACGGCAAAAAACACCTCAAAAACGTCGTTTTACAAGTTGCTGTTTTTCAGATGTTTGAAAACGTCAAAAATACAAGGCATATATTTTAAAATACAAGGCACTTATTTTAAAATATGTGCCTTGTATTTTTTACGATAAGCCATGTGTGTTTTTTGCACAATACATATCGTTGTGAAAAAACTCCCGATCTCGGAAAAAATCCGCCCATTGAGTGCAAAAAACAACCCGCACATTTCGGTTAAGAAGCGTGCGGGTCGCAAACGTAATAATTCTGTGTAGTTATAAATGGATTTGCTATGGTCTAAAACTTGACAAGAGCATTTTTAAGACGTTCCACGAAATCGTCGGCCTGCCCTGTGGTGAGGCAGAGAGGCGGCAACAGACGCAGGATGTTTGTTCCCGCTCCGCCGGTAAACACGCGCTGCTCGAAAATAAGGTTCTTTCGCAATTCCTTAACGGGTTTGTCGAATTCAAGACCTATCATCAGTCCGCGTCCGCGTATATCTTTTATTTCCTCTATCTCCCTGCAGCGGTCCATGATATGCTCTCCAACCTCTGCAGCATTGCTCACGAGTTTTTCGTTCTCTATTACGTCGAGCACGGCAAGCGCGGCAACACATGCCAAATGGTTTCCGCCGAACGTTGTGCCGAGCATTCCGTAAACAGGTTTGAATTTCGGTGAAATCAGAAGCCCTCCCATGGGAAATCCGCAGGCTATGCCTTTGGCAACGGTTATAAGGTCGGGCTTGACATCGAGATACTGGTGGGCAAAGAACTTTCCGCTTCGTCCGTAGCCGCATTGCACTTCGTCGCAAACAAGCACCGTGTTGTGCTCGTCGCATGCCTTGCGCACCGCCTGCATAAATTCTTTGTTTGCCAAATGTATTCCGCCCACACCTTGTATGCACTCCACAATCACGGCACAGACATCGCCTTTGGCTATCTCGCTTACAAATGCCTCGGTGTCGTTGAGCGGAAGGAAGGTAACATGACTGTTTTTGTTGATGGGCGCATTGATTTTGGGGTTATCGGTAGCTTCCACCGCAAGCGATGTACGTCCGTGAAAAGCTCCCGCAGAAGCAATCACTCTTGTGCGTCCGTTGTAAAACGAAGCAAGCTTTAGCGCGTTTTCGTTGGCTTCCGCTCCCGAGTTGATAAGAAACAGCGAATAGTCTTCGTAGCCCGAGGCTTTGCCCAAGCGTTCCGCAAACTCGGTTTGCAAATGGTTTTGCACCGAATTGGAATAAAATCCGAGACGATTGAGCTGACGACTCACACATTCTATATAATGAGGATGGCAGTGTCCGATACTTATCACGGCATGTCCGCCGTAAAGGTCAAGATACTTGTTGTCGTCGGCATCCCAAACGTTGCATCCGCGTCCGCGAACTATTTCTACATCATATAATGGAAAAACGTCAAATGGTTTCATTGTTGAATTTGTTTTTTAGAAAGCCGCAGCCTTCAGTTTAAGTCCCGCATCCTCGGCAATGCCGAACATGATGTTCATATTCTCCACTGCCTGACCCGCAGCACCCTTCAAAAGATTGTCGATGACCGACGTAACGAGCAGACGGTCGCCATATTTTTGAGCATGAACAAGTGCGCGGTTGGTGTTGACCACTTGTTTCAAGTCAATGTCGCGAGACACGTAGTGGGTGAATGGTTCTCCTGCATACATCGAGTAACATTTGTCGATTTCTTCCTGCGACAATCCGGTGCGCATGAAGACGGTGGTGAAAATGCCGCGCGCAAAGTCGCCGCGATAAGGCACAAAATCCAAATCTCCTCCGAAATCGGGTTGAAATTCTCTGATGCTTTGGTTTATTTCAAGCAAATGCTGATGAGTGAACACCTTGTAAACGCTCATGTTTCCGTTGCGCCAGCTGAAATGTGTGGTGGGCTGCGGTTTTACTCCCGCACCGGTGCTGCCTGTTATGGCATTGATCACAACATCTCCCTTCAAGACTCCCGCCTTAGCCAGCGGCAGCAGCGCGAGTTGTATGCAGGTGGCAAAACATCCCGGATTGGCTACGTGTTGTGCCTTGGCTATGAGAGAGCGATGGGTTTCGGGCAAACCGTAAACGTAATCGTTTCCCGGAGCTGCTATTCTGAAATCCTGAGCAAAGTCTATGATTTTTACGTTCGCGGGCACGGGATTGTTTTTAAGGAATTCCTCACTCTTGCCATGCCCCAGACAGATGAACAAAACGTCAATCTTTTCAAACGGAAGCTCGTCGGTGAATCGCAAATCGGTATCTCCGAGCAAACCTTCATGGACATCCGAGAAAAGATTTCCCGCATTGCTCCCCGAATTGGCGAAAACAATCTCCGCCTGCGGGTGATTGAGCAAAACTCTTATAAGTTCGCCCGCCGCATAACCCGCCGCGCCTACAATTCCTACCTTTATCATACGCTTATTAACGACGTTCATCCTTATGTTTGGAATAATATATGCGCAAAGGCGTGGATGTTACCTTTATGAAGCCTTTTGCCTCTTCGGAAGTCCAACCTTTTTGAGTTTCTCCGTACTCTCCGAACGGATTCTTTACCAAATCGTCTTTGGAATCCACCCCTACGGTTTCGAAAGAATAGGGACGAAGCTTAAGAGTTACCACACCGTTCACATTACGCTGCGAAGAAGTGAGCATGGCTTCTATATCGGTCATCACAGGTTCCATGTACTGGCTCTCATGCAGGAACATGCCGTACCAATTCGACACCTGGTCTTTCCAATACTGCTGCCATTTCGAAAGAGTGTACTTTTCGAGGAAACGGTGTGCCCCGATTATCAGCATAGGTGCGGCAGCTTCAAAACCAACACGCCCTTTGAGTCCCACGATAGTGTCGCCCACATGACAATCACGCCCTATGGCATAAGCAGCACCTATCTTTTCTATTTCCTGAATGGCTTTGATTTTATCGTCATACTCTTTACCGTCCACGCTTGCTATTTCGCCGTTCTTGAAACCTATTTTCAATTCTCTTTCTCCCTCGGCGGTGGCATGTTTTAGGTAAGCCGATTCGGGAAGTCCCTGATTGCTGTCGAGAATTTCGCCTCCGCAAATCGAAGTTCCCCATATACCCACGTTGTAGGAGTATTTTAGTTTTGCGAAATCGGCTTTGAAACCGTGGTCGTTGAGATAATCTATTTCTTCTTTGCGCGTAAGCACGCGATCACGAGTGAGGGTGATGATTTCCTTACCCGGAGCCATCACGAGAAAAGTCATGTCGAAACGAATCTGGTCGTTGCCGGCACCCGTGGAACCGTGAGCTATAGCGTCTGCTCCCACTTCGTTGGCGTAACGTGCTATTGCTATTGCCTGGAAAATCCTTTCGCTCGAAACCGATATGGGATAGCAATTATTGCGAAGCACATTGCCGAAAACCATATACTTCAAACTTTTTTCGTAATACTCCTGCGTTACATCGAGAGTTACATATTTTGTTGCGCCGAGCTTATATGCGTTTTTTTCATTGGCTTCCAGCTGCTCCTTACTGAAGCCGCCGGTGTTGGCACAAGCCGCATAAACTTCGTAACCCAGTTCGTGCGAAAGATACATCACCGTGTATGAAGTGTCAAGCCCGCCACTGTAGGCAACAACCACTTTCTTTTTCTTTTCCATTGCTTTATATGATGTTTTTATTATTGCGTTGTTAGTTTTTATCTCAATCCTTTTGCAGCAGCATCCTTTGCCATTTTCACCACATCGGGCGGAAGTTGCACGGGAAGCGGTTCTCCTTCGTGGTCGGCGGGATCGTAGAGCATTCCGGTACACACACAATATTTCCTGCCTGTGCGCGCAAGAATATCACAATTGATGCAGCAGGGATGATCGGGCGTTCCGCAGCCCTTCCAATACTCGTCGTCCTGCGTAAGATCGCAAAGCGGCACGGGAACATAGCCGAGTTTCGTATTTATCTTCATCACCGCGCCCTGACTTGTCAATCCGAAAAGCTTTGCATGAGGCCAGCGCAGACGGCTGAGTGTGAAAGCAGTTTCCTTGATGCGTGTGGCAAGGTGATGCTGCCTGAATTTCGGAACTACAATGAGTCCGGAATTTGCCACATAGTGTTTGTCTTCCCAGCTTTCTATATAGCAAAAACCGGCAAACTCTTCTCCGTGGAGAGCTATTATGGCTTTTCGTTCGCGCATCTTTTGCGCCACGTATTCATGGGTTCTTGAAGCTATTCCCGAACCGCGCACTTTTGCAGCATCGGCTATTGTCTTCAATATGGTGTCCACATACTTTTCATGAGACGCATCGGCAACCAACACGTCTATACCATCATTGTAAGTCATTTCCTGTTCGTAATGTATAAAAACCTACTATCCGTTCCTTTCACCCGTTTCTCAAAGATTCGCCACTATCTGCGGGAGAATCTCTTTGAGATCGGCAGCCATTTCTTCGCAGGAACTTCCTTTTTTTCCTATCACCATCACGGTGTCATCGCCTGCAAGCGTAGCGGCAATATGGGGGAAATGTTTGTTATCTATAGTTCCCGCCAAAGCAGCAGCAAAGCCGGGAATGGTATGCAGGATTATTGTCTTTCCGCCCTCCTCGTTGTTGAGCAGACATTCCTCGAGCGAAACATTGTTTCCCGTACTCTTGCGCATGGCATGGGTATAGTTGGGATTGTTAGGCAATATATATCTCACCTGTCCGAACTGGGTGGTAATACGTATGGCACGCAGATGTTGCAAGTCGCGCGAAAGCGTTGCCTGAGTGGAACCGTGTCCCACGGCTTTCAGTTCTTCGAGCAATTCTTCCTGACTGCTGATGTTTTTGTCGTTCAAGATTTTACGAATGAACCCCAAACGAACTTCTTTTTCTTTCATTCTTTCTGTTTGATTTTTCGAATTGCAAAAGTACTGCGTTTTTTCATAGCGAACAAGTTTTTATACAAAAATCTTTGCATAAAAACATTTTCTATTCACCCTTTATTCAAAAAGATTCAAATTCCGCATTTTCAAAATTTCCACTCAACTCTACATTTATTTTTCTGATAATCAGACAATATATAGCCACAAAAAGATTACCACACGCCACAAACTCAACACAGAACTCAAATGAATTGTTTTTGAATATACACAATTTTTCTTGCAATATTCACATTTTTCAAATTCCGAGGCACGGCAGCTAAAAAACAGACGCAAAAACACCACATTTCAAGGCAAATTTTCGACCCTTTCCCGCACATTGTTTTTCAAGCACTTAACACGCTCAAAAATACAAGGCACTTATTTTAAAATATGTGCCTTATGTTTTAAAATAAGTGCCTTGTATTTTTCATTACATGCGGAAAGCTTCCGAAACATTCCGCAAACAACTTCGTTATAGCGTCATGTATGAGTCCCAAAACGGGAAAGCATGTTTTTTGTCCCGATTTAATATAAAACAACTTTTCAAATTTTCGGGAAAGGAATAATATAATTACTTTTGCCGATAAAATATATATTGCAAATATTATATGAAGAAACCAATTGCATTTGTTGTGATGTCGGCACTTGCCCTGACATTTCTGGCGAGTTGCAGTGATGACAACAAGAGCAGTGAACTTAGTTCGGATTGCGCAATAAACGCCATTGTTTTGGGGAATCTGTCGCGCATTTATCACACGTATCTCGACAATGGCAAGGACACCAGTTACAGCATAACCGTTCCCGGCGCAGCCTATCCACTGCATATCGACCAGATAAACCGCCGTATTTTCAACAGCGACTCTCTGCCCGTGGGAACTGCGGTGAACAAGGTCTATTTCACCACATTCAGTGCCGACGGCATTGTGAGCTATCGTTTGGAAAGCGGAAAAGATACTCTGTATTCCACTAAAGACACGCTCGACTTCACTTCACCGAGAATTTTCACGATATTTGCTTCGGACGGTTCGGGAAGCCGTTCATACACAATAGACATCAAAATTCACAATGCCGACCCCGATGCATATTCGTGGGTAGCCGCTTCGCCTGCCGACAATGACGTGGCGAAACTGGAAAGCATGCGGATGATAGCAAAAGACGGACAACTGTATCTTTGGGGCAGCAAAAACGGAACAAACGTGGTAATGACCCGCAAAACAGGAGAGGGAGTAGCCTTGTGGACAAAGAAAGACATTTCGGGAACGGACGGACTGCAAACCAAGAGCATCAACCTGTTCAACGGTAAGTTTGTGGCAATTTCGGAATCGGGACTCGTGGAATCTGAAAACGGCGCAGATTGGACGGAAACAGCCACTTCGCTCGTACCCGACAGGATTCTGGCTACTGACGAAGAGTTGTACATAACCGTTTCGGGCAAAATCTACAGCTCAAGCGACCTCAAGTCATGGAAAGAAGAGAAAGCCGACAACTCCACAGCCTTTCTGCCCACGGAAAACATATATTCCGCCGTACTGCCGGCTGTGAACAATCCGAACATAGAGAACATTGTTTGCGTGGGATACCTTGACGGCAAAACCGAGACTTGGAAAAAGGAAATGAACAAGGTATATCCCGAAGATAACGCCTGGAGCTACTACCCCACCACCGAGGAAACTCCTCGCACATTGCCTTATCTGAAAGGATTCAACATGATGAAATACGACGGCAAACTGTTTTGCGCAGGCATAAACGGCGACACCGTAAACGTATATACCAGCACCGACGGTGCAAGAGCATGGAAAAAAGTAAAAGTTCCCACAATGGTTCCCGCCCAAACAGGCAAACCCACGGAAATATTCATGACTCCTGACGACGACAACCATATATGGTTGGTATGCAGCGGCACGGGAACGCTGTGGAAAGGTTATCTGAACAGGCTTAAAGCCGACAAAAGCGAATAAAGAAAGATGAAAAAAGCGTTGGTTCTGCTTATGGCTGTGCTTGCATGCCTTAACGGCTCGCGCGCACAGGACGATGTGGACTATCGCTACGAGATAGGAGCCGCACTGGGCGGCAGCTTTTATCGCGGACAATTAAACCACAAATTCTTCGGGCAACCCGGTGTTGCAGGAGGGGTTGTGGGACGCTGGAACATCAATCCATACATGGCGGTGAAGGCAATGCTGGACTACGCATCGGTGAAAGGTTCCACAACCAATGTGGACGATTTCTTTCCTACCGATCCCGGCAATCCCGCAGTATCGACCGACAAACGCAGTTACAAACTAAGCGACGGCATTGTGGATTTCAGCGCAACATACGAGTATAACTTTTGGTCTTTCGGGCTACACCACGGATACCAGGGCAGACAGCGCATAACACCTTTCCTGCAACTCGGACTCGGAGCCTGCTACGGAACAGCCGGCAAGGCTTTCACCCTGCAAATACCCATAGGCGTGGGAGTGAAATACAAATTGAAGCCGCGAGTAAACCTGGGATTCGACTGGCTGTATCACTTCTCGCTAAGCGACAATCTCGATGGGTTCGAATATCCCTACGGCATAAAATCCACCGGATTTCAAAACAAAGACAGCTATTGCACGGCAATGTTCTACATAAGCTACGACTTTTCGCCGAAATGCCCGCAATGCAACAAAAACGACTGATTAACGACCAATAAAAATAAACATGAGTGCTCCGCAGATAGATATGCAACGCATTCCGCGCCATATAGCAATAATAATGGACGGCAATGGTCGCTGGGCTGTTAGACGCGGCCTTCCGCGTACAGCAGGACACCAAGAAGGTGTGGAAACTGTAAAACGCATAACCGAAGAGGCTGTGCGGCTCGGGGTAAAATATCTCACACTTTACACCTTCTCAACCGAAAACTGGAAACGTCCGAGCAATGAAGTGGCTGCGCTCATGTCGCTTGTACTTACATCGCTTCAGGAAGAGCTTTTCATGCGCAACGGCGTGCGCTTCCGCGTTATAGGAGACATAAGAAAGTTGCCGCTTGCAGTGCAAAAGAAATTGCAGCAATGCGAGCGCGACACGATAGGAAATACAAAGATGACTCTCGTTGTGGCGTTGAGCTACTCCTCACGTTGGGAAATTTCTGCCGCAGCAAGGAATATTGCTGCCGACGTGAAACAGGGTACCTTGGAGATTTCACAAATTGACGAAGAAACCTTTTCAAAATATCTCGCCACGGCATTCATGCCCGACCCGGAGCTTATGATACGCACGGGAGGAGAGTTGCGGTTGAGCAATTATCTGTTGTGGCAGTGTGCATATTCCGAACTTTATTTCTGCGATACCTATTGGCCCGACTTCAAAGAGGAAGATTTCCAAAAAGCCATAGCCGATTATCAACAGAGACAAAGACGTTTCGGAAAAACCGGCGAACAGATGCAAGCAGAAAACCCGAAAACCAAAAACGAAACCGAAGAATAACAAAGCGGAGGGAACATACATTATATATATGCCCCGCAATATAACAAAAGATGAAACATATAAAGAATACAGCCATATTGATTGCAGCACTTTTCGCAGCTGCAACCTTTTGCCGTGCTTCCGTGTCGCGAGACAGCGTGATTGTTAAGCCCGACATCATTTACTCCATGCAACAGAACAACTATATTCTCGGCGGATTCATAGTTGACGGCGTGGCAAACTATGACGAGGAACTCTTGCGCAATATTTCGGAGCTGCGCGAAGGGCAGACTCTGACAATTCCGGGCGCAGACATTACAAACGTTTTGCAACGTTATTGGAAACAAAAGATATTCAGCGATGTTTCTATCTCTGCAGACAGTATCGTGGGCAATAAAATTTATCTGCATATAAAACTTACCGCACGCCCAAAGATTTCTACGATAAACTATCACGGAGTTAAGAAATCGCAGCGCGAAGATCTCGAACAACGTCTCGGACTTAAAGCCGGAAGTCAAATATCTCCGGACATCGTGGACCGTGCAAAAATCATAATAAAACGCTACTTCGAAGAAAAAGGTTATCAAAACGCCAAAGTAGAAATGTTGCAGCAGGACGACGTATCGGCTGCAAACCAAGTTATAGTTGATATAAACATCGACAGAAACGAAAAGATTAAGGTAAAACACATTTACTTTACCGGCATAGAGCAGGGAAACGTAAAGAAACTCAAGAAGGCAATGAAGAAAACCCACGAGGTTAATAAGCTTGCCAATCTGTTTCGCGCCAAAAAGTTTCTGCCCGAAGAATACAAGAAAGATAAAGGTTTCTTGATAGACAAATACAACGAATGGGGCTTTAGAGACGCAATCATAACCAGCGACAGCGTTACGCCTTACGACGAAAAGCACGTTGATTTGCATATTAATATTGAAGAAGGTCAGAAATATTATCTGCGCAATGTGAGCTGGGTGGGAAATACAGTGTATAGTTCCGAATCGCTTGCCCGTGCACTAAAAATGAAGTCCGGCGACGTTTACAACCAAACCTTTCTGAAAAAACGTTTGAACGATGACGAAGACGCAATAGGCAATCAATATTACAACAACGGCTATGTGTTTTACAATCTGAACCCTGTGGAAACCAACATAGACGGAGATTCCATTGATTTGGAGATGCGTATTTACGAAGGACAGCCTGCTACTCTTAACCACGTGCGTATCAGCGGAAACAAAAGAGTTTATGAAAACGTTGTTCGCAGGGAACTTCGCACAAAACCGGGCGATTTGTTCAGCAAAGAATCCGTTATGCGTTCCATTCGAGACCTTGCCGCACTAAACTTCTTTGATCCCGAAAAAATAGAACCGGACATAAAGCCCGATCAAGAGAACGGAACGGTAGACATAAACTATAAACTCGAACCCAAACCCAGCGATCAGGTGCAAATATCCTTTGGTTGGGGTCCGACAGGTATTGTGGGAACTGTGGGATTGAAGTTTACGAACTTCTCCATGCAGAATCTTTTCAACAGCAAGAACCGTCGCGCTCTCTTCCCCCAAGGTGATGGGCAACAGCTCTCTCTTTCAGCGCAAACAAACGGTACATATTACCAGAATTACTCGTTTAACTTCCTCGATCCCTGGTTTGGCGGCAAACGTCCTAACTCTCTGTCGCTTTCAGCCTTTTTCTCTAAGCAAACCGATGTAAACAGCAACTACTACAACAGGTCTTACTGGAACAACTACCAAAGCTATTTGTACGGTTACGGAACTTCGGGCGGATATTACAATAACTACAACTACTACGACCCTGACAAATATGTCAAGATATACGGTGTTTCATTAGGTTGGGGCAAACGTCTGCGCTGGCCCGACGATTATTTCACACTTACTGCCGAAGCTACTTTCCAGAGATATGACTTGAAATCGTGGCAATACTTCATTATCACCGACGGAAACTGCAACAACTTCAACTTGAGCCTCAGCCTTTCGCGCAACTCCGTAGACAATCCCATTTTCCCGCGTAGAGGTTCTGATTTCCAGCTTTCTGTTGCCGCCACTCCGCCCTATTCTCTTTGGGACGGCAAGGATTACAAGAATCTCGCCAGAGATTATCGCGCAGCTTCCTATAACAAGGAGATGCAGGAGAAGTATCGTTGGGTGGAATATCACAAATGGAAATTCAAACTCCGCACCTACACGGCACTTACAGGCAAAAACAAATGCCCGGTTCTCATGACGCGCACCGATTTCGGCTTCCTCGGTCATTACAACAAGTACAAGAAATCTCCGTTCGAGACATTCTATATGGGTGGTGACGGTATGTCGGGATATTCTTCGGGATATGCCACCGAGACTATCGGTTTGCGCGGATACGAAAACGGATGTCTCACTCCCTACGGAGCGGAAGGTTATGCCTACAGCCGTATGACCGTGGAACTTCGTTACCCTCTTATGCTCAAAGGTCAGACTAACATCTACGCACTTGCATTTGCCGAAGGCGGTAATGCATGGTACGACACAAAGAAGTTCAATCCTTTCGACATGAAACGCTCTGCCGGTGCCGGTGTACGTCTTTTCCTTCCAATGGTCGGGCTTATGGGCATTGACTGGGCATATGGATTTGACAAAGTGTTCGGTTCTTCGAAAAACGGCGGCTCGCACATTCACTTCATAATAGGTCAGGAGTTCTAAAGAAAGAATATCAAAACAATAAAAACAAACCGATATGAAATCATTACGTAACTTCATCATTGCGCTGGCGGCAACTTTTGGTTGCATTGTCTATGCGCAGGCACAGAAATATGCTCTTGTGGATATGGAGTACATTCTCAAAAATATTCCGGCATACGAACGCGCCAACGAACAGCTTAATCAGCAGTCCAAAAAATGGCAGGCAGAAGTGGAGGCGGTGCAAAATCAGGCGCAGACACTTTACAAGAACTACCAGAACGAATCGGTTTTTCTCTCTGCCGAGCAGAAAAAACAGCGCGAACAGGCAATTGTGGACAAAGAAAAGGAAGCAGCCGAACTGAAACGCAAGTATTTCGCTCCCGAAGGCGAACTTTTCAAAAAGCGCGAGAGCCTTGTGCAGCCCATACAGGACGAAATCTACAATGCAGTTAAGGACATTGCGCAGAACAAGGGTTTCCAACTCATCCTTGACCGTGCTTCCGATTCCGCCATTATTTTTGCTTCGCCCAAAATAGACATTTCGAACGAGGTGCTTACCAAATTAGGCTATTCCAATTAATATCATTATATTTGCACCCCGTACATAACGGAATATAAATAAGATAATCAACTATAAACAATGAAAAAGGTAATTCTTACGGCTCTTCTGTTCTTACCGTTGAGCCTCTTTGCGCAGAAGTTCGGTCATTTCGATTCTTCCGAAATCGTCAAGGCAATGCCCGAATACGCTAAGTCGCAAACCGAAATCCAGAATCTCTCAAAGCAGTTCGAGGACGAAATCAAACGTATGCAGGACGAGCTTACCAAAAAAGGTCAGGAATATGACCGTCAGCACGATTCACTTCCCGACAACGTCAAGAAGCGTCGCGAACAGGAACTTCAGGAGCTTTATCAGCGCATTCAGCAGACTTCCAACGACGACCGCGATTCCTTGCAGGCTGCTTCGGCCAACAAGATGCGCGAAATCACACAGAAAATCGTTAATGCCGTTAAAGCTGTGGGCGATGAGGGCAAATATGTTTACATCATGGATGTAACAGGTGGCATACCTTACATCAGCAAGAGCCTCAGCGAGGACGTAACAAAGAAAATCCGCGAAAAACTCGGTTTGAAATAATTCGCAGAAAAAGCATAAATCAAAGCGCATGCCCTTCGGGGATGCGCTTTTTTGTTGTCTTTCGGACGGTATGCCACAACGGTGGCGCGAAATGGGACGGTCGAAACCCGAAATCTCGTTTATTTGCAGTAATTTTGCATTCCGAAAACAATAACGGCAATCATCCGGTCTGTCGCCGGCGGAAATCAAAAATCCGCAGGAGGAAAGTCCGGGCAACACAGGACAGTCTCCTTCCGAAACGGAAGTTATCCGCGAGGGTAAGCAAACTGTAGAAGAAAACAACCGCCCTCCGCAAGGATGGTAAGGGTGAGAAGGCGGGGTAAGAGCCCACCGGGCGCATGGTGATGTGCGTGCCGTGCAGTCGAGACGTTGAAAGTTCGCGTAAACCGGCGTTTGAGGGTTGTCCGCCCGAAACTTCGTTACGCCGGAGGGTAGAACGATAACGCCTGCAGGCAACTGCGGGCTTAGATAAATGACAGACGGCGATTCGCGAGAGTCGCGCACAGAACTTGGCTTATAGGATAATTGCCGAACTCAAATGCGGCGCAAACTCTCTCTTACACTGGTTTGCGCCGCTTTGCTTTCCATGCCCGCCAACGACGCAACGCCGTTTTCATACACTTTCTCCGTTTCTGTTTATGCCATGCGCCGCAAAACATTCCGCCCCACTCTTTCGTCCTGCCTCAAAAAACGCAGCATAGGTCCGAAAACAATCACGGCAATGTGCCGCCACGCATGCAAAATTTCCCTTTTTTGAACACACATTTTCACATGTGCAAAAAAACACATGGCTTATCACGAAAAATACAAGGCACATATTTTAAAATAAGTGCCTTGTATTTTAAAATATATGCCTTATATTTTTTGCCTTTTCAAACATCTGAAAAACAACGACTTATGCACACCTTTCAAAATCCTCATTATCGTCTGATTTTCAGTTGTTTGCGAATTTTTATGTCCGACTGCGTAATTTCGGTAAAACGTTGCAGCATTGCCATAACTAAATTCCGTTTCCGCACATCGGCATGAGCCTCATTGTTTGGGCTACATCCGCGTACCCTATAGCCGTCATGCCGTAACCATATAAAGAAACCGTTGCACACCACGCCCGTTCGCATCGCCAAAGCATGTGGTTTTACGCCGCCGTCGCTTTTTTAACAGTACAAAAAAGCGGAATTGGCTTTTTATTCGTAACTTTACGCTTGTAAATTTGGGTAATTGGCACCATAAAGCAACTGTGTGCCCCCGCAATGTTTTATAAATCAAGAATAAAAAATGACACTATATAATGAATTACAAATGGAAATACACTCCTCCCTCACCCGAGGAAGAAGAAGCGGCGCGCAAGCTTGCAGAGGAGCTGGGCATTCACCCGATATTGGGACGATTGCTGTTGAATCGCTGCATAACGACGCCGGCTGAAGCAAAGAAATTTTTCCACCCGCAACTTTCCGACCTCCACGACCCGTTTCTCATGAACGATATGCGTGAAGCCGTTGATGCTGTCAACCATGCCGTGGGACACAACGACCGTATTCTCGTTTTCGGCGATTACGATGTGGACGGTTGCACGGCTGTTACGGTGGTATACAAGTTTCTTAAAGCCTATTGCTCAAACATTGATTACTACATCCCCGACCGCTACGACGAAGGCTACGGACTGTCGAAACGCTGTATAGACTACGCTTTCGAAACGGGAGTGAAGCTGATGATAGTTCTCGATTGCGGCATAAAAGCAATCGAAGAAGTGGCTTATGCAAACTCGCGCGGGATAGGCGTAATAATTTGCGATCACCACGTTCCCGATGCCGAGCTGCCCGATGCCGTAGCCATACTCAATCCCAAGCGGAAGGATTCCACTTATCCCTATGCCCACCTGTGCGGATGCGGCGTGGGATTCAAACTCATGCAGGCTTTTGCACGCGACAACGGCATTGAGTTCAACAAACTCATATCCCTGCTTGACCTCTGTGCCATAAGCATTGCCAGCGATATAGTACCCGTTACAGGAGAAAACAGAATTCTTGCCTATCACGGGCTGCGCCGTTTGAACAGCAACCCTTCAATGGGCGTGGAAGCCATAATTGAGTTGTGCGGTCTCGAAGGCAAAGAGCTTACAATGAACGATATTGTGTTCAAAATCGGTCCGCGCATAAACGCCTCGGGACGTATGATGAACGGAAAAGAAACAGTGGCTCTGCTTACGGAACGCGAACACGACGCAGCCATGGAAAGGGCTAACAGAATAAACCTTTACAACGAGGCACGCAAGGACATTGACAAACAAATGACCGAAGAGGCAAACAAGATTGTGGACGGGATAGACAATCTTGACAATCTGCGCTCTCTCGTGGTATACGACCCCTCGTGGCACAAAGGCGTAGTGGGCATTGTGGCTTCACGACTCACCGAAGTCTACTATCGTCCCGCCGTGGTGCTGACCCTCTCCGACGGATTCGCCACAGGCAGTGCACGCTCCGTGGTTGGTTTCGACATATATAAGGCAGTGGAAAGCTGTCGCGACTTGTTGGAAAACTTCGGTGGGCATACCTATGCCGTGGGATTGACTTTGAAACCCGAAAACGTGAGTGCTTTCAAACATCGCTTCGAACAATACGTGGAAAGCAACATAAGCGAGGAACAAACCGAAGCAAGTCTTGACATATCAGCCATAATAGACTTCCGGGATATAACACAGAAATTCCGCAACGACATGAAGCGTTTCAATCCTTTCGGTCCCGGAAATCCCAAGCCCCTGTTTTGCACAAAACGTGTATACGACTATGGCACGAGTAAGGTGGTGGGACGCGAGCAGGAGCACATCAAGCTGGAACTTGTGGACAACAAGTCAAACAACATAGTAAACGGAATAGCTTTCGGACAGAGTTCGCAGGCAAGATACATAAAAACAAAACGCGCATTCGACATCTGCTATTCCATAGAAGAGAATGTACGCCGCCACGGCGAGTTGCAACTGCAAATAGAAGACATTCGTCCGGCAGCAGAATAGCACCGGACAATGCCGCAACAGAAAATGGGCGACATATTCAGCGAAACTCTCAAAGAATATTGGGGCTATGACGATTTTCGCGGCATTCAGCGCGAAATAATCGAAAGCATTGCCTTGGGACGAGACACGCTCGGACTCATGCCTACGGGAGGAGGAAAGTCCATAACCTTTCAAGTGCCCACCCTCGCAGGTTCCGGTCTTTGTCTTGTGGTAACTCCGCTCGTGGCTCTCATGAAAGACCAGGTAATGGCTCTGAGAAGACGCGGCATAAAAGCCACCGCCGTTTACAACGGAATGAAACAGGACGAAATAATCGCCGCTCTCGAAAACTGTATTCTCGGCGATTACAAATTCTTATACGTCTCGCCCGAACGACTTGCCTCGGAATATTTTTTGTGGAAGGCAAAGAAAATGCCCGTAAGCCTCATAACCGTGGACGAAGCCCACTGTATATCGCAATGGGGCTATGATTTCCGCCCGTCATACCTCAAGATAAACGAAATTCGCAAGATATTCCCCCAAGCACCGGTTCTTGCCCTCACCGCAACAGCCACAAATGACGTGGTGGAGGACATTCAGAAAAAACTGAACTTCAAAGAACCGAATGTGTTCCGCATGAGTTTCGAGCGAAAGAACCTCACATACGTTGTAAGGAACACCGAGGACAAACCGGGGGAACTGCTTCACATTCTAAAAAGCTACGGAGGCTCGGCAATAGTCTACACGCGAAACCGCCGCATGACCACGGAAGTGACAAAGTATCTGAAAGAAAACAATATCACAGCCCTTAATTATCACGCAGGTCTGACACGGATTGACAAAGACCTGCGCCAAAAAAGCTGGTACGAGGGAGAAACAAGAGTTATGGTGGCAACCAATGCTTTCGGTATGGGCATTGACAAAGCCGATGTAAGGCTTGTGATACATATAGAGTGTCCCGATTCGCCCGAAGCATATTTTCAAGAAGCAGGGAGAGCCGGAAGAGACGGACTGCAAGCGTATGCCGTACTTCTGTACAACAAAAACGATCGAGTCAAGTTGCTTAGAAGAGTGTCGCAGACCTTTCCTCCCGTGTCCGTAATAAGAAAAGTTTACGACTACATGGCATACTTTTTTGAACTTGCCGTGGGAGACGGATACTATGTTTCATATAATTTCAACCTCACGCAATTCTGCACACAATATCACATGTTTCCCGAAGTAGTGGAAAGTTCGCTGCACATACTGACACGCGCGGGATATATACTGTACTCCGAAGAAGAAGACATAAAACCGCGAGTAGTATTCATGCTAAATCGCGACGAACTGTACAGAATAAACAACACTTCTCCTGAAAGCGAAAGCGTTATTCAGGCATTGCTTAGAAACTATGGCGGAATCTTTACCGATTACACTTTTATCGATGAGCAGGTATTGGCTGACTATTGTGGCATGTCGCGAGAACATATTGTTGAAATACTCAAAGGTCTGTCGCATCAGAGAATCATACATTTCATTCCCCATAAGCGCACTCCGCGTGTTACTTATCTGCAACGCCGCGTGCTATCTGAAGAACTCGTGATAAGCAATGAAGTTTACGAGCAAAGAAAAGAGGAATACATCACCCGAATAAAAACCATGATAGACTATTGTGAGGACGATGTATGCCATAGTCGTTTCCTGCTGAATTATTTTGACGAAAAAGACGCACGGGACTGCGGGAAATGCGAAATATGTCTGTTGCACAAACATCGCATTCCCGCAGCAAAAGCAACGGAACAAGCCTTCGCCGCAATAAGAACAATCTTAAGCAAACCGCACTTCGCCGCCGAAATAACCGTTCCCGGCATTCCGGCATCGGTCATTTCGGAAGTTTTGCAAAGAATGGTGCAAAACGGAGAAGTTACGATAGATAACGGACGTTACATCCTCCGCAATTAAGCTATTGCGCGAGCTGCTCCGCCTTGAATTTCATTTTATATTCCCCGGCTTTCAAGATTTCTTCCTTGTTTGCACCGCTCTTTATAGGCACATAAAGAGTAGCCGTTGTATTTGCCGGAACACTAACAGAGTATTCCACAACACTGCGTCTCTTGTTCCACGTCCACTTTGAGACTATTTCGCCGTAAGGAGTATTATGGCGTGCCTCAAACGAATCAAGTTTCTTTACAAAATTGGGACGCAATATAATATTCTTGAATCCCGGATTGTTTTCATCAGGGAAAATTCCTCCAAGAGCCTTATATGGCCATGCACCAATCTCTCCAAACATAATATGATTGTCGGAAATGTCCCGAGTAGCTTTCAAATCCCAATTCTCAAGTAGGGAAGTCGCACCGTTTACTACCCACCAGCCCCAAGAAGGATAGGTATCTTGAACAGCAACATTGTAAGCAATGTCGGCATAACCGTTTTCGCTCAAAGCATTAAGCACCGCTTTTGCGCCAAGTACCCCACAGTCTATATGACATCCCGCAGCTTTTACGCTTTCTGCGAGAGCGGAGGCTGCTTTTGCCCTAATATCTTCGGGAACTACGTTCCACATTAAAGGCATACTCTGTTCGGTTTGTGAACCTCCCGCATAAACGCCCGTATCTCGGTTAAGAAACTTATTGTTTATGGCATCGCGAATCTGTTGTGCCAATTTGGAGTAATGATCATGATCTTCCGCTTTGCCAAACAGTTTTGCAGCTTTGGCAAGTATCGTGGCATCGACATAAAAATAGATTGACGAAGATAGTTCTTTGTCGGAGCGCGTTTTTACTGGCACCCAATCGCCGCGTCCCCAGGAAGAAAGATGCGAAGGACTGTTGCGGTCAACATAATCCACGTATCGTTTTATATTATCATAACAATCGCGCAACGGACGTTCGTCGCCATAGAAAAGATAAAGATTCCACGGGATAATAGCTACGGTACTTGTCCAATCCAAACCGTTGTCCGTGCCATAGCCCCAACCATCGGTAGGAATAATATCGGGTAAAACACCATTAGGTTGCTGTTCGTCGCGATGATCTGCGAGCCATTTGTCATAAACCGTGAAACCGTCGTAATTATATAGCCCGGTTTCTATAGCCAAATGCCCGTCGCCCGTCCAACCGTTCTTTTCGCGCTGCGGACAATCGGTGGGATAGCCCATGAAATTGGAAATATAAGCCTGACGTGTGGCTGCAACTATTTTGTCAAGCAACGGATTCGAAGACTTAATGCTTCCCGCCGATGCCACATCGCTATGAGTGAAATGCGCAACCATATTGTTCTGCTCCATGTTTATCGGACGCGAGGCGGAAACCTGCACATATCGAAATCCCTTGTAACTGAACGAAGCCGTAAAGCAATCGTCGCCACCGCTAAGCGTCAGAATATCGGTTTGAAATGGTTCCGTGTTTTTGTCGCCGCGATAGTAAACGTCAATATTGCTCAAGTCCAGACTTCCGTCCTTATGCAGACGTTCTCCATGCGATATTCTCACCACCGTACCGCTGTCGCCGCGAAGTTTAACAGTTGTAACGCCCGCCATATTCTTTCCGAAGTCATATATATATGTCGAATCGTTCAACTTCTTCATTCCTTTTGCCGCTATGTCCTCCACAAAACGAATCGGTTCCATAGCCTGTGCGCTGACAATAGGTGCAGGAGCCTGACGAAGTCTTACACCGCCCCATTTCGAATCGTTATATTCCGGTGTATCCCAGCCTTGCAGTGAGTTTTTATTGAAATCGTAATGCTCGCCCGTATATATATTATTGTATACAAGCGGTCCGTCCGAAGACGAACGCCAGCTCAAATCCGTGGGAACGGTTGCCACACTGCCGTCATCGTATGTAATTCTTAAATCCATGCACATTGCAGGACGCTGTCGCCACGGGGCACGTTCAAAGTCCCATACGGCAAATGCCTGATGGTTATACCAGCCGTTTCCCAACACTACTCCCACAACGTTTATGCCTTCGTGAAGCAAAGATGTTACGTCAAAAGTTACATATTTGCAACGCCGGTCATAGCGGGTGTACACAGGGTCGAGAAAATGGTCGCCAACTTTTTTGCCGTTCACCGAAAGCGTGAAAAGCCCTCCCGCCGAAATATACGCCCGTGCCGTTTTCACATGTTTCTCCACGTTGAAAGTTTTTCTGAAATACGGTGCCGGCTTGTAATCACGGCTGTTATTGTCGCTTATCCACGACCCCTGCCAGTTTTTAACGCTCATCATACCGGTTTCAAACCGTGCCACGGGCGACACATTGGTTTTGCCGTCTTTCCCCACGGTTTCCACGCGCCAGAAATACGTTGTGAACGGTTTCAAAGGCTTTCCTGCATATACCACATTCTGTTTGTCAGTCTCCACAACGCCCGTGCTCCACACGCTTCCCTTTCCCGCAGCTGCCGCCACGCTGTCGGTGTCCACCACAAGCGCATAACTTTTCTGACTTTCGCCTAAAGTCTGCCACGAAAGTCTCGGAGCGTTGTTGTCAATGCCGAGCGGCGAAACAAGATGTTCGGTCTTTAAGTTTTTTTGCGCCGTCAAACTCATTGCAGAAGCGCAAACCATCAATGCGTAAGTTCTTATCTTCATGATATTTTACTTTCTAAAAACACAGATTTCCCAAACAGTTGCCCCTGTTTGATTTCTTTTCAAATTCTTTATTGGCAAAAATAACATTTCCACGGCAATTAACACGACCGCACACCATACAAATTGCTTGTATTTTAGTATTTTTGCAAACATCAGAAACATATTTTCCACTAAAAACCGAATTATGAACCTACCCCGCCTTTTAACGATTGTTACAACCGTCTTCGGAATCCTCATGTTCGCATCCTGCCAGGATTCAGAGAATTGTGAAAAACCGCCCACGGATTCCGCTTTCAAAAAGAACACTTATTACGCCGTACAGGATACTGCAAACGGATGGGAAGAGGGAATCTACTACAACGGTACTTTTCTAATGGCGCATGCCAACAAGAAAAAAGGCACGATTCTTTATTATCTTGACGATTCGCAGTACAATTCGGACAAGGGTATCGTATTTGAGGTTGATCCCGAGGACAATCACATCCTGAAATTCGGAAGTTGGAGCAACATGGCGGACATTTGCGAGTCGGGCAACAAACTTACGCTTTTCGAAGCCGCTCGCGATGGCAAAAACGAGATAGATGCACGAACCGTTACCCTTACCACCGGGGATACCAAGACACTTGCCACCAAAGGCAATGCTTTGCCGGTTAAAGGCGTAGTGGAAGATTGGGCAACATCGATGATTAAAAATTTTCTTACCAAACAAATTCCGCATCTTGACGACATTCTTACGGCTTACGAGTTCTCGAAACAGGTTCACGATGAGAAATGGGTGAAAGCTTCGCTCACTACTTTGACAACAGGTATCAGTATGATTGGCGGTCCTTCGGCTTGGGCGGTGACTTTACCCTTGTCAATGATGATAAACGAGTATGATGCACAGGTAAGCGAGGTTCAAAGATTCCTTTACGGGTATGCCGACATAAAGATAACGGACATAAAAAAGCGCGAAGACAGCGGATACAATGTTACGGTGGAAATAACGGGCGCATCATCCATTCCTGACAAAATTGTTCAGAACCACACAGAGCTTGGAGCCTGTGTCCAGAAAACCTACACCAATAATGTTTATTGCGGAGTGCTTGCGCGCGATGTTTTAGACCCTTGGTACAATCGCACCGACGTTCGTTCGGGCGAAATTCTCGTTCAAAAAACCAACGATTACCGAACCGAATACACTCTTGTGGTTTATCCCACGGGCAACAACATAAAGCTGCGCCCCTACCTCATTTCCGATTTGGATTTTCTCGGAAAAGAAATATTCAAGCTCAGTTGCGATTTCGTGAAACACGGTGAAACCGTGCCCCTGATTACTTCGGACGTGGATTTCTCCTTTCGTCAGAAACGTGCGACCTGTGTTGCAGACTGGAATCCCTCAACCTATTGCTACGAAAACAAAAAAATAGAATACAATTTCGAGTTCAACGCCACTTGCAATGCCTACTCAAACCAAAACATTGCAGCCATACGCGACTGGGGACTTGTTATCTATCGTTCGGGAAGGCAATATCACAAGTTTTCTATGATTTCGGAGAGCAACAATCCCTCTTCGGGAAACGTAACATCGGCTACGTCAACCCAAAACTTCAGTTTGGATGAAAACGAAATGTTTGTGGATTACAAAAATCTCACTGCCGTTACCGACGGAGACTATACTATTGGCTCGTACATTGACTATTACACCGACTTTAACCTTGCTGATTTGCAAACTGTCTATGGCGAGCCAGTGCCTATGGAGCTTAAATACGACGAAAAGCCTTCGTTTTCTTTCACAGCGGGTTCATTGTATCCTAGTGAAATAGAAAATTCGTGGTTTTCAGGAAGTACATTGAGCAATGTAAGCTCGATTGTTATTTTGAGTAAAATGCCCGGACTGCTGTTTATAAAAAGCTCTACATTCAAAAAGAGCGGGAGCGGATGGAATAGTAATTGCGACTTATGGTTGGACTTCTATACAATAACGCCATGGAAAAATGGAACATTGCCGTGGAATTTACAGGAAGGCAAACATCTCGGATATTTTGCATTCTCCGACATAAGTCTCATAGAAAACGGTGCGCTTGATTTAGTAGTTGAGCTTGTGCTTGAAGAAACGGGAAGAAAGATTAAATCCACCAACAAAATTTCAATCAAACCCTATTACGAAAAAAATCCCGATGGGGAAAAATACCTCAGTGGCATTGAAACAGTGCTTAAATAGCATGCGGCGCGGGCAACACCCCACAGTTTTCGCACACTGCGGCTCTTTAGCATAAACATGTGCATACAGAATACGCCCCTGCAACGGCAGCGCGGGATTTACTCCCGAGACTTCAGCCTGTTGCAGGGGCGTATTCTGTATTCTATGCTTTGTTTCTGCATCAAGCCCCCAAGAACCAGCGGCTGCCGGGGACATACGACAACAGTTTTGCGGTGATTGTGCAGCACACGAATGTCAGCAACGCTATGCAGGGTATTGCCAAATAAACGGGAACAATGGGATTTGCCTGATTGCCGTTTACAAAGAACGCGGCAATGGGAGCAAGGAAAAACATGTGCATGAGATATATGCCGAAGGAGAGTTTGGAAATTCCCGTGATCAGCTTGCACGATTTGTTTGCTCCTATGCAGGTGAAAAGCAGAAAGGCTCCGAATGTGGCGCAAAGCACATTGGGCGTACAGAACTCCCAAGCCCACTCTAAAATCGGGGTTTCGACCATCTGCCCCGGCACACCTTTCCACCAGAACGACCATGCCGTGAAAGCGGCTCCCGCAAGAAAACACACCGTTCCCACGGTGAGGCGTTTCCTTACCGTCCATTTCAGGTGGAAACGTATGAAATGCGCAAGAACCAGATAGCCGAGGAAACCGGAACAGTACCAAAGCATGTGAAAGTTGTTCCAGAAACATTCGCCCCAGATTTCGGGCGTTACAAACTTGTGAAGCCACGGCATGAACGTGGAAAAAGCAAAAATCCCAAGGAATATGAGCTCGTCCTTTGCCGAAGCCTTTTCAAGCCATGGCGAAATGACCGGCATAATAAGGTAAAGACTGATGAGAGGATACATAAACCAGAGATGCCCTGCCATGGACGGAAAGTTCAAGGGCAGGTTTTTGAGGTCAGCAACCGACTGTTCCCAAGTCATTCCGCCCCATGCCAACGGCAACAGGCAGTACAGCACGGCGAAAAATATGAAAGGCGGAAGAATACGCAGGAAACGGTGTTTATAGAACCCCGCCATTGTTGCGCCCGGCTTCATGGGCACAAGCAGAAAAGCCGAAACCATCATGAAAAGCGGCACACAGGTTCGCGCCACACCGCCGTCGTAAAAAGCCACCCAGAAACGGTTGGCATCGTTAGCCAGCATGGAAACATTGCCGGCAAGTCCCGAGGCATCGGCAGCATAAAAATTTTCGCTCGAATGCACGAGCATCACCAAAAAGCACGCCACAACGCGCAAATAGTCCACAAATACCAGTCTTTCTTTATTCTCCATTAATTTTCATGTTAAATTGTTAGTTTCAAAGACGCACAAAAACGTTTTTGGTATGCAAAAAATATTTTTGGCTAAATTATTTATAAAAAACGAGAAAGCGAGCCGAGCCGGAACAAAAAAGAAATTTTTCATGACATTTTAACCAAAACACCTCACAGACGGCAAAAACCACGTCCTGGAAGTGCATATTTTTCCATTCCTGCAACTCACTGAAAACCAGGCATCATTTTTCGGCAAAAATATAAGGCATATATTTTGAAATAAGTGCCTTGTATTTTAAAATATATGGCTTGTATTTTTCAAAACAAGCCATGTGTGTTTTTCCCCACTGCACTCACACTCGAAATATGCAGGTTTTGCCGACTTGCATATTATAATATAAACACAAAACTTCGGATGCATTTTCGTCAAAACAAAGACTGCTTTTTATTGTTATATTTTTGGGTGTTTCAAAAACGTTTTGTAACTTTGGCGTGTGTTTCCCTCTCGAAGTTCAACCGGGGGGGGGGTGTTTTGATTTCTTATAATGCCCCGGCATACACGAATCATGAAAACAAGTTCAACCCTAATTAATAAAAAAGCATGAAGCAACTTAGACTTTGGACAGCGAGGATTTTCTCCGCTGTGCTGCTGCTTGCGCTCGGAAGTGCATGGCAGCCGGTTGTTGCGCAGGACGACGGTCCGGCAGAAGGCTACTACTTTATCTCAAGTGCAGCCCATCCGTCAGACGCACTGCTCTACAACAACACGGGAACAGACCAGGCTTTGCGTATTCACTACGCAAACCACGTGATTCCCACAAAACTCACCAAAGATGACAAACCTTTCATCTTTGAAATCAAAAAATTCGGCGACGGTTACACCGTAAGAAACCGCGAAGCCAACATGTACATAGGTCGTATCTCGGGCATGGGCTACGGCGAGGGTGCAGGATTCGTGGAAGAGCCTACAGAAATTCAGCTTCCGCCCTCTGCGGCAGTTGACGGCAGCTATCTCATAGCCAATGTAAAAGGCGGTCTGACTCACGGTCCTCTTCTCGGACATCAGGGCGTATACCAGGGCGAACAAATCACGGGCTACTGGGGCGAACTGGCTTCACCCAGCAGCAGCCACTCGTGGTATTTCGACAAAATAGACCCCGCACTCCTTGACGACATTGAAGAAATCACGGAAGTGGAAGGTTCGCTCGACGACGGCTATTATTTCATCAACTTCTCCAACTACAGCGACCCCTCAACCTGCATGGTTCCCGTGCAGGACGGAGACCTTTGGAGACTTGGCGCATACCCCCGCGAAAATTCGGAATTCGACAACTCTTTCATCTGGCACGTTACAAAAAATGCCGACGGCAAGACTTACTCGTTCAAGAACTGCGGCGCACAAAACCTGACATACATTGAAAACATAACCAAAGGACCGAAAGAAAGTCCCTATGTTGTGATGACAGGTACAAACCCCGCAAGTTTCAAACTGCAATTCCTCAGCAACGGATGCGCATATATCTACTCCACCGACAATGATCACAACTACGCAATCAACGGCGAGAGCGGCAACATCCAGACAAGTTCGAGCAGCAACGCGGCATCGATGGTGAAATTCATAAAAGTTCCCGATGCAAGCGTAACAAATCAACTCAAACTCAACGAAGCCATCACAACTGCCAAAGGAAGACAGTTTACGGTGGGAACAAATCCCGGACAGGTGTCTCAGGAAAACTACGATGCTTTCAACAGCGTTTTGACAGAAGCCGAAGCAGCCGCTTCAAATGAGGGCGACAACACGGAACTGATAGACAAACTGAACAACGCAACGGCTACGCTCGTGGGACAAATAATCCAAGTTGAAGAAGGTTACTATACCTTCAAAAACTGCTACCCCGGAAGCGAAGACTATCTGAAACCTTATTTCAAGAACAACGAATGGTATCTTGGTCATGACGCAGTTGACCCCACCATGGACGCATCGGCTGTATGGCATGTGATAAAGAATGCCGACGGCAACCTTGTAATGAAAAACTGCGGCACACAGGATTCAACCTACATTGTATCGGCTAATCACGAATACAATTGGGGACTTGCACGCATGGCAGGCACAAGCAAAACCTACCAGATTTTCAAGAACGATTACAACAACCGTTTCAGACTTTACGCAAGCGATTGCGGAAACTTCTGGAATGCCGACGGCGGAAACGTAGTTTCCTCGAACAACGACTGGCATCCCAACGACGGCGAATGGTATGTGGAGAAATTGGCTGTAAAGGACATTCCTTTCCTCACCACTCTTAACGAAGCCATTACCGACGCAGCGGGCGTTGTAAAGGACTCGAAAGTTGGTCCGAACCCCGGCGACAACAACGGAGACGTTACGGAAATAAACAATGCTATTGAAGAAGCACGCTTAATGTATGACGAAGCTTCTGCATCCGACGACGAAGCCAATGCTATGATTGCAAAACTCGCCGAAGCCGTTAAGAACTTCAACGAGCAGGATCACTCAATGCGTCAGATAGAAGACGGCTATTATTATATCGTAAGCACCCAAGACGGTTTCCAGGAAAAAGGAAAAATTGCAATGTATCTCCCCAACACAGGTTACATGAGCTGGAAAGTTCTTCGCAGAAACAACGGTCAGTATCTCTTTAACATCAAAAATCTCGGCGACGGCACATTCTCAATCCAGAATGTGGAATACGCACTCTACGTTGGCAGCAACACCTCAAACGGTATTGGAACCACCGGAGAACAAACCGTTGGTCAGAAGTTTGAATTCAATAATGGCATCTGGCTTATGTCCAACACCGTTGACAATGGAAATTACACTCTTAAGACTTACAAGTCTGAAACAAGCGGTGTGATTAACATCAACGACGGAAACAACATTAAGACTTGGACACTCGTAAGAGAAACCAACCAGACTGTTATTGACAGCATCTTGAACGCATCGGAACAGGTACGTATCAATCAGGCTTATACCAATGCTTTGCAAAAAGCCGAGCCGGTTTACAAAGCTGTGTTCAGATATAACTCCGACCATAACGACGGTCTTATTAAGGAAACCAACGAAGCAGAACCTTTGAAGGGACAAGTCTGGGGTACTCAGGTAAACGATTCTTATACAAGCTATGCTCACCTCATTGACGGCGACCTTAACACATGTTTCCAGAG
>ERZ857629.355-NODE-355-length-67247-cov-5.800363_pt1 | contig 67247 bp, 59 predicted proteins | sample MGYA00519700_ERZ857629 | MGnify/ENA primary metagenome ERZ857629 (study PRJEB31778, sample SAMEA3449351) | human gut metagenome | biome: human gut; feature: human-associated habitat; material: faeces | place: United Kingdom | collected 2010/2012 ... | reverse complement strand
AATGCGGTAAAATCGATGGTTTCAAGCTGGTTTTTTCATTAATCAGCAGACACTAGTTACCCGCCTTGTCGGGGAGCTTATCCGTTGCTGTCCACTGCATCCATGTCAAATCGGAATGAGTTGTGTGATCGCCGATGTTGGTATTTCCGCCGCAGAGGCAGTGGTCATGCTTCTCGCCTATATAGATATACCTAGCGCTTCCTACTGCGTTTTTGTCTGTCGGCTCGGTTATGACTGCATCCGTACCATCGGAAGTTTTGCCTGCTATCATTCTTCTGTCGGTGCCAAGTGCGATGTCAATTACCTTATCAGCGTCAATATTTCCTCCTATTGCGTAATACAGTGCGCCGCTATTCGGATCCGTGTTTGCTGTGGCAAGCTTAAGCGTTCCGCCGTTTACCGTAAGCTTCCCTGACGCTGCAACGATAGCTGCGTACTTTTCGGTGGATATGGAAATATCCCCGCTGTTGACGATCATTTCATCGCATCGGATGCCTAACGAATAATTACTGATTTTGATGGTAAGCTTTCCTGTGCCACTGAAAATCAGTTTATGAGTCGTCTCTATGCCACTATATCCCGTTATCTTGTTATCACCCGAAAGGACAATTTCAAGGTCAAGGCCAGCCAAAATGCTTACGCTGTGCCCATTGTCCACAAGCTCTGCGTCTTTCAGAGTCAGCCTTCCTCTTCCGTCGCTTTCCATATACTCAAACTTTACTTTTCCGCCGTCACCGAGTATATCGTCTTTGTTCTGCTCATCTATTCTCACCCTCTCCGTCCCGTTGTAAAGGAGACTGGGATAGAAATATACTATTTTCCCCTCCCCGCTCAGCTCGTTCTCCTCGGGAATATTGGTACTTCCCTTGCTCAGATAGACCTTCGATTCAAACACAGTGCCGCCAAAGTTTATGGTTCCAATCTCGTCATACGACACATGATCCACTGTTTTGCTTATCACACCTCGGACGCTGCCGCCATAAGCATTGAAGATACTTCCGCGATTGCTTATGCCACAGAACCGGACATAAATGCCATCGCTGTCCTTTCCTGCCGCGCCATCGGGATCCCCAAGCGTACCGCCGTACATATTGAAGGTACAGTTAGCTGAATTATCATAACAAACAATGGAGTTATTCTCGTTTTTGGGGCTTATGCTGCTTATACTTCCGCCAAACAGATTGAACGTCTCATTCATTTCAAGCCTAACAACACAGCTGCCACCGCCTGCCGTGCTTGCGCCGCCGATGATTTTTCCGCCGCCCGCACAGTCTGTCAGCGAAAAGCAATCATCACCATCGTAATTATACCCGATCGTTATCGCAGCTCCGTTTGTGGTAACCTTTCTCCCGTTCAGGCAAAGATTTATACCTACTGCCTCCCACTCGGAATTACCCTCTGGAATGACAACATCGTTTACCAGATAGTAATTGCCTGCTGTTTCCGGCAGCTTATCTTTCGCCGTCCACGGTATCCACGTCACATCGTCATGGATCGTGTGGTCGCCGATGTCCGGGTGATTACCGTTTTCGCCGCAGAGGCAGTGGATATGGGGTCCGGCTATGTAGATATATTTTGCGGCTCCTATTGTAGCTTTGTCTGTCGCCTCGGTTAAAACAGCATCCGTACCATCAGAATTATTGCCTTTTATCATTTTTCTGTCAGCACCGAGTGTGATGCTAACAGTCCCTTCACCAAGAGTCGTATACAATACTCCACTTTGGAGATTCGTGTTTGCCGTGGCAAGTTCAAGCGTTCCGCCGTTTACCATGAGTTTCAGGTTTCCATGAGCCAGAGCGAGACCGCTCTTGGTAAATATAGAAATATCCCCGCTGTTGACAAGCATTTCATTACAGACGATGCTTTCACCCTCGGTCTCGATGGCAAGCCTGCCGTTGCCGCTGAAGGTCAGTTTATTTGTAAATACAGCCTGTCTCGTTGTCGTTATCTTGTTATTGCCCTTCAGAACAATTTTAAGTTCAAATGGTGTTGTAATTGGTGTTACAATATTTGAAAGCTCTGCGTCTTTCAGTGTCAGTCTGCCACCACCGCCATTTTCATCATACTCAAAGCTTACGCTTCCGCCGTCACCAAGTACATCGCCCTTGTTCTGTTCATCTATTCTTACATTCTTCGTCTCGCTATAAATGCAGATGGGATAGAAATATACTATTTCTCCCTTCCCATTCAGTTCGCTCTGCTTGGGAGCATCGGTGCTGCCCTTTTTCAGATAGACCTTGGATTCAAACACGGTGCCGGCAAATTTTATATTCCCGACTTCATTGTAGTTTTCCTGATCAATCGTTGTACTGATCACACCGCGTACCGTGCCGCCGTAAGCATTGAAAAATTTTCCATTCGTGGCATCGTCTGCAAATTTGATATAAACACCATCTTTGTCCTCTCCGACAGCACCGTCGGGATCCCCAAGCGTACCACCGTACATATTGAATACAGCATCTGCCGCGCTATGCACAAAGCAAACCACAGAATTTCCCCGGTTCGCCGGGTTTGTGTTACTTATACTTCCACCATACAGATTCAATGTTGCAGGATCTCGCAGGTTCACAACACTGCTGCCACCGCCTGATGCATTGGATCCTCCAAGGATTTTTCCGCCGTCCCCACAGTCCGTCAGCGAAAGCTCTCCCTGTCCCACAGTTATAGCAGCTCCGTTCATGGTGACCTTTTTTCCGTTCAGGCAAAGTTTTATATTTCCGTATACATTCCAATCGCGACTACCCTTCGCAATGTCAACATCGTTTACCAGATAGTAACTGCCTGCCGACGTCGGGAGAGAATCTGTCGCCGTCCACGCTGTCCATATCTCGTCGGTATGAGCCGTATGGTCGCCGATGTCCGTGTGATTACCGTTTTCACCGCAGACGCAGTGGATATGCTGTGTCCATTTCGCCGTAAGCGTCAGATTTGCGGTAATCTGCTGCGCAAAATCATACGGTTCATCGCCGTTGTACCAGCCGTCAAAGGCATAGTCGGACCTTGTCGGGTCGGCGGGCTTTACGGCTGTTGCACCCTGCGGGCGCACCTGCGGCGGCACCGGTGATCCGCCGTTGGAATCAAAGGTGGCAGTATATACACCCAATGAACCTTCTGATGCTCCCGGATTATCATCTTTCAGGCTGCCGTTGATCGTCGCCTTGTCGGACATGGAAAAGCTGCTATTCCCGGCATTAAACCCGTTACTCATAAACAGCGCGTCCCCGCCGTCTGTAGTAGCTGAGACACAGTCGCTGATCGTGCCGCCGTTCATTGTAAATGTGCCGGCCACCACATACACACCGCCGCCATATCCATGTTGCGTATCCGTCACAGTACAGCCGCGGATGCTGCCGCCATTCATCGTAAATTCGGCTTTGTCGCTTACACACACACCACCGCCATGTGAACTATAGGTGCAGCCGACGATATTGCCGCCGTTCATCGTGCATCGCGCTATATAATCAGGCTTATTTATATCCACTGCCTGGAGCACCAGTCCCGTTTTGACTGACCCGGTAATGACGCCGCCGTTGACTGTTTTATCCCCATTTTCCTCGTCCAGCTTCCATAATCCCGTACTGTCCTCCGTAAATTTATGGCTTGCATCCGGTCGGCTGTCCTGAATGGTCAGGGTACTGCCCTGATATACCTGAATTACAGGAAATTCCTGTGTGTTCCCCTGCCGCAATACATATCCGTTCAAATCCAGCGTCACAGTCACATCAGTGAAATCTTTATCGTTAATCTGCCCATCATAACCAATGAGCAATGTATAATCAAGGGTGATATCCCCCATCAGGATATAACTGCCGGATGGAAGGTAGGATTTGTTATAGCTGCCCAACTGCAAATGGGATTTATAATTATCCTGTGTCAGTTCTATGGGGGTCTCCCCCTCGGCGTTTGCCGTGAACGGCACAAGGCAGAGTACCATCCATAAAGCAATAAGCAGTATGCTGCGTAATGTTTTTTTCATTCTTTTCTCCCTTTCTGCACACATTCTTTGCAAATGACAGGTTTGTGTCGAGTGCGCACAGGCACAAATCCCGTGATTGAAAAGTTCTATCATTCAGTGCGGTATTTCTCTGCAAACAGAGCTACTCCCTGCTTCAAGACCTCCATCTGTGCTTTGAGGTAATATTCGTCCTCAAACATAGCGAAGTGAACGCAGGCACGGACAAAAATAAAGATTAACGGCGTAATGGTCATATAGGGAATACCAATCTTCGGCTCAAGCTGCTTTGCGTATTCGGTATAGCGCTCATTGACACCCTCGAAAAATTTCTTGCCATGCTCAATGTATTTCGGGTGTGTATAAACCTGATACATCAGCCGGTATTTTTTTCCGTGTTCCTTTGCCGTCCAATAAGGGACTTCCTCGATAAACCGCATGACACCTTTAAGGTCAGTGGGGGCTTTCTTCATAAAATCGTCCTCGACCTTAGCCATGCAGTGGGCGGTGGACTGAATGATTAAATCGTCCAAATTGTCAAAATAGCCATACAGATTTGCCTGCGTAAACCCACAGGCATTTGCCAGTGCCTTGATTCCCGTGCCGTTCAACCCGTTTTCGGCATAACACTCAAAGCATTTTTCCATGATTTCCTGTTTCTTTTCGTTATGCTGCTGTTCTGTCGTTTTCATAGATACCTTTCTTTTTATAACTGACTGTTCGTTTAGTTTAAGTATATCATATATTTGAAAAAGAGCAATAAGAAAAAGACCCTATCACCCGGTCAAAAAATATTACCAAACGTGGTAGTATTTTTTGCAATGACCTGCTATGATAGAGTCTTTTTATTAAAAATCAAGTGAATATTCCCCATTATTACGATTCATACGGTAATATTTTGGTAATATTCACTCCCTTCCTGTGTTCTTTCAAATCTCTGAAATGCCCATGTTTACCGGGTTTGCGGCACTTTTCGCTCAGTTCTGCTGATTGTAAAAATACCCGACGCCCCACTTCGTATGTACGTACTTGGGCTCGCTGGGATTTTCCTCTATTTTTTCCCGCAAACGTCTGATATGAACATCCACGGTTCTCACGTCGCCCGGATAGTCCACACCCCACACCAGTTTCAGCAGATTTTCCCTGCTGTATACTTTATTGGGATTCAGCATAAGCAGTTCCAGCACTTCAAATTCCTTTGCGGTCAGACCGATTTCCTTGCCCTTGATATAGGCGCGTTTTCCGTCGCAGTCCAAACGCATATCACCGCTCTCCACAATCTTTGCGGTATTTTCTGCGTTCTTTCTCGGCTCTACTCTCCGCATGATGGCTTTAATGCGCGCCTTCACTTCCAGAATGTTAAAAGGCTTGGTAATGTAATCGTCCGCGCCGTATTCCAGTCCCAGAATTTTATCCATATCATCGCCTTTTGCGGTCAGCATAATAATAGGAACATTGGAAAATTCACGAATCTGCTGGCAGACTTCAAAGCCGGTAAGTTTCGGGAGCATTACGTCCAAAAGGATAATATCATACTGATTTTCTCTGGCATATTGCAGCGCCTCTTCGCCGTCGTATGCACAATCAACCACCATGTCATCCTGTTCCAGACTGAACCGGATTCCCTTTACAATCAACTTCTCATCATCCACTACCAATGCTCTTTTCTCAGCCATTCTGATTACCAATCCCTTTCCTGTTCCTAATTCACTGTAATCCTATCTTCTAATTTTGAATATACACTTTCTTTAATGCCGGAAATCTTTTTCAAATCTTCTTTGCACTCAAAATTTCCATGCTTTTCCCGATAAGCGATAATGTCTTTTGCCCTCGATTCGCCGATACCGGGGAGTTTCGTTAATTCCGTCAGGTCTGCCGTATTCACATTCACAAGACCGGGCTGTTTTGCCTGTTCCGCCGGCTTTGTCTGTTCCGCCGGTGGCAGAGTTTCCACTTCATCCTGCCTTGGAAAATACAGTTTCTCGCCGTCTGTTACCACTGCCGCAAGGTTCACATACTCGCGCCATGCCTCCTCCGTGAAACCGCCCGCCGCTTCCAGCGCCGCCTCCGCTCTGCTTCCCTCCGGAAGTTCCACCACTCCGGGCGCATTCACGCACCCGCATACATAGACATAAATCATAGGCGCTTGCGGCTCCGCTTCCTGTTTATCCGGCATGCCGTCAGCACCTTGTATCTCTGTTTTGCCGCCTTCCGGCGTATCTGCCCTGCTATTGCTGGGCAGGGCGGAACCTTTTTCGCCACCGGCAGATGCCTCCCCAGCGGTGTCTGTTCCGTTACGACCGGTTTCCCCCTTTCCGGGGCCTGTTTCGCTCTGACCGGCTGCCTCTCCGCTGACTTCCCCGATAGGGACTACCACTGCGGAATCTTTGACACCACAGCCTGTCACCACTCCCAAACTTCCCATAAGCAAGACGATACATTCCACAATTTTGATGGAATAGCGCAATTTCTCTCTTGTTGTCATCATAGTCCTTCTCCTCCTGCCCTGTCGGGCACAAATTCAAAGGATTGCCTCTCTATGCTGAACTGTTTTCATTGTAAGATAATTATGTTCAATTTACAAGGGAGATTTTCATTTTCAATTGCTTATTTAAATGGGGTGAAGCCCTTCATTCATCCATTTCAATATATTTTGACAAAATAACTTTTACCTATCTGAAAAGAAATCCTTATTTGAGTGGGACAGCGACATAACAAAAAGTCAATCTTGTATAACCCCCGGTGATGTAGAACAACGTCGTCTTCCTAATGAAAACAAAAAAACTATTTTGCTCCATAGACCTCTTGGAGCCATTGGGTGGAACATTTTAAGCCTTTTGCAACCTAAAAGTGGTAAAATTTCTGTAGAAAATTTGTATAGACCTCTGCGATGGGAGAAGATTCCACGGAAAGTTTGTATAGCCCCCCGCCTTCACTACTTCCACTTAAAAATCACAATTCCTGCAATAGCGACTGCCATGCCAATCGCTTTGCGCCACTCCCACGGCTGCTTTTCCACTCCAAAGGCTCCGAACAATTCTATGACATATGCTACCAGAAGCTGGGCGATAACAATAAGCATGACTGCTTTCGCAGGTCCTAACATATCCATGCTCTTGATAACCGTATAAGTAATAAACGCACCGATGGCGCCACCGAGCAGCATATATTTAGGCTCCACGCTGACTACCTTTGCAAAAGATCCTCTGTCCGCAAACAGCCATGCCGCAAGGCACACCAGCAATGCCGTAAACTGGACAAACGCATTTGCGCTCCAAATACTGGAAGATTTTGTAACCTGTGTGTTAAAAACACCTTGGACGCTCATAAGCGCCCCGGAAATAAGAGCAATAAAAAAACCAATCATGAGGATACCACCTTTCAAACACCTTTGGTTGTATTCTTCCCCATGACCGGTTTCTTATTCATTTTATCTGTCAGCTGACTTCCTGTTCTTTAAGCAGGCATTGACTTCTCTTCTTCAAGTCATTCCCTTACTTCTCTTCTTCCGACAGTCATTGGCTTCTTTCCTTCAAGCCACGCACTTACTTCTCCTACTGCGCACCCTGTGTCTGTGAAGCTATTTGGTCTGCCAGTTCCTGTACTGCTGTTGTCACGTCTGCGCCGTTCCATACCTTGGAGAACAGAACTTCCAACTGCAGCCAGAAATTTCCGGTCTCCATCATTTTAGGGAGCGGAATACTCTCTGCATACTCTGTTGCAAATGCCTGCAACTCCGCATTATCAAGGTTTGCCTTCTTGTTTGCGGAAACCTTTCCGGTATACTGATACAGGTTATCGGTATATTCATCTGCCAGATATGCGCAGAAACGGTTTGCCAAATCCTTATGCTGGGAGTAGCCGTTGACTACTGCCACATTGGTAACTGACATGGAACGGCTCTTTAAGTCCGCGCTGACATCCGGCATGGGAGCAATTCCGTACTCATATGCAAAACTTCCGTCCGCCTTTGCATCCTCCAGCCGTTTCACCACGTCCGTGGTTCCAATGGTGAACACGGTCTTACCGTCAATAAAATCCTGAACTACCGATTCGTAGGTAACCTTATCCGATTCAATGGAAAAGAACTGATTCAGACTCTTGTAAACATCAAGACACTGAATGGTTTCAGGGTTGTTGATATTGATATTGCTTTCATTATCTCCTGCGTCTCCGCCCACAACCATGTATTGTCCCACAATCCAGTAATTGTAGAAAATATCAGAGACATCCCATTTCAGGACGCCCTCGACGCCTTCCGGTACATCAAAAGTATTTGCAATGCTCAAAATATCGTCAACTGTCGCCGGAATCTGCGCCGGTGTTCCGTTTTGCAATTCCGCCTCCGTAGCCTGTCCATCCGCTGTGCCTGCACTTCCGTCTGCAACCTGTCCGTCCGCTGCACCTGCGTCTGCTCCATCCACGCTTCCGTCCGCCTCATCCGCATTTTCTGCCGCAGCGTCCGTCTGCTGCTTTGCCCATTCATCCAGATAAGTCTTGTTATAGACCAGTGCACTGGTTTCAAAGAACAGCGGGTAAGCAATCACTTTTCCTTTGTAGGAAGCGGCAGACAAGGCTGCATCCGGGAAATGTTCACTGTTGCAGATATTTGCGGTGTCCTTGACCTCGCTTGCCAGTCCTGCCAGATATGCTTTTTCCAGTGCATCATTACTAATCAGATACACGTCCGGTGCCTGTTCGCCATGCAGGGATTCCCTGTTCACAACCTCCAGATATTCACTGTCCGAAGCAAGCACAGGCAGCACACGCACACCTTCGCGCTCTCCGAAAGATACTGCCGCGCTGTTTAAATAATCGGTCAGGTTTTCATCCGCATACCAGAGGTGAATGGTTTCTTTTCTGTCAAACCACGATAAGCGGCTCGCCTCTTCGTCCGCGCCGCTCATCTCCAATGTACTTCCATATAATACTGCCGCAGCCATGGCAGCTACCACTGCCACAGCCGTCAATCTTTTTTTCAAACTCATAGGTTACTCCAAAATACACTCGTCCAAAATGGAAATCATATCGTCTACATTCTCTTTTGTGATAATCAGAGGAGGCACGAAACGAATGATATTGGGACCTGCATTGATTAAAAGCAGTCCTTTTTCCAATGCCCTGTTAATGATTTCGCCTACCGGGCGGTCAAATACAAGACCCTGCATCAGACCCACGCCGCGGCGTTCCAAAATACAGTCGTGCTTATCTTTAAGCTCCTGTAACCGCTCTTCCAGATAAGGTGCAACCTCTCTCACATGTTCTATTATATGGTCCTTCTCAAATAAATCAAGCACTTTTTCCACGGCAGCGCACACCAAAGGGTTTCCGCCGTAGGTTGTACCGTGATCGCCGCTCACTAAAGAGTGCTGTGCCACTTTTTCGGTCATCAAAAATGCACCCACCGGCACGCCGCAGCCTAACGCCTTCGCCGTCGTCATAACGTCCGGTTTAATGTCGTATCTCTGCCATGCGTACATATAACCGGTTCTTCCCATGCCGCACTGTACTTCGTCAAAGATTAAAAGAATGTCCTTTTCGTCGCAGAGTTTGCGGAGTGCCCGCAGAAATTCTTCCGTTGCGGGGCGCAGACCGCCCTCTCCCTGTACCGGCTCCAGCAAAATGGCGCAGGTTTTGTCCGTCACTTGTGCCAGCACGGAATCCAGGTCATTCAGTTCCGCAAATTTGATATTGCCGATTAAAGGCTCAAACGGCTCACGGTATTTGGGATTGCCCGTCACTGCCAGCGCCCCCATGGTTCTTCCGTGGAAAGAATGATTCATGGCAATGATTTCATGGTCTGTGTTTCCGTCTTTTAAATACGCATATTTGCGCGCTGTCTTGATGGCTCCCTCCAAAGCCTCCGCACCGGAGTTGGTGAAAAATACTCTGTCCATGCCGGACGCTTCCTTTACCTTGCGTGCCGCCTTAACCGCGGGCACATTGTAATAATAGTTGGAGGTATGGGTCAGCTTGTCAATCTGTGCTTTCACGGCATCATTGTATTCTTTGTTATTGTACCCAAGTGCGAATACGGCAATTCCTCCCACAAAATCCAGATATTTTTTGCCATCCATATCATACAGATATACTCCGTCACCATGGTCAAGCACAATTTGAAACCGGTTATAAGTATGGAGTAAATCCCGTTCTGCCTCGTCGATGTATTCTTTCATATTCATAGCAGTATCCCCCTAGTTATCTATCTCTTCGTCCTCTACAATCGCAGTTCCGATACCCTGATTGGTGAAAATTTCCAACAGCAGGCAGTGCGGAATTCTTCCGTCCAGAATATGGACACGTCTTACACCGTTGCGGATTGCGGAGGTGCAGTTATTCAGTTTCGGCAGCATACCACCGCCAATCACTCCGCCGTTTATCAGTTCCTCTGCCTGTGTTGCCGACAGTCTGGAAATAAAGGAAGACTTATCGTTGATATCTCTGTACAATCCCTCTATGTCTGTCAGGAAAGCAAGTTTCTCCGCGTGCACTGCCTTGGCAATGGCACAGGCTGCATCGTCCGCATTGATATTGTAGGTCTGGAAATTCTCATCCAGTCCGATAGGTGCAATAATCGGAAGGAAATCTTTTTCCAGCAAATCATAAAGAATTTCGGGGTTTACGCCGGTGACTTCACCCACATAGCCGATGTCCTGTCCGTCGGAATATTTCTTTTCCACCTGTAACAGTCCGCCGTCCTTACCGCTGATTCCCACAGCATTGACTCCCAGAGACTGAACCATCGTCACCAGTCTTTTATTGACCTTTCCCAATACCATCTCTGCAATTTCCATGGTCTCGTCATCTGTAACACGCAGACCGTTGATAAACTGCGCTTCCTTTCCCACTTTGCCGACCCAGCGGCTGATTTCCTTGCCACCGCCGTGCACAATAATGGGTTTGAAACCTACCAGCTTCAAAAGGGTAACGTCCTTGATGACATTTTTCTGCAGTTCCTCATTGCTCATGGCGCTTCCGCCGTATTTTACCACAATAATCTTGCGGTTAAATTTCTGTATGTAAGGAAGTGCCTCAATTAAGACTTCCGCTTTTTTTAAAACCTGTTCCATATCCTTTTCCATGACAATCTCCATTCCGTAACTGTTTACTGTATTTTTATGAGCGGTAGTCCGCATTGATTTTTACATAATCATAACTTAAATCGCAGCCCCATGCCGTTGCCTCGGCATCACCCATGTGCATATCCGCAAGCACCGTTACCTCCGGAGCGGACAACAGCTTTGTTGCCTCCTCCTCGCTGTAATCGCAGGCAGTTCCGTTTCCGAAAATATGGATTCTGCCGTTTGCGCTCTCGAAATAAAGGTCTACGTTCTCCGGGTCAAAGCTCACGCCGGAATATCCGAGGGCGCACAAAATTCTTCCCCAGTTTGCATCATGTCCGAAAATGGCAGCTTTGGTAAGGGAAGAACAGATTACGGATTTTGCCAGTATTCTCGCATCCTCCTTGGTAGCCGCTCCCACCACCTTTGTCTCAAAAAGTGCCGTCGCACCTTCTCCGTCACCTGCCATTTTCTTTGCAAGATAGGTGGTGACAAAATGCAGTGCCTCACAGAAAGCGTCATAATCCGCACCCTCTGCAGTAATCTCCGGGTTTTCTGCCAGTCCGTTTGCCAGCACCAGCAAAGTATCGTTGGTGGAGGTGTCACCGTCCACCGAAATCATGTTAAAGGAATCCACCACGTCTGCGCTCACGCACTTTTGCAGCATTTCTTTTGAAATATTGGCATCCGTAGTCACATAGCCAAGCATAGTGCACATATTGGGGTGAATCATGCCGGAGCCCTTGCACATAGCACCTATGGTTACGGTTTTTCCGGAAATTTCTACCTCAACCGCAATCTGCTTATGTACAGTGTCCGTCGTCATGATTGCCTTTGCGGCTTCCAGTCCCGCCTCTAATGTGGGTTTCTTTGCTGCAGCCAGTTTCTCAATTCCCGCGGTAATTCTCTCTACCGGTATCTGCATACCGATAACACCGGTGGAGCCTATCAGTACAGCATTTTCAGGAATTCCGAGCAGTTTGCCCGCGCATGCCGCCTCAGCCTGACAACAGTCCATTCCCTGTTTTCCCGTACAGGCATTGGCAATACCGGAATTGACTACCACCGCCTGAACAAAGGGAGAGGTTTCCACCAGTTTCTTATCCCATAAAACCGGTGCCGCCTTGACTACATTGGTCGTAAAAGTACCTGCCACCTTACAGGGAACCGTACTGTAAATCATCGCCATATCTTTCCGATTCTGATATTTAATGCCGGCTTCCACTCCTGCTGCCTCAAATCCTTTTGCGGCGGTCACTCCGCCCTCAATCTGCTTCATACCTTTCATCCTTTCTCCAAATCTTACCGGTTAAATGCCGTAATATTTGCTTCATTTAAAGTAAAATCATAATAGTTCAAATCTTCTCTTTTCGTCCAGCCGATGCAGTTCCAGAAAGCATTTCCAATATCGTTTACGGTGAACGCAATCAGGCTGACCTTATTAATCTGTTCCTCTTTCAGTGCATTCATGCAGTGCACTACCATTGCTTTTCCGATACCGAGACGTCTGTAGTCCTCCCGCACGCACACATGGTACAGGCAGCCTCTTCTTCCGTCATGCCCGCACAAAATGCCGCCCACTACCGAGCTGTCCTCCGCAATGGCAACCACGCTGGTGGCGGGGTTTCTTTTCAGAAAACGCTCCACTCCGATTCTGGAATCATCTATGCTGCGGATGGCAAATCCGTGAATTGTCATCCACAGGGCATGCAGCCCTTCATAATCCTCTATGGTCATTGTCCTGACTGTATAATTCTTGCCGTTCATTGTGATACCACGCCTTTCTTTACTGCTCTTGGAGGTGCCACTTTTGCTTTCGCTCTTCCCTGCTTTCGTGGCTCTTTCACCCACTTACGGGAAGCAGGGAACCAGTTCCAGTCCTTCGTTCTCTTTGAGTCCAAACAACAGATTCATGTTCTGCACTGCCTGACCTGCCGCGCCTTTTACCAGATTATCCAGTACGCCCATCATGATAATGCGTCCGGTTCTCTCATCAATCACAAAATTAATGTCCACATAATTGCTGCCTTCCACCCACTTTGTTTCGGGGCAGACACCCTTTTCCAGCACACGGACAAATTTCTCGTTCTCGTAATACTTATCGTAAACTGCCTTGATTTCCTCATAGGTGGGCAGTGCTCCGTCCGGCTTTTTCTTTAAAGTGGCGTATTCCGTTGCCAGAATCCCTCTGTTCATGGGAACAAGGTGCGGTGTGAAATTGATTGTCACCTGACAGTTGCCCGCATAGCCTAACTGTTCTTCAATCTCCGGTGTGTGTCTGTGGCTTGCCACACCGTATGCCTTCATATTTTCATTGACCTCGCAAAACAGATTCGGAACCTTTGCTCCCCTTCCCGCACCGGAAGCACCTGATTTTGCATCCACAATCAGAGTGTCCACATCTATCAGTCCCTCTTTGACAAGGGGATATGCCGTCAGAATGGAACAGGTTGTATAACAGCCCGGATTTGCCACCAGTCGGGTTTTGGGAGTAATCTTGTCACGATTTATCTCACAGAGTCCGTATACCGCCTCCTCAATAAACTGGGGAGACTTGTGCTCAATGCCGTACCATTTTTCGTAAACTGCCACGTCCTTGATACGGTAATCGGCGGACAAATCCACGATTTTCACTTTGGAAAGAATCTCCTCGGTGAGAATACCGGCAAGAAATCCCTGCGGAGTTGCCGTAAAAATTACATCCACCTGCTCTGCCAGTTCATTCAGATTGTCGTCCTTGCAGATGTCCTCCACAATCTGAAACATATTCTGGTACACCTGATAATACTTTTTATCTATGTAACTTCTGGAACCGTACCAGACAATCTCTGCTTCCTTATGGTTTGCCAAAATTCTTACCAGCTCGCCGCCGGCGTAACCTGTTGCTCCGATAATACCTACTTTAATCATCTTTTTTGCCTTTCTGTAAAAACTGTATCTTTTGTAATCATACCACTTTTTGCATAAATGTCCACTACTTTTTTATTTTTATGCAATTTTATTCCCATATTATGTATATTTATACATATTTTTATGTATAATGAATGTATATACGCATATTTATTCTAATTTTCACTGCAAAATGCTCTGTAAAAGGTAAACTCTGTTAAACGGGAAGGAAAAATAATAGCCGTTCGCAAAGTCATTTGTTATAGCAATCATCTCTTTTGCAAGGGCAATTCCCGCCTGCTCTCCCTCCTCCTTCGTCATATCCTCACGGTATCTGGAAAGCACCTCGTCCGTCACATCAATTCCCGCCATCTCATTTTTCATGAAAACAGCATTTTTGAGGCTGACAAAGGGCATAATTCCGCACAGGATTCTTGCACCGGTCTCCTCCTTGATTTTCCGGATTCGCTCTGCGCCCTCTTTGGAAAATACCGGCTGTGTCAGAAAAAAAGTTGCTCCCGCGTCCATTTTTTTCTTCACCCTGCCGATTTCCACATCGAGATTTCTGCGCCCCTGATTGATGGCGCCGCCATAGCAGACCGCAGAATTTACAAACTGTTCGTCATTCATATCCTCCATAATCTTCATCAGACCGACCGAGTCAAAGTTAAACACGCTCTTCACGGACGCTCTCACCATGGACGGAATGGGGTCTCCCGTAATCACCAGAAAGTTGTAAATTCCGTTGATATGTGCGCCGAGAAGCTGGGAGCGCATGGCAATGGCATTTTTGTCGCGGCAGCATAAATGAGGCATAACGCACAGTCCCGTCTCTCTTGCAACCTTTTCCGCCACAAGCACAGAATCCGCTCTGGTTCGACCGGAAGGGGAGTCCGGGAACGTAACCACGTCCACGCCTGCCACCTCCAACAGATGTGCCGCCTCCATCAGCTTTGCGTCATCACTTCCAAGGGGCGGTGCCAGTTCCACCGCTATCAGCTTTTTACCCTCTTTTCCGGCATAGAAAGCGTGGTTTTCCTGAAAATGAGATTTTGCCGGTTCCGTTCCTTCTATAATAATACGGCTGTTTCCGTTCAACTGCACTTTTTCGTGAATTTTCCGAATGTATTCCGGGGTGGTACCGCAGCAGCCGCCTATGATATCTGCTCCCTCTTTTGCAATTTCACTTATTTTTTCCGTAAAATAATCCCTGTTTTTGTCGGAGAAAATCATACGGTTGCTCACCGCCTGCGGATAGCCCGCATTAGGAAGCGCCGTGAGAAATTTTCCGGCGGACAGATGCAGACCCTTCTCCGGATTCTTAAGCCCCTGCAATATCTGCTGCATATGACCGGGACCCACACCGCAGTTTAACCCCACCGCATTCACATAAGGGTTCGCCCCCGCCTCCCCAAACAGCCTGCGCACGCTCAGTCCGGAATGGCTGTAACCAAACTGGCTGACAGCAAACTGTACTATAATAAATGCTCTTTCCCCGATAAATTCGATTGCCGGTAAAATATCCTCCAAGCCCGCAAATGTCTCAAAGGTGAAAATCTCTGCTCCCGCCTCCAAAAAAGTGCGGCAGATTTCCACATATTCCTGACAAACAGCTTCCTTCTGCCGAATATCCTCACAGGGAATGGGGCCTATGTCAGCCGCCACAAAAACATTTTTGTCCTTTGCCGCCTCACACGCCAGGGCATAGCCTCTGCGCACCGATTCCCTTACCGTGTCCATGTCCGCCTGCAGCAAAACCGTATTGCTCGCGTAGGTATTGCTCCGGATAATCTGTGCTCCCGCCCGGATATATTCTTCGTGGATTTCCTTCACGCGCTCCGGGTGTTCCAAGTTGGCGCGTTCCGGCAAATCCTGTGTATCGTATTTCTGTGCATAATAAGTGCCGAATGCACCGTCACTAATCAGTTTTGACTGTTGCAGTACCTGCTCTATCTTTCTCTCTGCCATGTTGATTCCTTTTCTCTGCTGCTGATTTTCTGTTTCTTCTATATTATTCCACAAGTGTTCCCCATACATTTTCACACAAATTCAGACAATATGCAAAGGAAAATGCAGAATCCTGCTTACGAATTTCATTTTTCTGCGCCATTTCCTCCGAATAATCTTTCAGAAAATAGGTTGTCACACCGCCCTGTCCCTTTTCCAAGTGGCAGACCAGCGGCTCCACGTCATAATCGGAAATCGTTACCTCTCCCTGTTCATTCCGGCTCAGTTCCACCTCCGCCATACCGCCCACCATCCGGTTGGCAACTCCATCCCCGGTTCCGGATGTCCAGTTCACAAAATTTCCAAGAGAATAATACACCAGCATTTCCCTTCCGTCCCCGTCCGTCACCCATTCCACCGGCTCGATAACGTGAGGATGGGTTCCGATAACCAAATCCACGCCGTTTTCCAGAAAGAGTCTCGTCCACTTCTCCTGCTGTGCGGAAATGCCCAGACTGTACTCCGTTCCCCAATGCGGGCAGACGATTACAAAATCCGCCAATTCCCGTGCTTTCTCCAAATCCCGCTTTACCTTTTCCTCCTCCAGCAAATCCACCGCATAGGGCATATCCGAGGGAAGCGCAATTCCGTTGGTTCCGTAAGTATAATTCAGAATTGCAATCTTCATTCCGTCCTGTTCATAAATATATATCTTCTCCGCATCCTCTTCGCTCTCATGGATTCCCAAAACCGGCATCTGCGGATAATTGGTATTCCAGAACTCAAGACAGTTCAAAACCCCCTTCTTTCCTTTATCCATCACGTGATTCGTAGCATGAAGAATCACATTAAACCCGGTGTCCGCCAGCGCATCCCCCAGTTCATAGGGTGCATTAAAACAGGGATAACCCGTAATACCCAGTTCTTCCCCTCCTATGATAACCTCCTGATTCACCAGCGCCAAATCCGCACTCTCTATCTTATCCGCCACATTTGCAAACAATGGCGCAAAATCATAACTGCCATCCACCCTTAATCCACTCTCCGCCACCGGAGTATGCAACAAAATATCCCCCACCATTACAAGGGACACCGCAGCGCCATCCTTCGCCTCATCCTCCGCCAGCATGTCCGTCCCATTCCCCTGCGTCTCTCCCTCTGATACGACAACATTACCGTCTTGCTGCTCTCCTCCTGTTTCAGCGATAGTATTCTCCGCCTGCCATTCCGCACTTTCCCGTACCGTCTCCTTATCACCGTTTCCATTCCCACAGCCCGTGCACACCAGCGCCCCAGCCATGACCACAGCAACAACCCTCATCAACTTTCCTTCTATACCAACAATCCCTTTTCTCATCTCTTTTATCTCTCCACCTTTTTCAAATATAAAATATCTTTTCCGACTGCCTCACACTTGCGCCACCGTAAAACAAATATTCCCACGAAGTTCCTTAAAAAACGTCGGTACTAGGATTTTCGGAGTGTCAGCGAACGAAAATCTGTATGTACCGCTACGTTTTTTACGGAGCGAGAGCGTAACTGAGCGGGAATATTTGTTGGTGCCCCCTTCATTGTACCGCACCCTCCCCCTAAATGCACTATCCATTTTCCCCTCCCTCTTTCATGAAACCCTCTCATTTACTGCATATTTATTCGCATATTCCCCGTTTTATACATTTTTGTGTATATTTATCTTATTTTTATGCAACATGTATTTTAAATTATACATATTTACGCTTGCTTTTCCATTCCGGCTGTTGTATAGTGTTCTCAGATAAATATGAAACACACAATACATACCATGAACGGAGGCATTTTTTTATGAAGGAAAAAGTAATTTTAGCGTACTCCGGCGGACTGGACACCACCGCCATCATCCCTTGGTTAAAGGAGAATTTCGGGTACGAAGTTATCTGCGTCTGCATCGACTGCGGTCAGGAAGAGGAATTAAACGGACTGGACGAAAGAGCAAAATCCTGCGGCGCATCCAAGCTGTATATTGAGAACGTAATTGATGAATTCTGCGATGACTACATTGTTCCCTGTGTACAGGCTCATGCTGTTTACGAGAACAAATACCTGTTGGGAACTTCCATGGCAAGACCTTTGATTGCCAAGAAGCTGGTTGAGATTGCAAGAAAAGAAGGCGCTGTTGCCATCTGCCACGGTGCAACCGGAAAAGGTAACGACCAGATTCGTTTTGAGCTTGGTATCAAGGCTCTGGCTCCCGACATCAAAATCATCGCTCCCTGGAGAAGTGACAAGTGGAAAATGGATTCCCGTGAATCCGAAATCGAATACTGCAAGGCACACGGTATCCACCTTCCTTTCTCTACCGATTCCTCCTACAGCCGTGACCGTAACATCTGGCACATCAGCCACGAAGGTCTGGAGCTTGAGGATCCGGCAAACGAGCCGAACTACGACCATCTGTTAGTTTTGGGAACCACTCCCGAAAAAGCACCGGATGAGGGCGAATATGTTACCATGACTTTTGAAAAGGGTATTCCTACCTCCGTAAACGGCAAGGCCATGAAGGTATCTGACATCATCCGCACCCTGAACAAATTAGGCGGCAAGCACGGTATCGGTATCATTGATATCGTGGAGAACCGTGTAGTCGGCATGAAGTCCCGTGGTGTTTACGAGACTCCCGGCGGAACCATTCTCATGGAGGCTCACCAGCAGCTTGAGGAACTGATTCTCGACCGCGATACCTACGCTGTCAAGAAAGAAATCGGCAGCCGTTTTGCAAGTCTTGTATACGAAGGCAAATGGTTCACTCCTCTGCGTGAGGCTGAGCAGGCATTCGTTGAAAAGACTCAGGAATATGTAACCGGCGAAGTTAAATTCAAGCTCTACAAGGGCAACATCATCAAGGCGGGAACCACCTCTCCTTACTCTCTGTACAACGAGAATCTGGCTTCCTTCACCACCGGTGATTTGTACGACCATCACGATGCTGAGGGCTTTATCAATCTGTTCGGTCTGTCCTTAAAGGTAAGGGCTATGAAGATGCAGGAGCAGAACAATAAGTCCAACTAATAAACTTGTAAGAGGTGTCTATGAAAATATTACTGTCAGTTTTGATTCTGTATCTGATTATTGTCAATCTGGTGGGATTTGCAATCATGGGCATAGATAAGAAAAGAGCCATCCGGGGTGCCTGGCGCATCTCGGAGGCTTCTCTTTTTTTCACCGCCATAATCGGCGGAAGCCTTGGCTGTATTCTTGGTATGCAGCATTTCCGCCACAAGACCAAGCACTGGTATTTTAAATACGGCATGCCTGCCATTTTTATTCTTCAGGTCTGCCTGTTTGCTTATTTCTATCAAATCTTTTCATAGGAAATGAATGTAACACTGCGAAAGAGGAAGTGATAGTATGCACATTGCTGTTTGTGATGATAACATGGCTGACCGCCATCAGATGGAACGATTATTGAAAAGGGAGGCTGACCGCCGAAAGGATTCTTCCTGTAATCTGTACACGGATTCCTTCGGGAATTGCGAAAGTCTCTTAGCCAATCCCATGCAGTATGATGCGTTTTACATTGATATGTGTAAAACGGAAGGTATCACCGGCATTGACGTGGCCAATCGGCTCATTGCCCTTGGAGTAAATGCGCCCATTGTCATGTGCTGCTCGGACATTGATTACCGCAAACACTCTTTCCCTGAAAATGTCATTTTTCTGGAAAAACCGATTAAGGCGGATGCTCTCACGGAAAGCATTGAGCACGCCTTACAAATCAAGGATTCCGCAGACTCCCTGATTGAGCTTCGCACGGACAAAGAAACTTTCTATGTCCAGGAGTCCGATATTCTCTATGCCACCGGGGAAAAAAGAAACACTGTCGTAGTTCTCACGGACGGGCGGCAAATCAATATTGCCACCGACATTTCCAATCTATTTTCCCAGATTGAGGCATTTCCCTCTTTTTTGGGGTGTTCGGCAAAGGCGATTGTAAACTGCCGCTACATTCGCAAGCTGTCCTTTGGCAAGGCAACCATGAGCGACGGGGCAGTTTTCAAAATTCACCGCAACTGCATGGCTTATGCCAAAATGCAGTTTGAATATTTCTCTAATCTGTCACAATAATGCCGCCGTCATTGGCATACATGCTGCTGATGCCTCTGGTGTCCATGATAATACACTCTTTGAATTTGGCTTTTGCCATAACCAGGTCACGCACCAGTTCCGCTCTTGCGGGTGCATTGCAGTGTGTAATCATCAGTCTTCTGCCGGCATGATTGCTCACCTCCGACACAATCATGTCCGCCATTTTGCCAAGGGCTTTTTTCATGCCGATGGACTGACCTCTCTGGACAATGGTTCCTTTATCCCCCGCCATAATGGGTTTGATATTGAGAGTGGACGCAACCAGCGCCTTCACTCCGGTGAGTCTGCCGTTCTTCCGCAAGGTCTCCAAATTATCCAGCACAAAATATGTGTGAATACTGCTGCGGAATGCCTCTATCTGCTCCACAATCTCCTCAAAGGGAAGTCCCTTTTCCTCTAATTCCATCAGTTTTAACACAATCTGGGTCTCGCCGCTGCTTGCCGATTCGGAGTCAACCACATGAATCTGCTTGTTTCCGTATTTTTCATGATACAGATTTTTCCCAAGAATGGCGCTGTTGTAGCTTCCGCTCAGGTGGGAGGAGAGCGTCACGACATATATGTGGTCTGCATCCGCATGGTATGCTTCCATATATTGGTGGGGAGAAGGACACGCCGATTTCGGGCAGGTAGGGCACTCTGCCACCTTCCGCAGAAATTCTGCCTGATTAAAATTCTCGTCATCCGGAACTTTGTAGTCTCCAACCTCCAACTGCAAGGGCACAATCTCAAATCTTGCATCCTCCAGTAATTCCTTGGGCAATTCACAACAACTGTCCACCACGATTTTATATGACATACCGGTCTCTCCAATCCTGTTTTTATAAATTTACTATGTAGTTTATATTGCTACATATGATAGCATATCGTATCTTGTTAGTAAACCCTTGGAAGAAAATAATTACAAATATTTTATAGGAATTTTCTATTTTTTATACTATAATCAAAGAAACGGGCAAAACACCTTAGACAAAGCGAGGATTTTCATGGTAGCATTACAGATTACTTCCACCAAAACATTTATGAACCGTTTTCTGGCAGGGGACACCTTTGATGGTTTTCTGTTGGAGGAAGCGGTGATTCAGACCGCCGTCACCTACACAATCGACGGACATATCAACGCAGATTTTTTCCCGACGGAGGAGCGGACTGCCAATCTCCCCTACGAATTTCAGCCGTGGAGCGAAACAAAAGGACTGTGCTTTCACCTCATAAAAGGAAAAAACACACCCCTTTTCTTTAAATTCGTGCTGCATCTGAAACCGGAAAAGGCAAATGCCCTGCTCACGGGACAGAATCACCTCACGGACATTTCCCAAATCAAGTCGCTTGTGTTAAATATCCGTTTTGACGGCAGTAAGACGATTCTGACGACCGGAACCTCCTACCATTCTTTCAGTTTAGACAAAGAGCCCGACACGATATGGGATAATGCCATTGCCCATTTTCTTGCCCAAAACGACATTCCGTTTGAAAAACTGTAACAGCTTTTTGTAGGTTTTTTGCAACACTTTTGCTGCCACGTTACTTTTTCATTTTGGGTTTAAAAAGAATACTTGCAAGGTAGCCGAAAATCAGCGCCGCCGAGGTTCCCACCGCGCCTGCCTTGAATCCTCCGGCAAACAGTCCCAAGAATCCCTGTTCTTTGAGCGCCTCTTTTACCCCCTTCATCAACACATTGCCGAATCCGAGAAGGGGAACGCTTGCGCCCGCCCCCGCAAATTCCTGAAAAGGTTCGTACCAGCCAAGGACGCTAAGCACCGCTCCGGTGACCACCAGCGTCACCATAATTCTGCCCGGCATCATCTTTGTTTTTTCCATTAAAATCTGTACAAGGGCACAAATCAGCCCGCCCACCCAGAACGCATTGATATAGTCCATCCAAACTCACTCCCTTTTTTGCATAGTATCTGCCCGGTCAAAAAAAATATGTACCGGCTTTTCAAAAATAGGTCTAAAGTTCCAGAAAACAGTACCGATATATATAATAGAAAGGGAGTTATTAAAAGGGCAGCTACTGTTGAAATACACATCCAGGGAGGGATTGTCGCAGAAAGCGGATTAAGAAGTTCTTTTATGGTAAACTCGGTATTAGCGATTACGAAGGAAAGGGAATTGCAACGTAATGACAGCAAAACACCGGACTCCGGCTTCGGTCAGAAAAAGAGTGATTTGTTTTTCTCTCAGATTCTGCAAAAAGCCGTTGAGAAAGAAAAAAGTGCTCCTACAGAATGTAACACTACAACCTATGGACCGGACGGACGTCTTGTGACCTTCCGGTATCAGACCAGAGAATATCACTAACCTGAAATAGGTTCCCGGACTAGGGCAGGGTGGCTGCCTTGGTTCGGGGACTTATTTTGTTTCTTATTGCCTGCGTTGTTTTTTTCCTATCGGAAGCTGCACCAGAATCACTGCTGCAAATACAATGACGCAGCCCATAATCTGCCTGGTCGTAAGTGTCTGGTCTGTGGTAAGAAATCCGATTTTGTAAGCGACCCACGCCGCCACTGTACTGATAACCGACTCCAGACTCATAATCAGTGCCGCAACGGTGGGATTTACGTCCCTCTGTCCGACAATCTGCAAGGTGTACGCCACGCCGCAGCTCAGCACTCCGGCATACAAAATTGCTCCGATGCCGTCCTGAATCTGTGCAATGGACGGGTGTTCCCAAAGCAGCGCACCGATTGTGCACAGGACGCCGCACACAAAAAATTGGGTGCATGCCAAAACCGCACCGTCAACCTTGGGAGAATAATAATCCACCAACAGGATATGTATCGCAAATGCAATGGCACACAGAAAGACTAAAATATCCCCTTTTCCGAGGGAAAGGCTCTCCGACATGCACAAAAGATACATTCCCACAGCCGCCATTACCGCGCCGACCCACACGGGCAGCGCTATTTTTTTGCCGATAAAAATGCCCAGAATGGGAACAAAGATAATATACAGAGTGGTGATAAAACCGGCTTTTCCCACGGATGTATACTGGATTCCCACCTGCTGAAGCGCTCCAGCTACGGTAAACGCCAGACCGCACCACAAACCTGCCTGCAGCTGGGTCTTCCATGGAATGCTATTCTTCCATGGAATGCTGTTCTTCCATGGAATGCTGTTCTTTCCTGAATTGATTTTTTCCTCCGAAGTTACATTTTCTTCCGAAACTGCATTTTCCCCGGAAAGCGCTTTTGCACCGTTTCCCGTGCACAACTGCTTTATCAGAATATAAACCACCAGCGTCAATGTACCAATCAGGCAGCGGACGCCGTGAAACGTAAGCGGCCCCATATAGTCCATCGCCTTGCTCTGGGACACAAAGGCAAGTCCCCAGATGGTTGCCGTCAGAAACAGCAGAAAACTGTTCCGCATCGTATCCTTTTTCATAAAATCTTATCCTCTCTGTACTTCCCGTGTAATTTCCTCCACCACTTCCCTCAGCATCTTCCGACTGCAATCCACCGTAATATGGGCATATTTTTGATAAAGCGGTGTTCTCTCCTCATAGAGATTCCGTAAGGTCTGTCCCGGCATCAGGGTAACGCCTCTTGCATTCAAATCCCCCAGACGCTCCTCCACCTCCTCGTAGGGCAGTTCCAAATAAACCACCTGTCCAATCTCTCCAAGGTGCTCCATTGCCTCTTTTTCATAGATAACGCTTCCACCGGTGGCAATGACGCTGCGGTGGGTATTTAGGGAAGTATTGACCTCGTTTTCTATCTGCCAGAAGCCTTCCACTCCGTTCTCCTCAATCAGTTCATGCAGCAGCTTGCCGTATTTGTCCTGAATCACCAAATCCGAGTCAATAAAGGTGTAACCCAGTTTTTTGGCAAGAACCACCCCCACCGTGCTTTTGCCGGCGCCGGGCATTCCAATCAGAACCACATTGTCTTTTGTCTGTTTTTCCATATGTTTTCTTCCTTCTGATGACATAAATCGACGCAGGTTGGAATCCTCATTCTCCCCCTGCGCCATTGCATTTTCTCTATATTATCCCTATCTCTGTCCGTTTAAACTTTCCCCACCGTCTCAGCCACTGTCTGCTTAAACTTCCGCGATTACCTCAACCTCACAGAGAACGTTCTTCGGCAATGTCTTAACTGCCACGCAGCTTCTTGCGGGCCTCTCGGTAAAATATTTTGCATAAATCTCATTGAATGTGCCAAAGTCATTCATATCCGCCAGAAAACAGGTTGTCTTTACTACCTTTGTGTAGTCCGTTCCTGCTTCGGAAAGGATAGCGCCGATATTTTTCATCACCTGCTCGGTCTGTTCCACAATGTCTTTTCCTTCAATCGCGCCGGTTGCCGGATTGATTGCAATCTGTCCGGATGCGAACAAAAGATTTCCTGTTACAATTCCCTGCGAATAAGGTCCGATTGCTGCCGGTGCCTTGTCTGTTGCTATTTTCGTTAACATAATGCTCTCCTCTCTTCTTCCTGACGATTAAGGCTTTACTTCCGGCTCGTCAAACTCCGCCGTCACATAAAAGCCCCGCGCATTTTCAACAATATCGATGACAATACCCTCTTTGCTCTTTAATCGGTTGCGAAAAGGGATATTGGGTGACATTGCCAGAGAAGGGTCTATGGTATAGTAATAGTTACTGGGGAGTACGCCCTCGGTAACCGTAATTTTCTGTCCGGTCTCAAGCAGACCCGGTCTTTCCATCTTAAACTCTATCCTTCGCATGTGCATCCCTCGAATCGTTCTATGCTAAGAAAATATTTTACCAGTTCTTACCTCGTATTGCAAGAAGGATTCCACCGGATTTTGCATATTCATCCTGCGTTTTTATGTCACGCCTGTTCCAGCACCAGCGCGTGGGCGATTCCCGGCACCGACTGCCCTTCATTAAAACTTGTCTTGGACAACAGCGCCCCTGTGGGCATAAACAGTACACGGTTCCAGTGCCCCGCCTCTATCTGCCTTAAAATATAGGCGGACAGCGTCACTGCGCTGCACCCGCATCCGCTGCCCCCCGCGTGGGTGTCCTGCGTCTGTGCGTCATAGATTTCAATGCCGCAGTCCATATGCTGTGCGGAAATATCGTATCCCTTGTCCCGAAGCAGGTCAATTAATACCTTCTGCCCGATGCTTCCCAAATCTCCGGTGATGATTTTATCATAATCCTCCGGTCGACTGTCCCAGTCAATAAAGTGCTGTTCCAGCGTGGAAGCCGCGGCAGGCGCCATGCACGCTCCCATATTCATGGAATCCTTCAAGCCGTAATCCACGATTTTTCCCACGGTCATGCCCACAATCTTTGCGCGGGCGGCAACACCGGAGACATTTTTCGTTACCCCGTCCGGTTGACTGCTCAGAACAAAAGCGCCGCTTCCGGTGACCGTCCATGACGCCGACAACGGTCTTTGGCTGCCGTACTCTAACGGAAAACGGAATTCCTTTTCCGCGCTGGCGAAATGACTGGAGGTAACACAGAGCACCTTGTCCGCAAATCCGCCTGCAATGCTCATGGCTCCCAGCGTCAGGGATTCCCCACAGGTGGAGCATGCCCCGTATACACCCAGTAGTGGTATGCCATAGCTTGAGATACCAAATGATGTGGCTATACATTGACCAAGCAAGTCACCTGCAAACAGAAAAGTAATGCCCTCCTGTTTCAAACCCGCCTTTTCCAAGGCAAGGTAGACCGCATCCTTTTGCAGGCTGCTCTCTGCCTCCTCCCATGTCTTACACCCGAACATGTCGTCCTCGCCGACCATATCAAACAAATCCCCCAGCGGTCCCTGCCCTTCCTTCGTTCCCACAATGCTCCCGCCGGATATGATATATACCGGTTTCTCCGGTTTCATACTGGCTTTTCCCAATTTCTGACTCCCGCTCATAATGACAGCCCCTTTCTTGTTTTACCATGTTTGTCTGTTTGGTAGCTATCATATCCAATTTTGCGGGTTTTATGAGGGCAAGGAAAAAGGCCAACATTACTGTTGACCTTCGTACTTCTCGCTCTGTGCCCGAATCAATTCCGCATCCTCAAAGTAATTAATCCGCATCGCACTTTTTACTTCTGACAATGTCTGCGCTGCCACTTCCCTTGCAGTATCGCTTCCCTTTTTCAGAATCTCATATACCGCAGGAATATCCTTTTCCAGTTCCTTTCTCCGGTTACGGATAGGCTCCAATGTCTCCTGCATAACATTATTTAAGAACTTCTTCACTTTCACATCACCGAGTCCGCCCCGCTGATAATGTGCTTTCAGTTCATCCAAATTTGCATAATCCGGCAGGTATCTCTCAAAATGCTCCTGCTTGCAGAAAGCGTCCAGATAAGTAAATACCGTGTTGCCCTCCAAATGACCGGGGTCGCTGACCTGCAAATGCAAGGGGTCTGTGTACATGGACATAATCTTGGTGCGAACATCATCCGCACTGTCCGCCAAGTAAATGCAGTTGCCGAGGGATTTGCTCATCTTTGCCTTGCCGTCTATGCCGGGCAGTCTCTGGCATGCCTCATTTTCCGGCAAAAGCGCCTTCGGCTCCACCAAAACCGGTGCGTATACGGTATTAAACTTATGTACAATCTCTCTCGTCTGCTCAATCATGGGGAGCTGATCACCGCCCACGGGAACTGTCGTTGCCTTGAATGCCGTAATGTCGGAAGCCTGACTAATGGGGTAGGTGAAAAATCCCACCGGAATGCTTGCCTCAAAATTACGCATCTGAATCTCACTCTTTACGGTAGGGTTACGCTGCAGTCTCGCTACCGTCACCAGATCCATGTAATAAAAAGTCAGTTCGCACAGTTCGGAAATCTGTGACTGTATAAACAAAGTAGATTTTGCCGGGTCCAGTCCGCAGGACATGTAATCCAGCGCCACCTCGATAATATTCTGTCGAACCTTCTCCGGGTTCTCAATGTTATCCGTCAACGCCTGCGCATCCGCAATCATAATAAAGGTTTTCTTATATTCGCCTGAGTTCTGCAGCTCCACACGTCTGCGCAGGGAGCCTACATAATGTCCCACATGCAGTCTTCCGGTGGGTCTGTCCCCCGTCAAAATAATCTTATCCATCTTATCCTCCAGCCAAAAACAAATTTATGGCATTTTGTGCCCTATTTATTTATCATACCATTTTTTCATTGAGAAGCAAATAGTTTTTTGGGCAAACGCAAAAACAACTTTGACTGGTGCACATTGTCCGTCACAATTCCGTCTGCGCCGCAGTCCTCAATCCATCTTGCAGAGGCAAAATTGTTCGCCGTCCAGCCGTACACCGGCTTGTCCTGACTGTGAAGCCGCTCCACCATTTCCACCGTCATGTTCCTTGCCTCTATGCTGTAGCTGTCCGCATAATCCCGGTCGTACTGCTCCTCCGAGAGATTGTGCGTGATGAAAACTGTGGGGATTCCGCTGTCCAGCTCTTTCACCCGCTGCAGAATCTGTTCATTCATGGAACCCACGATACATTTTCTCTCCATCCGGTACTGCCTGAGCAGTTCCAACACGGACTCCTCCAGTCTCTCCTCTCTGCCCGTATATTTCAGTTCAATCATCAGCGTAATTCTGCCGTCCGCACACTTAAGCATCTGCTCCAAGGTGGGAATGGTCTCGCCCACATACGCCTCCGAAAAAGCGGAACCGACCTCATAGCCACGCATTTCTTCATAGTCAACGTCCCACACATTTCTGTCCACTCCCGCCGTGCGCTTGAAATTGGAATCGTGCATGACAATTAAAGTTCCATCGCCTAACTGCTGCACATCTATCTCCGCCATGGCAGAGCCGTCACGGATGGTCTGCTCCAATGCCGCCAATGTATTTTCGGGAGCGAACCATGCCCCTGCCCGGTGCGCAACAATGGTCATTTCCCGCGGATTTTTCCTCGACTCCGCCGCTTCGGCGCCAAGGAGCAGACTTCCCCCCGCCACCGCAGCTATGAGAAATGCCATCATAATTTTACCCCATACGTTTCTACGCAATACGCGCCTCCTCTCCGGCACCCCCATCTGCCAGCAAAATTGTCACATAATTGCTTCCTTTATCTTTATTTTAACAAAAAATCCTAACTTCATTAGTCTTAAATATAAACATTTTGTGAACATTTAAACGTAAGATGCAAAATCAGTCCGGCTGCCGGTGAGAGCCGCCAAGAAACGCAATGATTTCATGCGCCAGCAGCGGAAAAGCCGCCAGTACGCTCAAAATTCCCCACTCCCTGCCGGACAGATGGGACGTTCCAAAAGCCCCAATCAGAAAAGGCACCTCCGTCACCGCAAACTGCAAAAGGAATCCCAGAATACACGCCCCAATCATCAGCTTATTTTCCAAATGATTGATTTTGAAAAAAGAGCGGTGCACATCTCTCATTCCAACGGCATGGTAAAGCTGTGACATTCCGAGTACGGTAAACGCATAGGTCTGGGAACGCGAAAGCACGCCGTTTCGTAAAAGCGTCTGTCTAACCGTTTCCACAGAAATACCCGCTCCTTCTGCCCTCAATATGGCACAGGGCAGCATCAGAAATGCTGTCAGGCTGATAAGCGCTATGAGAACTCCGTAAAAGCAGGTACACATCAGACCGCCTCTGGCGAAAAGACTTTCCTCTCTTTTTCTCGGCGGATTCTGCATCAGGCTGATTCCGTCATTGTGGTCCACTCCCAAAGCCAGCGCCGGCAGGGAATCCGTAATCAGGTTAATCCACAGAATATGGCTGGATTTGAGCGGCGAGGACAGCCCGCACAGCACCGCCACAAACATGGTCATAATCTCCCCCAGATTGGAAGATAACAGGAAAATAACGGATTTGCGGATATTTTCATATACCCCGCGCCCCTCCTCAATGGCTTTCTCAATGGTGGCAAAATTATCATCCGTGAGAATCATGTCCGCCGCCTGCTTTGCCACATCCGTTCCTGTCATGCCCATGGCGATTCCGATGTCCGCCGCTTTCAGGGAAGGTGCGTCATTGACTCCGTCCCCGGTCATGGCAACAATCTGCCCCTTTTTCTGAAATCCTTTCACAATGCGGACTTTCTGCGCCGGGGATACCCTCGCAAACACTCTGGTTCTCTCCAGTCTCCCCAGAAACTCCTCCTCCGGCATCTGTGCCATGCTCTCCCCGGTCATGCACTGCTGTATGTTCTGCACGATATTTAGCTGCTGCCCGATTGCAAACGCCGTGTCCACATGGTCGCCGGTAATCATCACCGTCTCCACTCCCGCTCTTTTAAAAATAGACACCGCCTCCGCCGCCTCCGGTCTTGCCGGGTCGGTCATGCCCACCATTCCCACAAAAGTGAGGTCTGCCTCCTCCGGTTTCCTTGCGTTTGTTTTCATTGCCAGTGCCAGCGTTCTCAGCGCCTGACCGGAAAGTTCCTGCACCGCCTCCCGTATCTGTCTGCGGCAGCTGTCCGTCATGCGCACCACACTCCCGCCCATTAACAGGTGTGTACACCTCTTAAGCACCTCGTCCGGCGCCCCTTTCGTGTAGCTGACTCCGGCTGCCGCGCCCTGTCTTACATGAAAGGTTGTCATCATTTTCCGGTCGGAATCGAAGGGTAACTCTCCCTTTCTGGGCAGCGCCGCCTCCGTCTCCTTTCGTCCGTACCCACAGATTTCTCCCATATCCAAAAGCGCCAGTTCCGTCGGGTCTCCCAGCCGTTCTCCTTCGATAGAGGCATCGTTACACAGAACCATTCCCTGTAACAGTTCCCTGCCTTCGTTTCCCATTCTCTCCACAGCTGTAATCTTTCCCCCGGCAAAACACTTTACCACCGTCATTCTGTTTTGGGTGAGCGTTCCGGTTTTGTCCGAACAGACCACGCTGACCGCCCCCAGCGTTTCCACGGAGGGGAGCCGTCTCACAATGGTATGCACCTTCACCATTCTGGTGACGCTGAGCGCCAGACAGATGGTAACGACCGCAGGCAGTCCCTCCGGCACCGCCGCCACCGCCAGCGAGATTGCCGTAATCAGCATTTCCATGGGATTGCGGTGCTGGAACAGCGCCACCCCAAACAACGCCATACAAAGCCCCAAAGAGAGAATACTCAGCACCTTTCCAAGCTCCCCCAACCGTTTCTGTAAGGTGGTAAGCTCCTCTTTTTCACTCGTAATCATGGCGGCAATTCTGCCGATTTCCGTGTCCATGCCGGTAGCCGTCACCACGCCCTTTGCCCTGCCGTATGTGGCGATGGTGGACATGTATGCCATGTTGCGCCTGTCCCCCAACGGGACTTCCCGGTTGGTTCGTATCATAAAACCGGCGTCCTTTTCTATGGGCAGTGACTCCCCCGTGAGAGCCGATTCCTCCACTTTAAAGTTTGTGCTTTCCAACAGCCTCATATCCGCAGGTATCAGCCCTCCGGCTTCCACCCACACAATATCCCCCGGCACAAGCTCCGCCGCCGGAATCTCCCGGTGCTTTCCCTGCCTTACGACCAAGGCTTTCGGCGTGGTCATTTTTTTCAGGGCGTCCAGCGCCTTCTGCGCCTTGCCCTCCTGAATGACGCCCACTGTGGCATTTACGACAACTACCACTCCGATAATGACGGCGTCGCTCACTTCCTTTAAAAAGACGGACACCAGTGCCGCCGCTAAAAGGACATAAATCAGCGGGTCATTCAACTGCTCCAAAAAGCTCTCCGCCACAGTCCGCTTTTTCCCCGCCTTCATTTCATTTCTTCCGTTCTTTTTTAATCTCTCCTCCGCTTCCGCTTCCGAAAGTCCCATTTCCCTGTTACTTTTTAATTCCTGAATCGTTTCCTGCACACTGCACTGTTCAAACACGCCTTTACCCTCCCGATGCTGGTCTGCAATGAAAGTCTATGCAAGTCCGCACAAAAAAAGAATGTCCACAATCATTTTCAGACTGTGAACATTCCTAATTCATTATACCATTTCAAATGAAATTATTTCTAGGAACCCCTAGGTTCCATGGAATTCATGGGTTCCTTGGATTTCGTTATTTTTCCAGTAACCGGAAGGTTTCCACCAGTTCATTCATGTTGGTAGCCTGTGCGGACAATTCCTCACTGGTAGCGGAGGTCTCCTCTGCGGTAGCAGAGTTGTTCTGAACAACGGTGGAAATCTGGTCGATACCCTGTTCAATCTGCTCCATAGCCTCTGCCTGTGTATTGGAGTTATCCATTGCCTTCTGGGATTCCTGTGCAAGCACATCCATTCCCTCAACCACCTTCTGTAAGGACTGGCAGGTTCTCTCTGTAATCTCGTTACCCTTATCAACCTCTTTTATGGAAGTTTCTATCAGTTCTCTGGTATGGATTGCCGATTTTGCACTGTCATCTGCCAGTTTCCGAATCTGGTCAGCCACAACTGCGAATCCCTTTCCAGCCTCTCCTGCTCTTGCCGCCTCGATTGCCGCATTCAGGGAAAGCAGATTAGTCTGGGATGCAATATCCTCAATCTCTTCGATAATATCGCTAATCTGGCGGGAAGTATCGGTAATGTCCTGCATTGCCTCAATCAAATCTTTCATTTCTTCTCCGCTGTTTACTGCCTGCTGCTGGTAAGCTCTTGCCTGCTCATAGGAATCCTGCAATGCCTTGGCATTCTCCTCCACGATTCCGGTCAGGTTGGTAATCGTTGCCTGTAGCTCTTCCACAGAGCCTGCCTGATCGGTAGCGCCCTCTGCCAGTCCCTGAGCCGTCTCCGCCATCTGTGCAGCTCCCAAAGATACCTGGCCGACAGATTCTCTAATATCCAGCAACGCTGCGTTCAGTTTATCTCTCAACGTTCTCATAGACAGAATCAATCCGTGAAAATCTCCAACATAATGCTCTGCATTATCAGCTGTCACATTAAAGTTGCCGTCTGCCATCTCTGCAAGCAGCTGTCCCACATCATTGATAACAAGATTCAAACTGCCCGTTAAAGATTCTGCAGCATTGGCAAGCTGTTTTGTTTCATCCTCCGTGTCAATAACCGGCATGGGAGAATGTAAATCGCCCTGTGCCAGCAGTGTCAGACGGTCAGCGCAAAGTTTAATGGGGGTTCCCACAACTTTACCGATTTTTCTGGCGGTGCTTCCACCAATTGCCACAGCACCGAATGCAATAATAAGCGCTACAGCAATACTTATCAGCGTGGCTGCAATAAAATCCGTATAAGGAGCCGTAACCGCCACGCTCCATCCATCCGTATTGGGGATAGGAGCATATGCCATCAGCTTTGCCGAACCGCCGTATATGTAGGAGCCGGTTCCGTTCTCTCCTTTTACCATCTTAGACTCCAGCTTGGCAATAGCTCTAAGGGAACCGTCTGTCTTTGCCATCTCTATGGTATTTTCCTGCGCCTCTGCAACTTCAGGGCTGCTGTGCGCAATGGTTGTTCCGTCATGACTTAAGATATAACAGCTTCCATGTTTGCTGACCTTGATGTTTGCAACTATATCATTTAGGAAAGAATACTGGGGAACAATGCAAATCACTCCCATAATCTCCGTATCCTGTTTTCCGTTTTTCCATACCGGAGCGGCAACCGTCACTTCCAACTTACCATCAGCAGACAGCGCAGGATCTGAAATCACTACTGTCCCCTGCATAGCACGCTGGAAATAATCCTTGTCGCTGTAATTAACACCATCCGTTTCACACAAACCATCGGTATTAAGAAATTTTCCGCTTACCATTCCATAAGTATCCACCCTCTGGTCAATCAGTTCCTGCTTTTGCGAAGCGGCGTTCATGGTGCTTGATAACTGGCTGTTCATTCCCAGTTCCGTCACAATGTTAACCGTCCCCTGCAATTCCTCTGCCACCCGGTCCGCTGTCAGTTTTACCATGGTATCCAGACTGGATCGCAAGTTGTAAAATGTACTTGCCAGATTCAGGAGAATTGCAACAACTGCCAGAACTGCAATGGAACCACGCATCAGCACGGATATGTCATGCCGGAGTCTTGCTTCAATACTGTACTTGTAGTTCTTTGTTTTTTTGCTTGGTTTCTTCCCGTTAGCGGGATTCTTTGTTTCTGCCTTGCTCATTTGTACTTCCCTCCTTAATGGTGCCTTAACTCTAGTACAAAACCTGCCTTTATTATAACACTCCATTACAGCTTTTTCCAGTACAAACGACAATTTTCTTATTCCCTAAAGCAACAAATCCCTTATTCCATAACAGGTGTATTTTTTCCGGTGTAAAGCTGGTAGTATTTTCCCTTCTGTTCTATCAGTTCTTCATGGGTTCCGCGCTCAATAATGCGGCCCTGCTCCAATACCATGATACAGTCGCTGTTTCGCACGGTGGACAGTCTGTGTGCAATCACAAAAGTGGTTCTTCCGCTCATCAGCTTATCCATGCCGTCCTGAACAATTTTCTCAGTACGGGTATCAATGGAACTGGTTGCCTCGTCCAATATCAACACGGGAGGGTCTGCCACCGCTGCCCTTGCAATGGCAAGAAGCTGTCTCTGTCCCTGACTTAAATTGGCTCCGTCCCCGGTAAGCACGGTCTCATAACCCTCCGGCAGCTGCCGGATAAATCCGTCCGCATTCGCCAGTTTTGCCGCCGCAATGACCTCTTCGTCCGTTGCCTCCAGTTTGCCGAAACGGATATTTTCCATTACCGTCGCCGTGAACAAATGGGTATCCTGCAGCACAATTCCCAGAGAGCGCCGCAAATCTGCTTTTTTTATCTTGTTAATGTTAATGCCGTCGTAACGGATCTTGCCGTCCTGTATATCATAAAATCGGTTAATCAGGTTGGTAATGGTGGTCTTTCCCGCCCCGGTTGAGCCGACAAACGCAATCTTCTGTCCGGGATTTGCGAACAGTTTTACGTTGTGGAGCACAATTTTTTCATCATTGTATCCGAAATCCACATCGTTAAATACCACTTCACCCTTCAGCTCCACATATTCCACACTGCCGTCCGCCTGATGCACATGCTTCCATGCCCACATACCGGTTCTCTCCGGACACTCCACAATCTTTCCGTCCACCTTTTTGGCGCGTACCAAAGTGACATAGCCCTCGTCCACCTCCGGTTTTTCATCCAGCAAATCAAATACCCTTTTTGCACCCGCCTGAGCCATGATAATGCTGTTAAACTGCTGGCTCACCTGACTGATGGGCATATTGAAACTCTTGTTAAAGGTTAAGAAACTGGCAAGTCCTCCTAATGTGAATCCGCCGACTCCGTTCAGAGCAAGCAGTCCGCCGATAATGGCGCAGAGCACATAACTGATATTGCCCAACTGGCTGTTAATCGGTCCCATCAGGTTTGCAAATTTATTGGCATTGTAGGAGCTGTCAAACAGCCCGTCGTTTAATTCTTTAAAGCCCTGTAACGCCTTTTCCTCATGGCAGAATACCTTGACAACCTTCTGTCCCTCCATCATCTCCTCGATATAGCCGTTGAGCTTTCCTATATCCTTCTGCTGTTTCACAAAATAGGTGCCGCTCTTGCCGCCGATAACCTTGGTGGTATAGGTGATAACGCCGACCATAAGCAGGGTGACAATCGTAAGCGGAACATTCAGAATCAGCATGCTGACAAGCACACTCACAACGGTAATGGCGCTGGAGAGAATTTGGGGAATACTCTGGCTCACCATCTGTCTTAACGTGTCGGTATCGTTGGTATAGATAGACATAATATCGCCGTGGGAGTGGGTGTCAAAATATTTAATAGGAAGTTTCTCCATATGGGCAAACATATCGTCCCTGAAACTTTTCAGCGTTCCCTGCGTCACCGTTACCATAATCCGGTTGTAGGCAAAGGTTGCCAGCACTCCTACGAAGTAAATGACGCCCACACGGATAATTTCATGGAGCAGATTTGTAAAATCCGGGGTCTCCTGTCCCAGCATGGGCATAATATAGTCGTCAATCAAAGTCTGTAAAAAGAGGGTTCCCTGCACGCTTGCCAGAACGCTGATAATAATACAGAGAAACACAATGCAAAAATGTATGCTGTACTTTTTCAGAATGTACTGCATTAACCGTTTGAAAACTTTGCCGGGATTTTCAATTCTCTTGCCTCCCATGGGTCTGCGTCCCGGTCCCATAGGACCCTTTATCGGTTTTGCCTGTGCCATTATGCCTCACCTCCGTTTTCATCAAAATCGCCGTTTCCGCCGGTCTGCGCCTCGTAGACCTCGCGGTAAATGGTATTGGAAGCTAACAGTTCTTCGTGGGTTCCCACGCCGTCCACACGTCCGTCATCCATCACAATAATTCTGTCCGCGTCCTGAATACTGGAAATACGCTGGGCAATAATCAGCTTAGTTGTTCCCGGAATCTCCGTGGCAAATGCCTTCCTGATTTTACTGTCCGTAGCGGTGTCCACCGCACTGGTGCTGTCATCCAGAATCAGAATCTTCGGTTTTTTCAAAAGCGCCCTTGCAATACAAAGTCTCTGTTTCTGTCCGCCGGACACGTTGCTGCCGCCCTGCTCGATATAGGTGTTGTATTTCTCCGGCATTTTTTCAATAAATTCATCCGCACATGCCAGTCTGCAGGCGCGCATGCACTCTTCCTCCGTGGCGTTCTCGTCACCCCAGCGAAGATTTTCCAGAATGGTTCCGCTGAAAAGCACATTTTTCTGTAAAACAACCGCCACCTCATTTCTGAGGACTTCCAAATCATAGCCTCTGACGTCCTTTCCGCCCACATACACCGTTCCCTCGGAAACGTCATACAGACGGCTTATCAGATTGACCAGACTGGTCTTTGAGCTTCCCGTTCCGCCCAGAATACCGATAGTTTCACCGGATTTAATGTCTAAATTGATATGCTCCAAAATGGGGCGCTCACTATTTTTATTGTAGCGGAACGTCACGTTTTCAAAGCGTATGCTTCCGTCCGGCACAACAAAATCGGGCTTTTCCGGATTCGCAAGGTCAGGCTTTTCCTCAAGCACCTCCCCAATTCTGCGGGCACTCGCCATACTCATGGTCACCATAACAAAAATCATGGAAAGCATCATCAGGCTCATGAGGATGTTCATGCAGTAAGCCAACAGGCTCATCAGTTCACCGGTGGTCAGGCTGTTTGCGACAATCATTTTTGCCCCCAGCCAGCTGATACCGAGAATACAGGAATACACGGTAAACTGCATGAGCGGTGAGTTGTAGGTCAGCACAGCCTCCGCCTTGGTAAACATCCGGCAGATATTTTCACTTGCCTTGTGGAATTTGTTGGTTTCGTAGTCCTCACGCACATACGCTTTTACCACGCGCTGTGCCGCGATGTTCTCCTGCACGCTGGCGTTCATGTCGTCATATTTTTTGAACACCTGATTAAAGTATTTCATCGCCGCTCTCATAATCAGTCCCAAAAAGAAACTCAGGAAAATAACGGCTGCAAGATATATGCTCGCGATTTTGGCATTGATAAAAAATGCCATCGCCATGGCGCAAATCAGGCTCGCCGGCGCTCTGGTGCACATGCGCAGAATCATCTGATATGCGTTCTGCAGGTTGGTGACATCCGTTGTCATACGGGTCACCAGTCCGGCTGTGGAAAATTTGTCAATGTTGGAAAATGAAAATGTCTGGATATTTTCATACATTGCCTCTCTCAGATTTTTGGCAAATCCAGCGGAAGCCCTTGCGCCGTATTTTCCGCCCATAATGCCTGCAAACAGTCCGACTGCCGCCGCTCCCACCATGTATAGTCCCACGATATAGATATGGCGCATGTTTCCCGCTTCCACGCCGTCATCAATAATGGATGCCATTAAAAGCGGTATCACGGTCTCCATCACCACTTCCAGAATCATAAAAAGCGGTGTTTTGATGGAATCGGCTTTAAACTCTTTCACCTGTTTTAATAATGTCTTTAGCATTGTTCTCATCCTTTCCCATTTATTTTTAAGTTTGTTTTTATTTGTTTTTTTGCTTCGGAACTTTTCTTTTTAGTTTTCATCCGCTTTTTGCTTTTGCTTTTTATTTGCTTTGGAACTTTGTTTTTTTCATTTGCTTTTTGCTTTGAGACTTTGTGTTGATTTTTATTTATGGTTCTATTTTAGGCTTTGTCCCGGAATGTCATCTTAAATTTTCCGTTATCTTATCCATAATGCGGAAAAATGTGCTGCGTTCCTCCTCCGTCAGTCCTCTCTCCAGTCCGGCATTGAACCGGTCAATGGCACTGCGGATTTCCTGATTTCTCTCGACTGCTTTTTCGGTGAGCAGTACCTTTTTCAGTCTTGCGTCCTGTTCCACCGAAATCCGCTCAATAAATCCCTTCTGCTCCAGATTCTGAAGCAATACGGTTGCCGTAGACCTGCGTATGTTAAATTCCTTCTCAATGTCCCGCTGAAAAACGTCCTGCGTTCTGCTCCTGTCGTAAATAAAGCCCACCACCGGAGCCTGAATTCCGCAGAGGTCGGTAAACCCTTCCGTGTCCAAAGTGCTGTCCATTTTTCTGCGAATCTGATTATTCACGCACTTAATTGTAAATCCGATACTTTTGTCACCCCAAGCCATACTTCTGCTCCTTTTCCTGCGAGTTTCATAAAAAAATGTTAGTTAACTAACAGACTTGTTAGCTAACTAACATTATAATTGGTTTTGAAAAAATTGCAATATCTTTTTTTAATCAATCTTCATAATCAAATCAAGCACGCGTTTAGCACATCTTACCAAATCCTCTCTGGTAATTGCGCCCATCTCCAGAGCCTTTTTCACACGCTCCGGATAGCCGGAAGCCATCTTCACGTCATTTCCTGCTTTCAGTTCCTTGTAGTGCTCTCCTCTGGTCCACCAGTCACTTGTTACCATACCCTTGAAGCCCCATTCCTCGCGGAGAATGTCCTCCAACAGCTCCTTATTCTCGGAAGCTCGGTGTCCGTTTATCATGTTGTATGCGGACATCATAACCCAGGGGTCGGATTCTTTTACAATAATTTCAAATACTTTCAGATACAGTTCTCTAAGCGCACGCTCGGACACTTTGGAATCGCTGTGTTTACGGTTGGTCTCCTTGTTGTTGCAGGCAAAATGCTTCACGGCAGCACCCACATGCTGGGACTGGATACCACGCACCATGGCGGCACCGATTTTTCCGGCAAGCACAGGGTCCTCGGAATAATACTCAAAGTTTCTTCCGCAAAGAGGATTTCTGTGAATGTTCACGGCAGGGGTCAGCCATACAGCCAGATTGTTCTCTTTTAACTCCTCGGCTCCCGCTACACCGACTTTTTCAATCAAATCCGGATTCCATGTAGCCGCAAGCAAAGTCGCACAGGGCCATGCAGTCGTATGTACTCCGCACTCGCCGCCAATACGCACTCCGGCAGGACCGTCCTCCGTCATAATGTTGGGCACACCGTACTCCGGCAGATTTCCGTAGCCAAACGTGTTGCCAACGCTGGTGTTGGGCTGTCCTCCCAAAAGGTGAATCAGGTCGTCATCGCTAAGCTGTGCCACAAACTCGTCCAGCGTAATTTTGCCCTCTACCACGTCCATCAGAGGATGTGCATCGTTTTTATAAGGGTGCATCATCAAATACCGCTCCCTGCCTCTCACAGCGGGAACAATCGCCTCCTCGGAACCCGGCTCTAATTTCGGGAAAATGCATGCATTGGGGTCGTGGGGTTCGCTCTGGGGCAGTTCTTCAAAGCTGCCGTCCGCAAGCATACGCTTTTTCAGGCTGGTGGGAGTCATTTTAGAGGAAAGCTGCTCCACTACCTCATTCTCTTCCACTTTCACTGCGAAATCTGTTTTGGTCAGCTCCTTAATGCCGGTACCCACATAGATTTCATAATCGCCTTTTTCCAAAATAAATGCTGCCTTGGCAATCTTTCCGAGGTCGTCAAAGGACGCCATGGCTGCGCGGTCAAACTCCATTGTCACAAGCTGCTTTTCGCCCGGCTGCAACAGGCGAGTCTTCTGGAACGCCTTCAATTCCTTTGCCGGTTTTCCAAGCACTCCCTGCGGTGCGGAAACATAGACCTGTACTACTTCTTTTCCGGCATACTTTCCTGTGTTGGCTACTTCCACGGAAACTTTGACTTTGCCGTTCTCCTCCCACGCCTTATGATTCTCCAGCAAAAACTGCGTATAGGAAAGACCGAAACCGAAGGGATAGCAGACTTTCTCTGCCATGCCGGGAATCGTCTCAAAATAGCGGTAGCCCACATAAATATCATCCGTATAATCCACATAATCCACGGACTCATGGAAATTAGCGGTGGAAGGATAATCATCCACGCTTGCGGCAAAACTGTCTGTCAGCTTGCCGGACGGTGTCACCTTGCCGGTTAAAAGCTCTGCTGCCGCAAGACCGCCTTCCATACCGCCCTGCCATGCCAACAGTGCCGCCGACAGTTTATCGTCCTCTTTCAGCCAGCTTGTGTCAATCACTCCGCCGATGTTCAACACGACAATAATCTTGTTAAACTGCGCTTCCACCTGAGCAATCATCTGTTTTTCCGCTTTTGTCAGGTAGAAATCACCATCCGGGAAAATCACGCCGGAAATCTTAGGCATACTGGTTTCGGTTGCCCACGGATTGTACTCGCCGTCATATTCCACACTGGAGCGGTCCCAGCCCTCTCCGGAAAAACGGCTGAGGGTAATCACTGCGGTATCGGTAAATGCCCTTGCGCTCTTTACCTGTTCTGCGGTCAGCTCCGGTTCCACCGTCATTCCCGGTGCCGCGCCGTTTGCATACTGCTCTTCCACATTTTTGCGGTAGTAATCCGAAATCGGCTCATAGACGGATACCGCGGTATTTAACTGTTTGAAACCTTCATACAGATTTCTGACATATACGGTGTTTACGTCTCCGCTTCCGCCGCCGCCTTTGACATAGTCAAAACTTCCTTTGCCAAACAGCGCAATCTTACTTCCTTCCTTTAAAGGCAGCAAGTTCTTCTCATTTTTCAGCAATACCATACCTTCCTGCGCCGCTTCCTTGGAAAGTGCAATATGCTCTTTGGATGCCGTCACATATCTGCCCGGCTCTAACGGCAGATTCGGTTGAAATTTCACTCTTGTCCACTTGTCCATTGTTATACCTCTCTCCCATGCACCGCGCCATATTTCTCACAGCCATTTCATTTCCCTGTTGAGTAAACACCGTGCATTAACTAAAAACGTTTTTATTTTGTGATTTCATTATACACTATACCATTGCTTTTGCGCTACTAAAATCTGCAAATCTTTTTTCATGAAAATAAAGCGTTTTTTTATACAATGTACACAAAAAAATCCCCCCAGCCCGTTAGCTGAGAGGAATTTTCATTCTTTAATCCACAAGCACTTTTTGCAATACTTCGTCTTCCATCACCAGTTTTTTCGCCGCTTCACGGTATTTTTCCTCATGCAGATACGTATGGCGGTGGGGTTTGATGGACGGTGCCATATCGATTGCTGCCAAAAAGTCGCTGCGCTTCATCTGCAGAGTAGCCACATAATCCCAAAATCCCGTATCTTGAAGCACGGTGTTGACTCTCACATAACGATGGTCCTGAACCTTCGCCATTATATAGGTAGCAATTCCGACCTGTATACCGTGTAACTGAGGGTGCTCCAGAATTTTATCCAGCGCGTGGGAAATCAAATGTTCGCTTCCGCTGGTGGGCGCACTGCTTCCCGCGATTTCGTTTGCAATGCCGCTCATGGACAGGGAATCCAGCAATTCCTTCAAAAACAACTGGTCCTGAATACTCTGGTAAGGTGTTCTCACAAAACTGTTGACTGCCTTTTTGGCAATCATGACCGCAAAATCATTGACTACACTGTAGCCATGCTGCTCCTCGAATATCCAGTCGTACAGAGCCGTGATTTTCGATACCATGTCGCCGATTCCGGAATAAATAAATTTCACCGGCGCCGTGCGAATAACCTCCGTGTCTACAATAATACCGTATGCCAGTCTTGCCGGAACGGAAGTTCTTCTTCCATGTACAATCAGGGAAGCGCTTGCGCTGGAAAATCCGTCGCTGGAGCTGGAAGTCGGTACACTGATAAAGGGCAGGTTGCGCAGAAAAGCCGCATATTTTCCGGCATCAATTACCTTGCCGCCGCCAATGGAAATGACTGCCTTGGCTTTGTTGGGAATTGCAAATGCCAGTGTAATAATATCGTCAATGTCCACGGTGTCCAATTCGTTGTACTCCAGCACGTTAATGCCTTCCTGCTTTAAGGAATTCATAACGTCCATGCCGAACATATCAATCAAACCGTTTCCGAAATAGATAACTACTTCTTCCAGTTTCTCCGCTCTGAGATATTCGCCGATATTTTTTAAGGCACCATTCCCTACTTTCAAAATTACCGGTATTGCTATGCTGCTTCCTGTCTGCATCTTGCTTCCTCTTTTCCTGCTTTTATATTTTTTCTAAATTTATGGACATTTCTTGTTTATGGATAATTTTCCGCTAGTTGTCTTTCCTGCCGTCGATAGTTCTCACCACTATCATCACAGCCCCAAACAGCACTCCCGCCACAGGCCATACAATCCAGCTTCTCTCCCAATCATCCGTAACAAAACTATACCCCAGAAAGATGGCTGTAGTCAATAGCCAGTAAATCGTGCTCACCGCATTGGTCAACGGATTCTTCTTTTTCATCTGAACGGTATAGTCCCCTTCCTGAAGCAGTTTCTGCATACTTTCCCAGCGTATTCCCGCCCGGATAAAAAAGAGGACAGCGACTGCTACCATAAAGAGCATTACGCACACCATGGAAACTACCACAAATTCATCCTGCGTAAGAAAAGCACTGCACAGTAACGGGATTGCAGAGACGATGCAGAGACAGGTTCCCATTACATTGCACTTCGTATAAGTGTCCCGGTACTTCTTCTGCCGTTCTTTGACCATTCCGGTCACTCCATATTCCGTTTCAAACGCTTCCTCTTCCAGATACGCATACATACTTGTCTTTGCCCCGCTGGTAATAAACATCGGAACTGCCGCCGCCACCATCAATAAAAGCACCGTAAGTCCTATACCTCCCGCCAAATTTTCCGAAACGGCAAATCTTGCGCTTTCACTTGCCGCCCCCAAAAGCAGCAGGCATATCGGGGACAGAACACATAAAAAGGTAGCAAAAGCTATTGTCTTGGAAGTTTCTTCCTTAGCTTTCAAAAAGGCGTTTGCCTCTTCCATTGATACATGGCGCATGGGCGCATTCTCCTCTGCGGTAGACGGTGCGTATTCCTCCTCCCCCATCTCATCCTTTAACAAATAATCGGTTGTCACGCCAAACAAATCTGCCAGTTTCAATATCTTTTCCAAATCCGGCACCGCCTGCGCCCCTTCCCATTTGGAAACCGACTGTCTGGAAACATTTACCTTCTCCGCCAGTTCTTCCTGCGACCATCCATTCTTTTTTCTCAGTGTAATAATTTTTTCAGCTAAAATCATATGTATCTCCCTCGTCTTTCTTTCCGAAGTGTGCTTCGGTGATATTTATCATACGATTATGGGTGGTTGCGCACTACCAATTCCTCCATTCAATTTGTCAACCGGCGGTTGCACTCCCCAAAAATCGGGGTTTTGGGGGTAAATCCAGTTTACCAGACCTGTGGTGTGGTTTCAATATAGGAAAGTTTTAGTTGGGGATTTGCAATTTCATCATCACTTTGCTTTCCGTGTTCTCTGATATATTTCCTTTTTCATGCTTTACGAAACTGTCCTTTTGTGTTTAAATAGATTTATCCTTGAATGTTATTTTTCTTTATTTATATTTTTGCTTTATTTATACTCTATGTTTCTTTCCGCTTTATTTTTGTCTTACCTCCGTTTTCTATTTTATATGTCCGGTCATTTCATTTTGTAAATACTTCTCCAACTTCCATGAAATTCATTTTATCGCCTTAACTACTTTCCCGAATACTTGCTGTTGTCTCATCTACTTGCTGTTCCTGATATATTGCTTGTTCCCTTACCTGCTTTCTATTTCCGCCTTCCCCTCTTTGCACTTTCCTATTTTCCTAATTCATAATCTTGTTTCGCTGCTTTTTCCAAGTATTTTTCACAAGATGATTTCATTTCCAAACGGTTTTGTCTATATCGACCTATTAAAAAGGAGGTTTTCACATTGCTTTATACTCACATCAAATCAAAATACCAACACCTTTCTGAACAACTGTCACTCATTGAAACACGACTGCAAAGCCTTCCCGACGGCAAACTCATCTGTTGCAAAGATGGCAGCAAAACCAAATGGTACACCAGTAACGGTCACTCCAAAACTTATATTCCCAAAAAGGAGCGGGAGTTTGCAGAACAACTTGCAGAAAAGAAGTATTTACTGTTTTTGAAAAATGAACTTTCCCACGAACAAAATCTTCTTTCACATTACCTTAAACATCATTCCCAAAAGCTGCCACACTCCATGCAGATGTTGGAATCTTCTTTCGGGTACAGCGAGCTGCTTCAACCTGTTTTCAAGCCGATTTCTGTGGAATTGTCCGAATGGGCATCGGCTGATTACGAACGCAATGAGAAAAACATGGAAAATTTGATACACAAAACCAGCCTTGGATTTTATGTACGTTCCAAATCAGAAGCAATGATTGCAATGCTTCTCCACATTAACCGGATTCCTTTTCGCTATGAATGCGCCTTGCATCTGCCGGAATGTACGCTCTATCCCGACTTTACCATACGGCATCCGTTCACGGGCGAGGTGTCCTACTGGGAGCATTTTGGAATGATGGACAATGAATCCTATAGCAAGAATGTCTTTACCAAACTGCAGACATACGCCTCCAATCAGCTTCTTCCGTCCGTAAACCTGCTTACCACCTTTGAAACAAGAGAGCACCCGTTGGACACTGAATTGGTTGAAAATATGATTCGCCACTATTTTCTATCTTGAAACTTTTCACTTCAGTCCTAAAACTTTTCCTTGCTTTTAAGTTGCCTTCTTCTATTGAAGCGCAGTCGTTCCATAGTCTCCGGAGGTCTATAGCAACTTTTCGTTGGATTCTTCTCCCTTTTCACTCTACTTACTTGCTATTAAACGCCCTTTTTCGCCTATTTTATGGCATTTGGGGGTCTATACAAAATAATACCAATTTCTTTACCACTTTTTTCCAAAAAAGGTGGAGAAGAAAAAGAACTTTTTCTCCATAGACCCCCATGCACCTTGAAAAAGCACTTATCAGCCTACATTTTACCTTGCAAGTGGAACAAAATTTATACTTTTGTTGTATAGACCTCCCATGGCAGTTATAAGCCAGATTTTTGATGACATGGGACTTAATTCATTTGTGCATGACTCTTAATCCAGTGGTGTGCGGAACTTAATTTAGTTGCGCAGGGCTCTTAATTCTGTTACATGGCACTTTATCATGACAATGTTGCATTGTCTGTTGATTGCCTATACCCTCCCCGCTTTCTCCTAAATCTTCTCCAACAGCCAAAGTATCAGTCCCAGCACCCAGCTGCTGAATATGCCATACAAAATCACCGGGCCTGCGATGGTGAATATCTTGCAGCCTATGCCGAAAACCTGACCTTCCTTTTGAAATTCAATCGCGGGTGCTGCCACCGAATTGGCAAATCCCGTTATGGGAACCAATGCACCTGCGCCGCCCCATTTTACAATGCTTGGATAAATGTTGAAGCCGGTCAGAATGACTGCTGCCAGCACAAGAATCAATGAACACCAGCTTCCAGCGGTCTGTTGGTCCATTTGAAGAATACCGGTGCAGTAATTTAAAATTCCCTGCCCGATAGTACAAATAATTCCGCCTACAAGAAACGCCTTAAGCATCTGCAGCCACAGATTATGCTTAGGCGTCACTTCTTTCACATATTGATTAAATTCTTTTTTTTGCGTCTCTGTTACATCTGCCATAGCTGTTCCTCCGTTTTGGAAACTTTACACTTATTCTACACAATAAGATTTCCAAAACAGTAGAAACCTATTCATACCTACAGCAACTTATAATATTTCAAAATTTGATACCTTGAAATCCTTGCACCCAAGAACCTTTAGCACCTTGGCTCCTCTCCACCCAAGAACCTTTGCACCTTTGCACCACTTCACCTAAGAACCTTTAGCGACTTGGCTCCTCTCCACCCAAGACCTTACTAACTCAAAAATCCCTCAATAATCTTCCGCTCCGCTTCTTCCTCGGTGAGACCCAGCGTGCGCAGCTTCAATATCTGCTCTCCGGCAATCTTTCCGATTGCTGCTTCGTGAATCAACGCCGCATCCCCGTCTCTGGCGAACAATCTGGGGGAAGCGTCCACCTTGCCGTTTCCGTCAATGATGGCGTCACACTCCGAATGTCCGGAACAGGGAGCATTTCCGATAATGGTGGACACATATTCCTGATGGGAATTTTCTCTTGCAACGGAGCGGGAAATCAAATCCGCACCGGAGCCTTCCCCGTTCAGTTCCACCTGAAATTCTGTGGTTGCGGTCTGCTCTTTCTCCGTGAAAATACGCTCTCTGATAATGAGCTTTGCACCCTTGCCCACCTTTGCCGCCGTCTTACGGAGGGTATGATCCACGCCCCCAATCTGGGCGGTATCCATCTCCAGCACGGAATTTTCGCCTAGCTCAGCTTCCGTCACAGGGTCAATGGTACGGATTCCCACACCTCTGCCGGTGCCGATATGTTTCTCAATATATTTCACATGTGATCCGGGTTCCAGGAAAAATCGATGAATTCCGTTGTGTCTCGCCGGTTCGCCGTTCTCCGTGTGCACGCCGCAGCCTGCCACAATAATAACGTCCGCATTCTCTCCCACATAAAAATCGTTGTAAACCAAATCGTCCACATTGCCGTGGGTAACACATGCGGGAATGGAAACCGTTTCTCCCTTTGTTCCCGGCAGAATGTGAATATCCAGACCCGGATTATCCGTCTTACTGTCTATCTTGATATGCTCCGTGGACACACGCCCAGCACAGCAGCCATCCTCGCGGATATTGTAAGCGCCTTCAAATTTACCGGTCCAGTCAGACACGGTTCTTAATAGTTTCTTTGTTATTTCATTCATCTTGACCTCCACGGCTGCCATTTTCCTCATTCAAAACCTTTTGAAGCATTTTCTCCCGGCTGCCGGAATCTTTAATGGTGCCGTCTGCCACCAGTACGATTTCGTCTGCAATACGCAGGATTCTCTCCTGATGGGAAATGATAATCAGTGAACCCTGTAAATCCGTTCTCATATTCTGGAACACTTTAATCAGGTTTTTGAAACTCCACAAATCAATTCCCGCTTCGGGTTCATCAAACACAGAAAGAACCGTGTGTCTGAGCAGCACGGTTGCAATCTCTATCCTCTTGATTTCTCCTCCGGACAAGGTTGCGTTCACTTCCCTGTCCTGATATTCTGCGGCGGCAAGTCCCACCATACCCAATACCTGAGTGAGTTCCTCCGCCTTTAATTTCTTGCCGGCGGCAACCTCCAATAGCTGCCTTACCGTAATTCCTTTAAAACGCACAGGCTGCTGGAATGCAAAACTGATTCCCTTTTTTGCCTTCTCCGTCACGTCCAAATCGGTAATATCCTCCTCGTTTAAGAGAATATGCCCGGACAGCGGATGTTCCAGACCTGCTATCATTCTCGCCAAAGTTGTCTTGCCGCTGCCGTTGGGTCCGGTAATCACCACCAGTTTTCCGTCCGGCACTACCAGATTAATATCCTTTAAAATACTCCTTCCATCCGGAGCATCCCATGAAATGTTCTTTAATCGAAGCATATAAAAATCCTTTCTCCCGCCGTATTTTACAGCAGTTTCTCAAACTCCGCCTGCGGCAGAGGTTTTGAGAAATAATATCCCTGAATATCGTCACACTGCAAATCCCGTAAAAAGATAAGCTGATTTTCGGTTTCCACGCCTTCCGCCGTAATCTGCAGTCCCAGATTCTGTCCCAGTTTTGTAATGTAGTGGAGCAGTTTCTCGCCGTTTTCATCCCCGATATAGTCAATCAGGCTCTTGTCTAATTTCATGACGTCAAAGTGCATCACATTCAACGTGGACAGGGAAGAATATCCGGTTCCGAAATCATCCAAGAGCATCTTGAATCCCGCCTGATGGAACTGCTCTATCAAATCCGATATTTCTGAATTATCAATGGTCGCACTCTCCGTAATTTCCAGTTGGAGATTTTCCGTGCTCACCTCATTTCCATCCGCTATCGACTTATATTTTTCCACAATATTAGAATAATATAAGCTGACGCGCGAAATATTGACCGACACGGGCAATATCTTTTTGCCCTCTTTTTCCCACTGTTTCTGCTGTCTGCACACTTCCCGGAATACATACTCGTCCAGTCTGGGGATCATGCCGTTTCGCTCAAACAGCGGAATGAACTTAAACGGTGCCAAAAGGGTGCCGTCCTCCTTGCGCCATCTCACCAGCGCCTCGGAACCTACGATATGGGAATCCATTGCATCGTATTTCGGCTGATACCAGACTTCAAACTGGTGCTTTTTGATAGCAGGTTCAAAACCGTCCTCGATTGCCCTGTTTTCCAAAACCTGATTGTAATCCAATTCCTCGTAAAATGCGTAATTACAGTCCCGGCGTCCCTTTACAAGCTGCTTTGCCTGCACCGCATTTCCGTAATCTTTTTCCACCTCGTTATCACTGCCGGAAACTTCATACGCACCAAAGACCGGAATCACACGGGGGATATTTAAAGTCTCGGACACTTTGGAAACGTCCTCCAGCAGCTTGTCCAAACGCTCCCTGACTTTCTGCTTTTCGTCCTCCACCAAAAACAGGACGAATCTGTCCGCGTAAATATGCGCCGCCAGTTCATTGTCCCTGATACTTCCCCGCAGTACCTTCCACACAGCCACAAGTGCCGCATCTCCTACTTTCAATCCGCAGGTATTGTTGATAATTTTAAATTCGCTCAAATCCATGGCAATGATATAGCCGTGACAATTCTTTTCCTGCATCTTTTTCTGGAAGCAGGCAAAATTATCTCCCTCCGTCAGGGAATCCGTGTAGGCAAGCCTTATCAGCTCCCGTCTCCTCATCTGGTATGACCAGAGTGCAACCGACACGCCGCACACCAGAATCAGCACAATAATCGCTATCATCTGGTCAACATTGCCCATCACCGGACGCAGTCTGTCCGTCAGTACATCCTCGGAAACCAAAGTAACCATATACCAGTCCAGTTCTCCGCCCTCCAGATTCAGGGGCATATAGTAAAAATCCTGTTCTCCGTTTAACGAAAAACTTCCTGTTCCGCTTTGATCTTTTTCCATGTCGGCGCGCATCTCCTCCGCACTGCCGGCATCTTTTCCGTCATCCATAAGAGAAAAGAAATTATCCACTCCGTAAATCGGGGAACCCGTAGAATGGGCAATTACCTCCCCGTCCATCTTGACAATACAACTGTATCCTCTTCCTTCAAACGCGCGAGTATTCAAAAGTTCTTCAAACCACTCTGTCTGATAAGTGGCAAACAGAACACCTTTGACCTCCGTCTGATCCTCGTTATACACAGGCACGCTGAACTGGTTGATATACTTCGCATCGTTTCCTACCGTGTCCATCACCGCATCGGTAATGGTGATTTTCCCGTCCATGCCGTTTTGGAAAAAATCAAAATAGGACATATCCTGAATATAACCATCCGTTGTATATGCCACTCCAATGGGGTAAATATATCCGATTCGCTCAAAGCGATAGTTGTCCACAAACGTCTTGGTGGAGTCCAAGAGGGACTTCACATCATCCGGCTCTCCGCCGATTTCCTGTGCAATACTGTATAAAAGCTGGAATCTTGCATTAATCTCCTTCTGAACCGCTACATCATTCTGCTGCGCCACGTCCTTCAGGGTATTCTGCATCTCAACTTTCAGATTCTTGCTAACTTCGTAAGAGCATAAATATACCGCCCCTACCAGTGCCAGTAGAGTTATCGCGATTACCAATATTGTAATTACTTTACTCTTTCGTTCTCTCATTCACGATTCCTCACAAAAGGCAAATTTTTTCCTATAATTTATTATACTAATACTGTTTTTCATTTTCAAGTTCAACCGTCAAATATTTTAGAAAATGAAATAAAATTAGCGGTAAAGTCAAAAAAGTAATTGACAGTTCCGAAAAAATGTGCATATAATATAGCCAATTTCATATTCAAGTAATTGATTCCAACAGGCAATGATAAGAAGAAGTAGCACAGAGGAGATCATACAGAGAGCTGCCGACAGGTGAGAGGCGCATGGGAAACTTTGTTGTGAATACATCTTTGAGCTTCGCACCAAATGATTCGCCGGATATTCGGGCAATCTAGTAGGCTACGACGGTTCCCGCACCCGTTATCGTGCTAGAGTATAACCCACACAGGATTCCTTATCCGATTCCGGATTTTGGAAAAATGATGGACGTACTCGAAGAGGTAAGCAGTGTGAGCTGTTTATAAACATTAGGTGGTAACACGAGATATATACTCTCGTCCTTATGAAAATAGGGACGGGAGTTTTTTTATTACATTTTTGTGATTGGTTTTTTTCTTACAACGCCCTGACAGGAATCAGTAACCACACGTTTTATGAAAAACAATTATCACAGAAACCGGAGGTATTAATGATGAACGTAATGAACCAGAAAGTACAGGAAACCATGCAGGCACACACCGAATGGACGCCGGAGGAGCTTTCCAAAGAGGCAAACCGCCAGATGCGCATTATTTTAAAAGGCGCCGCGCAGGTGGTAAGCGAGGAATCCCTTTTGGAAAAAATAACAAACTCCCTGAAAACGGGCACGCCGTTAAATATCAAATTAGGCTTAGACCCCAGCGCTCCCGATATTCATTTAGGGCATGCGGTAGTGCTGCGCAAAATCAGACAGATGCAGGATTTAGGGCACCATGCCACCATTATCATCGGTGATTTCACGGGAAAAATCGGGGACCCCACCGGCAAATCCAAGGGCAGGAAGGCACTCAGTGACAAACAGGTCATGGAAAATGCCCAGACCTACTGCGAGCAGATTTTCCGCGTGCTGGATTCCTCCAAAACCGAGGCGCGCTTTAACGGCGAATGGCTGGAACTGGTGACTTTGGATGAAGTTCTGCGCCTTGCCTCCACCATCACCGTGGCGCGTATGCTGGAGCGCGACGACTTCCACAACCGCTATGTAAACAACACGCCCATCGGTCTCCACGAGTTCTTTTACCCGCTGATGCAGGCATACGATTCCGTGGCAATCAAGGCAGACCTTGAGTTGGGCGGCACGGATCAGACCTTTAACATTCTGATGGGACGTTCCCTCCAGAAAGAACAGGGGATGGAGCCGCAGGTTGCACTCTTCATGCCCCTCTTGGTGGGACTGGACGGTGTGGAAAAGATGAGCAAAAGCCTCGGAAACTACATCGGCGTCAACGAGGACGCAAAAACCATGTTTAAGAAAGTCATGGAAGTGCCGGACAATCTCATTATCCGCTACTTTGAGCTTGCCACCGATATTCTGCCGGAAGAACTGGACGTCATCCGCGAAAACTTGGCGGACGGCTACAATCCCATGAAAGTTAAAAAGCAGCTTGCCCACACCATCACTGCACTGTACCACTCCGCGGAGGAAACTGCCGCAGCGGAACAATTTTACGAGGAGGCGTTTTCCAAGAAAACCATTCCCTCCGACATTCCCACGGTACGCCTTGTCACCGAAGGGTCACGCATGCTTGACATTTTAAAACCTCTGGTGCAGAACGGCTTCGCCGCAAGCGCCAGCGAACTGCGAAGATTAATCACGCAGGGCGGTGTCAAATTAAACGGGGAAAAACTGGAAAATATAGAGCAGTCCGTTCAGACCGGAGACGTATTGCAGCTTGGAAAGAAAAAATATCTGCGTTTGGAGCTGTTGTAATATTTAAGCGGCACGGGCAAAACGCCGGAGACCACACCGGGAGGGGACAGCCGCTTTTACCGCGGTTCCTTCTCGATTCCCTCTCTCCCGGCAGTGGCAATCAGCGCCTTGTCCACATCCTCCTCATAATTGCGCAGCGCTACCTCAATGGGCGTGGGATCCTTCGTGATTCTGCGCCCGCCAACATGGTTAAAAAAGACGATAATTCCCACGGCAAGCCCTATGGAGTACGCCACCTCCAGTACATTCAGCCCGCCGGGTTCCCGGTTCATAACCATCCGGTACACTTCCGTGAACACCTCATTGATTCCCACATCATTGTGGTACGCCATGATGGTGAATGCCGTTCCGAAAAAGCTGACCAGACACACCAGCGCTGCTCTCAGCCACTGCTGCCAGCCTTTGTGCTTATTTACGCTGATCCATTCCACCAGCACATCCGGTTCTCCCACAAGCTGAACCGTAATATTGGGGCATTCCTGCTCCATCAGCTCCACCAGTTTCAGCGAATCGATAACGCACCGCTTTGCCTCATCTTTTTGAAAATGGTATACCTTCAAAGCCTTCATTTTTGCCGCGACGGTGTTATCCATACACCGTATACTGCACAAATCCTTCAGGTACACGTCCGGGGACTGTACCTCCACGCTTCTGTCACATTTTAAATAGACCGTTACATTGTTTGCTCCCGCCATAGGTTTTTCCTCTCCTGCCTGTTTTTACTTATTTCACTACTCTGTGGAGTTCCGTCCAGAAATAGACCAGTGAACCGCATACTTTTCCCAACGCAATACTCAGAATGGCAAGTCCCATTCCGTGCCGGAAGGAAATTCTGCGTGCCAGAATCGGAATACTGTCCAACATTTCCGCAATCGCCAATGCCAGACAACCTATAAACATACCGCTAAACAGTCCAAACACAGCCTCCGCCACCGTTCCGATACCGTTCCACAACTGCATCCTCTCCGGATACCTCTGCTGCCAGAACGCCGCAAACTGCATGTATTCCGGGAAAATGCTGAGCACCGTGCCCACCAGTGTCCCGAAAATAACCATTTCTTCATATAAAATTACCTTTTTAGCCGTATGGGTCTTGCCGGCGAACCGTGGAACCAGTCCCACGGCAACCAGCACCGTAAAAACCCCCGCCGAGGACAACAGCCCGTAGCTTGTGGCAAATACAATCAAAAATACGTATTGCATAGTCTGTCTCCATTTACTTTATGCCGCACGCCCATGCGTCCGCCCTGCCGTCTTTTTCCAAGACAGCCGTAATAATAGAATGTACAGACTTTTTCAAATTATTCTAAGTTATTCTGCATTTTGCGGATAATACCGGTAAATGCCCTCGGAAATGATATACTCATAAGTCTCTCTCATGCCGGAAAGGACTTCCTGCCAGTTGTCCTTTGTCACCTTATGGGTTCCCTGCACCAGCGCATCCAGCATATACTGATTGATTTCCGGCGAATAGTGAATCATGTCCATATAATTGTCCAGATTGCAGACAATTTCCCGGTCGCTCTGGAAAAAATAAACTTCCACATTCTCATGGGCAAGCAGTCTCGGAACAGTCTGCTCCAGCACCTCAAAATACTGCCCTGCAATTCCGTTGCTGTAACCGCAGTCCCACCAGAGCATGGAGTACGGTGGGAACAAAATCGTGTACTCCGTGTCCGGGTGATTTTCTATTTCCTTTTCCACCAGTGCAATATTTTGTGCCAAACGCTCCGCCGCCTGCGGGTCTTCCTCTGCGCTCACAACTTCCCCCGGCTTTACATACGCCTGCATTGCCTTGGACGCACTGAACTCCTTGCCCTTTGCCCAGTTGTAAGCATTGCCCCCGGTATTTTCGCCCAGATACTCATAGGCAAACATCTGCGGAATTTTTACAAATAAAATGTCCTTATTAAAAAGATACGTCACATCATCCAGCATTGTCTCCGTGTGCAGATAACGGGGCGTGTCCCCGCCCTCTAACGTCACCTCCGTGGACGCCGTCAGCGCAAATATATCCATGCACCAGAACACACGCTGCAACTTTTGCTTTTCATGCGCCTTATCCATATAGTAGAGTAAATCCGCCACGGAGCCGGAAGCGCGGATAATTTTTACGGTATGGCAGTCAAACTGCTCATTCAGAAATGTATTATCAAAATTCTCCGCCACGGAGGAGCCGAGAAGCACACTGTCATAATCATTGTTGCGTATGGTGCCAATCACCTGATTATCCCTGTCATACAGCACTTCCTCCATTCCGAAAAAGGGCTGGTGATATTGGTAAAACGGGTCAAATATCCATGTAAACAACGCCACCAGAAACAATTCGGCGGCAATGGCGATGCACAGCCATTTTAATGCTTTTCTTTTGTCCATTTTCTTGATTTCTCGCATTCTGCCGTTTTTGCGGCATGTTTCATCTTTTTGCAATACCGGTTTTCCGAATCGGAACTGCTCTCAGAACAAACTTCTCTCAGAAATTAAAATATAAAAAGGTGCTGACCTGGGACAGGGATACAAACGCCCAGGTAAACAGCGTGGCAAGAACCAGTATTCCCCCTTTGGTCTGTCCCTTTTGTGCAATCCATTCCTCCGCCATTTTCCCTTTGATCAAAAGTGCCGCGATTATTAAGAGTGCCGCCATGCACAGCATATAGAACGGATTCAGCGCCGCCGGGAACTTTAATTCCAGCGCCTTTCGCACAAGGTATGTCTCCTGAATCTGGAGCGTATTGCACATTCCGGCAAAAAATCCGTGGAATCCCCCGGCAAACAGCTTTTTTATAAGCACCCACGCGCTTGTCAGCGAATCACTCCGGAAAACAGAAAAGGTCAGCGTCACATACACTCCCGTCACCAGCCGGTTGCACCATTTCCACCGGAACCTGAGTTTCGGGAAAAGGGTCTCCCATATCATGGCAATGCCGTGCAGCAGTCCCCATACCACAAAAGTCCAGTTTGCCCCGTGCCACAATCCGCTCACCGCAAACACAATCAACAGATTCAGGCACTTTCTCGCCTTTCCCTTGCGGTTTCCGCCCAAGGGAATGTAAATATACTGTGTCAGAAAACGGGACAGGGTGATATGCCACCTGTGCCAGAAATCCCTGACGGAATCGGCTTTCAGCGGGGCGTGGAAATTCTCCGGCAGCTCAAAGCCGAACAGCTTTCCGATTCCTCTTGCCATATCGCAGTAGCCGCTGAAATCGAAATACAGCTCCAGCATATAACAGATAATCACCACCCACGCGGAGGGCAAATCCAGATAAGCAATATTTCCGTATTCCGCATTGACCACAATCGCCAAAGTATCCGCCAACAGGACTTTCTTTGCAAGTCCTAAGATAAACAGCGCCATGCCGTCAAAAAAACGGTTTGCGTCCGGCTTTCTGTTCTTTTCGGAAAGTAACTGTGGCAGAAATTCACTGTGCAGTACAATGGGTCCCGCTATCAACTGTGGGAAAAAGGTGATAAAGCAGGCATAATCGATAAAACGGTAGTGCGGTGCCCTGTCACGATACCGCTCCACCAGAAAGGAAATCTGCTGAAACGTAAAGAAACTGATACCTAATGGCAGCGCAATCCGCTCCACCTGCCAGTTTGTGTGGAAGAAAAAATTGCAGTTATCCAAGAAAAAATTAAAGTATTTGAAATAAAAGAGAAGTCCGACATTAAAAAGCTGCCCGCCCAGCGCCGTGAAAAAGCGCCGCCGCCCCGGCTTTTCCGCTTTCAAAAGCGCACTGCACAGATAGTTTACAAACAGGCTGCCCACCAAAACCAAAAGATAGGACGGATTATAATAGCCGTAAAACCACAGCGACATTCCCACCAGAAAAATTCTGGCGGGAACCGGAGTTTTCAAATTTTGTAAAAGATACCACCCAATCAGGGCTATCGGTAAAAAAACAAGCAAAAAGAACGTTGAATTAAACAGCATTTTTATCCACATTTCTGCGCACATTCTTTGCGCATAGCGAGTTTGTGCCAAGTGCGCGCAGACACAAATCCCGTGATTGAAAAATTATATTTTTCAATCTTATCCCCTTGTTACTGCCACAACGGACGGAAACTGATATTTAAGTCCACGTTGCCTTCCACGCCGTTTACCTGACCTTTCTCACTGTACTGCCATACCGCATAGTCATAGGGGTAATAAAAATCATCATTATAATAAGCGAACCACTTTTGATAGGGTTCCAGCTCCTCTAAATTTACCATCATGGCTGCCATTTCCATATTGTGATAAATCATGGACTGATAGCCCGCGTTTTCCATTGTCTGGCAAAACAGAACCGCAAACCTTGTGCGCTCCTCCACGGTGATATTGTTCATACGTCCGTCCGCTCCGGCTACCTTTTCCACATCATACACCACCGGGCAGTCCAGCTTATAAGGTGCGATTTTTTCCAGAACAAAATTCGCCTCCTCCAGCAGCTCCTCCTCTGTGACCGCCTGGGAATAAACATAGACACCCGCCTTGATTCCCGCTTTGTTGGCACCCTTTATATTATCCTCAAAATACTTGTCCTCCACCAGTTTGCCGGTGCCGTACCCGCGGAATGCCACGCGGATAAACGCGAATTCCACTCCGTCGTCCGCCACCTTCTGCCAGTCGATTTTGCCCTGATGAGCGGACACATCGATTCCCTTGTGGGACGTTACCTGTCCGTCTTCAACATACTGATATTCCCCGCTCTCCAGAACATTCAGCTTCGCAATGTCGTATGTATTATGCTTCAAGTCCTCGCGAATGGGCACAAAATTGTATTTTCCGCCACTGACGAGCACCAGTTTGCCGGGGTAATAGGGGCGCAGAGTCTCCACCACGCTTGTTCCCTCCTCCAGACTTATCTGAATAGCCGACAAAAGCTCCTGCTGTCTTTCATCCGCCGCCTGCAATGCCTGCTCGTTTGCCTGTGTCTGTGCCTCCTGTAAGCGTGCATCAAGCTGCGCCTGTGTATAGGTAATCTCCTCCACCTCCGCGGAAACCTCCGTAGACCGGTCTGCTCCCTTCCACAGCCTTACTCCCAAACAGATAATGACTGCCAAAAGTATCAGACAGCCCGACAGTCCCATGGCGGTAAGTGCCTTATTGCGGCGTCTGCGCTTCGCCCTTTTTGCCCTGTATTCCTCTGTATTTATATTTTTCTTTGATGTATTTTCCATTTTTTTACTCCTGTTTGTAAATCCTCCGGCAGTCCGCCTCTTTAAAACGATTATCTCTATTGTATCGGCTCATACCCTTTTAATCAACCTCTTTTTGCTGTTCCCGCACGGCATTTTTTGCCTGTCTGCAAAAATCTGTCAACAACTTTGAAGATTTGCCGAAGTAACTTCAGCCTTGGGGATAGAGCGAACGGAATTTACTTTGGCAATTGAGGGCATTCAACTTTTCCGAAAAAATTTTGAATTCAGGTGAGATATTTTTCCTTTTTTTGTACCTATAAGAATGTAGGGGTGTTAATAGCCCGCGTTTTAAAAAGGAGGTTCCCAAAGAATGTATGATACGCAAACCCGTGTCAGGCTGGTAAAAAGCCGGGTACACAAAAAACGCTTCAGACAGACCAAACGTGCCATTGCCCGCCTGTCCGCTCTATGCGTGATACTGTTTTCTCTGCTTGTCGGAACCACCGGTGCAGCGACCGGACAGCCGCAAATAATTGCGCAGGGGATGTACGGTTCTATTCTGCTGCACGAAAACGCGGGCGGTTATGTGTTAGTAGGGGTGGTATCCTTTACCATAGCGGTGATTCTTACCGTGATTTGCTTCAAGCAAAAAGAAAATCGAAGCAAAAAAGCATAATTTCCTTCTTTCCTCTTGTCGATATGTGCGTTATAATGTAAATCGTGCTGTAAAGGCAAAGGAAGAAAGGAATCTTACGATTATGGACTATAAATTCAGTAGAAAAGTTTTCTGTGACGGGATGCGCGACGGTTTTCCCATTGCGCTCGGTTATTTTGCAGTGTCCTTTTCTTTGGGAATTGCTGCACGCCATGCGGGATTTACTCCCATGCAGGGATTTCTGGCAAGCCTTTTAAATAACGCTTCTGCCGGCGAATATGCGGCGTTCACGCTGATAGCCGCGCAAGCCACTTATCCGGAGGTTGCCATTATTACCCTGATTGCCAACGCCCGTTATCTGCTTATGAGTTGTGCCCTTGCGCAACGTTTTGCGCCGGGAACTCCCTTTTTCCACAGATTGTTAATCGGATATGATGTGACAGATGAATTATTCGGCATTACCATTGCCCGCCCCGGCTGCCTGAATCCGTATTACACTTACGGCGCCATTCTTCTTGCCGCACCGGCATGGGCAGGCGGTACCGCCTTTGGTATTCTCGCGGGCAATGCCCTGCCGTTACGTGCGGTCAGCGCACTGAGTGTCGCTTTGTACGGAATGTTTCTGGCAATTATTATTCCCCCCGCCAGAAAAAGCAAAATTGTGGCTGCTTTGGTTGCCATCAGTTTCGGACTGAGCTTCGTGTGCAACTACATTCCCGGAATTTCCGCTCTGTCGGACGGCACACGCACCATCCTGCTTACGGTGGTAATTTCCAGTGCTGCTGCCATATTATTTCCTGTAAAAAATACGGAAGGAGAACCGGAACATGAATAACTATATCTATATCGCTGTTATGGCACTGGTGTCCTACACCATTCGTATTCTGCCGCTGACTTTGATACGCAAGCCGATTAAAAACCGGTTTATTCAGTCCTTCTTATATTATGTACCTTATGTGACACTGGCGGTCATGACTTTTCCGGCAATTATCCATGCCACGCAAAGTCCCATATCCGGTCTCGTTGCCCTGATTGCGGGTATCGTTGCCGCATGGCTGGGAGCCGGACTGTTCCCGGTGTCCGTTATCTGCTGCGTACTGGTATTTATGATAGAACTGTTTCTTTAAATCAAACCTATGTTGTCGGAGCAGGCACTGTTGTTTTTCTCCCCAAAGCACCACTGCCTACTCTGCCACCGCTCTCTCCCTCATCCGTAACAGTATCTTTTTTTCCAGCCTGCTCACCTGCACCTGACTGATTCCCATCATGGAGGCAATCTCCACCTGTGTCCTGTTTTGAAAATACCGCATACATATCAGTTCCCGCTCCTCCGCTTTCAGGCTGTCCAAAAGCTGTGACAAAAGCAGATGGTCTAACAGCTTTTCCTTTTCCGTATCACTGCAATTTCCGGTTCCTCCTCCCATACTGCCACAGGTGCAGCCGCGCTCCCCCTGTACCACCTTGTCCACCAGATACATCTCACTTCCGTCGTCCTGATACACCGCACTGTACAGAGATTCCACTTCCACTCCAGCCTCCATGGCAAGTACAATTTCTTCCTCCGTCAGAGCGGTTGCCTTCGCTATTTCCTGCATGGTCGGTTCCCGCCTGAATTCCGCCTGAAGCCTCTGTCTTGCCAGCCGCACCTTCAAGCCGTTTTCCTTGATGGTACGGGAAATCTTCACCGGTCCGTCATCCCTGAGAAAGCGTTTGATTTCTCCCGTAATCATGGGCACCGCATAGGTGGAAAAACGCACTCCCACACTTAAATCAAATTTGTCAATCGCCTTCATCAGTCCGATGGTTCCTATTTGGAACAAATCTTCCATATCGCAGCCTCTTCCCATAAAGCGCCGCACAATATGATGCACCAGTCCCAAATTGTTCTCTATCAGTACCTCTCTCGCCCGCTTATCCCCTGCCTGTGACTTTTCGATGAGTACCGATACCTCTTCCATACATCACTCCTCTCTGTCAATCCATGAACCGGTACCCATCTTTTTCTTCATCCGCACCGTTGTTCCTTTTCCCGGCACGCTCTCCACCTCCAAGTCATCCATAAAAGCCTCCATAAACGCAAAGCCCATGCCGGAACGGTCCAATTCCGGTTTTGTGGTATAAAGGGGCTCCATCGCCTGTTCGATGTTTTCGATTCCTTTCCCCTCATCCTGCACCTCAATATGTAACACTCCCCGCTCCAGCAGACAGCGCAGCCGCACTTTTCCGGGATGCACCACCAGATAGGAGGGTCTTGCCTCCCCGTGTTTGCCGTAGCCGTACAGATTCTCATATCCGTGGATAATGGCGTTTGTCACCGCCTCGGAAACCGCTGTCTTAATATCCGCCACCTCCTCAAGCGTAGGATTTAAGTGGGACACGAATGCCGCCACCGCCACTCTGGCAAAGCTCTCATTGCTGGAAACAGCGTCAAAAATCATCTCCATTTCGTTCTTCATTTCCACTCCTGTCTGCGCCGTTGTGCGCTCCTTTCTCTCTAATTTCTCCGCCATCATTTCCATTATGCCAGCACCTCCACCACTCTGTTCATTCCCGAAATTGCCAAAATTCTCTGTATCTGCCTGTCCGCATGAATTGCATACACTTTTCCGCCAAAACAGGCTATTTTGCGGTATCGTCCCATAATAATGCCGATTCCCGACGAATCCATAAACCGGGTATCCTCAAAATCAAATACCACATGCTGTACATCATCCCTCAGAATATACTTGTCCGCCTTTTCGCAGATATAGGACGCACGATGATGGTCTACCTCCTCCGGGAGCCTGACCATCAGACAATTATCAATTACCTGAAATTCCTCCATCTTTTTCCCCTTTCCGATTCATCCACAAAAAAAGGACTTACAGAAATCTCTGCAAATCCTCTTCTTTCGTATTTCTTAAATTTATGCTGCCGTTCTCCTACTGGGCTGTGCTGCTTACCGCCAAATCTTCCCTGTACTGCTGTGATTTTCTCGCGCGCTCCGTATCCGGGAACAGTTCGATTACCTTGTCATAGGTTGCAATGGCATTGGCGTTATCCCCGCTTCTGCGATAGGACTGCGCAAGGTAATACAGACAATCCACATTGCTCTCATCATAATGGAACGCAAGATCCAGATTTTCTATCGCCGTAGTAAAGTCCTCGTTCTGATAAGCACGGTATCCCGTATCAAAATAAGTTTTGGACATTTCCGGTCCGATTACGCCAAGCAATGCCTGATACAGATTTCGGAATGCCTCCGACGTCTCATCCAAATTGACATTCTGTGCAATGCTGTCCAAGCTACCTGCCGTCTGCTCAATGTCCTGGGTTGTCAGGTAGGTGGTCGCCGCAGTGAGCAGATTATCCATGGTCTGCAAAGTACCGTCCGTCCCCACATAACCGTTCAGCTCCTGATTGAGTTTCTCATTCTCCGCCTGCAAAGCCTCCAACTGGCCTTCCAGTTCCTGCACCTTTGAAGTCTTGGCATCCATCTGGTTTCCAATCTCGGTAATGGTCTTCTGTGCCTCACTGTTAGCATTGGATACCGCCGCCGGAACAACCAGAAAATACATGGCTGCCAGTCCGATAACGAGTCCGATTCCGATATTAATCAGTGTGGAGACCGCCCCGCTCTTCGGCTCTTTCACCGTAAGCGGCTGAATAATAATCTCATTGTCGCTCTGATAGCGCACGGATTCATCTTTCTTTCGCTTCGGCGCCTGTTTGACATTTTCCTCCGGCTGAAGCATTCTTTCCACTTCTTTGGCATAGCGCAGAGTCAGTGTATTGTTCCTGTCAATATCCATACATTTTCTGAGTTCCCGCTGCGCCCGCTCCCACTGCTCACTGTCAATGTACAACAGCGCAAGCAGCTGGTGTGCCCGGATAAATTTCGGATTCAGGGACAATACTTTCTTCAACTGTATAACCGCCAAATCTTTGCTGTCCTGCATACAGTAAACCAGCGCCTGATTATACTTTTTAATGGTCTGGTTGATGGAGTCCAGTCTGGCGGCATTGGACTGCACCATGTTGATATAGTCGTCCGCGATATTTTTCTCAGGTCTCATGTTCTTGCTGATGACCCATTCGCTCAGCGCCGCAACCACTTCGCCCATCTCAAAATAGACCAGCCCTAAAAGATTTCTTGCCTCTATATTACTTTTATTAAATTTCAAACTTTGGCGCAGACTGTTGATTGCACCGGATAAATCTCTTACCCCTGCCCGCTCCAGACCTTCGTTGTAGAACATATTGGAGACGTACATAATTCTCTTATAAAGGCCCACGTCCGCTCCGCAGGCGGTACAAAAATCATGTTCTGAAAGCTGGCAGCCACAATTATAACAAAACATGCCTTTCCTCCTACTGTTCCTTCTCTTTCTCTTCGGATTCCTTTATCATCTTTACCAGCAAATCAGCCACATCCGTCAAATCCTGATTATAAATAGCTTCCTCAGCATCTTCTACTTCAAGGCTCGGATGAAATTTCTTCAGTTCCTCTTCAAAATTAATCATGCTTCAAAAACTCCTTTATCTCACCTACCAGATACAGACTTCCCGCAATATAAATGCGTTCCCCCGGCTTCTGTTCTTTCAAAAGTTCTGCCAGTGCCGTATCTGCGCTGTCATGAAAAGTATATTCACAGACAGCCTGCTTCGTATTCCCATTTTCCAAAAGTTTTCTAAGGCTTTCGAGCGTTGCGGAACGTCCGGTTTTTAAATGCGCCACCGCAATCCGGCAAAACAGCCCGCTTTCCTGCAATTCTTTCAGCATATGCACATAATCTTTGTCCTGCACTACGCCAAAGAGCAGCTTTCTTTTTCCCTTGCAGCCGTCCGCCGCCACACTCTCCAAAAAGGCACGGATTCCGTCCTCATTGTGCGCACCGTCCACATACACATCCGGCAGAACCTCTTCCATGCGCCCCTGCCAGAAACAGGAGGCAATGCCCTGTATGATATGCTGTGCCGAAATGGTTTTCCCTTGGTTAAGCACCTCGATGGCACGCACTGCCAAAGCGGCGTTTTCCATCTGGTATCTCGCCTGTGTCCGCAAGGTAAGCCTAATATAACCATAATACCGAGTACGCACGGAAAAATCAATGCTTTTATTCTGAAAAGTCAGGAAAGCATAGTCATTTTTCGACACAGGATATGCCGAAATCCCTAATTCCTCCGCATGCCTGCAAAATACGTTGGAAACAACTTCCTCCGTGTCCGCAAATACCACCGGCGCACCCTTTTGCATAATGCCTGCCTTCTCACCTGCAATCTGCTCCACCGTATCTCCCAGATACTCTACATGATCCAGACTGATACGGGTAATGACGCTCAACTTTTTATGTGCCACCGAGTTGGTAGCGTCCAGTCTTCCTCCGAGCCCGGTTTCCAGAATGCAGTAGTCCACACCTGCCCCGGCAAATAAAATCATGGCAATAAAAAACAGATACTCAAAAAAGGTGGGATGATAGCCCTGTCCGTTTTCCAGTGCTTCCCAGTCCAGACTGTTGTAAACCGTTAAAAAGGCTCTCAAAAACTCCTCTTTTTCTATCATCTGCCCGCGAATCACAAATCGCTCCCGGATATCCACTAAATGCGGAGAAGTAAAGACCGCTGTGGTATAACCTGCCGCCTCCAAAACAGAACGCAGATAGGCACAAACGGAACCTTTTCCGTTTGTGCCTGCCACATGGATAATATGCAGTTTGCTGTCAGGGTCTCCCAGAAAATGCAGATATTTCCGGGTGTCCTCAATGGAATTTTTGGCTGTAAACTTTGGTACATTTAACAGATAATCCACCGCCTGCTCATAGGTGGTAATGGACTGCCTGCTCAGACTCTGCGATGTCATGGCTTTTTTGCTCTCCTATCCGCTTATTGCAACTGCTGCAGGCGCAGTGTTACCTGCTCCATCATCTGGGTATATTTTGCCAGCTTTTCTTTTTCCTCGGCAATCTTGGCTTCGGGAGCCTTGGAGATAAATCTCTCATTGGAAAGCATACCGTTGACACGCGCCAGCTCGCCCTGCAGACGCTTCTGCTCCTTCTGCAGACGCTCTATTTCCTGTGCAATGTCTACCAGTTCCGCAAACGGAATGTAGAGTGTTGCGCCGGGAATCACAACCGATACCGCATCCTGTGCAATGCCGGTCTTGTCCTTCTGCATAAATACCTCGTTGGCATATGCTAAAGAGGCAAAGAACAGCTTTCCTTCCGTGAAAGTGGAAAGCAGCGCATCATCCTCACTTACCACATACACGCTTGCCTTCCTGCTGGGCGCTACGTTCATCTCGCTGCGGATATTACGGATACCGCGTACGGCGTCTTTGATAATCTCGATGTCCTTCTCCTCTTTGGGGAAGTTTCTGTCCTCGCAGTACTCCGGCCAGCTGCTGATCATAATGGATTCTTCTTCGCTCTGGATGGTGCAGAAGATTTCCTCCGTAATAAACGGCATATAAGGATGTAACAGTTTCAGTGCATCCACAAGAACCGTCTTAAGCGTCCACAAAGCAGCGTTCTGACTCTCTGCATCATCGCTGTTGTACAGACGGGGTTTTACCATCTCAATATACCAGTCGCAGAACTCGTCCCAAATAAAGTCATACACCTTCTGAACGGCAATACCCAGTTCAAAATTCTCCATATTGTCCGTAACGTCTTTTACCAGAGTGTTCAATTTGGAAAGAATCCACTTGTCCACAGGCTGAAGCTGCTCTGCTGTCGGGATAGTAATGTCCTTGCCGGTCTTTTCCTTTGCCTGTTCCATATTCATCATAATGAAACGGGAAGCATTCCACACCTTGTTGGCAAAGTTACGGCTGTTTTCCACTCTCTCATAATAAAAACGCATGTCGTTTCCGGGTGCATTACCGGTAATCAGCGTCAGTCTCAGGGCGTCTGCACCGTATTTTTCAATAATCTCAAGCGGGTCGATACCATTTCCCAAAGACTTGGACATCTTACGTCCCTGACTGTCTCTTACCAGTCCGTGGAACAGCACGGTCTTAAACGGTCTTTCGCCCATCTGCTCATATCCGGAGAAAATCATACGGATAACCCAGAAGAAAATAATATCGTAACCGGTTACCAGTACATCCGTAGGATAAAAATACTTCAAATCCTCGGTCTGCTCCGGCCATCCCAATGTCTCAAAAGGCCACAGTGCGGAGGAAAACCAGGTATCCAGTGTATCCTCGTCCTGCTTAAAGTGGGTGCAGCCGCACTTCGGGCATACAGCAGGCATTTCTTTTGCAACTACGGTTTCCCCGCACTCGTCACAATAGTAAGCGGGAATCCGGTGTCCCCACCACAACTGACGGCTGATACACCAGTCACGGATATTGTCCGTCCAGTTGAAATATGTCTTATCCATTCTTTCGGGAATCAGCTTGATTTCACCATTTTTCACTGCCTCTACCGCAGGCTTAATCAGCTCGTCCATTTTTACAAACCACTGCTCTTTTACCAGAGGCTCAATGGTGGTCTTGCAGCGGTCATGGGTTCCCACATTGTGAACATGGTCCTCAATTTTTACCAAAAGACCCATAGCGTCCAGTTCTTCCACAATGGCCTTTCTGGCTTCATAGCGGTCCATCCCCTCAAACTTGCCGCCGTTTTTGTTGATAGTGGCGTCATCATTCATAATATTGATAATCGGAAGGTTATGACGCTTTCCTACTTCAAAGTCGTTGGGGTCATGGGCGGGAGTAATCTTTACCACACCGGTTCCGAATTCACGGTCAACGTAAGTATCCGTTACAATGGGAATCACTCTGTTGACTAACGGCAGCATTACGCTTCTGCCAATCAGATGCTGATATCTTTCATCATCCGGGTGGATTGCCACTGCGGTATCACCCAGCATGGTCTCCGGACGGGTGGTCGCAAAGGTCAGAAACTCTGTGGTGCTGGGCGTTCCGTCCTCATTCATGAGAGGATATTTAATGTGCCAGAAATGTCCAGCCTGCTCCTGATACTCTACCTCTGCATCGGAAATGGAGGTATTACATACCGGACACCAGTTGATAATGCGGGAGCCTTTGTAAATGTAGCCTTTTTCGTGCATGCGCACAAATACTTCGTTGACTGCCTTGTTGCAGCCTTCGTCCATGGTAAAGCGCTCTCTGTCCCAGTCACAGGAGGAACCTAACTTTTTCAACTGTGAAATAATACGTCCGCCGTATTCCTTTTTCCAGTCCCATGCTCTCTCCAAAAACTTGTCACGTCCCAAGTCATGCTTATCAATACCCTGCTCTTTTAAAGTCTCGATAATCTTAACCTCGGTTGCAATGCTGGCGTGGTCGGTTCCGGGCTGCCACAGTGCATTATATCCCTGCATTCTCTTAAAACGGATTAAAATATCCTGCATGGTATTGTCAAGGGCGTGACCCATGTGCAGCTTACCGGTGATATTTGGGGGCGGAATCACGATAGTGAAGGGGGTTTTGGAATGATCCACTTCCGCATGGAAATATTTCTTATCCAGCCATTTCTGATACAGTCTGTCCTCTATGCCGCTAGGGTCATAGGTCTTTGCCAATTCTTTGCTCATTGTATGCTCCTTTCATCAAAAAACGCCCTCTGCCGACCTATGTCAGCAAAGGGCGTAACAGTTACGCGGTACCACCTTTGTTCACAGCTTTTGTGCTGCCTCAGTGACTTCGGATATGCTTTTCATACCTTAAAGTCCTATCCGGTAACGCAGATAACGCGTGAGAGTCTACTGTCAAAATATCGTTCAACTCTCCGGCTTGGAAGCTACCTTCCACACTCCTTCCTTCAAGCAGCCTCCCAGCGCCTTGCGGCAGCCACTCTCTCTGATAAGGGGTAATGCGTACTCCTCTTCGTCATTGCCTTTTCGTTTATATTGTGAATATAGACTATGTGTGGGCGGTTTGTCAAGTTAAATCGTGCAGATTTTGCCAATCCTTATGATATCCCATTTCTTCCATGACATTCTCTACTGTTATTGTGGTAAGCTGCCTGTCTAATTTTGCAAATGCACCTTTCATAGAAGAAATAAACTCTTTTAAATCTGCTTTACTTAAAAGTAATGCAAATATAATGGCAATTGCGTATGTATCATTGGTACCCGATACATATGAGCCGTCTGGTTTCGGAGTAACTCCCAGTACTTTAAAATTTTTAATTCCTTTTGTATGCAGACTCTGCCTAAATCTCATATCAAAAAATCTTTCATCATGAGCACACTTATTTCTTGCCATACTAAGCATATTCATATATTTATGTAATTCTTTGACACTAACGCCAAAAAATTTAGCTACTCTCTGCTTATCCGTTAATTTCATATGCAAGTAAAAATTTGTTATTTTTCCAAATGTAAGGACATTCACCAAGACCCATAACGGTATATATCCATGTTGTGTCATATAATGAGTAACCACATCATGATGTTTTCCCATTTGTCGAGCTAATTCCTGATGAATATCTCCAATTAATTTGATAACTGCTTCCGTATTCTCTTCCGCACTAATTTTCTTTATTTCATCGATATCCTTTGAAATATCCAATCTATGTGTTTTGGCTATATATTTTAAATCAGATGGATCTGTCGACGAAGCAGATTGAAAATTCGACAATTTCAAGTAATTATCATGACCATATATTGATGAAAATTCATGTGCGATAACAGTTTTTAATGAATTCTCCAATTTAAGTAAAAACTTCAGATATATGCTTCTTATATCCCTATCAAAACAATACAACGCATATACTTCATCAAAAGTTGTTCCTTCTTTATATTTCTCATCTAAAACATCGGTAGCTTCTCTTTCTAAAAACAACGACTTATACCCATTAATAACATTATAGTAATTCTCTTGTTCAAGAATTCTCATTGCTCGTGAGCCTTGTGAACCTTTTTTAATGACCATTCCCCTTGAGCGTAACTTAGCTAATTGTTGTCTGTATGTCTTATAAGCCTTTTGTTCCATTTTACCTCCCAATGTATATAAAAAGCCCCCGGGCCCGAAGGACACCGGAGGACAAACTGGCAATCTTTATGTGCATTCTATTATATCACCGACAATTAATTTGTCAACAAGTATATGCACCAAGGTTCCCTTTCTATTGTACACAAGAACCCTCTTCTTTATGTATATATTGTAACAAAACGAGGCTATTTTTGCAACCAAAATAACTATGTTTTTATCAACTTTTATTAAAACTCCAATACATCCGAGAACTCATGCCAAATTGCTTCTCTGTTACTTTCCAGCTTTGACACTCTTTGTATCAAACCATAACAGTGATTGTCATACTCCGGCTTTACAAATTTTATACCTTCATCACATTCCGAAAATTTAAAGTTGTTCTTATAATGTGAAATCAATTTTTTCATCTCAAATTCACTTTGTTCCTCTGTCTTATCTGCCGCAAAGAGATATACATATTTACAACCTATCTGTTTTGTAATATCAATAATGACTGGAACAATTATTTCCCAAAAAATTCCAAAGGAATATTAACTTCCTCCGGCATAACGTAATTTTCGTTCTTACATAAATGTCTTAATTCTATTGCTGATATACAATTAGGAACATTGATGGTATTTGCCGATTGACCTATCTCTGTCGATTCAGTTTTGGTATCAAGTTTATGTTCTGCTATTTTTTTCATCCTTTGATTTCCTTACCTCAATAACCGCATCCACAAACTCTTGATGTTCATCAGATAGTTTTTCTGTAAATGCTCCATAGCAAGTACCTTTCAATAGCCCCGCCTATCTGCCATAATAGT
>ERZ857629.351-NODE-351-length-67854-cov-6.835248_pt1 | contig 67854 bp, 66 predicted proteins | sample MGYA00519700_ERZ857629 | MGnify/ENA primary metagenome ERZ857629 (study PRJEB31778, sample SAMEA3449351) | human gut metagenome | biome: human gut; feature: human-associated habitat; material: faeces | place: United Kingdom | collected 2010/2012 ... | reverse complement strand
CATTGTAGCAAATCGATATACACGGGTCGCCGTTTAAAAGCGGCGAGAATTCTGTTCTCAGAACGTTCGATGTCTGCGAGCCTTGGGTCTGCACCCGGTTATTATATCCTTGCTGAAATCGAAGAGGACCCCCTCCTCCCCGTCCATGGAGAGTTTGAGCTGGAGGGAATCGTCCACCTTACCCACCACCGCTCCTGCGCATCCCACTTTCGAGAAGATGTCGATCACGCGCTGGGAGTTCTCGGGAGGACACGCATATACGAACCCGCATCCCTGATAGGCGAGGAGCCAATGTATGAAATCGTCTTTCTCGGACGAAGGCACGGGGATCTTGTCCAGATCGACCGTCGCGCCCATGCACGATGATTCGAGCATCATCCCGAGGGTGCCGACGCATCCGGGGTTGCTCATGTCCTTTCCGGAGTGGACCAGATGCTCCTCGGCGACGACGGCCGCGGCCTCCATCTGCCTCTGGACCAGTTTGGGGTCCTTGTCGAGGGTCGTTACCCACGCATAGGGGATGTTCTTCGGATAATGACCATCCAGATCCATCACCATAACTATGTCGTCACCCGGTTCCGCGGTGCTGCTGAGGATGATGTCCCCTTTCTTCACCGTCCCGATTATCGATATGTCGATGGCGTGGTACTTGCAGTCCGGATGGGTGTGTCCTCCGACTATCGGTACCTTGAACCTTCTGACCCCTTCCTCCATACCCCTTAGCATCCTGCCGCAGAGGATCTCGTCGGACATGCTCATGACGTCCACCATGGCGGTCGCCCTGCCGCCCATGGCGGCTATATCGTTAACATTCACGAGGACTGCGAAATATCCGGCCATGTAAGGGTCGGACTCCACAAGGGACTCCATTATGCCGTCGGCCGCGAAAAGGATGTAGTTCTCTCCGTCCTCGATGGCGGCCGCATCCTCTCCCTCGGCTGCCGCTACATGCTTGAAACTGTCTGTCGGGAGAAGGTCTACGACCTCGTGGATCTTGCCTTTCCGTGTTACTCCCGGAAAGGACCTTATAGCATCGATGACGGCTTGAAGGGCCATGTCCACTGCGATTGCTCTCCCCGATATAAGAGTTTACTACGTAACATCAGAACAGCTTGGTCTGCTTGGTGGTCAGGACCAGATGTCTTGCGTCCGTGCAGTCCAGAACGATGTCTGCAAGTATCTCCCCGAATTCCTCCGGATAGTCCTTCGAAGGTATGTATGCGTTGTCCGAAGGTACTATGTTCCCCTCCTTGCGCAGAAGTTTCTTCGTATCGCTCACGGCCTCCTCGTCCGCACGGGTCCCGACGGGCCTCATGACTCCGGAGTTCCTGAGTTCGGATTCGAATATGGGGCGTTTGAACAACTTGTATAGTGAATAGAGGATGACCTCGTCCGTATCGACGCCGGAAAGTGTGCGGCAACGTTTCGACACCGATTCATACACGGAATCCGGCAGCCTTTTGGCAGGGACATAGATCTTGGCCGGAGGGACATCCCTCATCTTGAGATATCCGAGGTCGGTCATGGCACGCAGATATCCGGTAAGGACCAGGCGGTGATCCTTGATACCCATCTTGGCAAGCTCCTTGTCGAGAGAGCTTATGGACATCCCGTCCTTGCCCAAGGTCTCCACGATCTTCCTGCTTAGGTCCTTCTCGGGACTGAACATGTTTCCAACAATGCTCTGGCCGGATATAAGGCTATATGATGGTGTTTAAATTTCATTACATTTAGATTTATTTTTTACAAAAATATAATATTGAACATCTGGCCTATTGAATTGATAAATAATATGGTAACAAATATGATAAAAATAAAGAGGTCATATTTTACCAATTCCAGTTCAAATTTATTTAAATATTTACTACAGCGTGGTTCATTCTGCCAGTCATTCGGTGTGCGGATGGGAATGCACACCGGAGACCTGTCCCGTGCCCAGAATCCCAGTTCTGACACATCCATCCTATCTCATACCCTTGGACAGGTTTCCGGTCACCTTTCCCATCCCACACTTCATGATTTTGAAATGACTGGATTTCCATTCAACGCCGTCAGAGGATGGCTACGATGATTATCAGGACGTAAAGGAACAGCATGAGGGTCGAAACGTTCCCGGCGATCTCATTGGCCTTCTTCGCCCTGGCCTCCTCGTCCTTCTGGCCCATCTTTTCCAAGACCCTGTCCACCCATCCGAGGAATACATATCCTCCGTCGAAGGGGAAGGCCGGAAGGGCGTTGGAGATCCCTAGCAGGATGTTTATCCAGAAGATCCAATACAGGAGGGTGACGGCCATCCAGAAGAGACCGGACTGGTCGCCGTACCACCACTGGACGCTCTCGGGGACGGGATCGAACCCGGAGAACGGATGTGCCAAATATCCCAGGAGGCCCTGGCCGGCCGTCAGGATATCCTTGGATCCGTAGAACGGGTTGGAGGCGTAATCGAGAAGGTCCTTCGGCGTTATCAGGTTCATACCGGAGAGGTCCGTATAGACCCCCAGATACCCGATCGAACCGTTGGATCCGAGCACCAAGGTCGTTGTGACATACGACCCGTAGGGATCGATGTAATCGACGCTCACCGTCTGTTCGCCACGGGTGGTGGACATGAAATTGGAAAAGGCCCCGGACGTGTAGAACTTGTTCCCGTCGATGGATACGATATAACTGCCGGATATTATCCCGGAGGTCTCGGCCGCCTCCCCGTCGACGGTCTTCGAGACATATACCCCCCAACGCATCGGCGACGAGTGATGCGATTCACCGCCCTCGGTGACGTATGTCACCGTCACCAGAGAACCGGGGTCCCACGAGTATGTGACGTCATAGGAGTCCGAATACACGAACTCCTCCCCGTCGACCTCCAGGATTATGGCGCCTGCAGGGATCCCTGCAAGGTCGGCGGGAGACCCTTCGCTCTCCCCATAGACGGCCGCGTTGTCCTCGTAAGGCGACGATATGCCTCCCAGAAGGACCGTGGAGAAAAGGAGGAATGCCACGGCACCTATAACGAAGTTGGTGGCTATGCCGGCGGCATACAGGTCGAGTCTCGCCTTCCTCGAGGCCTTCTCGACATCCTCTTCCTCGGGCTCGACGAACGCCCCCAACGGAACGACGGCATACAGGAGGCCCGTGTTCTTTACACGGAGACCGTTGGCACGTGCCTGTACGCCATGGGCGAACTCATGGCAAACCAAGGCGATGATCAAGGCCGCCAGACCATACCAGAAGGGAAGTATCGGATTGAGGCCCGGTATCGCAAGGGCATACTCTATGCCTATACCTCCCCTGCTGAGGGTGCTGGGCAGGTTTATTACGGCCACGATGACGACGTAGATGATCAGTACCATCAGAAGGAATGCCAAGATCTGCGACAGCACCCCCATGAAGCGCCAGAAACGACGGTACTTGCATACGCGATCCATCGTCTTTATCCCGAGATGGGTGTTGATCTTGATGGCGGGACCGTACTTCTCCATCCTATACTTCTTCGCATTGGGACTTTTCCATGCGAAATACCACACCGGGACATAGATGATGGCAAGGATGATGAGGATCCACAGCGTCAGACTCATTCTATCTGTCCTCCGTAGACCGTCCCCATAAAAGGATTTATTCGTCTGCGGCCGCAGTGATTGCGGACAGGGTCGGCTTATATGGTTGCAGTTTCCCCGGCGACGTCCTTTATTATGCGACGGGCCCACGAGAGCTTACGCCGCTTTACCTCGGGGTCGCTCCCCTCTTTGGGATACGGGTCATCGAAATCGAATCCCAGCAGCCTTATCCTGACGGCACCGAACTCCTTCGCCAGACATACGGCGCGGTCCCCGTCGGTGAATCCACCGTAGTTCTGCAGTATGCCGAACGGCCTCCCCTGCGTAGTGGGTACCAGCGGACCTCTCATCAGGGGGATGTACTTCCCCACGAGTTCCGCATTATCCCCGTGTGCGAGGACCAGCGTCAGGACCCCGGAGTTGCATGCGTCTATCTGAGGACCTATGTCCCCGTCGAGGTCCGTGACGACGATATCGGGGCGTACCCCTGCTGCCATGGCCCTTCCCACGGCGGATCCGGCCACTATGACGGTCCCCTCGACACCCTTGGATAGGATGTCCCCCTCCAGACCGGAAGAGGCCCCCAGGACGGTGACCGTATCTTTGATGAGAGGAGCTATGGAATCCTCGTCCCGGACGTCCGAGTTCTGCGTCAGGGCGAGGAGCATCCTCGCGGACATGTCGTCGCACGACGGGTCGTAACCCATGTCCGAGCATATCGAGACGTATACCGGTTCCCACTCAGAGAACTTCATCCTTCGTCCCCTCTTTCTCCTCGATACCCATGGCCTCCTTGACATTATGCTGGAGGACGAGCGCCGCGATGAAGAGGACGAAACCTCCGATGATCTCGAAGAGGACGATCGTCATGCTGGCAGATCCCAGGTCGAGGTTGGATCCGACGAAGTCGAACGCCCCGGTGAGCAGCATACCGATGGCCACGATATCCAGACAATGGGTGATGAAACGATATTTGATCACATGGGAGTTCATGTAGCGGTCCAGAAGCGTACCTCCCATGATGAGGATTATGCCGAAAAGAACAGGCCACAGGGCGTTGCATACGAAGAGGACCAACCGCTGAAGGGTACGCGTCGTGTAATAGTCGGTCAGGGAGATGAAACCGATGACGACCCCGATGGCCATAAGTGCCAGACCTCCGATGCTGAAGATGACGGTGACGCTCCCTCTCTTGGCCCTCTCGGCCCATTTGTCCTTGGCCCTGCGGAGACGTTCGTCCACACTGTAGGAGTACAGTGCCAGCATGACACCTATGAAGAATACTATGAACAGGGTGGTGGACGATATGAAGAAATCGCTCAGATCGTCTGCTATTATCAATCCGGCCGCGATGTATATGCTGGATATGAGCATGAGGATCCAGCTCACGGGGGCCAGGAAACGTTCCCTCTTCTGAGGATCGGACAGGGTCTTCTGGATGATGTAGAACGTACCCTCCACGCCGGGGGCCTGCTTTACATAGACCTTCCTGACCGAGTCGATGGACACACGCGACGATATTATCGGATACACGTACTCGTCCTCGGCCCCGTCACCGACGAGGATGGCCCTGTTGGGATTCACCTTGTCCAAGACCTCGTTGAGTTCGTCTACGATCTTCCCGTCCGACTTGTATCCTACCTTCTGGTCCCCGCATATCAGCGCGACCTCGAAGGAACCGGCGGGCTCGCCGTCCTTCTCCATCTCCCTGTAGATGTTCATCGCCGCATACAGGGCGTTGGTATCGGAATCCTCGGGATCGGCCACACCAAGAGCCGTAGCTGCCTCGGCACAGGCGTCTATGCCTATCACCGGGGTCTTCACGCTGCCCTTGGCACCGAAATCGTCATCCCTGTCGACGACGAGGATCAGGGTCTTCTTCATCATACGGGCTATCGGCTTTCTTTATAATTATTGTTCGTTCGGAAGATGCATCCTGCTGTCGATACAGTTATTACGACGTCCGATAATCAACCCCTGTGTTCATAAGATGGCACGGCTACTCGTGTTTCGAGTTCGCCGACGACAGGGTAAGGATGGTGATAGATCCCCACGACGGGAAGTCGATAGGCATTTGGCCTCCGACCGTAGCCGCCAATCTCGTCCTGTGCACCCACAACAACTACGACCGCAACGCGTTCAGGGTGATATACGGCCACCACAAGGACTACACCGAGGCCATCGGCGAGATCGATTTCAACGGATTCAAGATCACAGGTCTGCCGTCGTTCAGCGACGACAAGATGGGTGCGGAAAGAGGCGTCAACGCGATATACATGTTCGAGATGGACGGCCTCAGGATAGCCTTCTGCGGAGGGCTGGGCGACATACCCTCCGACAAGGTCGTCGACAGAATGAGGGGGACAGACATCATGTTCGTACCCATAGGCGAGTACGGCACCATGCCCCTCGAGAAGGTCGACGGATTCGTCAGCAAGGTGGAACCGAAGGTCGTGGTCCCCACGGATTACCGCGTAGGAGGCATCACGCTCCCCCTGTCCACACTGTCCCAGTACATGGAAGGGAAGGACGAGGAGGACTTCGTCCACGTCGGCAACGAGGTGGAACTCATGGAGGACGACATCTCCGAGTTCACCGGGTACTGGATATTCGACCGGTGACCAGCCGTCCGGAACAGTGGATGAGAGCGAAGTGTCTGAATTTGGTTATAATACTTGAGACGTTCTGAAAAGGACATAATCGATGGATGTCAATTGAGAATTTAGTTCTAACATTTATATCACTAACTCAATCTGGTACTTGTATTATCTGCCGCTATGAGTTTTTCATCGGATTATTCGTCTAATTAAAGTACACAATCGACATTGTACAAGTGATAGATTGTTCCTGACATACATGGACGAATCGGGAAAACCGAATTACAACGATGCAGAGAGTGAATATGTCCTTGCTGCAATCACCATCCACGAATCGGAATACAAACATGTTGAGGATGAGTTGTCGAAAGTCAAATTGTTATATTACCCTGAGAAAGATCCAACTGATGTTGAGATCCATGCAACGGATATCATCAGTCGTAAAGGGATATTCAAAGAGATGGATGTGTCAAAACGCTTACAGTTGCTGAAAGACGTTTTAAACACTCTTGGAAAGATCGATTGCACTGTGAATTGTGCATTAATCAGGAAAGACCTTTTGAAAGGCAGGGTCGCTGATGTGGATAATGTGGCCTACAAATTCCTATTTGAAAGATTATGCTTAACACATCAGAAACTGAACAAGAAATTGACCAGGGGGGGAGCAGACCCTCAATTCGGGATCCTTTTCATGGATTCGATCCAACCCAAATTTGATGAGAAGATAAAGACCAGGGTCCGCAACATGATCTCGGAGGGAACGGAACACATCGTCAATGATTACATCATCGAGGATGTTGTCTTTGTTGATTCGAGATATAGGGCGATGTCACAGATAGTGGATTGCATCGCATACATCATCAGGCGCTACCATCGCCTGTCTTTCTCAGGTTCTGTCAATGAGTCGGAGCTGTCTTTTTACAAGGAATGTTTTGATATAATACGTCCACGGATCAGAAAGGGGCCGAACGGGCGCATGAAAGGCGCTGGATTGAAAATATATCCGTAAAACGTGAATTGGCAGAGTTAGGTCGCTTAGGAGCCACATCCCTCTGCCGGGTCCCCTGCTTGGGACAGTTACAGATTGTCGGAGCGATATTTATTCTATTCGTTCTAAAAAGAACAAACAGGGATTCATGTCGCTCAGGCCCAATATTTAACCGTTTTTATATATAAAAATCGATACTGACAATTGTGTCTGATGGTTTTGAATTAACCGAAGAAGATGTGAAGAGGCAAAGTGCCAGGCCCCACAGGGCGATCGCTCTCCTGCGTTCGGGCGTCATGACACTGAAATGCAGTGATATTTAAAAAGTAGACCGTAAGGTCACGGTTAAATCGTTTTCCGGGTCTTCAGAGGGACAGACCGTCCTCGATCCTTCCCATCTCGATGGGCGTGGTCTCGTCTCCGACAAGAGCCCCCTTCGAATTGGCGAGGATGCCGGCACCGATGTACTTGGAACCGTGGTTGACGGTACTCCTCTGCACATCCACCTTGAGGACCTCCCTCAGGATCTCGACCTCGTCGTCGGTTGCATCTGTGCTGCATACACAGCCCTTGTTGGTGCACCTGCAGACGGATCCGACCGTATTGCATCCGGCCACGGACGCCTTGACGACCTCGACGTTCAGTATCTCCGCCACCTTTTCCGCGGTCCTGTCGTCCATCTCGGGATTGACGACGGCACCGTTGTCGTTGACGAGGATGTTGTTACCCGCCGCATTGTACTGGTCCGGAAGGAGCAGTACCGGCAGGCACTTCCTGATGACCTCCACCTCGGATTCCTCGGCCAATCCCGAGAGCACCGCCCCGTTGGAGTTCATCGCGACGAGGGAACCCACCACGTGGGACCCCGAAACGGTTGTTTGGAAGGGTTTGACCCCCAGCACCTCCTCCACGTCCTTGATGAACGCGGCGTCGGCGTCGGGGGTAATGAACGCGAGGCTCTCGTTGGCGACTGCATTGACGCCTATGTTGAACGTCCCAGCTACCCTTGTGAGCCTCATCGACATCTTGATCACTCGGAAAGAGAGACCTCTACGAGGCCGTCGTCGAACTTGACCGCTTTCACGGTGATCTTGGAAGGGGGATTGCGGATTCCGTTCTCCCACAGCTTCTCGTTGACAGTCTTGTCGATCCAGACGTGCTCGGCATCCACCTTCATGTGCCTCATGATGGCGGCCCTGACCTCTTTCACGGCGCGCTCGGTCCTTCTGGACCTGGGAGCAAGCCTTGCTCCCCTGAGCGGAATGACCATGATCCTGCTGACTTCGTCTGCCATTTGAATCACTCCTTAAGTTTTCCCATGCGCCACGATCTTCTCTTCGGGTGCCTGAGGAACTGCCTGTTGGTCCTGAGCATGACCCAGGCGGGAACACGGCGGTTCTGCTTGACTTTCTTGTTGAGCCTCTCTTTCATTGCCGGGGGCTTTGTACTAGACATGATTATCTCCTCTCTATGTGGATCTCCCTTTCCTGGGGGACCATACTCTGAAGGATCTCTCTCAGCATGGCGTCGGTGATCTGCTGCTGCAGCCTTCCGCCCTGATAAAGACGGATCATCTGGTTCTCTACGGATGCAGCGAGGTTGGGGTTTGCAAGCTTCACGTTCGCGAGCCTGTCCCTGGCCTCCGGGGTCATGATCTGCCTGAGGATGGATTGTTTCTGGGCCTCGATCTGTTTAGCCTGCTCCTGCTGGGCCGCCTGATTCTGCTGGCTCTGCTGGAGCTCCGCCATCCTTCTCTGCCTTATCGCTTCCAATTCAGGATCGTCGTCCATGCCAATTACCTTCAGTTCTTAGATTCGTCAAATACCTCTTTGGCAGAGTTGTCGAGGAGCTTCTGTCCGGCGGGGGAGATCTTCCTTCCCTGCTTGTCCTGGGTTGCCTCGAGGAGGCCTGCGTCCTGAAGCTGAATGAGACACTTCCTGACGATGTTGCGGCTTCCCTTGACTGCCTTGTTGGGCTTGCATCCCCTGTCGTTGAATCCGCCGTACTCGCCTGCGAGCTTGGAGGTTCCCATGGGGCCCTTCACATACAGCTTCCTCATGATGGAGGCTGCCCTAGTGTACCACCAGTCCTGCTGGACAGGTGCCCTCTCGGTGTGGATTCCGGTCTTTGCGAACTCGGCCCACTCGGGAGGAACGATCTTATCGTTCTCTTTGAGCTTCTCAGACACTTTGAGAATGAGTTTCTCAGCGGGAACGTCGTAGACTGTTACCATTTGTTCATCCTTCTGCCGCAAGGATAGAATCCTACGCGGCTGCAAGGCCGGATAGGAACAACTAGTATATAAGCATAGCTAAAATCAATTACTATGCCAAATTCCCCGTACGTCCGGCTTGCGCCCCCGTACGGCCTGAGGGAGAAATTCCCTCCACGGCGGATACCTTTCGGAATCCAAAATCCGTGACTCTCCCCAAGACTACGACATATTTAAACAATACGGAGGTCCGTCATGGATCGGCCTTCTTAGCGGCCTTCCTGCGTTTCTTTTCCTTCGTATCCCATTTCCTGACTATCTCCTTCGCATCCCTGTTTCCGAAATCGGCGGCCATGCGGGTATAGAACTTGTACTTCTCCCTGTCCTCGGAGGTGCCTTTCCCGTCACGGTACATGCACGCCACCGCATACATCGCATACTGGTCGCCATTATCCGCAGCCTGCTTGAACAGACGGAAAGACAGACCGGGGTCGCATTGGCCGGTCCTCCCGTCGTCGGCCGCCTTGGCAGGTACGGCCCTTCCCCTGGCAGGACCCTTGGCCACCGCGGCATACAGCGAAGAGGCTGCGGAGAGGTCCTTCCCGACTCCCTTCCCGGAGACCATCATGTCCGCCAGGTTCCCGGCCGCCCCCAGATTCCCGCAGTCCGCGGCATCTTTACGACACCTTGGTCGAAAAGACAGGATTTTGACACGGTCCGAAGCGACGGGACCACCCATGCGGTGGGACGACACGACGTACATGGGATACAGGTACACCCAGAACAAGAACGTCAGCAACAGCACGACCACCAACATCACCATACAGGACACCTCCGTGCAGAAACAGACGGCGTCGGAGATCTACAGCATCCTCGGGGGAGGTGCCCTCTAAAAACCATTAAATCCCGACATTCCCATAACAGGACCATGGCCGGAATGAGCCCCGAGCAATGGGACAAGCTGGTAAAGGACCTCGAGTTCAACCATAAGGTCGATCTGTGGCTGGCGCGGTTCATGGTTGCCGGCTATATCGCCGTCTTGATCTACTTCGGCGTATAGTGTTTAATCGTCCCCCTGTTCTGATGCACCGTGGTCCGTTAAGAGGATGCCGGATTCTATACATCGAGAGAAGGCGATACAATGGCATCCATAACGGTCAGGATCCTGGAGAACGACGGGACCACATACACGCAGACCGGGGCAAGACTCTGAATCTCCGACGGTCGGCCTAGCATATCCCCGCCACGGGGACATCCGCACCCCACACCTCCGTTGTATCAAAATTATAATATTACGGATAGTATCGGTCAGACCATGACAGACGGTACCGGGCTCAAGAACAGGGGCCACACTCATGCGGACGTCGACGAGAGGCGCGAGGCTGTCGAGCAGTACTCCGGAGCTTCCCTCGAGAGGATAGCCAAATATTGCTTCAAGGCGGAGGATGCCGAGCACAACATCGAGAACATGATAGGTGCGACACAGGTCCCCCTGGGGTTCGCAGGTCCCGTCAGGATATCGGGAGAATACGCCAACGGCGATTTCATAGTCCCCCTGGCCACCACGGAGGGGGCCCTTGTAGCCTCCATCTCCAGAGGGATGTCCGTCATCAACGACTCGGGCGGGGCGAGGACCAAGGTCTTCGGTGACTACATGACCCGCGCCCCCGTCCTGAGGGTCAGGGATCTGGAACATGCCTGCCAGGTCATAGAGTGGATAGACGCCCACGAGGACGAGATCAAGGCCGCCGTGTCCGGTACCACCTCCCACGGAAGACTCGCAAGGATCGAGAAGTTCCCCACGGGCAGGAACCTCTATCTCAGATTCAGTTTCGAGACGGGGGACGCCATGGGCATGAACATGGCGACCATCGCTTCAGAGGCCGCATGCAAGGTGATCGAGGAGGCTACCGACGCCGTCATGGTGTCCGTGTCGGGCAACATGTGCAGCGACAAGAAACCGGCCGCCATCAACATGATAGAGGGAAGGGGGAAGACCGTCGTCGCAGAGGCCCTCATCCCCAGGGAGACTGTCGAGAAGAGACTCCACACCTCCGCGGAACTCGTGGTGGAGACGAACATCAGGAAGAATTTCATCGGATCCTCCATGGCCGGCACGCTGGGGGCCAACGCCCATGCCGCCAACATGGTGGCCGCATTCTACATCGCCACCGGACAGGATCCGGCACAGGTCGTCGGAGGGAGCATGACCCTTACGGACTGCGAGGATGTGGACGGAGACCTGTACATAAGCGTGAGGATGCCCGCCGTTGAGCTCGGCACCGTCGGGGGAGGGACGTCCCTGCCCTGTCAGGCGGAGGCCCTCAACATCATGGGCTGCAAGGGATCGGGAAAGGCCCGCAAACTTGCGGAGATCCTGGCCGCCACCGTCCTCGCAGGGGAACTGTCCACCCTGGCCGCACAGGCGGCGGGACAGTTGGGCAAAGCACATGCAGAGCTCGGGAGGGGAAAGAAATGACCAACGTCAACTTCAGCTACAAGGATCTGGAAAAACTCATGGGGAAGGAGCTCCCGCAGGACGAGGCCCTGGAGAAACTCCAACTGATCGGCTCCGATACCGGGGACACCGTCCCCGGGTCCGACGAGATGACCGTGGAGTTCTTCCCCAACCGCCCAGACATGTACAGCGTCGAAGGGATAGCCCGCGCCATGCGTGCATTCCTGGGCATCGAACCGGGATTGAAAGAATATGCCGTGGAAGACTCCGATATCGAAGCCGTGGTCACCCCCGGCGTGAAGGAGATACGTCCCTACTTCATGTGTGCGGCCGTCTTCGGCGTGGATGTGGACGATACCGCACTCCGCTCCATGATGGAGATGCAGGAGAAACTGCACATAACCGTCGGAAGGAAGAGGTCCAAACTGGCCATCGGCATACACGACCTCGACAAGGTCACCCCTCCGTTCACCTTCGAGGCGGTGGACCCGGACAGGTTCTCGTTCGTCCCCTTGGCGAAGACGGAGAAGATGACCATGAGGGAGATCCTCGAGAAGCATGAGAAAGGAAGGGCGTACGCCCACCTCATGGACGGGATGGAGAAATTCCCCGTCATCCTGGATGCCAAGGGCAACGTCCTCTCGTTCCCGCCGATCATCAACGGTGCTCTGACCACCGTCACCACCTCCACCAGGAACCTCTTCGTCGACGTCACCGGTTTCGACGAGGGGGCCGTGGAGGAATGCGTCAACATCATCACCACCGCCCTCGCCGAGCGCGGAGGGACCATAAGGAGGGTCCATATGGAGGGTGCCCCCAAGGAGAGCTATCCCAACCTCGAGCCCCGCACCATGACCGTATCCCTCAAGGAATGCGGCAGGTTCATCGGAGTGGATTTCACCCCCGAGCAGGCCGTGGAAGCCCTCGGAAGGATGGGACTCGGGGCCGAATGCGACGGCGACAGACTGACCGTGAGGATCCCCGCCTACAGGATGGACTTCCTGCATGACGCCGACGTCTACGAGGATGTGGCCATCGGATACGGATTCGACAACTACGGAAAGAAAAGGCACGATGTGACCCAGACGTTCGGAAAGCTCCTGCCCGAGACCTCCTTCTCCGAGAAGGTCAAGGATATAATGATAGGGCTTGGATACACCGAGCTCACCACCCTCACCCTCAGCAACAAAAGGGACGAGTTCGAAATATCGGGTCTTCCCGAGGTGGATGCGGTCACCGTCAAAAACCCCATCACCGAAGAACATACCTGTCTCCGCTCGTACCTCATGCCGAGCCTGATGAAGATCCTCAGACACAACAAGCACCGCGACCTCCCGCAGAAGATATTCGAGGTCGGTTTCGTCATAAGGGATGCTAAGACCGTCCTGCATCTGTGCGCCCTCCAGGCGGCATCCAGGAGTTCCTTCACCGAAGTGAAGTCCCTGACAGAGAGCGTCCTCAGGGAGATGAACGTGGAATACGCGTTCGAGACCTGCGACTACTCGACTTTCATTCCCGGAAGGGGAGCGTTCATAACCGTCGACGGACAGCGCATCGGCGTATTCGGGGAGATGTCCCCCCGGACCATAACCGACTACGAGATGACCCATCCCGTGACCATGCTCGAGATGGACCTCACCGGGATCATATCCAAGAGATCGGGGAGGCTGTTCTGATGCAGGCAGGCGACATGTTCCCGCATTTCGTCCTTCAGGACGAGAACGGGGAGAAGGTGGACTCCGACGCCCTCCGCGGCGTACGCTATGTGATATACTTCTATTCGAAGGACAACACGCCCGGGTGCACCAAAGAAGCGGTCGAATTCACCGGCCTCTACCCCAAATTCATGCTCAGGAACGTCCCCATATTCGGAGTCAGCGGGGATTCCCCCGAGACCCACAGGAAATTCAGGGAGAGTCAGGGTCTGAAGGTCAAGTTGCTAAGCGACCCCGACCACGCCCTAGCCAAGGAGGTCGGTGCCTTCGGTACCAAGAAACTCTATGGGAAGGAGGTCGTCGGCAACATCCGTTCCACCTTCATCGTAGGCAGGGACGGTGTCGTGGAGGAGGCATGGACCAATGTAAAGGCCGGAGGGCATGCCCAGAAGGTCCTGGATGCCATGCTGTCCCATTTCAGGGACGACGAACCCTTGGAATTCTGATCAGAGGATCCTGTCCAATTCCCTGAGGACCGCATTGGCGTCGCCGACTATTATCTCGTCGGCGACCTCCCCGATCCTCGCATCGGGATCGGTGTTCACCGAGATCACCCTTTTGGCCGAGGAGATACCGGCCAGATGCTGGACGGAACCGGATATCCCGAATGCCAGATACACATCCGGGGCTACGCTCTTTCCGGATTGCCCCACCTGACGGGACTGGGGGAACCACCCCTTCTCCACCAGTTTCCTCGAGCATGAGACCATGCCCCCGAGTTTGCGTGCGACGGATTCCGCTATCGGGATGCTGTCCTTCTTCACACCCGCCCCCAGGGATACGAGTATCCTGGACCGCGTTATATCGTCCTCTTCGTTCCTCACATTTTCGGAGGATACTATGTCCTTGAGCCCGCACCCGTCGTACTGCCAATAGATCACCGTACCTTTGGCACCCTCGGACGGATCCGATATCGGGAATACGCCCGGACGGACCGTAGCCATCTGAGGGAATGCCGTACATTGGATGGTGGCGAGGACGTTCCCCCCGAAGGCGGGGCGGATCATGGAGATTATCCTGTCGTCCACGGAAAGATCCGTGCAGTCGGCGGTAAGCCCCGCATCCAGCTTGGCCGCGACCCTCGGGGCCAACTCCCTCCCTCTGGGAGTGGCACCCATGAGGACGACCGCGGGCTCCGTCCTCACGATTATCTGTGCCAGAGCATCGGCGTACGCCTCGGGGTGGAAGGTACACAGCCTCTTGTCGTGGACCTCGTAGAGCGTCTCGACCCCATGAGAGAATATCTCACCGTACAGCGGCTTGAGCTCCGCATGGCCGAATACGACCCCCCATACACGGGAACCGTCGTTCATGGAACGGACCTTGGACAGGATCTCCAGGCTCACATCCGATACCCTGGGATATTCTCCGGAACGGTCGATCTCGACCCAGATCAGATACCCGTCGGAACGGTCCACGTTCAGTTTGTACTGTTCCAGCATCCCTGGGGGAAGTCCCTTGTTCTTTCCGTCGGACGAACAGCTGCCGCCCGAACACGATTCGCATCCCGTCACAGCACCCCCTTTATGAATTCGGCGGCCGCACGCGGGTCCGTCCCATCCGTGACCCTGCCGGAACGTTCCAGACGTACGGCGCGGGACTCGACTATCTTTGTACGCGACCCCCTCAGACCTACGGAGAAGGTACCAAGACCCAGATCGATCCTTCCGAGCTTCTTTATCTCGTACGAGGAGACATCTATGAACCTCTGTATGGATGACAGGGGCCTGTTCACATCGCCCTCCTGGACGGAGACCACCGACCCTTCGGGGGCACGGCATGTGCGGACCTCGTCACCGTAGTCCTGCGTTATCAGGAAGGCCCCGCCTTCCCTTTCGATGTGTGTGGCATAGCAGAACTGTTCCCTGCCGAGCATGTCGGCAAGTTCCGCCGGCACCTGGGCTGTATCCCCGTCGGAAGCCTGCTTCCCGCACAGGATCAGCGACGCATCTGGCACATACTTCTTCATGAACGCCTTGAGCGTCCTGCACGTCGCATGAACGTCGGCACCGGCGAACGCCCTGTCGCTGAGCAGATATGCCTCGTCGGCACCGATCTCCAGACAGCGGAACAGGGCCGACTCCGCCTGGTCCGGACCCATGGATACCGCTATGACCGAATCGCCGTCCTCCCTGAGGGCTACGGCCCTCTCCATGGCATATTCCGAATACGGGTCCAATACCGACGGGACACCGGCCCTGACGAGGCTGCCGTTCTCATCCACATCTATAAGTGTGGTATCTGGCACTTGTTTCACGGCGACCGCGAACTTCATCTTACCACCATGTTACCCGGGTTGAGGATCCATCCGGGATCCATCCTCTCCTTCACTGCGCGGATCTCGTCCACCCCCTTGTCCCCGTACATCATACGGACGTAATCCACCTTCATCTTTCCTATGCCGTGCTCCGCACTGGGGGATCCCCCCAGATCGATGGCCTTCTGTGCCAGCTCGGCATAGGCCTTCTTGGCCTTTGCGAAATCCTCCATATCCTTCAGGATTATCTCCACATGGGGATGCCCGTTCCCGATATGGCCGAATATCACATATTCCAGGCCGTAGCGGGTGATGACCTCGTCGTAGGCCGACATCATCTCGTCGAGATGTGCCAGAGGTACGGACATGTCCGTCCCCATCTTGTTTATGCCGGGGGCGGACGAACCTTTCAGACGGGCCACGTACTCGAATATCGTCTGAGGGACGGAATGGCGGAATGAGAAGAATCTCTCCCTGTCCTTCAGCTCGTGCCCGCACCAGCTGCGGGAGAGGGATCCGCCGTGGGCCTCCACGAACGGTTCGATCCTCCGGTAACTGTCGATGAGGTCCCCATCCATCGGCAGGTCGAAGAAAAGGGCGGAACCGGCGTAATCCGGGATATCCGGCATATCGGTGAAGCGCGGATCGTCCTTTCTCGATGCACGTATGAGGTCCAGAGAACCGGAGTCGAAGAATTCCAGGAACTCCGGGACCACGCCACTCCGGGGAAAATCACGGGACAGCGCATAGGCGTCGCCGTCGCGGGGAAGGAAGACTATGTTGGACATGAGGGGATGGGACTCGGCGAGATAGAGGTCGGCCTCGGTGATGACCCCGAAGATGCCTTCGCTCCCGACGAAGAGGTCTACGGCATCCATGCCGTCCTCGGAAAGCATCCCCGTGGTGTTCTTGACATCCCTGTTGTAGTCGTAGGAAGGGAGGACGATCTCCCTCCCGCCGTCCGAAAAGGGAAGCATGAGTCTCCTGCCTTCCGCCCTTATATCCCCGCGTTTTACATCCAGGATGCTTCCGTCCGAAAGTACGACACGGACCCTCCTGACCCACTCCCTGGTCGGACCGTACCTGAAAGTCCTCGGGCCGGATGCGTTAGTGGCTATGTTCCCTCCGAGGGAACCGTTGAGCTCCGTCGGATCCACGGGATAGAAGAACTCCCTCTCCTCCGCGGCCAGCATCTCCGACGCCCCCTCGGTCACGGAAGGTACCGATCCGGATCCCCTCCTGCGTATGAATTCGTTGAGCTGACGGACGGTGACGCAAGGCTGTACCCTTACGAAATACCCGCAGGCATCCTTCCCGACGCCTATGACCTTGTCCATCCTTTCCATGGACAGGACATATCCCCCATATGGTACGGAACCGGCGCACATCCCGGTCCTCATACCGGATACGGTGAGGGATGTGCCGTCCGCGGCGGCCATACGGACCGCCTGTACCACGTCCGCCTCGTCCTCCGGCACCAGCAGCCTCTCGGCGTGGCCCCTTATCTTCGATTCGTCCATAAGGTAGTCGGAGTCGGAACCGATCTCGATCTCGTGCAACATATGAATCGTTCAGCCTCGGTATCATGGCCGCGGTGACCGACTGCTCCGTAAGAGACTTCCTGTCCAGGAGCCCTCCGCTGAGAAGTCCCACCGCGCCCTGCTTCTTCCCGATATCGGTGGAGCCGAAGACCTTCTTCACGGCATCCCCGACCGTCATGCCGCCCCTGACGTACCCGGCCACCTCGGGAGGATACATGAAACCCGATCCTGTACCCACGGTAAGCCTTCCGTCCCTGTCCAGGACGGCACAGTATTGAAAATCGTACAGACCGTCTTCCTTCTCGAAGACGCCTGCCTCTATGCCTACGGCCATCTCGTGGCCTCCCAAGGCGTTCCTGGCCCTGTTGACGGCCCCCTGACGCGTCTGTTCCTCGAAGGGCTGCGGAGGGACCTCACTGGACACGTCCACCGCGGTTATCCTAACGTTGCCGAATATCCTCTCCATGACGGTACGGACGGCCTCTACCTTGACGTGGTTGAGGGAACCTACTGCGATATCCTTGGCCGCGGAGGTACCGTCGCGGGAGTATCTGCCCTCGAGTATCGCACCTGCGCTTATCTTGGAACCATCCTCCGCCATGACCAGGGGGACGACGCTGAGCTCCAGCGGCTTCACCCCTCTTGACCTGCGGTACTCGTTGACCTTTCTTCCGTTCTCCACCGTCTCCTCGGAGACCACCAGGACATCTACGGGATCCATCACGTCGGCCGGACCGTACATGTCGTCGATTACGGCGACCCTCCAAGGCTTGCCCATGGAGGACAGGAACTGCTCCAAGGCCTTCTGTCTGAGATAGAGCGGTACGATGTCCCTTCTTGTGGAAGAGGCCATCTCGTCGCTGGTTATACCGACGACGACGCTGTCGCCGACCTCGAAGGCCCTCCTGATCAGCTGGACGTGGCCGTCATGGAGGACGTCGAACGTCCCCGCGACAGCGGATATCATCTCAGAGCCCCACGACCACGACCGCCACGATGACGACGGCCCAGAGGACCGCTATGGCGGCGATATATCTGTAGAGCTTCCTCTTGGCTTCCTGACCGTCCGCATCCTTGCACTCGTCGGAACAGTAGAATCCCTCTCCGACGAACGCCTTCCCGCACCTCCTGCAATGACGGTGCTGAGGTATCTTGACCGTATGTTCGTCCGCCATCATTCCGCCTCCCTGCGGTCCATCTCGTTCTGCACAAGGATCATGCAGTGGTCCGCATGCAGGCTTATGGGCCCCACGGATATCTTCGCCGGCCCTTTGGCCAGAAGACACTGCTCCTCCTCTTCGGTAAGGTCCTTGTTATCCCCGAGGACGAATATGGGGTCTTCCGGGAACTGGAAATCCCTGACGTCGGTGCCGTCCTCCTTGAGGTAGACGAAATTCCCCTTCCGGGAAAGTGCCTCTATGACATCGGCGAAGGACATCTTGGAAACATATACCCCGGGAGAGGACTGGACCTCGTGCCCCTCGGGGATCTTCTTGAGAAGTGCGTTCCTGATAAGGGAGGCGGTGCTCCTCTCGTCGGGATTCAGGTATCTTACGCTGTTGCCGTTGATCCTGACGGTCTTCGGGGCGTCGTCACCGCCCTCCATGACGAGATATATCTCGGCATCGCGGCGGATCTCGTGGCTGAGGACGAAGGCCGAATTGATGCAGCGGGCGAGTATGTCCATCCTCCCCGCACCCCCGGCGAGGTCGTCGAGCTTGAAGGAACCGTCCGCTACGGCCTTGTGACCGGTTATGACGAAGTACCTCATTCCTCACCCTCTGCGTTCTGGAGTTCCTTGATGGCGTCGGAATCCATGTTGCCGAACTGCTTCTGCATCCTCTTACGCATCTTCCTATCCTTGGAGACCGAGGACATCATCTTCCTGCTGTTGTTGTACTGCCTGAGGAGTTCACGGACTTCGCTGGATTCCACACCTGCTCCCAGGGCTATCCTCTCTATGCGTTTCCCTTTGATGAGGGACGGTTCCTCCTTCTCCTGGTTTGTCATGGAATCCATGATGACCTTGTACTTGTCCAGCTTTGCCTGGGAGGCGTCGAAGTCTATCTTGTCCTCCATCTTGCTCATGCCGGGAAGCATGTTGACGATCTTCCTGAGGGCCCCCATCTTCTTGACCGCCTTCATCTGCATGTACATGTCGTTGAGGGTGAACTTCCCGGAGGTCATCTTGCGGGCGAGTTCCTCGATGTCGTCGCTCTCGTCCATCTCCTCCTTGGCGATCTCCACCAATCCGGCAAGGTCTCCCATCCCCAGAAGACGGGAGATGAAACGGTCCGCATCGAAGGACTCGAGGTCCCTGATATGTTCCCCCACTCCCAGGAAGACGATCCTCGCATCGGTGGTGGCGACCGCGGACAGGGCTCCTCCTCCCTTTGCCGTACCGTCCATCTTGGTGAGGATCACACCGGTGACACCTACCGCCTTGTTGAATGCATCCGCCTGAGGACCTGCCTGCTGTCCGACCTGTGAATCGAGGACGAGGATCCTCTCCTGAGGCTTGGCGGCCTCGGCGATGTCGCTGATCTCCTTGATGAGGTCGTCCTCCAGGGCGTGACGTCCGGAGGAGTCGATGATCTTGATCTTCTTGTCCGCGAGTTTCTCCAGACCGTCCTTCACGATCTTGACCGCGTCCTTCTGACCGGGCTCGCCGTAGACCTCCGCACCGACCTTGTCACCGAGCTGCTTCAGCTGGTCGTATGCGGCAGGCCTGTATACGTCGGCCCCGATGAGTCCGACCGAGAACCCCTTCTTGATGAAGAAATTGGCGAGCTTCCCTGCCGTGGTGGTCTTACCCTGACCGTAGAGTCCGACGAGCAGGATGGTCTGCGGCTTCAAGGCCACAGGCTCTCCGTTCTTCAGAAGGTTTACGAGCTCCTCGTAGATTATGCGGGTCACATGCTGCTTGGATGACTTCCCCGCATCGGGCTTCTCGTTGAGGGCCCTATCACGGACGGTGTTGGTCAGCCTGAGCACCAACTGTACATTGACATCCGCCTGCAGGAGGGCGCGCTGCAACTCCTTGCAGATGTCCTTGATGAGATTTTCATCGATCGCCGACGACCCGTTGACGCGGTCGAGGACGTTCCTGAGGGATTTTCCCAATCCGTCCAATGCCATAATCGACCACTCCATAGGTCAGACGGTATTTTTAATTGTCCATGGAAAACAAGGGATGGACCGACATGGATACATCGAATAAACAGAATGATACAGAGAATCCGATAAGTGTGGGAACAGGCCAGCCAGTCAGAAGGGATGGGATGCACTCTACAGAACTGACCTGTACCCTAGATAATACCATTAGTTATGCACTATTTTAATGTTACCACATATTAGTTGATTTAACAATAATATGTGCTGGCCATTCCCATATATAATATGTATATAGGGGAAAAGGAAGAAGATCCTTCTGACATCGGATATCCGATGCCCGGAAATGGGATCACCGGGACGCGACCCTATGGGGTCTGGATGATCTTAGGGGAAATAGTTTATCTCCGTCCCTTGCGGGACGGATTTATGGTTTAGTTCAGGAGCATCCGGACTTCTTTATGGAGAAAGCCAACATCCCGATGCAGACTATTGCGAGGATGGCCGCAAAGACATAGATCACCGTCTCGCTCATCTCTTCCTTCTCCTCATGCAGGTAGAATACCGAGAAGTCGTTGGTGGTCACCTTGAGGTACATCTGTCCGTCTATCGTGACGGTCTTGGTGTACATCTTGGAGACGTTTCCGTGGCCACATGGATCAGCGAATAGTTGTCGCCGTCGTCGATATAATCGGAGCCAACGGCGTCAGGGACGCCGGTCTCCCCTGCGGAACTGGTGCAAACCGCAGCACATGGTACGACCATGATCGCTGCGAGGATTACGGCCAGGGCCGCGGTCAATTTACTGTTCATTCAAATCCTCCATATGGTCCTGCCAAGGACCAAGTGAAGGACGAATTTTCATCATGATAGATAAACAAAAGTACCAACTGTCATGACAATGGATGGACGTACATCGGAATAAATCCAACCTGTACGAACAAATGAGATCCATAAAATGCTGATGAAAAGACAGACCCTCCCTTTAAGAAGGGAGGTAAATGGTTTTTTGGACTTTCAGAGGTATCCGGACTTCTGAAGGGTCATGAGGTCTTCGGTGCTGAGCTTCTCTCCAGCCTTGAACTTCTCGAAGATCTCCTTGGCTTCCTTCTTGGACTCGACGTCGGCGCGCCTCTTCTTGGCGGCGTTCTTCTTGTTCTTGATTCCATCCGCGCTCTTGCTGACGTCGTGGAGCGACTTGATCTGCTCGATGTGCAGCCTGTGCTCCTCGTCGGCGGCCTGCTTGCACTCGACGAACTTCGCCTGTGCGGCGTCGGCCTCCTTCCTGATCGCGTCTGCGCGCTGGTACAGGGAGAGCATGTTGTCGTGTGCCTTCTGGGCAGCCTCGGCGTACTCGGAAACGGCCTTGTGGGCCTCCTCCGCCTTGGTCTTGGCGTCCCTGAGTTCCTGGACGAGATCCCTGATGGCCTCGTCCCCTTCCTCGACCTTCTCCCTCTGCTCGATGTTCTTAGCGAGCTCGGAGATCTGCTTCACGAGGGCCTTCTCCTTGTCGGCTCCCATGGGCATGGTCTGCTGCTGGGTCTCGAGCCTCTCGAGGTCCCTCTTCATCTGACTGAGGGAGACCTCTCCGCGGTCCTCGGGCTTCTCGGGGCGGAGCTCGTTGATCTTCGCCCTGATGTCGGAGACCTTCTTGTTCCACTCGTCCCTGACGGCTTTGGACTCCCTAACCTTCTGGTTGTAGTTGTCGCGGACCTCGCGGGACTTTCCGGCCTCGTCGACGAGCTCTCTGACCTGGCCGTTGAGGGCATCCCTCTTGGCTTTCCAGTCCTTGGTCTGGGCGTTCAGCTCGTCCCTGCGCTGCCTGTGCTTCTCGGCGTCGTCGTTCAGAACGGTGCGCTGAGCCTCGAGTTCCTCGAGCTTGGCCTTCTCCTCGGCCGTAGGCTCGGCAGGCTCTTCGACCTGCTCCTCGACTTTCTGCTCCTCAACGTTCTCGACCGCATCGATCTGCTCGTCCTTAACCGGGGTTACTTCCTCCGCATCTACCATAAAAACATCACTCATTGTTCATTTTGGCCATGATTCAAAGCGTGGCCCACTTCTAAAGGTGCCTATATTGGTATCCCTTATAAGCATTTCTAAGGATTGGGAGGATTTCCCCACACATCGTACACCCTTGTCGCACATATGGAGGCGATATTCGCGCGATATCGGGGCATCCGCCCTGCGGAAACGGACACGGCGCGGACGTCCAGACGCTTCCTCGCCGGCCCGTGAACACGATCTCCGGGACATCTCCGCATGTGCATACCGCCCCTCCGGATACGGCGAGACATCCGTCCACCCCGGAGATGACGCACACCGTCTCCGCCGCACGGGAGAGGTCCCCCTCTCCTTTTATCTCGTTGCCGAGACGGGTCGCACACGCATCCGCGAGGACGGGGTCGCGGGAGACGACCGTCGCGATGTCGGAATCGCCGAAGCTCAGGGAAGGCCCTATGCTGGCGGACGAGGAGCAGATCCCCAGGACGCCGTCCGTACATGGGATCCGGAATCCGAAGGACGAGGTGTCCTTCTTCCCCGTATAGAGCCCTATTATCACTTCCTCCTCGGAGAACAGGGCTATGTCGCCGCCGTTGTCCGCGACCGCGTAGGTGCATCCGTCGGCGACGAGTCCCTCGACGACGTACAGGGCGACCGCACCTGCGACGGAGGCCATGGGACCGACCCCCGCATCCGCACCCGCCTTGCACATCCTCCTGACAAGAGGGGGGTCGGAGGCGGAGGCCTCGACCGGTACGAGGGACGTCCCGAACCCCGGACAGCGGCCGATCTTCTCCTCTATCATCCCGCGGGCTTCGGATATCAGGTCCGGGACTTCGTCGGCGAACGATTCCTCGGTACAGACGTCGAGACATGTTTCGCCGACAACTATCCTCCTTCTCACCCTCATATGGCGCCCATGAAACGGTTTCTGATCTCCGCGGCGCTGTACGGAATGTTCGGAGAATCCGAATTGAACGGCACTATGAACACGTGGACGAACGTCTCGTCCCCTTCCATGAGTCTCGTTATGCCCTCGCGGTCGGATGCGTCCCCCCTCGGTATGCCGTAGGCCTCGGCCACGGCCCCCAGGTTGACATCCGCATACGCCTGGTTCATCTGGTTCCCGGTGGAGCCGAACGTCCCGTTGTCCAGGCACACGATCTTCAGGTTGGAGGGCCTCAGTCCCGACAGGACCGGGAATATGGAGGAACCCAGAAGGCTCCCGTCCCCGTCGACCACGACCACGCGCCTGTCCGTGAATAGGGACATCCCGAGACCGATGGGCGTCGCCTGGGTATAGCTCCCCAGCATGTAGAAGTTGAGAGGCCTGTCCTTGGAGGCCATGACCTCCTTGGAAGGGACTCCTATGTTGGAGACGACTATGTCCCCGTCCCCTACGCAGTCCATGACCGCACGTATCGCCTGCAGACGGGTGAGGGATGGCTCGGCCACGGTGTCGTCCATCTCGATATGCCTCGACCTGACACGCGGAGGGTAGGTCACTCCGACCCTCTTCGCCCCCTCCCACAGCTTGGGATGGATGAGCACCACGTGGATCTCCGACCTTCCGAACGCCTCCCTGATGCTGTCCCCGACGCGCGGTATGTCCTCGGGACCCTCCACCTCGCAATGGTGTATCCCGTACACGTCGAGCATCTGCGGTATCTTGGAGTTGAACGGTATCTGGGCCTCGATCTTCTCACCGTCCACCCCCCTCCAGCTGGCGAGGACCACCAGGGGGAGCTTGTAGCAGTCGGTGAGGGACATGAGGGCGTTCATCATGTTGCCCAGCCCCGAACTCTGGATCGATATGACGGCGCGCTTCCCCATGAGGGCCGCACCGGCGCAGATGCCCACGCCGTCCTCCTCGCGGGTGACGTCCACGACCCTGAACTCCTCATGTATCAGGTCCGTGAACCCCTTGTTCTTGTCGCACGGGAGGCTCACTATGAGGTCGACACCCTCGGACCTCAGCTGATCGGCCACTTCCTGCTCATGCATCGACGATCGCCCTCAGTTCTTCATCGGTGACGTCCGTATCCACATCGGCCTTGGGTGCCACGGTCACGAGGTCGTAGTCCTCGGAGACCCTGTCGCGTCCGGCCCCGGTCATGTTGAGGAACACGCACTCGTCCCTGTCCACGGTGCCGTCGCCGACGGCCTTTACGAGGGATGCGAGGGCCACGGATGCGGCGGGGTCCGGACGGACGTTCTCGCACTGCATCCACATCCTCTCGGCCGACCTCGCCTCGTCGTTGGTCACTTCGATGAACGACCCGTCGCATGCGGCCATGGCATCGAACACACCCCCTTTCATCGAATAGGGGGGCTTGCGGTTGGTAAGGACCTCCGCATAGACCTGGGACACGTCCTCCCTCTCCTTTCCGAGGTCCTCGGGGAGGATCTCCCGACGGCCGGCGTTCCAGGCCTTGGCCATGGGGGTGAACGGAAGGTTCTGGGACAGACGGAGCCTCGGCAGCCTGTCTCCGAACCTCCCGTCCCCGATGAGCCTCAGGGACGCCTCCCACGCGGATATCCCGCCGGTACCGCTTCCGACCCCCTGGAAGTAGCTGTCGGGCAGCCTGCCGGCGGTCTGTGCGAACTGCAGCATGACCGTACCCATACCGTCGCGGCGTGCGACGTTCCTCGCACCCCCCTCGGACACGAAGTCGCCCAGGGCGACAACCCTGTCGGCGAGGGCTATCACATCGGCATAGTCCCCCTTGACGGTGATCAGGGTTACGTTCTCGGACCTCTCGGTGACGGTGAGTTTGTCCGCAGAGGTCTCCGGGACCACTATGATGCATCTGTTCCCGGTCTCGGCCGCGATCTGCGCGAAGGCCCTCGCGGTGTTGCCTGCCGAGGCGAGGACGATGGTCTTGCCGCCGCTGTCCCTCAGACGGGCATATGTGGGGTAGGCCTCCATCTCCTTGAATGTGCAGGACATGGACCTGCAGTCCCTTTCGGGGTAGTATCCGGTCAGTCCGACCCAGAGGTCGTTGAGACCCAGTTCCTTGGACAGCTTCTCGCTCCTGAACACGACGGGGCACGAATCCGTCTCGTATACGGACCTGACGGGGAGCCAGTCGTAGAATTTGAATATCCCCTTGCATGGCCTGGGGGAGAATTCCCTGACCTCGTACCGGGTCCTCATCAGACCCTTGTGTCCCGACGGGCAGAAGAGCCCGTATCCGTCCTCGAAGACCTCCCCGTCCTCCTGACATACCAGTTCATATTTTCCCATTGACATCCCTCAGTTTCCAGTTTCCGTTCTCCACCATTCCCTTCAATTCGACACACAGGTCCTCCGCCGCCGAGCGGGAGGACTGCCTCACCCCTATCGGGACCGTCCTCCCGTCGAACGATACGGAACCCATGTCTGCACCGAAGACGCCGCCTACGCATGTGTACGTGCAGAGTCCGCAATCCATGCAGAGGTCGTTCCTCCTGAGTGCGGACGGCTTCGCGTCGCGGGGACAGGATAGGTCCGCCTGGCACTCCCTGCACCCGAGACACTTCGCCGGGTCTATGGAGACCCTGTGGTCGGTACCCTTCCATACCGAGGCGTAGTCCTCCCTGAAAAGAGGTTTCCTGTCCCTCACGTCCGCCACCGGGAGGTATACGTCCTCGTCGAGTACAGACACGCCCTCCAGACCCTTCTCCGACGTTATCGGTATCGCCGATGCGACGGAGGTCAAGCATTCGGGGCCCTCGGAGGTCCTGAATCCCCCCATGAGCTCCGGCCTCATCTGATGCATGTCCGCCTCTATGGACAGGTTGGGCTTCTCCGGGGAGCTGCGGGTCCCGCACCCCAGTATCATGGCGGGGGCCCCGTTCAGCAGGGCGGAGGCGCCCGGACGCAGGTACAGCAGCTCGGGGTCGTTCTGTACCGGGTTTATCTCCCCGCATCCGCTCACCGACGCCTCCCCGAACGACCTCCTGAGCGGACGGGGGCCGGAGAATATGGTGGCATAGTCCTCGTCGGAGAAGTTCGCGAAGCACGTATAGTTCTTGAAACACCCGCGTGTAAGGACCATCCTCGCGAAGGGGATCTCTGAAAGCGTCCTCTCCACTCTGTAGGTCCTGCCCTCGGCGGTGACCTCGACCTCTATGCTCTTCCCGGCGACCATGTCCCTGAAAAGATGTCCGCCTCCGTACGAACCGTCGCGGCGCGATGTCCCGTAGACCACGCAGTCGACGAGACCCAGGGACTCGTTGGGACATGGACCGACCGTGGCGGGGACGCCGTTGAGCGTGATGGTGTCCGCACGCTTGAAGGTCCCGGCCTCCGCCACGGGGACACACAGTATGGCCATAGTCCCAGACATGACTCCGAAGGTCCCACAGGTGACCACATCGGCCTCCCTCGAGGAGGGGTCCCTCCTGCGGACCATGTCCTTGAACTCCGATGCCGTATACACCTTGGCCCTGCGGGAGTCTATCTTCTTCTGGACCGATTCCAGCGAATCCCCGATCACAGTATCACCACGTCCTCCACCCTGACATGGATGCCCCAGGGTTTATCGATGACCATGTTCACCAGGCCCGTATGGGCCCTGTCCATCATACAGAACCCAGGCAGGAAGTACTGCCTCTTCCCGAAGCACGGATCCGCCTTCATGGGGAGGGCGCGGCCCTCGAATCCCAGCATGTGGTATGCCTTGACGTCCTTCACCTCCCTGTCGCGGGAGTAGGCGGGACCCACCACATGCCCCATGATCACCCCCGTATCGTAGTCGGCCTCGGTGACCATTATCACATGCTGCACGGGGCATCCCGCACCGGCAGGCCTGCCCGTGACTATGTCTCCTGGCACTATCCCCATCCTCTCGGTGATGTCGGGCCTGAACGGCAGGACGATCTTCCTGGCCGAGCACTCCCCGGGCATGGCGGTGATGACGAAGTCGTACTCCTGTCCCAGGATGTCTTTTCCGGAGTACCTGCGCTCGGTGTATCCGCGGACAGGGAGGGTGTTGACGTTGTAGAAGGGACATTTCTCCGGGGATGCCGAACCGGACCTCAGGAGTGCCTCGAAATCCGCACATGTGCGGGAGCCGCAGGCCCCGCAGTTCCTCCCGGGAGGGGTCCAATCACTCGCCGTTGTAGATGTTGTCATCGTCGGCCAACCTCCTGATGACGCCGAAGTGGTTCTGCCAACCGATCTTCTTCTTCCCGATGCACACGGTGCATACCCCGAGAGGGGGAGCGCCCCTGAGTTCCAGGGAATCCATGTCCTTGCATGCGGGGGCGGAATCCATCAATCTGTAGAGATACTTCAGACCGGTACCCTGCACGGCGTTCGTCTCCACGATGTCCATGTCCTTGGAGACACGGCGGATACTCTCTCTGAACACCTCCTTCTCCGCCTGCGATATGAGGTCCGTCTTCGTCACCACACATGTGTCGGCGAGGGCTATCATCGGCGCCATCTTGAGAGGTGCATGGGTCCCGGAAAGGGAGGACATGACACATATACCCAGAGCCCCGGACAGGTACGGCGTGCATCTGAGACACAGGCCTGCGCTTTCTATTATCAGGACGGAGGCACCCTCCTCCCCGGCCCATGCGACCGCGTCCCTCATGACCATGATACCCATGTGGTCCGGGCACATGTCCCCGGAATAGACCTTCCTGGCGGGTATGCCGAATTCGCTCCTGAGCTCCTCGTCCTCGAATGCGGCGACGACGTCGATCTTCAGATATGCCACCTTGTCCTTGTCCTTCAGATAGCGGATCATCTGTTTTATGACGGCCGTCTTCCCGGCGCTCGGAGGACCGGCCACGACCATTATCCTCAGAGTCACTGGGACTCACCGCCTATGATCTCGCCCATGCGGATCCTCTCCCTGATCTCGGAGATCTCGCAGTCCATACGCCTTATCTTCTCCAGGGCCTCCGTCTCGGAGTTCCCGGGGTAGAGGACGGCCTTGACCTCCCCTCCGCGCATGACGATGCGGCGGTCGGACAGGAGGGACACGTAGGGGTCGTGAGTGACGAAGATGACCGCCTTGTTCTTCCCTTTAAGTCTGGTTATGACCTCGTCCTTGAAGATCCCGGCGTTCTCGATCTCGTCAAGAAGCAGGATGGGGGTATCGGATATCACGACCGCATCGGCGATCATGAGGGAACGGGTCTGCCCTCCGGACAAAGATGACATCCTGGCACTTTCGACCATCTTCTCACCGGTGAAATGGTTGGCAAGGGCGATGGCCTCGCCGACTGCGTTCTCGAGAGGGTTCTCGCGGGTAGAGACGTGCATGGAGAGGAACTCCCCGACGGTCAGGTCTGCAAGGCATTTGGTGTTCTGGGTTATCATCGCTATAGGCTTGCAGGCCGGGTTGCGGATGAACTCCTCCGGAGGCACCTCCCCGTTCACCAGGACCCTGCGTCCGGTGACGGTGTCGCCCTGGGCGAACACCTCGATATCGTTTATGAATGCGGTCTTGCCGGAACCGGTGGGTCCGACGATGGATATGGTGTCTCCCGGAGCTATGCTTATGGGTTCGAAATTCTCCGGTCTTCCGTCTTTGGTTCTCCCCGGATAGACCGTGATGACAATGTTCTCGGAGGAAGGCATACGAAACAGTTGGATTCGTAATATTTAACCTATTTGAGATATATTTTCCTAATAAGGATAATAACCTTAAAGGGTTATCCTTGCATAATTAGGATATGTTTCCCGGCCCGCATCCTTCTGGATACGGTCCCGCGGAATCGGGGTCCCCCTGTACATGAGACGTTCTGGAACAGACGGCGACCGTCCGTCCCTTGATAGGTTTTATTAAATAATCTAAGCCTATCCACACCTAGGATAATATGAGCGATTACGTCTGTCCTTTGGATTACAGGTACGGTCGCGAGGAGATGAAATCGATTTTCTCCGAGACCAGCCGCATCAACTACCAGATGAAGGTCGAGGCCGCTCTCGCCAGGGCACACGCCACCCTCGGAGAGATCTCACAGGCCGACGCCAACGAGATCACCCGCGTCGCCGAGTCCGGAGACGTGAAGGTCGAGAGGATAAAGGAGATCGAGAAGCTCACCAACCACGACCTCATGGCGATGGTAAAGGCCATGACGGAGCAGTGCAAAGGAGATGCAGGCAAATATGTGCATCTCGGAGCCACATCCAACGACATAGTCGACACGGCGACCGCCATGCAGATAAGGGATGCCCTCGCCCTCGTGGCCGAGGACGTCGACGAGTTCCTCTACACCCTCGCCAAACTGGCCAAGAGGGAGAGGGACACCCTCGAGATCGGCAGGACCCACGCCCAGTTCGCCATCCCCATAACCTACGGATTCAAGATCGCGGGATACATCGCGGAGATGCTCAGATACAGGGAGAGGCTCGACGAGATCATGCCCAGGGCATGCGCGGGCAAGATGGCGGGGGCCGTCGGTACCGGTGCCGCCCTCGGAAAGAACTTCCACAAGATCCAGATGGAGGTCATGCAGGACCTCGGCCTCACCTACGAACCCGCCGCCACCCAGGTAGTCGGCAGGGACAGATATACCGAGCTCGTCTGTCTGCTCGCCACCCTCGGTACCTCCCTCGAGAGGTATGCGACCGAGGTCAGGAACCTCCAGAGGTCCGAGATCGGAGAGGTCTCCGAGTACTTCGACAAAGCCCATCAGGTCGGAAGCTCCACCATGGCCCAGAAGAGGAACCCCATCAACTCCGAGAACGTCTGCGGACTCGCGAGGATCCTCAGGGGATTCGTCATGCCAACCTTCGAGAGCCAGGTCCTCTGGCATGAGAGGGATCTTTCCAACTCTTCCGCCGAGAGGTTCACCCTGCCCCATGTGTTCACCCTCATCGACTACATGCTCTACAAGATGAACAAGGTCTTCTCCGGACTCGAGGTCCACAGGGACAAGATGCTCAGGAACATCGCCTCCGCACACGGACTCATCATGGCGGAGCCCGTCATGATGGCGTTCGTCGGAAAAGGCATCGGAAGGCAGGACGCCCACGAGATCGTAAGGGAGGCCTCCATGGAGGCAGAGGACAAGGAGATCGACCTCCTCGAGACCCTTTGGGAGAGGGAGGTCGTACGGGAGCACTTCTCCAAGGAGGAGCTCGCTACCGTCATGGACCCGGCAAACTACACCGGCGGCTCCAAGGAGATCGTCGACAGGATGGTCGACGCCGTGGAGAACGCCCTCGAGAAGAAGGTCGAGTGATGAGGACCACCGCGATGACGAGGCACAGGATGAAGGTCGCCGCCGTCATCGGCGGCATAGTGGGAGTGGCACTTTTCATAGTCGCATGGCTCTCCTTCCATGCCCCCATCCACGTCATCATCGTACCGATGGCAGCCGCCATAGGTGCGGCGACCATCTACCTCGGCGACGGTCCCGCCGAGGACGATTGAAATCATTTGCCCGGACCCTCCGGAGGATCGGAGGGCCGGGTCTTTTTTTCAAAAACGAATCACTGTTTGAGTTTCTCTCCGGCATGTACGCCGGGGGCGGTGTCATAGACATCGGTGACGATGATCTTTATGAGACCCTTCGCAGGGAATGCGGGATTCTTAGCATGTGCCATCTCGACGGCGGCCTTATAGTCGTCGCCGAAATCGAAGTACCTGACGGCACCCTTGACCTGTACGCATTCGTGTCCTCCCTCCCCGCCGATGGCGTATACGGCGGCGACGGGGTTCTCCTTGACGTTCGCATAGGTCTTGTTCATGTAGTTGTCGATGACCCAGATCTCCTTGTCGTTGGCGACCCACAGGAACCCTATGGGGACGACGTTGGGGACCCCCTCCTTGGAAGAGGTGGCGAGGGCGAAGTATTTGAAGTTGGACTTGTGGTCCTCGAAGAGGGCCTTGACTTGAGGCGAGATCATTGCCATAATCGGACGAATGTCGTATCAGAATATACGGGTTTTCGATAGGCCGGTACCCGCGGACCGGCAGGAAAACGGCCTATCAGTGTTTCTTCGCGTAGGCGTCCATGCAGGCCTGGATAGTCTGCTTGGCGGCCTCGGGACCTTCGATGGCTCCCGTCTCGGTCTTCTTGCCCTCGAGGGCCTTGTAGACGTTGAAGAAGTGCTGGATCTCCTCGCCGAGGTGCTTGGGCAGCTGGGCGATGTCGGTATACTCCTTGTACATGGGGTCCTTGGGGAGGACGGCCAGGACCTTGTCGTCCTGATCGCCGCTGTCGACCATCCTCATAATCCCGATGGGCCTGCATTTGGCAAGTGCTCCGGGAATGATGGGTTCGCTGCTAATCACGAGAACGTCGAGCGGGTCCCCGTCGGGTGCGACGGTCAGGGGGATGAGTCCGTAGTTCCACGGGTATGCGGTGGAGGTGGAGAGGATCCTGTCGACGGCGATGAGGCCGGTCTCCTCGTCCAGTTCGTATTTCATCTTGCTTCCTTTGGAGATCTCTATGAAGGCGGTGAACTCCTCGGGCTTTACCCTGTCCTTGGACATGGTGTCGACTATGTTTGCCATAACCGAGCGATATTTCTCGTATTATAAAATGATTAAGAATGCCAGATTTCAATCGCCATCCCTGCGGCACTGCACGGACACAGGACATTGGAACCGCCCGGACATATGACAAAAGACCATCACCAGAACAAATGTATCCTTATTGTATAATCTTTATCCAAAGATAAATATATATTCTACACGAATCCAAAAATCAGAAAATATGTCTCTTACACCTTCTCAACAGAAACTGGTGTCTACCTCGGTCATCATCGCGGTCATCATCGCATCGATGGGCTGCGTAATAGTCTATGACGAAACACGCAGCGACGACCAGGGATTCAACTCCGTTTACAACATCCTTGCAAGGGTAAATTCGGAAGGGTCCGGAATCTACATGAACAACGATATCTACAAAGACCTCGTAGATAAAGACGGCAATCCGGTAAGCGATTCGATACCTGATAGGAACGGCGTTAATTTCTACAAGGTCAATGCAGACGGCACCAAGTATGTGGACGCCGACTGCAAGGCCGCATGGGGAGGTCTGATCTGCGGCACTCCCGGAAACACATCCATCCAGCATGTGCAGATGAAGGAAATGGTCGAAAAGATGGGGCTGTCCTTCATTCTTTATGAAACAGGATCCTCCCTCAGTTCCTCGTCCGTGTATTACATCAATACCATCGTGAACTACGACAAGGCCATGAACAGCGAGAGCAACAACGGAGTCCAGCTCGACATCGGAATCCTGTGGGAACCGCAGTTCTCCTATATCGTGGACGTCCCTAGCACCGAGACGTTCAAGTCCCTCGGACTGACCAACGACTTCTTCCCCGGACATACCTGCTGCGTCCTCGGAGGATACACCTCCTACATATCCAGCCACTCCGAGGCGACCGAAAGGTTCCTTGCGGCATATGTGAAAACGGTGCAGTGGGTACAGAACGCCAACAACCCCATGACCACCGAGATGGACCCCCTCAATCCGGGAAAGACCGTGTATGAGACCCTCGTGAGCACCTGCGCCCAATCCACCGGACTCGACGAGGACGTCATAAAGGATGCCCTCTCCAGCATCACATACACATACGGGGACGACGACGGGAAGGGATCCACCGACCTCCACCTCCTCAAGAAGGACATATCCGGCATAGTCACCAGCAATTCCAGCAACCTGAAGTATTCGATGGGAGACCTGGGATTCCAGAACTCCATCCAGTTCGCCAACAGATTCGTGGACGAATCCTACCTGATGAACGCCATCGCCCTCGATGGCAGCTCTCTCACCGGCTCGTACAGGATAACGGTCGCGGCCATCTCCGGGGACATTCACCAGATCGCCCTCCAGGTGGGATTGGCCAGAGGCATATTCGCAGAATACGGAGTCAATGTCAGCGTCGCATACCAATCCAACGGAGCAGGTGTGGCAGTCGCATTGCAGAACGGATCCGCACAGTTCGGATTCCTAGGCGCTCCCCCTGCGACGATCACCGCAGTAAACGGCCAGCTCATCACGGTCTGAAGAAAGCGATAGTATGATGTTCAAATACGACAAGCACAACAAATATCACAGGCTTCTGAGACAGATCCTGATAATTGCTGTGTCCCTTGTGATATTTGTGGAGGCGTGGTGGGTCGTATCCATAATCGCCGACGTTTCCACAGTACCTACGCCGGCCCAGACGTGGAACGCCCTCGTCGACCTGATCCAGAACGGGGACTCGATGACGAACGGTAAGACCCTCTGGTCTTACATAGGATCCAGTATGAGCACATTCCTCAAAGGATTCGGACTCGCCCTGCTGGTAGCGATACCTTTGGGACTCATCCTCGGAAAATTCGAATCCCTGAGATCGTTCTCCACTCCCATAATCGAGATCCTGAGGCCTATCGCACCTATCGCCTGGGCTCCCATCTTCATGGTGGCGATCGGATACGATCTGGGACCTATGCTGGTGGTGTTCGTCGGGATATTCTTCCCGCTGCTGACGAACGTCATATTCGGGGTATCCAAGATAGATTCCAAACTGGTCGACGCTTCGAAGACTTTGGGCGCATCGGATACCCAGATCTTCATCAAAGTGATGGTCCCTTCCACGATTCCATACATAATGAACGGTATCAAGGTCGGTCTGGGTATCGGATGGATGTGTATCGTGGCGGCAGAACTCTACGCTTCCCCTCTGGGAGGTATAGGATTCTACCTTTCCGAACAGGCCACCGCAGGATATTGGCCTTCCGCATATGCGGCCATCGCCGTGATTGCAGTACTGGGACTTCTCACCACAGGGGTTGCCGAGTACATCCATAAGATGGTTTCCAAAAGAATGGGGATGGACGTATGACATCCGAAGAACAGCCTGAGATAATAACGACCAAGCCCAAGATCAAATCGGGGAACAGGGTCAGGGCCGACCGTACCGACCTGCTTTACAAGGACATCCCAGAAGGGGAGTCCCTGATGAAGATAGACAATCTACGCGTGGTCTACAGGACCGACGACACCGAGACCGTGGCCGTGGACGATTTCTCCCTCGACGTCAAGAAAGGGGAGTTGGTATCCATAGTCGGACCCTCCGGATGCGGAAAGACCACCATCCTCCGCTGCATCGCAGGACTTCTGCAGCCCACGAGCGGGAAGATCACCATAGGGGACAAGGAATGCACCGCCCCCGGTTCCGACAGAGGCATGGTGTTCCAGGACTTCGCCCTGTTCCCATGGAGGACTGTGAAACAGAACGTGGAGTTCGGAATGGAGATCGCCGGAGTCCCCAAGGAAGAACGCGAGGAGAGGGCCATGAGATACATCAAGGCCGTCGGACTGGAGAAGTTCGCGGACTCCCGCATACACGAACTGTCCGGAGGTATGAAACAGCGTGTCGGTATCGCCCGTGCGCTGGTTATGCACCCTGCGGTCATCCTCATGGACGAGCCCTTCGGAGCCCTCGACGCCCAGACCAGGAACATCATGCAGGAGCAGCTGACGAAGATCATCCAACACAGTGCCAGGACCATCATGTTCGTCACCCACTCGGTAGACGAGGCACTGTATCTTTCCGACAGGGTCGTGATCCTGACCAAGAGGCCTTCCACCATCTACAAGATCATAGACGTCCCGTGGGATAGGCCCCGCGACAGGGCGGACCCCGAATTCACCGCCCTCAGGAAGAAAATCCTGGAATATCTGGAGATGCAGAACGTCATGGAAGACTGAACTTCTCCGAATCTTCCAAAAAACCGTTTACCTTCACTTTTTACAATCCAATCCACCCCTTCGGCACTGGTTATTAAAATAACCGAGCAGATAGGGAACATGATATCGGTACGAGAGGGTTCCAGTGATCCTGAAATATTTTAGGAAAAGGGATTGGGCGCTGACGGCTGCGCTCGTCGTCTTCATAATATGCCAGGTGTACCTAGATCTGGAGATCCCCGGCTATATGAACGACATCACGTACGCCATCCAGACCGGGAGCGGCACCGATGTCGTAAAGGAATACGGAACAGACATGGTCCTGTGCGCATTCCTGAGCCTCGGATTCTCCGTGGCGGCAGGATTCTGTGCCACCAACATCGCCGCATCCCTCGGAAGGACCCTCCGCGAGAGACAGTTCGACCGCGTCCAGGAATTCTCCATGCAGGACATGGACAGGTTCTCCGCGGCCAGTCTCATAACCCGCTCTACGAACGACGTGTATCACCTGATGGTGTTCACTGCGAGAGGTCTGCAGATCGTCATAAAATCCCCCATATTGGCCACATGGGCACTTCTCAAGATCTCCGGTAAGAACTGGGAGTGGACCGCCGCCACGGCCGCGGCCGTCGTCGTCCTGGTGGCGGTGGTCGCGGTGACCATGTGGTATACCGTGCCCCGCTTCAAGAAGATCCAATGGCTGACCGACGGGATCAACCGCGCCACCAGGGAGAACCTGGACGGCATACGTGTCATACGCGCCTACAACGCCGAGGAGTATCAGCAGAAGAAGTTCGACAAGGCCAACGACGACCTATTGGAGAACAATGTGGCCAACGCCCATGCCATGGCCCCCATGCATCCGATAACGTCATCCCTCAACAACTTCCTCACCCTCGCTATATATTGGATCGGTGCAGGACTCATCGCCGCGGCCGGAAGCACAGGCGACAAGATGGTTCTGTTCTCGGACATGATCGTGTTCTCCTCCTACGCCATGCAGGTGGTGTCGGCGTTCATGCTGATGATAGGCATCATAAGAGGCCTTCCACGGGCCATGGTGGCCGCCGGCCGCGTGGAGGAGGTCATAGAGGCCGAACCGTCCATCAAGGACGGCGGATTCGACGGGGTGACGGATGCGGAAGGGGAGGTGGAGTTCAGAGATGTAAGCTTCTCATACCCGAATGCGGAAGGTCCTACGATAGAAAAGGTGAATTTCAAGGTAGGAAAGGGACAGACCTTGGCCATAATCGGTCCCACAGGTTCCGGCAAAAGCACCCTTGTGAATCTCATACCCAGATTCTACGATGCGACCGGAGGGCAGGTCCTGGTGGACGGGATCGATGTCCGCGAATACGATCAGAAGGCCCTGCGCAGGAGGATCGGATACATCCCGCAGAGCGCCGTCATATTCTCCGGCTCGGTGGAATACAACGTCAACTACGGGGACACCTCCGCGGACAGGACCGAGGGAGATGTAAGGAAGGCGTTGGAGATAGCCCAAGGGATCGATTTCGTCGAGAAGATGGAGGGCGGAATGGACGGGCATGTGTCCCAGTACGGCAGGAACGTCTCCGGAGGACAGAAGCAGAGGATATGCATAGCGCGTGCGGTCTGCAAGAGACCGGAGATACTGATCTTCGACGATACCTTCTCCGCATTGGACTTCAAGACCGATCTGGCACTTCGCGAATCCCTGAAAAGGGAGACGGCCGGGACGACCAACATAATCGTGGCCCAGAGGATCGGGACCATCATGGATGCCGACCGCATCATCGTCCTCGACAAGGGTAAGGTGGTGGGAGATGGGACCCATGACCGGCTGATGAAGGAATGCGGCATATACAGGGACATAGCGATGTCCCAGATGACGGGGGAGGGACCGGAATGAGCCCTCCAGGACCTTCCGGCGGCCAGACGCGGCCCAAAGGTCCCAGATGGGCCGTGGGCGAGAAGCCGAAGGATCTGAAAGGGACCATGGTCCGTCTCTTGCATTACATCGGGAAATACCGCCGCGACATAGCGTTCGGCGTGGTGTTCTCCATAACCGCCGCGGTCCTCACCCTCATAGGACCGCAGTATCTGGCACAGGTGACCGACCTCGTTTCCGGATCCATATTGGGAGGGACGTCCCTCGATCTGGGCAGGATCGGGGGGATATGCCTCGTCCTGGTATTCATCTACTCTGCGAGCGTCATCTTCTCCACATGTCAGGAATACCTGATATCGGCCTCTTCGGAGAAGATAGCCAACGTCATGCGCGACGACCTGTCCAGGAAGATAAACCGCGTCCCTCTGGGATATTTCGACAGGAGCAGCACGGGCGACATAATGAGCCGCCTCACCAACGACGCGGATACCGTCGGGAACACCTGCAGCGAAAGCATCGCCCTCTTCATCTCGTCCATAACACTGGCCGCAGGTTCTGTCGCGATGATGTTCTACACCGACCCGACCCTCGCCGCGATATCGATCGTCCCGACAGTGGTGGGGTTCGTCCTCATGTTCGTCCTCATAAAGAAGTCCCAGAAATACTACAGGAGACAGCAGGGGGACCTCGGGGCCATGAACGGTCTGGTGGAGGAGATCTATTACGGCCACGACATCGTGAGGGCATACAACGGGGAGGCGGGGTCCAAGAAGAGGTTCTCCGCCATCAACGACAGCCTCTACACGAGCGCGTTCTACGCCAGGTTCATGACGAGCCTCATGCCGCAGATGCTGAACTTCATCAGCAACATCGGTTACGTCATCGTCTGTATCTTCGGATCCATGATGGTCATCGACGGAAGGATCGGATACGGCGTCATCGTGGCATTCATCGTCTATGTGAACCAGTTCACAAGACCCATACTCATGATATCCGAGTCCCTGACCTCCATGCAGTCGGTGGCGGCCGCCTCGGAACGCATATTCGACTTCCTGGACGCCCCGGAGATGGGGGACGAGGGTTACAAGGACGTATCTGTCGCAAATGTAAGGGGGGAGGTGGAGTTCAGGGACGTGCATTTCAGCTACGTGCCGGGAAGAGAGGTCATCCACGGATTCTCTCAGAAGGTGGAGCCCGGACAGAAGGTCGCCATAGTCGGCCTTACCGGGGCGGGAAAGACCACCATCGTCAACCTCCTGATGAGATTCTACGAGGCGGACAGCGGGGACATCCTCATAGACGGGATACCCACGAGGTCCATGACCAGGTCCCAGGTCCACGGATTCTTCTGCATGGTCCTGCAGGACACGTGGCTCTTCAACGGGACGATCAGAGACAACATAGCTTACACCAAGGAAGGGGTGTCGGAATCGGACATCAGGGCCGCATGCAGGGCGGCGGGGATAGACGATTTCATAATGGGTCTGCCGGACGGGTACGATACGGTACTTACCGACGGCATGAGGCTGTCCGCCGGACAGAAACAACAGATCACCATCGCAAGGGCCATAGTGCGTGACGCCCCCCTCCTCATCCTGGACGAGGCCACGAGTTCGGTGGACACCATGACCGAGAAGCACATACAGAACGCCATGGACGTCCTCATGGAGGGAAGGACGTCGTTCATCATCGCCCACCGTCTCTCCACCGTAAGGAATGCAGACCTCATCCTCGTCATGAAGGACGGCAGCATATTCGAGAAGGGTACCCACGAGGAACTCATGGAGATCGGCGGATTCTACAAGGAACTGTACGACAGCCAGTTCGAGAACTGCGAATGAACATGACAAGACCACACAGACCAAGAACGACGGCCCGTTAGTGTGGGTTAAGGGATTTGTGGTGCGGTGCAGTAGTGGATGCAATAACATTATTGCAGAATTAGTATATAAATATTATTTAAAAATTGGACATATTAGGAATAATAATTAAATATCATAAGTCGCTTAGTCCGCTTTCTCAGGCCATTTCCCTAACACATGTTGATTATAATTCGCCGCGAATGTTCACGGATGTCGTCTCATCGATCGGAATGACGAGGTGAACAGCATAAGCTGACGATAGAAGAGAGTCCTGAGATCCGTAGGTGCGTAAGGCACGCCTGCGGCCTCCATGGCCGCCGTCTGCTTGTCGGAGAGATGCGTATGGGGATAACTGCCATAGAACAGCATCATGAGTCCCTCGAGGAATCCCTCCCGCGACTGCTCCGACACATGGAAATTAACATCCACGAATCCGCGGATGTACTCGATGAACTCCCTGAAACGACCCTTGAATGCGATGATATGGGATATCCCGCTCCCGTCCTCTATGAGTTTCAGGTCGGTAAAGAGCAGGAACATGTTCTCGTGCTCGGCGGAGACTTCGCTTATGATACGGCAGAACCTCTCGCGGGACACGTCTCCTGACGACAGACCATCCTTTATCCCGTCCAGCCACCCGACGAAATACCTGGTAAGAAGGTCCATCATGACCTCCTCCTTGGTATCGAAATAGTTGTAGATGGATGGACGGGAGAAGGAGGTCTTCTCGGATATCGCCTTGAATGTGACGGCATCATATCCCTCGGCCAGATAGATCTCCTCGCAGGCGCTGATTATCTCCTCGCGCCTGTCTGCGATCTGCTCCTCCGTACTGGCCCTGACGAAATCCTTCATCGCATCCGACATCGTGTCAACGGATAAAAAGAGAATGGAAAGGGTTTGGAAACGGCTCCGTATGGGGGATCGTCATCCGAGTATGTTGGCGGCGAGCTCCTCTATCTGGGCCTCGTTCTCCTTGCTCGTGGCCGAGTGGATGGTCACCTTGGGACCTACGATCTCCACACCTTCCATGGTCTCGAGGTGCTTGGCCATGAATTTACCGGCACAGGGGCCGAAGGTCCCGTTCTCTATGATCCCGACCTTCCTGGACTGGTACTTCTTCCCCCCTATGTCCAGGAGGAACGCCTCCATCTGCGGGGCAAGACCTCCCTCGTAGGACGGGGCGGCGACGACCATCCTGCTGTAGCGGAAGGCGGCCTCCAGCGCATAGGAGACGTCGGTGTGCACAAGGTCGACGATCTGGGTCTCGACGCCCTTGTCCTTGAAGATCTGACATATCTTTTCGGCGGCCTTCCTGGTGTTCCCGTAGAAGGATGCGTAGACCACGGCCACCCCTTCGGTCTCCGGACGGTAGGAGGACCACGTGTCGTAAAGTGCCAGATATCCGGAGAGGTCCCCTTCCAGGACGCATCCGTGCAGGGGGCATATCTTCTTTATATCGAGGGGGGAGAGCTTGGCGAGGGCCTTCTGGACCATCTGCCCGAACTTCCCGACGATGTTCATGTAGTATCTTCTGGCACCCTTCACCCAATCGTAGGAGGGGTCGTAGGGACCGAACCTTCCGAAGGCGTCGGCCGAGAACAGGATGCCCTCGGTAGGCTCGTAGGACATTATGACCTCGGGCCAGTGGACCATCATCGTCTCGACGAAGTGCAGTTTATGCTTCCCCAGGTCGAGAACGTCGCCTTCCTTGACCACGTCGCACTTGGAGGACATGTCTTCGTTCATGAACTGGGACATCATCTTTACGGCCTTGGCGGAGGTTATTATCCTCACATCTGGGAACATGGACAGGACGGTCCCGATGTTGGCGGAGTGGTCGGGCTCCATATGGTGTACCACGAAGTAATCGAGTTTCCTGCCGTTCAGGACCTTCTTGAGATCCGAGACCCATTCGTCCGTGACCTTGGCGTCTACGGCGTCCAGAAGGACTGTCTTCTCGTCCTCTATGACATAGGTGTTGTATGTGATGCCTTCGGGGATCGGGTATCTGGCCTCGAAGAGGTCGAAGCCCTGGTCGGCCTCGGAGATGAGCGTTATCTGATCGGCTATCTTGGATATCATTGGATTATCCTCTGCGTGTCCTTCTCCGTTCAACGATATTAACATTGCTGGGGACTGGTGCGCACATATGACCGCAGTACAAACACCTGCATACGTTAATACAGGACGGCCTGCCGGAACCTCTCCGGGAAGGAATATGCGTACCCCATGCACGCATCCGGCCCGCACATCATCCCGTGCCTGCTACATCTCTCCCTCAGGACGGACATAAGACGGTCCGCCGAAGGACTGCGGAGTGAATATGACGCCCCATACGTCCTGATGTATCTCTCCTTCATGCCCGGGAAATCCCGGTCCAGGGCATCGTAGAAGTATCCGCGGTCGCGGTCCCTGAGCGTGAGCCGCATGTCGAAGCATACGATGCCTTTCACCCCCGCCTCGGCACAGCGGTCTGCTATACGCGAGACGTTCTCCTCGGTGTCGTTTATGAACGGCAGTATGGGGGTCATCCACACCAACGTGGGTATCCCCCTGTCCCTGAGCCTGTCGAGGACCTCGAAACGTCTGGCGGTGCCGCAGACATCCGGCTCCAATATGCGACACAGGTCTTCGTCCCAGGTGGTGACGGTCATCTGGACCACGGCCTTGGCCTTCCGGTTTATCTCGTCCAGGATGTCCATGTCGCGGAGGACCGGGTCGGATTTGGTGATCAGCGATATGCCGAATCCGCGGTCGCGGACCTTCTCCAGACACCTCCTGGTCAGCAACAGTTCCCTCTCGCACGGCATATAAGGGTCGCTCATGGACCCGGTACCCACCATGCATTTCCGCTTTTTCGATGAAAGCTCCCTGTCCAGCAGTTCCGGGGCGTTCCTTTTGACCTCCACGTCCTCGAACGGATGGCTGAATCCATAGCAGGTACTGCGGGAATCGCAGTATATGCATCCATGGGTGCATCCGCGGTAGATATTCATCCCGTTGCGTGGACCGAGAAGGGTCTTGGCTTCCGTGAAATGCATCAGACGGTCAGACCCCACATCCTCTTCCTCGGACCCCTGTGGTACATCCTCCCTCTTCTGGGTATGTACTCCATGAGGCTATCCATGCACGGACCGGGATCCGTCCCAGACATCCTGAGCACGATATCGGAAGACCACATCCTCTCGATATGTCCGCTTTTCATCCTGCCGTCGAACGACTCGATCATATCGTCATAGGCGCCCTCATAAGGGAACGGGACACCCGGCATACCGTGCTCCTTCACACGGCGGAGACACTCGGCCTTAGGACATTCCACGATGACGACCAGCCTTTCCCTGTCGGAGGAACGGAGGAACGCTTCCTCCGTATTGTGTCCGAAGCCGGACATCTCCACCACGCAATCCCTATGGCGGCACATGTCGTCGAGAAGTCTCCTCTGCGCCTCCGTCTCCCCGTCCATGGTCCCGTCCCCGTACCTTCCGCGATACTCGTCCAGTACCAGAGGGACATACTTCGGACGTCTGGCACATATGTCGTTGACCAATGTGGTCTTTCCCGAGTGTATGTTGCCGAAGACGAACACGATCATATGCGGATGATATGTCCGTACAGGTATATTTGGTGTAGGTCGTTATCGGAAAAGGGCGGAACAGGTCTTTTCCGCACGATCTATCATGCCCAAAAACCTCTGGATGTGTTTCTGGACACCGGGAATGGAACCAAAGACATCGATTTCCGGGATCCCTGTGGAAGTGTGACGGAGGAATGCCTCCACATCGCCCCCGGATGTCTCGCCGCAAGCGATCGGAAATATCCGGAATCTAGAGATCTGGCACACATCTGTCACTATGCAGGGACGCATATCCCGGATACACGTCCGCGTTCTCCGGAATGTATGCGATGATGCCCCACTTACGGTCAACCGGACCCTGTTGCCGCAAAGACCGATATCCGCATCGAAGATGATCCCTGCGACGGATCGGCCCTGCACATGCCCCCTGTCCGCAGACGGCCGGTCATTCGGACGTTTCCTGTCCTGCACCTTTGACGGATCCGGGCAGAGGGACCTTGGAACCTACGAATGCGGCGGCGGCCAGCAGGACGACGCTGTGCAGGGGGAAACACAGGAACAGAAGCAGGACGGCCATGAGAGGACGTCTGGCGACCCCGCCCACCACGGCGGCCGTCACGGCACATACGCAGAATACGGGGTCGATACCCAGGACCGAGGCCATGCCGTAGCCTATCGATATCCCGGCGAACACCGTCGGAAAGAAATGTCCTCCGCGCCACCCCATGTTCACGCAGAGCGCGGTGGCGGCGATCTTTACGAATCCCGTCGCCACAAGCACTTCGGCGGACAATGCCGCCCATGTCGCATTCAGCTCATCCGCCTGTACCTCCCCGGAGAACATGACGAATGGGAGGGCCATGCCGCAGAGTCCCAGTATGACACCGGCGGTGACGGCCTTGGCGACCGGTCTGTCCCCGGCGAGTTCGGAGATGCGGGAGAATACGGCATCGAATATGTGGAACAGCCATCCCGCGACGGCACCGACGAGGATCAGGGGGACCGCCCATATCAGCTCCTCCTTCCCGAAGGATATGTCAGTATACCTCGGGAGGGACAATCCTCCTCCGAACATACGGGTCAGGAGAAGGAACGCTCCGAACGCCCCTCCGACGGCCGCGGCATAAATGGCCCATCTGACCCATTTCGACGCATACGGGTCGCACTCCCCGTCGCCGTCCACGGCGCCGGCCAGGCCGTAGAGGGGTGCGGTGAATATCGCGGAAAGGGCGGCATAGGTCCCGACCCTGCTCAGCTGACCGAAACCTCTGCCGAAACGTCTCAGACGGTTCCCCGCCCAGGTGCTGAGGGCGGCGACGGCACCGGTAAGACCGGCCTCCGGACCGACGGACCCGCCGAATATCAGAGGAAGGGCCACACCGACGGACATCCTGCCTATCTTGTCGTATCCGTAACGGCCGTCCGCCTTCACCTTCCCCAAAACGGTCTGAAGGCTTTCCGGGTAGGGGCCGCAGCGTTTCACGAAAAATCCTATGACCGCACCGCCGACCGTGCACATGATCAGAGGATAGAACTCCCCCAGATACACGGGGACCCTGTCCCATATGGACGATATGCCTAGGTCGATGACGAACAGAAGGGCCCATACGAAAGCGCCTACGGCCACCCCCGTAACGACGGATGAGACGGCGAAAGCCGCCGTGTTGGCTGCCCTGACCCTATCCATGACGAGGTCATGACGGGTATGATAAATAGGTTTGCGTCCGACCGAGGGCAATGGATGGGAATGATTTTGACCTATTCCAACAACACCACTGTTCAACGATTCAATGACTTGGAGTATTTCTCCAAATTTGCAAGATATAGAAACTCTACATTACTGTATAGACTTACTTCCCACGTCCCCACGATCTCTGCATACGCATAAGCTGACTCCGTCATTATAGACCCGAGGAGGAATATACTTATGGGCGCCTCCTTATATATTGAGTCGGACCTAAATCCAACAAAACTATGCGTTAGAACATTCCTGTACTTTGAAATCAGTGCAGCGGAGGACCTAGTCATAAGTTGAAATATGGATTCTTCTTCCCCTGGTTCGAAAAGCAATTTAGAGAAAAGACTGTATGTATCTTCCAGAATCTCTTTGAGACTCGCATCCTCATCCCCCCTCCTTCCCTGGGAATGAAGGAAGGCAAAGCACAACTTCTTAATCCCAATCATGATTGATTCAAGACAATTTCTAGGGACCGTCATATTCTCTGCATCGATATAGGATTCTTTGCCAATGTCAGAGAAAGCCTCGTCGAAATCAGTCATTGATTCCTTTATCAAAATTTTTTCACGGATATCGTCGGTACGAAAAATCAGATCTTCCGTCGCTTTCGACAATATAGGTCTCAAAGACTCCCAAACATACTCAGCGGAGAATGCAGCAGCGTTTCTGGCCATCCGTTCGGGACAGTCTCCCTTGGAAGGAGGATTCATGCAAAGAATCCCCCTCTTTTGGATTCTGAACAGATCCAATCCAAACTATTGTTCAAATTGAAAAGTTCTGTCTCCAACAAATTGCATTTCTTTTTCACATTAAAACGTTCTGTTTCAATACAGTCCACATAAGACTTTAAATTGTCTTCTGACTCTATGCCCAACTCCCTCAGACTGGATTTGAGTGATATTTCCAAAGTTTTCTGTTCTTCGAGCAATAATTCATCACACTTAGTGGGATTTTCGAGAGACTTGCGCCCCACCATAGAGATTTTGTGACTTAAATCCAATACATGGTGAGCCATTATCTTTTTTCTTTCCAGATCCATAGCACGGGTGTTTAATTCATACAACTCCTCCGAGATGCAATTTATCCTGACCTTGATATCGCATTTGTCTCTAGAAGAAATCTCTTTGAAACTGCTACCTTCCAACTCATACATGGGACGACTGTTCCAAAACCCGACATATGCTCCCAATGAACTCTGGAACATACTGTAATCGAATTTCCCATAATTGGCAGCTTTTGTTTGATATACCCTATTGTCCTCACATCTCTTTTTCAACGAATCTGTATCACACCCAAACTCATCAAGATCGTTTGGCCAGTTAAATGACTCATCTACGAAGAAATGGAACAAATTGCATACAATAGGGAATCTCTCTATCATAACGGGATTAATCTTCCCATACTCGGCAAGAAGATAGTTACAATAAGGATTCAATATACAATCGGCAAATAACGACGTCCAATTGAATATGAGTTCATTCTCATCTAACATACATATATTATAGGAAATGTCAGAAGATTTTGAACGGATGTATTTGTATATAGGATTGTCTAAACGCATATGGACATACATCATGCCATTGTCGACGACTGAATCACAGAATGCCTTGCATCTGCACAGACCGTTACTCACCGTTATCGCTATAATCGGTCCACTCTCGCTTATTTGTTTCTGACTGATGCCGGTCAGACCTATCCGCGATTCTTCAAAACGACAACCGGTCTTGCTCTTAGTCACAAGAGTGACTCCAAAACATGATTTTTTAGAAAAATGTTTAACATCACCGATATCCGATATTTCCAAGGATCCAAGAGACGCCAGGGTTATACCGCCCATACCGTTCAATTCAGAAGGCCCGAAACATTGACAATATCCAATCTCCAGACTTGTCCAGGATATGGCCGCATGCATCTTGTCGACCACCATGTATGAATATCCCAACTCACCAGCTCTGATCGATGAAAAACATCCGCGCCCAGGCTCATTAATAACTACATCTCCATCGAACATAACTTTCTTCGAAAAAACCGCTGCAATCTGCTCTCTGTCCCTGCCGTAATTTGTAGCAACATAATATTGGCTGGTGGCCAAAGCAATAAGCCCACAGTCCCTGGCAAGGTCACGTCTCAGCACATACCCTCTCGGAGAGAATCCGAAATTAGTACTTATGACGGCTGTAAGAAAACCATCGTCAGAGAGATGAGAATATGCATCACGTATGCAGATGTCCGTCTTCCTCAGATCCCATTCCGCAGTATCGCGGGACACCAAAACTACGTCATACGTCTTCTCACAGAAATCATTTGGACAAAATACATCCATCTTAGCTCCCAAAAGATCACAGTACAGTCTAAGAGAACCTGCAAATGGACCGTCGGGATCAATATCGCGATCCAGCATAATATCGGCATTACCTTTGAGAAGGATGTCTTCCATGCCGAATACCGACACGGCACAGATGCATCCTGCCAGCAGTACATTCAACCCCTCTGCCATTCCCTCATACAAATCTGTATCTGGAGCGGAGACAAATCTGTCCATATTCACCTTATTGGTGAGGGCGTAACGATAAAGGCCTGCCATATCGATATCACAACTGCCCTCTATGCCAAAAGCTGCACACACCATGTCGCGGATATAGCGCCTGTCTACAGTCTGCAATCCTTTTTTTCCTATGATGCTTTTCTTAGCCTCAAGTGCTGGATCTATAGAATACTCTACGGTTTTAGCAGAGGATGTATCCGCCCCCGCATCCAATATCCAATCGATAATTGCAAATGTTGCATTCATCCTACGAATAACGTCGCTGACATCACTGGTTCCAACAGAGTTCAACATCGCAGAAATCATCTTATCGGAAATTTCGGCCACAGAAACTCCGTTTCCGACGATATCGGAGCAATCTGGTATATCAGAAACTTCCTCAGCTTTCCCCCCGACATTCTCGAATATGGCATCTCCCCGAAGCAAACGAAGTATACAGAATCTCAAACCTCTAAAACGAGAAAAAATGCCATTTATATAATCTAAATTTATTTCAGAAACATCGGAAACTACAATTCCACGATATTTTTCCTGAATGACAGGATTTTCCTCATACCCCTCAATCCTCAAAATGCATTCGGCAGTATCAATGTTCTACAAAGTCCTAGTCATGATAAATTAATCTCCGAAGATGATATATGTGTTTAATTTTTTATGATAAAAAAATATTTTTTATAATCAAGATATCCATGTGGCTATAAGTCTTCCATGATCTGTAAGAGATATGTTGGATTCGCGCTCGTTCACCTTGCCACTGCGGCCTGCGACTGTCTTCTCTATTTTTAAAAGGCCATCGTCACGAAGTTTCCTCAAGTGATAACTGGCATTCTGAACAGAGATTCCCAAACTATTAGCCACATCCCTGTTCAACAGTTTATTCCCATTGGATTTGTAATCCCAGCCTGCGACAAATCTTAGAATGTCCTTAGACATTTTTCCGAGAGAATTTATATCTGGAACCCTCGGAGTACTGAAACATTTGACCGATGATCCAATCATCCCATCATCCTTTTTCATACCTTGGACATAATATAGCGTCGCACCGATGAAATACGATGCCGCACTGGCAGCGCCTGCCATGAGGTTGGTCCCGCTGGTGATGTTGACCCAAAATTCGGAATCTGGGTAAAGAGCCCGTTCGTCAGAAGCAACTTTCAAAATCGTCTCCGTTATACTATAGAGGTCGAAGGCGTCAATCACATGCATATCCACCTCTTCTATTCCCATAGAAGACAATTCACCCCTGAAAGTCTCCGCAAGAGTCGCAAACCCAAATCCTTCTCCAGTAACATCATCTGGACTATGAAGAAGGACGACCTTATCCACGGGAAAATTGCGAAGACCCACCTTAGCAGGAATCGTATTATAACCCAAAAGGATTGTGTGGACATTTCTCATATAAGGGAATCAGATTTATCATAATATTTGCTATTTTATGACGTATGGAGTCTCAAAATCCAATATTCACAGAGATTGAGAAATCCTGAAGAAAAACTGAAATAAATCAACAAGAAAGTCAAAACACGCAGAAGTGTACAGGCGAGAACATGTCTAAAAAGAACAAAGGTGAATCGGGCGAAATTCTATTTAAAATAAAACTTGTTCAAATGAGAGATAACGGAGAATCGTTCAACGGCATCCCCATTGAGAGCGTCGGATATGTCAGAGAATACGGTCATCTTACCAGGGGCTTGGAGGGGGTTGTTGTATGTTCGAATGATGAACTGATGAAAATTTCAGGAGAGATGATGATTGATAAAGCCGGGGTTTTTGACAAAGCAGATGTGTATATCAATAAAATAGGGGTCTCGCTCAAAGCAACATACGGAGCAAATTCGGCACTCATCAATCACACCAACAGATTTGGATTCGAAAGAGTATGTCATGAGGTTGGAGCCGACATAACCATTTTAGATGAAATTATAGATAAATACTGGGAATTGCGTTTAATTGGGGAATTATCCGAAGATGTCCCCAACTGGAATCCCAACTCGCCTTTCCGCGAGCACAAAGAATACTTTAGACCGATTCTTGAGTATTTCCTCTTCACAGGTTCTGGTTCAAAAGACTCCAAGCATCCTGCGGAATACATCATCGAATTTGCAGATTCCATGGATCCTGGGAAATGGAAAGTAATTACCAAGGAAGAAGCCATCGACAAAATATGGGACAAATTGGTATTCAGCATGCGTTCGAACAAAGGAATGCCCAAGAACTACAACCCAGATACATACAAAGGAAAGGGATCTAACTGCATTAAGCGCTGGGTAAAATTATGCGATGGGGAATATAAAGGGGCACTCCATGTCAGAATCAAGGCAAATTGAAGACACCGGTTGATATAAGGGATTTTCCAATTTCTCTAATGACAGTAGTAGGTACAGAGTTCCCTACCTGACGATATCTATCCGAGGATGAGCCTGCCAAATAATGGTCGGCCGGAAATCCCTGAAGCTGAAGGCATTCTTCAGGAGTTATATAATGCAATTTCCCATCGACCACATAGCAATCCCAGTTGAACCTATTATTAATCCCAGAATGCCTTCCACCGACTCTGACTGTAAATCCATACTCTCTCTCCGTTTTCCCACCCATTATTTCAGAGAGAGTCTTTTCACATGGAATCTCATGAGGAAATTCGAATTTGATGTTGAAATCTGAACGAATACCGACAATAAACAACCTCTTCCTAATCTGGGGCACACCATAATTTTTAGCTTCCAGAATTCTGTGGAATACATCATATCCTAAAGAGCGCAACTCCTGGAGTATGTGATCGAGAATCTTTCCTTTCTGCATCGTCTATAACCCTTTCACGTTTTCAAGAATAAATGCCTTAGGCTGTTTGTCTCTAAGAATCCTAATAATCTGAAATATAAGCTGACCTCTGGAATCTTCCAATCCACCCTTTTGACCAACGTTACTAAAAGGTTGACACGGAAATCCTGCACACAACATATCAAAATCTGGAATTTCCTCAGAGGGGATTTCATAAATGTCGCCACGAGGAACGATTCCAAAGTTCTTGGAATAGGATTCTACCGTTACCGGATCGATGTCACTGGCCATTACGCATTTCCCTCCACATTGAGATAGCCCGTAATGGAATCCGCCTATTCCAGAAAACAGATCCACAAAAGTAAATTCTGGCATCACATCCACTCTTCAATAGCACTTTGCATAATAATGGGCTGCGAGTGAACTTTACCATCTAAAACAACCTTTATTTGTTCCGCAATGGCCCTAATGACAGGCACAGTGACACTATTCCCAAGTTGCTTGTATGTGTGCACGTCAGCCAACGGAAACTGATAGCTATCTGGAAATCCTTGAAGTCTAGCCCATTCGCGAGGAGTCATTTTACGAATACCTTCGCGATTCACCTCCCCCTTGATATGAGTGACTGGAGTAAAATCGGTTAGGCGATCATCTATTATGAGATTTCTCTCCTTGCCCATTCCTCCACAAACGATTGCTCCCGCAACATCGTCATGTCCACGTATGACATATCCAAATCCATTTCCCTTAGATGCGTGCCTTTCCTTATGACGTCTGAGCGTCTCGACATATACATCACTGAGATAATACTTTACGGAAGGAACCTTATCTTCCATGATGTCAGCTATAGTCTTTGTCGAATCCGTTGGTGCGGGAAATGTAAACCCAGAACTTGGTATATCTTTTCTGAATGCTACAATATATATGCGTTCTCTATTCTGCGGAACACCAAAATCCCTGCTATTGAGGACTTTTGAATAAACGTTGTAACCGAGTTGTTCGAGAGTCTCTGTGATTATTTTAAAGGTCCGGCCCTTATCGTGTATAGTCAGACCTTTAACATTCTCACAAAATATAACTTTCGGCTTATGATAGGCACAAATCCTTGCCACATCAAAAAATAACGTACCACGACATCTTCCCTTATAGTTGTCATTGAAACCTTGCTTTTTCCCCGCAACAGAGAATGCCTGACATGGAAAACCAGCAAGACAAATATCAAACGGAGGGACCTCGGACTCATCAACCTCGGTAATGTCACCAGTGATTTCGAAATCATCATGATAGTTGGCGCGATATGTCTGCTAAGCATACTTATCCCACTCACAGACAAAATCTGTCCTGATTTCATCGCCAAATGCTTGGTCAAATCCCATGCGAATCCCACCGATTCCCGCAAAAAGATCTATAAATCTGTAAATATGGCCATTATCCATCGATGATTCCATCAGAACCCACTATGCGTAACTTATTTAATAATATGCCGGTCTTATAAATATTCATCTTGATTTGACCACATTTTCAATGAGATCCGCACATTCTGAAGGATTTTTCCGTATCTGTTTTCCCCAAAAACGGAGAACAATCCAACCCTGTTCTTTCAAATTTGTATTGACTTCTTTGTCACGTTCCATATTGCGCTCTATCTTGGAAATCCAAAATTCTTTATTGGTCTTTATATCATTCTTACGATGTTCCCAGTCATATCCATGCCAAAATTCACTATCACAGAATATGGCAATCTTTTTTCCAATGAAAGCAATATCTGGTTTGCCAAAGATGTTTTTAACATTCTTGCGATAGTGTAATCCCCGGGACCACAGTTCTTTTCTGAGTATTAGTTCTATCTGAGTGTTCTTGGAATGGATACGAGACATGTTGTAATGAACTTGTTCGATTGTTTTTGGCACAATAGTACCGAATCGCCAGAGATAATAAGTAACCTTGTAATTAAAAATCTAGATAGATAATGAGAGGCACAATAGAAACATTGCCGAGTTAAAGTAAGAACAAAAAGACCCAGAACCGGCGGGGAAGATCGTAAGGAGCGGCCCCTCCGAGCTCACATCGGACCTCTTTGTGCTTCCGCGGTACAAGGTCACCCTGGCCAGAAGCGGGAGCTACATCTCCTTCGAACCCGACGTCGACGGACACGGCATATGCGTGGACGGCACCATATCCCTTCCGGCACTCGAAGGACTCATAGGATACAGAGGCCGCGAGGAATACTCCGTGTTCAGGGACGGGAAGAGACTCGTCGCCCATCTGATATGAATCGACACATCCCGGTCAGAGCATCTCGGACACTATAAGCGGCTCCTTCCCGAAGAACGCCACCCCGTACAGCACGGTAGGGCCGTTCAGACCGCGTGCATAATCCTTCTCCCTGATCTGCCTTATGGCCCCTGCCGCATCCCTCTCACGGGAACCTGCATCGTCCGACCTCTTGATCTCCATTACAACGTTGCATCCGGGCCCCGACATCTTTTCCATCCTGATGTCGTAGTATCCCTTCCCGGACTCCCTGTCCGCCGTTACAGAATATCTTCCGGACATCATCATCAGGACCCCTGCTATGAAAGCCTGATACGAATGTTCGTTATCCAATACACGGGAGCTGAGGGTATCGGCCATCAGGGCATACAGAGACCTCTCCATGACCTGGACGTCCTGGGAGAGGATCGCCTTGGAAAAGGCTCTGAGACTTTCGAACGCATCATCGTCATGGAAAACGAAACGGAACGTCATCTGAGAGAAGACCGAATACAACTCCTTGTTGGGTATGGAAAGTCTGTATCCTCCCTCCCCCGGGATCGCCTTGAGGTACCCGGACATAGCCATAAGGGAATATATGCTGCCGGGATTGCCGCAGAGGTCGTCGAACGTCAGGGATGCGGAAATACCGTGGATGACGCTCCCTCCGGAACCCAGGGTCCCGAGGTCCTTGAGGACGCCGTCGTCCGCATGGAGAAGAAGGTCTTCTAAAATGTCGTTCCCGCTGGTGTTGGCCCAGTACGGTGCCGGCTCGAAACCCTCCGACACATAGTTGAGGATGCTCCAAGGATTATAGATGTCCGCATTTCCGAAACGATAGCCGTCGTACCACTCCTTGGCCTCCCCGAACTTCTCCGGATGACCGTAATCGGAACATATCTTCTGCACTTCGCTGTCGGTGAAACCGAACATCTCATCGAACCGCTTGCTCAAAATATTATCAACATAGAGATTGTTCAGACCGCTGAATATGTTCTCCTTGGTAATCTGCATCACTCCCGTGACAATACCCATCTGAAGGGAATCGTTTCCCTTGAAAAGTGAGGACATTACCCCTTTCAAAAAAGCTATTATCTCACGGCGAAGTCCGATGTCAGATACTGTGTTGACAGCAGAATCATACTCATCCATGAGGACTATCACTTTGGTTCCGTGGTGTTTTTCCAGCATCGAACATAGTTTTTTAAAAGCATTTTTAGAATCGGATTCGTCCTTGTCCCCGGCGTAATACTTTGTAAACAGTTGTTTGCTCTCCTCGCTTAACTTCAAAGATTCCCTGAGGTAAGTGAAATCATCAAAAACATCGAACAATATCGAATTGAAATCCTTCAAAAAACCGTTGAAATCCTTGACGCTGCAAGATTTTAAATCGATGGATATTACCGGAAATGCATTCTTATAAACATCATATTCGTGATGTTTCGATATCTCGAGTCCATCGAACCAATCGTTTCCTTTATATTTGATATTGAAAAAAGCATCAAGCATGCTCAGGTTAAGGGATTTTCCGAAACGACGAGGCCTGGTATATAGGAATACTCCACAATCATTCTGATCAAGAATCTGTCCGATAAGCATACTCTTGTCAACGAAATATTTGTCCGTTTTACGAACGGATTTAAAATCCTGTACACCTATCGGAAGGGATTTCATAATCTACGCTAAGCATTCGATTCATATATTGTTTATCCGGACGGGAAGTTACTTCTAAAGGATCGGACGGATTGAAAGATCCCGAGATACATCATGATCCTTCCCGAAGAACGCCGATGCGGCATCACGGATTATTCTGGATGATGCCCTGCGGCAGTTTTCCCATGCATGGATGAGGGGAGGGCACCGTGTTTATTAAGTACTGTTAATAACAACCTACCCCCTAAATAATCCAAAGCCGTGTCATTACATACACGTCTGTGGTCCGCTGTAAGGACCTCGGAATACAGGGATACGATGCATAGGGCCGCTATAGGATTGACATTCAACGGGGGATCCCCGCATCCGGGGATTTGACATGTCTCTGATCGGCGACCTATGCGACGATAGGAAATGGGACCTCTTTCTGGAGAATAAGATAGCTGGTAACACTTGTTCGGACCGCGAGAAGGAGGATTTCCGCAGGTTCGTGAAAAATCGCATGTATCGTAACATCACGGAGAAGATACAGGCAGGGGAATACAGATTCTCAATACCGAGAAAGAAAAGTATCAGCAAGGCAGGCACGGACAAGAGGCGCATCGTCTACAGCTTCACCCGCAAGGAGAACATGGTCCTGAAAATGATGGCGTATCTGCTCCACAGATACGACCGCATATTCGCAGACAATCTGTACTCCTATCGTAAGGACATAGGGGTGAAACAGGCCGTCCGCAGGATCACCGGAGTAGACGGACTGGAAAGAAAATATTGCTACAAGGCGGACATCCACGACTATTTCAATTCCGTAAAACTCGAAAAACTGCTTCCGATCCTGGAAAATACCGTGGATCGGCAGACCTATGACGTCATATCGGGGATCCTTACAAACCCTCACGTCCTATCCGAAGGCAGGATCCTCAGAGAGGACAGCAAGGGGATCATGGCCGGCATCCCCATATCCGCATTTCTGGCCGACCTCTACCTCATGGACATGGACTTCCATTTTCAGGACGAGGGAGTGTTCTATGCGAGATATGCGGACGACATCCTGATACTGGCCGACTCCGAGGAGGAGCTGGAAGGGTACAGGGAGTATGTCTGCAACCACCTGGCATCCAAGGGCCTCAGCATGAACCCGAAAAAGGAACACATATACTCCCCGGGAGAGACCATAGAATTCCTAGGGTTCGGAATCGACGGCGGAAAGGTTGACTTGGCGGACATCACCGTGAAGAAGATCAAGGCGAAGATCAGAAGGGCTTCCCGCAGCATATCGCGTTGGGGAGACAGGACCGGCGCCTCTCCGAAAGCCAGAATGACGGTGATGATCCAAAAATTCGACAGGATATTCTTCGGAGTGGCGTCCGGAGAACTGTCGTGGAAGAAATGGTACTTCCCCATGATCAACTCGACCGAGGGGCTGGAGACGGTGGATCGCTACCTGCAGGAACGTATAAGATGGGTAGGGACCGGTCACAACAGAAAGAAGAACTATGAAGACGTCCCCTACGAACTCATGAGCGCGCTGGGATACGTCCCGTTGGTCCACGAATACTATCTCTACAGAAAAGAATTAAAAGGGATGGATAATGGGGACGACAGCAGGGAAGATGTGTAAACGTCCGCAATGGGCAAAGCATGTCGCAGATACGGCCGTGCGGATGGTCGCGGCGTGTATGGTCTGATCTTCGAAGCTGTTATCGTAGGAATCTTCGATTCCTGCGATACCATCTTAAGTGGTTCTTCCCTGTGACCCCTTCAACATCATGTCACAGCATGTACAGTTTGATGCTGTCGTAAAGTTCCCCGGTCTTCTCGTCGAATATAAGTCTGCTGTAGGCCAGACCTACATCCATGTGGTATGCGGTCGTGGTCTCGCAGCCATAGTATACCTTGCCTCCGCCGATGTCGGTATACAGTATCCTGTCGCCTGCGGATGATGACTCCGGAGCCTCATACCCTTCGATACACACCGCGGACATGGCATGTCCGGGGATGTCGTATACCCCTGCGGCATATCCGGCCGCCGCGAACAACGTCGTGCATAGTACCGAGGTGTCCTCGCAGTCACCGCATCCGGAGTATATCGTCTCCATGGGGAATGTCCAGTAATCCACGTTGTCCGAGAATGTCACATACTGTTCGTGATCATACTCGTAATACCAGTTTATCTGCACGAAACCGAGGATGAAGTCCGCATACGCCTGTCCTGTGACGGATGCCTCCGTGCCGTATACCCTCAGATATTCCGCTCTAAGCTTACCTTCCAGGTCTGTGATGACGGAATTGGAGCGACAGAAGAACGTCTCCTCGTACCCGGCCGCGGCCGAATTCCTGTAGACCGTCTTTCCGTCCGACACATATCCTACCACGTAGTCCTCGTTCTGCGTATGATATCTGGAGTAGACGCCGTACGGGAACTCCGTCTCGAAGGAGAATCTCTGCCCTTCGTACACCCATGCATAGGTCCTCTTGAACAGATTGGTCCCATCCATGGAACCGTCGTTGGAATTATAGGTGAACGTCCCCGTCACCCAATATCCGGTACCGCCGTTGGGGATCAGATAGAATGACACGGAATAGGAATGACCGACCGAAAGGCCGCCTACCGTAAGGGTCAGATCGCCCATGTAGTCTTTTGCCATCGGATTATAGTAGTATAGGCCTTCTGCCACCGTTCTGCCGGTAGCGGTATCCTTGACATTCATAGCCACACGCGAGAAGTCCTTGGATGCGTTCCCCGTACACGATTCCGACTTGGAGAGCATATCCTCGGTGTATCCGCTCAGGGTTATGATCGCCGTCCCCCCATAATTGAAGGCCAAGGACAGGACCCCTTTCTCGAAACCGTCCCCCTTCAGAAGAGCGTAGTCCTTCTCTGAAGTGTATGTGTTGTAGACCTTCAGTTCATTCTCCGCCGGATCCGCCGTGACGTGGATGTCCGCGGAACGGACATATTCCCCGGAGGTCACGGATACGACCGCATCCCCTTCTGCGACGCCTGTCATGGTGGCGGCGTTCCTGCATTCCGGATCCGCCTCCACCGTGACGATGTCCGGATCGCTGCTGCTCCACACCATCCCTTCGATGACCGAGGTGTAGGCCATGCCTGTGATGATGTACTTCTCTTGCCCTATGCCGACTGTGGTCTCCGTGGTGGTCAGCTCGAAAGAAAGGTCTACGTCGTCATCTTCCATGGAAATGATGCCGTATACGACGGTAAGGGCGACGATGGCGATGACCGCGACGATGGCGACGCCTATGAGTCCTTCCAAACTGCCTTTTCTGTCGGATATCGATCTCATATGCCTCCACCCTCGGCGGACGACCTGTCCAATCGCCCTGCACAATATATGTGCGGGCATGGTTAAACACGTTGCCGCAGAAATGAGTCAATACATTACACATATTTAAAATGCCAAACAATTATCGAACATTCTGAATATGAAAACTATATTTTTATCATATGGTTGATAATTTATGAGTGGATGAATCCGTACCCGTCGCGGGAGGCGAGTCCGAATAATGACCGCGGTCTCCCGGAATATGGGATTGTCTCACCTTGGGACCGTCACCTGTCCCCGTATATCTCCGTCGCATGCGCCCCGTAATAGTCCTCTATCCTCCTCTGACGGAGGAAATCGGTGAAGACATCCGAATTCCTTATCCAGGTCCGCTTAGGGATGTCCATTATCGTACAGACGTAGTCCAAGGCCTTGTCCAGCGTATCGAAGTGCAATGGGACCTGCCTCAAAGCCTCCCTGACGTTCTCACGGACGTTCCATACGCCGACGGGCATGACGTATCCGGGATGCGCCTCCCTGCATATGACGGCCCCTGCAGTCCTTCCCTCCCTTTCCAGAAGTTCGTTCACGGCCATCCTCGAGGCATAATAGCATCCTCCTATGTGCGCATACTCCCAGCGGCTCCCGAAGAACTCGCTGTCGTGTATTATCTCGATCCTCCTGCCCATATGGTCGGAGGCACAGTCACCCGCCGGTGCTGCGGATACGGCCGGATTCCAGGCGGTGTCGGGGTACCACGCCTCGATGAGTTCGAACCTCCAGGTGGTCGGCATCATGACTATGCACCAACGGTTATCCAGCTGCTCCCACCGATAGACCCTGAAATCGTCTATGGTAGGATAGAATCTGGTCCTTTTGAGGTAGTCCTTGCCTATGATGTCGTCCACGGCCGTGATACTCCATCTCGTAGGGACGAAACGGCGGTTCTTCTCGATCCCCATGGTCCCGACGGAGAACGCCTTCTGGATCTCGGATATGAGGGTGCCGCTGTTGTATGCCTCGAGTACCGCCTTGGTGGCGTTGAGGTCCGTGTCATAGAAATTCTTCTCCAGATTGCGCTCCCACTTCCCGTTGGATTTGCGGAACCCTTCCATCCTGGCCGAAGGACCGAATGGTTGGACCTCGTCGTCGAGGACTATCCTCCCGCGGGGCCTCTCCCTGAAACTCGCCTCCACATCCACCGGCCTCTCGGTAAGGGCCAACTCCTGGATGTCGCCGACGATCTTGCCGTATCTGCGGAAGTCCTTGGCATCTATGGTGTACTTCCCCCTGACCAGACGGTATCTCATGTCCACGACCTCGTCTATGGACTTGCCCATCCATCTCTCCGGCGTATCCATGATGGACGTGTCCCCGAACTCCCCGGGGACCAGGGGGCCGATGTCGACCTTCGGATATCCGTAGCGGCCTACGAACACAGCCGGAGGACTGCTTCCAGCGAGATCCCTCATGTCCGTGAGGGGCTTCGACCTCTGACGGGAATAGAACTTTATCATAAGCGGGCAGCGGGGTTTGCCGCACAGCAGATGTGCCCCTTTGCAGACGACACAGAGGCCAGACTTGACGACCGTGCCGCCCTCTTTCTGCATCTCTTCGAAGAACGCCGCCCCCATAGGCCTGACATATGCGGAACAGCGATAAAAACCGTACTTAACCGGAGAATGTTACAATATAAGCGCAGACCGACCTGGAGTTAACCAAGTGCAAGGGGATCGATCCACGCTATGGTTCGGTAAATTCCGTTTGAGTATAAGAAATAATCCCAAAAACATGTTGATTTTTCATAAAAATCAACGAAATCAGAGACAATTTAAACTGTTATACTTATATAACATACTCAAAAATTAGAAGCTACCACGTTAGGAAGATGTTCTCTGCAGATGCTCGATGCGGAGCTTCCTTCCGTAGACGTTGGAGAATTCGTCCTTGATGCTCTTGAGTTTCCACAGCTGCATGCTGATATCCTTGGAGGCGATCAGCCTCAGCGAGACCGTCCCGTCGAATATCGCGATCTCGATACGGTCCACGGAAGAATCCCTCCCGCGGTCCAATATGTCGGCGATCTTGAGGATGAGCGCACACCTCCGTATAGCGGCGGTCTCGTTCCCGTCGAAATCCAGGAAATACTTCGACGACGGCCCCGGGATCGAATTATGATGGAAACGGGCCATGAGGGCCATGGCCTGCAACTCGTCATCGTCGAATCCGGCGAGATACGAATTCCTGATGATCGTATAGGAATGGACATTGTGCTTCTCATAGCTGATGAATTCGCCGACATCGTGCAGTTCCGCGGCATACCCCAGGAGTTCCCTCCAATGAGAGCCGGTCCCCATCACCCCCGCCTTGACGAGGGCATCATAGATGGAGAGGGCATAACGCATGACGGCATCGGAATGCTTCCTGTCGCATCCGCAGCGGGCGGCCAACGTACGCACGGAGGAACCGCGGACATCGAAATCCGGATGCCCGTGTTCGAGGAGGAAGTCCGTCCTCATACCCTCACGGAGACCGTTCCTGCTGACCTCCATGACCTCTATACCGAGCAGGTACATCAGTTCCTCCACGACCGCTCCGCCTCCGACGATTATGTCGGCACGGTTCGCACTCATCTTGGGGAACTTGAGTCTGCCCTCCACATCCGTGGCGCACATGTCCCTCATGAGGGATTCGAGTTCCGAATAGGTGAGGTACGAAGAATCCCCGTCGCCTCTGCGGGCGGCGCATATCTCGGCCAAAGCGACGATGGTCCCGGAGGATCCGACGACCTTTTCGAATCCGAGTTCGCGGATCTTCCCTACGCTCCTGTAGGACGCCGTATCCACCATCCTGCGGAGGACGTCGTACTGCCTGAATGTGACCTTGCCCTTCTGGTCGATCCCGGAGCCGTAGGCGAGACGGATGGCCCCGAGGCTGAGACTGTCCAGATAAAGGTCGTCCCTCCCCTCGGCAAGGGCGATCTCGGTGCTTCCGCCCCCGACGTCTATGCACAGCGTCCTGACGGGTGCATCGGGCCCCAGGACGCCCAGGCGGATGAGCCTAGCCTCCTCCATACCGGGGATTATGCGGAGGTCCACGCCGCACCCCTTGACGGCCTGCACGAGGTCCGCACGGTTGGATGCCTCCCTGGCGGCCGCGGTGGCCATGGCCACCACCTGCTCCGCACCGAAACCCTTGGCCACCTCCGCGAACTTGGATATGACTATACTCGCCTTGTCGATGGTCTCCTCGTCTATGACGCCGCGGGAATAGAGGCTCTGTCCGATACGTACCGACTCCTTGTCGGAGTATACGGAGGTCCCGAGGGACCCCTCGTAGAAACGGACCACCAGCATGTGGACAGAGTTGGTCCCCACATCGATGAACCCTATGGTCTTATCCATGCCACACGCCCTTGTTCTCGAGGAACCATTCCTGGGATCTCAGCTTCTTCTCCCCGCCGGCGCGCTTGCGGAGAACGTACGTACCGTCGCTCTTCAGCTCGCGTGCCTTGACATTGTCGTTCAGAGTTATGTTGAGTATATCGTCCCTTATGCGGACCATCATCTCCTTGTCCAGGACGGGGAAGAGGATCTCCACCCTCGCCAAGAGGTTCCTGGGCATCATGTCGGACGACCCCATGTACATCTTGGGGTCCCCGTCGTTGTGGAAATAGTATATCCTCTCGTGCTCGAGGAAGCGGTCCACGATGCTGGTGACCGTGATGTTGTCCGATATCCCCTTTATACCGGGCCTCAGGCAGCAGAGGCCTCTGATGTTGAGGTCGATCTTCACACCGGCCATGCTCGCCTTGTAGAGCTCCACGATGATGTCGCTGTCTATGAGACCGTTGGCCTTCATCGCTATGTAGGCCTTGCCTCCGGCCTTCTTCACCTCCGCCTCGTTGCGGATCATCTCGATAAGGGTGCTCTTGAGGGTAAGGGGGGCGACCAGCAGGTGCTTGTATTTCCTGGGACCGAAGTACCCGGTAAGGGCGTTGAACAGCTCCCCCACATCCTCCCCTATATCCTGGTTGGCGGTAAGGAAGGAGATGTCCGCATACTGCTTCGCCGTATTGGCGTTGTAGTTCCCGGACGACATGTGCGTGTATCTGACCAGATGGTCCTTCTCCAGCCTGACGACCTGCAGGAGTTTGGAATGGACCTTGAGGTTCACAGGCCCGTAGACCACGTGGACACCGATCTTCTCCAGCTCACGGGCGAGGGCGATGTTGTTGACCTCGTCGAACTTGGCCCTGAGCTCCATGAGTACGGATACCGCCTTCCCTTTCTCCTTGGCCCTCATCAGCTGCCTGATGATCTCGGAGTTCTTCCCGAGCCTGTAGAGGCAGATCTTGATCGACTGCACGTTGGGATCGTCGGCCGACTCCCTGAGGAAACGGATGACGGTGTCGAAGGTCTCGTAGGGGTGGAACAGGATCCAGTCCTTCTGTCTGATCACGTCGAACATGCTCACCGACTCGGAGATCTCCTGCGGGACCGCGGAGACGAACGACTTGTACTTCAGGGAGGGCATGTTTATGCCGTAGATCTCCCAGAGGTCGGTAAGCATCATACCCTTGTCGGAAGCGCGTGTGACCTGCTGGTCCCTGAGCTTGAGGTTCTTGGCGAACACGGATACGAGGTCGGAGGGCATGGAGTCCTCCACCACCATCCTGACGGGGAATCCCGCATCCCTCGAGTCGAGGGCGATCTCCACGGCGGACATGAGGTCGACGGCCTCGTCGATGGTCACCTTCACGTCGGCGTTACGGGTGATCCTGAACTTATAGCATCCCAGGACCTCCAATCCGGGGAAGAGGGCCCCGATGTTGTCCTTGAGGATGTTCTCCAGCAGGACGAACTGTTTCATCTGTCCCTCCGAGGGGACCTTGACAAACCTCGGGAGGATGCCGACGGGAACCTTCACACGGGCATAGAGGACCTCGCCGTCCTCGCGCCTGAGTTTGACCGCCACGTTGAGCGAGTTGTTGGATATGAACGGGAAGGGATGGGAGATATCCAGGGCAAGGGGGGTCAGCAATGGATGCAGCCTCTCCTTGTAGTAGTCGTCCACCCACATCTTCTGCTTCGAGTCGAGGGCGGATACCGAGAGGATGCTTATGCCGTTGGCGGCCAGAGGCTCCTCCAGATGGGCCCAGCAGTCCTCGTACCCGTCGATCAGCTCCCTGACCTTGTCGTTGAGGACGCTTATGAGCTCCCCTTCGTCGTCGTAGGCGTCGGGGCCGATGTTCACCAGACGGTCCACCTCCGCACCCAGGAGGCCGGGCATACGGATCATGAAGAACTCGTCCATGTTACCGTAGCAGATGGCCAGGAACTTCACCCTCTCCAGTACCGGGTTCGTGTCGTCCATGGCCTCTTCGAGACAGCGTTTGTTGAAACCGAGCCACGAGATCTCCCTGTTTATGTACAGGGAGCGGTCGTAGAGGTCTATCTCCTTCGTCTTGGTCGTCATCCTATCTCCTTCCCGTTTCCTTATCAGGACTTGCTCTGGTCCCGCTCAGGCGTTCCTTATCTTCACGGAGTTGGCGTGCGCGTGCAGACCCTCCACGCCGGCGAGCGTGTTGATGGTCGGGGCGAGGGCGGCCAGACCCTCCTTGGTCAGCATCTGCACGGTGGAGGTCTTCCTGAACATGGAGACGGTGAGCCCGGAGCACATGGTGGCGTATCCCGACGTGGGGAGCACGTGGTTGGTCCCGGAGGCATAATCCCCTGCGGCTATGGGGGTGTAGGGGCCGACGAAGATGGAACCGGCGTTCCTGATCTTGGACAGGACGTCCATGGGGTCCTTCACCTCTATGCAGAGGTGCTCGGGAGCGACCCCGTTCATTATCTCTATGGCGAGCTCCATGTCCTTGGCCACGATGTACCCGGAGTTCTTCATCGACTGGGCGATGATGTCCCTCCTGGGCTCGTCCTTCAGCTGTATCATCATCTGCTCCCACACCTTGTCGGGCAGGGAGAGGTCGTCCGTGACGAGGACGAAGGCGGATGAGGGGCCGTGCTCCCCCTGGGCCACGAGATCGGCGGCGACGAACTCGGGGACCGCGGAGGAATCGGCGAGGACCGCGGCCTCCGAAGGACCGGCGGGGAAGTCGATCCCGACGATGTCCTGCAGGAGTATCTTCGCCTCGGTGACGAACCTGTTGCCGGGGCCGACGATCTTCTGGACCTTCTCGATGCTCTCGGTACCCAGGGCCATCGCGGCGATGGCCTGCGCACCTCCCACCCTGTAGATCTCGTCGCATCCGGCGATGTCGAGGGCCACGAGCACGGCGGGGTTGATCTGTCCGGGCGTGCAGCAGATGACCTCGTCCACCCCTGCGGTCTTGGCGGCCACCACCGTCATGAGTGCGGTACTGGGATAGGATGCGAGTCCTCCGGGGATGTAGCATCCGACCCTGTTCAGCGGAGTGCTCTTGACACCGAGGGTTATGCCGGGCTCCACCTCGGTGGTCCACATGTCGGGCGGAAGCTGCATCCTGTGGAACCTCTGGATGTTGAATGCGGCGTTCTCGAGTTCATCGACGACCTCCTGGTCCACCTCTTCGTAGGCGGCCTCGATCTCCTCGCGGGATACGGCGAATCTCTCGACGTCCACTTTGTCGAATTTCTTGGTCAGCTCGCGGAGGGCCTTGTCCCCGTCCTTCCTGACCTGCTCTATGATGCCCTCGACGGTCTCCTTGACCTCGTCCGTCTTGGACATCCTGTTCTGAATCCAGTACTCCTCGTCGATCTCCTTCCACTTCTCGGGCTCGACGAACTCCTGGTCATTTGCCGCTTTTGCCATAATGGCGCCTATGTCCCCCTTATTAAAATAATATTGCGCGCATGAGACGCCCCGGGTTGTACGGGACCGCGGGACCTGTACGGAGTATGACAAAAGGTATTATTACAACGACCCAATCAGACGGTCAGAATGAAGGTCATAATCGTCGGGGCCGGAAACGTCGGAATGGCGTCCGCCGAGGCCGCGTCCCGCAACAACGACATCCTCATGATCGATAAGGACCCCGTCAGGGCGGAGGCGGCCAAGAACACGCTTCCCGTATCGGTCCTCAAAGAGGATGGAAGCAATCCAAAGATCCTCAAGGAGGCGATCGAGCGTACCAACGCCGACGTCATCCTAAGTTCCGTACCGGACGACGCCATCAATCTTTTCATATGTGTCGCGGCAAAGAACATCAAACCCGACATACGCACCATCGCCTGCATAAGGAACCCCGACTACATGACGGTGGAGATGAAGAGCGTCGACCTCCTGGTCTCCCCCGAAAGCATCACCGCGGAGAAGATCATCAAGATAGCCACCCTGGAGAACGCCACCACCTTCGACAGACTCAGCATCAAAGGCATGTGTGTGGTCACATTCCGTATAGAGAACGGACAGAAGGTCATCGGGAAGACCGTCATCGACATGGACATACCCGAAGGATGCACTATAGTGGCCATATACAGGGGAGAGGAGACCATCCTCGACGTGGCGGCCACGGAGCTCCGCAACAACGACAGGCTGTGCGTCATGGGGACCGACGAGGGCATACAGAAGTTCAACGACGCGATAGGAGTCAAGAAGGACATCAGGGAGATCGTCATCCTCGGGGCGGGACAGAGCGGGATAGAGATCGGGAAGACCCTCTGCAGCAGCCCCGAGAAGTATTTCGTCAAGATGATCGACGACGACCTTGCCAGATGCAGGGAGGCGTCGAAAGTGCTCAAGGAGGCCATCGTCGTCAACGGACCCATCGTAGACCCCCTGTTCCTCCGCTCCGAAAGCGTCGACAGGGCGGACGTCATCATCTCCGTGTCCCCCATGGACGAGCGCAACCTCCTGGCCTGTATGACGGCACTGAGGTTCGGGACGAGGAAGATAGTCTCCCGCTACTCGATGGAGGAATACGAGGAGATCTTCAAGTACGCAGGCATAGAATCCGTCGTCGGATACCACCGCGTGATCGTCAATGAGATCTCCCGTGCCGCCGTCATAGCCATAGACGACAGGTCCAACGGATTCATAAGGATGGAACGGCCCAACGACTTCCTGTTCGGGATAGATGTGAAGCCTGGGATACCGATCTGCGGCATGATGCTCGGAGACATAAAAGTGCCAGAGGGGGTCCGCCTTACCGCGGTCATAAGGGACGGCAAGGTGTTCTACCCCAATCTGACGACCAAGTTCCAAGAGGGCGACCAGGTCATGGTCTACACCCATATGGCGGACCCGATCAAACTGTCGGCGCTCCTCGGAAACCAGATACCGGAGCTGTGAAGATGCTTTTCCCCACCCTCAGAAGAAGGATCGAACACCTGGAGAGGTGGGAAAGCGGGACCATAAAGGTCCTGGGCATGGTGGAGGTCCTGCTGGCCGTGATGCTCATCGTCGTCGCGCTCTATGCGGCCTTGGTGGGGGATGACGCATCGGTATTCGCCCGGCCAGCCCCGTTCGTTCTGGCTCTGGGACTGTTCCAGTATCTGTTCTTCTCCAACCGCAAGCCGATGGCACCGTCGCTGGGGATCCTGCTGATCGTCGAGACCTGGCTCATAGCGTTCTTCATACTCGCCATCCCCTTCTACCTGTCCGGATTCTCTTTCGCCAACTCGCTCTTCGAATCCGTCAGCGCATTCACCACCACCGGCGCCACCATACTGACCGACGTGGACGCCATAGACGGCAGCCTCCTGATATGGAGGGCCGTGATGCAGTGGGCAGGAGGTATAACCGTCGTCATCATCTTCACGGTCCTCTTGCCGATGCTTGGGATGGGAGGTGCCGGATTCGGATCCAACGAGTTCTCCGGCGTCGATTCCAGCGATTACGCCGTGAAGATCTCCAATGCGGCATTCAACTTCATGAGGATATACATCCTGATGACGACCGCGGAGATCCTCATCCTGATGATCCTCGGGGTGACCCCGTTCGAGTCCGTGTGCATCGCGTTCTCCAACATACCCACCGGCGGTCTGCTCCCTGCCAACGACAGTATGGCGAGTTACAGCTTCGCGGTCCAGTTCGTGACCCTGGTCTTCATGTTCCTCGGGGCCACCAACTACTATCTCCTGTTCCGCACGTTCTTCACCAAGGACCACAAGGCCCTCGGAAAGAGCTCCGAATTCAAATGGATGGTCAAATGGTTCGTGGCATGCTCCCTCATCATCACCGCGGTAATAGTCGTCAGCGACGAGACCGCATACAGCATAGACAATCTGGGAGCGGTCGGAGACAGTCTCTGGCACGCCACATACTGCATAGTGTCCGCAGGCACATCGTCCGGATTCGCCACAACCGATTACACGACATGGCCCGCCCTCGGTCTGATGATCCTCCTGGTCGTGGAGTTCGTCGGAGGTATGTCGGGGTCCACCGCCGGAGGTATCAAGATCCACCGTATGATGGCCCTGAAATCGTACATAGTGGCCGGTATGGACAAGATCATGCATCCGAGCATGGTCACATCCATGAGGATAGACAACAAGACCCTCGAATCCAACGAGGTATCGTCCGCCGTATCGACTATCTTCCTTTTCATGGTCGGAATCGTAGTGGCACTCTGCGCCCTCATGTTCCTCGAACCCCAGCTCGACGTACAGACCGACTTCGGAGTCGTCTTCGCCGCCATCGCGAACGTCGGGGTCGGGTCCGGTCAGATCGGACCGTTCGACAACTACGACTCCCTCAAGGACGCCACCAAGTACCTCATGTGTCTCCTGATGTGGCTCGGAAGGATGGAACTGGTCCTTGCGATAATGATATTCACCAGAGGGTTCTGGGAGGATGTCCGTCTCAATGCAGGATTCCGCGTAAGGGCCATGGAGCTCAGACACATGTACAAGGTGAAAAAGAAGTACAGATGAATCCGGATCCCATCTGGCACATATCGGATACGTGTAAGATACCGGGTTCGGAACATCTTTCGGGAATGATGGAGAAGTGCTACTTCCCTTCCAATTGATAAATGCAGTACATTCCCGGGAATCTAAGGATGATGCGAAGAAAAAACATCGTATGCACCGCGTTTGCCTTAAAAATCGGATAAACATAGCCTTAGCTATGTCCAATCTATAACGGCTCGAATGTTGATATTAATATAAATTCACATACGTATCGAACGATAATAGGGTCCCGGACGATAAAAATATTACTGCGTATCCGTCCGGAACATGATGGCCCGGCACATCCGTTCGCAGGATGTGCCAGGCGTTGTTTTCCAAGAACCCTCACTGGTTCCTGCACATGGCCAGGATTCTGAACACCGCAGGATTCCCGGGCTCGATCTCGTTGATCGCACCGGCCGCCACCTTGGCCTCCCAGTATGTACCCTTGTCGCAGAAACTGTAGCCTATCGTCTCCAATGCACCGATATGATGTCCGTCCTGCTGGAGGGCTTTCGAGGAGAACGCCCCTGAGGCGGTGGAGTTGCCGTTGAGCCACTGGTAGTACGCCATGAGCGCATAACCGTCGGCATTCTTGGCCTTCATCCTCTCTTTCGCATATTTGGCCGCATCCTTGACGCGGTCCGCAAGGACCAAGGCGGAGATGTAGCACCTGCCGGCACGGTAGGTGTCGCTTCCCTTCAGGATGTCCTCGGCCTCGGCGATGGCCTCGTCGTGTCTGCCGAGGGATCCCAGGACCTGTACCTTGAGAACACGGTCGATCTCTTCCAGATTACCCATCTTCCCGAGGGTCTCGAGGGCCTCCTCGTCCCTGTCGGTCCCGTGCATGACGGCGGCACGGGCCCTGAGGACGCGGTCGCTGTCCTCCAATTCGTCAAGGATCGTCCCGGCGTCCTTGAGACATCCGAGACCGATGAGTCCGGTAGCCACCTCGTACTTCGATTTCTCTTCCGAAGGGATGTGGGACATCAGGACCGACAATACTCCGGGGAAGTCCTTATCGTTCCCGATTGTCCTCAACATGGAGCAGCACGTGAGGAGGATCATCGGATCGTCCTGATTCTTGGAAGCGAGGTCCATGATCTGTATGGCGGCGATGTCGTTCTTCTCGTCGCGGATATTCTGTCTGATGGCCTGCAGGGCCTCATTGTTGTCCATTGCCACGGGTTATGCCTCCTTCCATTAATAAAAATCGCTGGAGTGCGGCATATCGAAAAAAGACCGGAGGACATCGGAACACCGGCGGAACTGTGTTCGGTAATTCGCTGAGTTGATCCCAGTAGGATTATCTTTTCCGAATG
>ERZ857629.348-NODE-348-length-68433-cov-37.601948_pt1 | contig 68433 bp, 50 predicted proteins | sample MGYA00519700_ERZ857629 | MGnify/ENA primary metagenome ERZ857629 (study PRJEB31778, sample SAMEA3449351) | human gut metagenome | biome: human gut; feature: human-associated habitat; material: faeces | place: United Kingdom | collected 2010/2012 ... | reverse complement strand
AACTCGCTGTGTATCTGCACGTAACACTATCCAACTGTCAAAAATGGGAAGTTACAAAGAATATTTGAGATGGCAATCGGTTATGCTATAAAACACAACCAATTGCTATTGGGAGGATTGCTATTTTCTCGCACCGATTCTATGAGAGCGGAGGAAGGCGTCGAGGTCGGCGCGGTTGACGTAGATTTTGCGACCTATCTGCGAGAAGGGGATGAGGCGTTGGTCGCGGTAATTCTGCCACGTCTTGGGGGAGATGCCAAGGAGTTTTCGGGCGGCTTCTGATTCTATCCATTCGCCGCTGGAGTCATCGGCGTTGCGCCGGGTGATGAGGTCGATGATTTGAGCCAAAGTAGCGTGGAGGTTGCGCCATTCTTCTTCCGGCACTACAAACATTAGAGTTGATGGTGTGACGTGTTGCGGAGTGCTTTGCATTTGGGCGTGAGAGTTCTGACTCCGTCTTTTGAGAAGATGGAATCGGGTTGATAATTCAGTTGTCTGGTCGCTTGACCGCTCACCCAACTGAATGCACGATTGACTGACCACTCAATCAGTCGGTTGCACAGGCGATTGACTGATTGGTTGATGTGCTGACTAATCAGGACTTCAACCAATCAACCAGTCAATCGCGCAACTGCGCAGTCAGTCGATTGGGCGGACGATTGATTGGGCAGGCGCATAATCAGTTGGGTGAAATGTCGGTTGAGTTGCCGATGAATCGCATGAGCGGCAGCAACTAACGGTCACAGAGGGGCGGTAACATTTACCATCCACGCATAGAGCGGAGTCTATCGCGCTGAAAATCAATTGTGACTTGACGATGATTCAGTTGTGTGACTGATTAGTCAATCAGTCAATCACCGTCCGGTGTCATAGTATTATTAAAAGACGTCTCGTGCCATCGACCCGATCTAGGAGCCTCCCGTCGGAGGCGTTTCGTGTCGTTGACGTTGCAAAGTAAGGGATAATTTGTCATTCCCACCAAACATATTTAGCCGCATATAGCATAAGGTTGTACATGTATATAGCTATAAACAATAGATATAGCACCAACCGGTGGAAAATCACCGTAACTTTGCATCGAGCAATGGAAGCTGCGTCCTCAGCGTCCGAACAGCCTCCTGACAGGAACCGCATAGGGAGGCAATCAGGTTTTTCTTTTTGAGAATTGCGTTCATTTGACCACAGCAAGGTGTCCAAATCGTTACCGTTTGGATTTCGGGTAACTCTGTCGTTACCACGAAATGACCTTGCCGTGCCGGGGCTTGAGACTGCTCCGAAGTCGCAGCCCCCATGTTTTCTTATAGTTTCACAGCCTCAAAGCATCCATTAAGGCATTTGCAAAATCGGATGAGTTCATACGGATAACATTGGTGTCGGCAAGTGAACTGCCGATGAGATTGACGCTGCCGTACCAGCCTGTGCGTTGGTCGATGATGGCGCATTGCATCTTGGATTCCGAACGGTGGATGATATTGAAGCCCATCGCCTGAAGTTCGGTTTCTCGATGACCTGTTTCAGAAATGACGATTGTGACACTGACACCGCGTAGTAAGGTGGCGGCGAGTAGGTCGATGATTCGAGGTGTCTTATTCCAGCGCAGACGCATTGTCGATATTATGATGCTTTGTTTCGCTGATGCAAGGTCATCATGAAATTGTTTTTCAAAATCCAATGCATCAAATATAGCCTCTGTTATAGCCTCTGTCGCCTGTTCGGCAAACAATCCTTCGTTAGCGACAGCGATGGAATAGCCTACAGCTTTGTAACCATGGAGACGCTTGCGATACATCGAATCACAGACCGGAACGCGCAGATCAATGTAGTCGTAGATGCGGGTTTCGTTTTTACCGGGATAGTTGCGATGTAGTCGTCCGGTGTATTGTGCAATAAGTCCTTTCCACGACACAGGGAGGGAGAGCATCAAAGTGTCAAGCCGCGGAAGGTCAAATCCTTCTCCTACGTATTTGCCGGTGGCGACAACAATCAAGGGCTCATTCGCCGGAATATCGTTCAGTCGGGACATCACCTCTCGCTTGGCTTTTGCTGAGTCACTGCCTACGAGTCGTATTACATTCGGACAGATTTTGCGACACTGTTTAGTAAGAATGTCAACGTGAGCCGTGCGTGCAGTAAGAATTATCGGGGTGCGCCCTTCGGCGAGGTTGGCAGCGACATCATCCAGTATGAGCTTATTTCGCGATTCGTTTTCGGTTAACTCTTCGAGAATCTGCGCGTAGTTACTGCCATCGGCATTGAGATTGCGGTGAGAAGTAAAACGCGGGATAAGGAGTCGCCGGAAGGATTGTTGAGCCTGTTGTACTTTTGGATCGGACGTATATCGGATTTCGCCACATTGCATGAATATAATCGGTTGATGACCATCCTTGCGTATTGGCGTAGCAGTAAGGCCATAGACATAACGGGCGTTCACTTCATGAAGAACGCGCTCAAAGTTGAACGCCGGGGCATGATGGCACTCATCAACTATCACCATGCCATATTCTCGCACAAACGGTTTCACCTCATTGTCGTTAATACACGATTGCAGTAGTGCGATGTCAATATTGCCATTGAGTGTGTTCTCAGTAGATGACAATGCTCCGAATTGTTGGAATTTCTTGCGTCGGCCACGGCCTTTAGGTTGTTCTTCCGATTGAAAATCTGTTATCAGGTATTCCGATAGACGTTTGCGCCATTGGTCGAGCAATGCCTTGGTGTGAACCAATATAAGTGTGTTTACTTTCTTCTTGGCAATCATAGCTGCAGCTGTAACGGTTTTGCCGAAGGCGGTTGCGGCATACAGAGTCCCACAGCGATGCCGGGCAAGCTCTTCAATCGCCAGCTTCTGCTCAGTAAATAATTCTCCGTTGAATTCTACCTCAATCGGCTGTCCGGGATTAGTTTTGTCTGAAATCTCAACTTCAACATTATTGCCTCTGAAGAAATCTATTGCAGATTCCTCACATCCTCTTGGTAGAATCAGGTAATCGTCCGTCATCTCCGAGCATGATATAATGCGCGGCAGATTATAGACAGGCAAACGCATCCCGAGCTTAGCATAAAATTCCGGATTCTTGAATGCCGCCATCCGTTTGATGTGGTTGATTGCTTTTGCCGATAGATTGGCAACCGGAATATAAATGCCGGATGAACGCACAATAGTGATTGACTTTGGAAAATCCTCTTTAGTCATAGGTTTAGGCTGAGGCCGTTCCCAAGGTGTGGATTCGCTGGATTTTGACAGTTCTCCAAGAGGCTCTTTATCATATCTTGACACCAGTCTATCGACCTCCGCTGCTGACATTTTCTTCATGCCTTGCAGATATGACCATTGGTCGATGAATGGTAAGAAGTTATCATCCACAAACACGCTGTTGCCATCTTTACGTGCTCTCCCCTGCATCGGCAACGCGACGAGATTACCGAAACCTCCGGCAGGCATGAAATCCTGATTCGGGAAGAACCGGTCGTAAGACTTGAACGACATCCGTCCCTCGCGCTCCATTGCCTCTGTCAGAATGGTATTGCCAAGACGCCGTGCCGTCTGTGCTTTAATCGGTCCGTCAAACAATATCCACACGTGAGCGCCGTTGCCAGACCGCGACCGCTCTATATAAGCCGGGATACCCCAATCGCGGCAAACTCCGACGTAGGCCAGCACATCCTTCTGATAGCCATGCTCGCAACTCTTGTCATCGAAATCACAGCAAAGAAACCGACAGGTATTGTCCGGCAATATGGCATATACTCCGACAACATCGCGGCCGTTCAGATCCTTTCCCTCAAGATGTCGGTAAATGTCATCATAACCCAAAGGCTGAAATTCTCGGTTGGGACATTCCGCGCATTTATATTTCTTCTTGTCGCAATATTCCCGGTTCCATTCCCGGCTACAGACCGGCTGATAGCCGTTCTTGCCGGTCGTAACACTGAACCAACGTCGGGCGAACACATCCTTACACCCCTGAAATAGACTGCGAAAGAGTGCCACTTTCTCCTCCAAGGATAGCACCGGCTTTCGAGGCAACGCTGACTCTGGCTCTTCCATAGCAATCCCATGACGAGTCAGCAATGCCCTCAGCCGCGCATTCTCAGCTCGCAGCCGATTCAACTCGTTAATTTCAGCCTCGTTCATAAGTATGACAGCCGGGAGCTATTCAATAACTTCCCATGTACCGGATTTTTCTGACCCATATCTGCGGACCTTACCATCGGCTTTAAGATTATCAACTATGCGGAACATGGAGGTTTTGGATTTGCCAAATATTTTAGATAGCTGTTTTATGCTAATTCTTTTATCGGCTTTCATTTTATCCAAAACCATTGTTTCAATATCATCATATCGTTCCGCATCGTTCCATCCATCGTTCCGCATCGTTCCATCTATCGTTCCGGATTGTTCCGCTGTCGTTCCACTATTGTTCCGCTCTGTTTGATTGGTGCAATTATCGATGACATTATTGGTGCCAGCTTCGTCTCCATTGGTGACAACATTGGTGCCATCAGCGCCATTTTTTATGACATCGGCATTCTTGACGACGACCTTGAAGGTGGTGTAATCGCCGAGAAGGAACTCCGCCGGAGTATTCCCGTTCTCTTCAAGAAGTGTTGAGACTGTATTGACCCCGCTGCCGAAGCGATTCACATAACCGAGATTGAGCATTATCTCGGCTATGTTGGGGTTGCGATAGTCGGTTTCATCGGGAAAGTTTTCCAGATTCACTTTGCCATACAAGTTGCCGGGATTGTCAATCTCAATGCGGTCGCTGTATTCGTAAAACTTTATCGGAGAATTATTTCCATTGTATGCACGGTGCATCACGGCATTCATGGCAAGCTCGCGTATTGCCTCCCATGGATAATTGATGCGAGGTTCCTCGCGCAATACGCTGACAAATTCCGGACGCTTGTTCTCGATGGAATACTTGATGAAATATTCCAACTCCTTGAGCATTGAGATGAGATTGCCTTTGAAACGATTTTCCTTCAATACCTTTGTGGCGCGGGTCGTTCCGGCAAACTTCACATACTGGATATATGCCCCCGGAATAAAATATTGCGGATCATAACCCAGCAATAAGATTCCGGCATACGTAGGGCAATTAAACCGTGTATCAAAGAGACGCAATGACGCCATCTGTTGAATCGACGTGCGTTTATCCTTTGCCAATGTTGCAGGAGAGACGGCTTTAGGCAAATATTCCGACTTGAACAGATCGAGGTCGATATTCTCAATGGTGGCCTCACGGCATGGACGTCCATCGAAAGAGGAACTGTGTATTTGGCCCTTTTCGGTCAGGATTCGTTCCTCCTCTGTATTCGCCTCGGCTTTTCTGGCGCCAATTCTAATCCAAATCACGCCCTTGTATCTTACAGGAGTGTCTTCACTTGGCTGAACCTCGATCACGGCGACTTCTCCCTCGGGGAATGTCTCTTTATAGACCATCATAGCCGGTGGCGGAAGAATCGTCCCGGTATTGCGGAGTCCGGCGTATGAACGCAGCTGCTCATCAGTAAACGTCTGCCCATCGAGATTGCCGTTATCATCGGCACCAATCATGAAATATCCCGCTTTCTTCGTGTTGCGAATATCGTTGGCAAACGAGCAGATAGCCTCCGACATCTTTTTGGTGTTGTCAGTGGACAACGTGCGCTCAACACGTTCATTCTCAATGTCGCTCAACAGCGACCTTATTTCATCTTTTGTCAGAGGCATATCTTTGTAATTATATGTGCAAATTTACTCATAATTCGTCTGTTACGCAACCGTTATTTGTTGATTGCTGAAATCACAGCCATTATTTGCTCAGGGGTCATGCCTTTCAGCAGTTCGATGGCTTTCTCTTCTTTCGACATTGAACTATCTGCTCCCTCTTGAGGCGCAACCTTGGGCCCAGATTTCTTTTTGAAGAGAGTGCGCAGAGTGTTATCAGTCTTCGATGTGTCGAAGCTGCCCATATACCGTTCGGTTGTGGCGAGATTACTATGACCAAGGATATTTTTGATGGCTGATGATTCGGCTCCGGCCTCTTGCGCTATATGTGCAAAGGCATGACGGCTGATGTGCATGGTAAGATTCGTTGTGATTTCTGCCTTCTCCGCAATCTTTTTCAGATATTTATTGATGAGGGCATTCTTGGCTGAAATCTGCTGATACAGCTGGTGGCGCAGCTCTGGTTTCATCCTGTCCTTATCCGCCTGCGTTACAAATTTGGCAAACGGCGCATCATTGTCAAGCAGCGGGAATATATAATCATCCGGTTTCACGTCTTCATTGTGATAATACCGAAGTATATCCAACGCCTGATCGACAAGTAAGAGGTCTCGGTCTTTGTGGTTTTTACCCATCTGATAATGCAGTCGCCCGTTCTCGGTGACATTACGCCAACGGAGTTGAATCAAGTCGGCTGCGCGGATTCCGGCGCAATAGTAGCTGAACAGGAAATAGTTTTTACAGTGCCATATCAACGACCCTTCCTCAATTTCAAGCGCGATGATACGCTCCATCTCCGTATCGCTCAACTTTTCTTTCGTCGTCTTCACACCCTTGTATTTGAAAACAAGGAACGGGTCTTTCGATGCCTCCATTATGCCGACCTCGATTGCTCGATGAACAAGTGTACGCAAAATGTTAAACTGAACTTCGATTGTGTTAGGATGGAGCAATTTGCCCGGCTCCCGTTCATTCTCCCACTTATGGAGAAAGTTGTCGAAACGTGTCAGTAAATCAACAGTCAGGTCATCGACAGTAATATCTGCCATACGGCGTTTCTTGCGGAACGCATCGAGTTTATTGATAAGACCACAATACTTGCGCCAATTTCGCCAGCCGCCGTTGTCGTAAATCATCTGTGCCCGCTCACACGCAAACATCATGAAAGAGGGCGACACATATTCTGCATCCAGATTCTTGATTACTTTAGCGGATGACACGTCGCCATCCGAAGCCAGTTCCTGATAAGCTTCATTCGCTTGCACAAGCATAAGGCGCAACTGCTCATTAAGTACCTTAGCCTCAGGAACATTCGCACGAATCCAATTGTTTCCCCTGCATTGAGGATTGAAATCATCAATGCGCTTCAACTGAATACCTGTTTTCTTCTTTGTGCGTTTACCCACAGCCGTGACCATCAAATAGAGATTGTAGGTCTTATTTCGTGTCGGCTTATGGTCGAGTTCAAATCTAAATGATGCCATCTTTCGGAGAGCATAAAGGTTTCACACTGCAAAGATACGATGAATAAATTTTACGTGCAATTTTACGTGCAAAAATCTTACTTTTCCTTACATCCCAATGCATTCAAAGAAATACTCCAACTTCGCATGTATCTAAATATCAACATAATTAAACTATGATGCAATGTATCTGAATATAATATCAGTGGTTCTGTTCTGGGCACCATCCGCAGTAAGGTCGACACCACCGTGTCGGCCTTAATTTTTTTCTACCCCCCTCCCGGTCTCTCCCGGTCTGTAAAATCCAAGAGCAAATGCAATACTACAAAAATGCCCGGTTGACTGTCTTTTTGCCTGTCTTGTTTATTTGAGATCTGATTGTATTATCATTCGCAGCCTAAAAGCCAGTCGGAGGCCTTTACGATTTTGATTCTTTTGCCTTCCACCGTTTTAACTTCGGGTGTCCCCTCCATGATTATAAGTGTCAGGTTGTCACACTTAACGCTTTCCGAGCTTTTGACAAGCCCACCTATTTCTCGCTTGTAGAGTTTTTGAGAGGGGTTAGAGAAATCATAGGAGACCTGAATGAGCTCGTCAATCCTGCCACTCCTCACTACAACAAAATCGACCTCGTAGGCCTTATGCTTCTTAAGATAGTATAACTGATCGGACTCCGGATTCATCCGTCGCATCAATTCAAGAGCAACGACATTTTCAAGTCGCCATCCATATCCGGTGGAGCCGAATGAATACTCATGATTTGAGATGAATGCGACATCGATTGCATAATACTTCCGTATTCTTTGACGGCCAACCGGCTTATAAGAAAACATGGGCACCTCGCGAAGAAGATATGATTCGGTAAGATACTTAAGATAGTTGGAGGCTGTCGGGTGAGTGATACCAACTTTTTCGGCGAATTCATTTGATTGGACTTCTTGACCAACCATATCCAGAATCGTGTTGGCCAGCTTGCGTATTGCCTCTACATTGCGAATTTTATGGCGTTTGCAGATATCTTTGGTTATTATTGACTCAACCAAACCCTTAATATAGGAAGCATATTCATGCTCATAAACGATTTCCGGCATTCCTCCTTTGATGAGATAATCATCCAAGGCTTTTTGGCGAAGTCCCCGAGCAACGGTGGTGAGACTTTCAGTATCTACGCCGAGCATAGTACAATATTCCTTAAAAGAGAAAGGAAAATTTTCAATCTGATGGTGACGGCCTGTAAGATGGGTCGCAAGTTCACCGCTGAGTAAATTGGCATTGCTTCCTGTAATAACAAGATGTTTCCCTTGCCGCAGGAGACGATTTACAAACAGCGGCCATACCTCCTTGGCATTTTGTATCTCATCGAAGAATAAATAATCCAAAGGACCGTATAGGCGATATAACGTCTCAAGTATCTCATTAAGCTGTTCGGGCTTGAGATTGGAAAAATTTTCATCATCGAAATTTACATAGCCAAATTTAACCCCACTCCCGAGTAGAACCTTCTGACATAGAGTTGATTTACCACTTCTTCGTACGCCTATTACAATTTGGGCGAGCTTACTCTTAAGATTGATTTGGCCCTCTTCTATACGCGGCACCAGAACTGACAATTCGAGATTGTCCAGTTCGGAACGCTGATCTGCTAATATTTATCTATAATCCATAGGCTTATATTTGCTGCAAAGACAGCAAAAACTTTCCGCATTTTCAAATATGGAAGATTTTACGCTATTCTATTTTCAAATATGGAAAAACTAACGAGTTTCTATTTTCAAATATGGAAAACTTGATGGGGTTCTATGATTATCCCTGAAAAGTTTTGACAGATTTGAGGGCGATTGACTAATGTGGTTTACACCACCGGGGACGGTTCTCCATTCTCTTTACAAGTAATTCTGAGGTTGACTGATTCGATTTACAGACATTACTCGGTAAACTATTGTTTTCCACACTCCGGCATATCGGCGCCTTCCCAAATTCATGCGCCGGCATTTGTGCTTGATCCCGGTTTATATCAACCTTGATAATTACTGAAGAAGTCGTGATACTTTGTATTGCCGCAGTTGATTACAAACACTCGCTCACGTGCTCGCGTCAATGCCGTATATATTAATTCCGAATTGCCTTCAGTCTGCTCTATTATTAGAAATAAGTTTGGCGTTTCCCATCCCTTAAAACTATGAATTGATGACACTTTGATGCATTGATTCTCTACTGTAAAATGAATCTTTTTACTTCGTTCAATATTCTCTATGTCTGTGTCCGGAAATCTTGCATCTAAACGAACTTCCCGGATCTCTTCATTTGTTGCAAAAGTCGTTTTTGTTTCCTTACCATACACCGTCCGTAGACATTGTTCCACGTCACGTAATATGATGAGCTGATTAGACACAATCGCGATGTCTGAAGATGCAAGTTTTCTCTCTATTATGATTTTATTGATAATTCCGCTAATTTGTTCAGGCGTTGCTTCATGTGAAAGCGAATAATAACACAAGCTCCTAAATTCTTCGAACAATGATGCTTGCGAGCCTTCAAAGTGGCTCATAGTACTATATATGAACGTATTGTGAAACTTTATTACTAAATCAGACAAGGCTTTACTCAGAAATCGATGTGACCTCGTAAGCGAATTATTCCATCCATTACGAGCCACTTCAATTTTGATTTGCCCTTTATTATCTAACGGCCTATGGTATATATTCTGGCTGGCATCTCCGAAGACAACAATTTCCCCTCCTTGAACAAGAAAATAGCGTTTTATAATATCAATCCAGACGGGATTAAAGTCTTGAATTTCATCAATAAAAATGCTTTTATATCGTTTTGTCATTGATTCTTTGCACGCAAAGAAATCAATATCATCATACGAATATACATAATCATCATTTTCATGATTATCACCGCCACTGGATCGAGATACGGCAAATATCTTTTTAGGTTTGAGTCCTAAACTTATTGCATTCATCTTAAAAAAGCGGTGATAACTCAGTATCGTAAACTCATTTCTTCCGAAATTTGCCTTAACTTGATTTAGACGGTATCGAATATAATTCGCTAAAGCAATATTATATGATAATATCAATATCGGATCTCCGGTGTATAGATGTGTATTAACGGCTCTCTGGACCAAAACCTGAGTTTTACCGGAGCCGGCCACTCCATTTATTTGTTTTGTCACATTAGGGACATATGCCAATTTCTGCTGGATAGCGTCAAGCTCTATACCTTTACCTTCCTTGTAACTATGCCAGGAGGGAGACAGGATTCTCATTATGCTCTGATAAGTCACGTCTCCAAAGTCATCGTTATTGTAGCATGGTGCAAACCAACCTAATTGCATAGCCCCCGGAGTACCGGTAAGCGCATCATTTCCCACAAAGCGCACATGTTTTATACCACATGGCCTTTTGTCCCCGACGTATTCGAATTTAAGATTTTCCTTACATTTGAATCGTAATTCTCTCAACCAATTATAGATCTGCTCGCAACTGCAATCAGGGAACAAGACAGCCATTTTGACTATACTCCAAACACGATTGTTATTTGATGCGATCTTACCCCATACTTCTTCCAGATGCATTCGCATTATATTCCCTTGAAGAGCGCGCAACTGAGCAGAACATAGTTGTACTCTATTTATATCAGGCTGTCCTTCTAATATTTTAAGAATAAGAATACCTTTGCCGGGACGGACTAATACAATATCTGTTTTTTCGCCGTTAATATCCGGAGAAATATACAGAGAGTCATACTCATTGAGATCGGAGCAACGCTCCAACCGCTTATAAAACGGAACAGCACGTTCACACAAGCCAAACTGTCGGAACCAGCCTTCAACATCATAGTCATTGCTTAATTGGGCTCCATTTTGTAACACAGGCTTGATTGATACATCAAATGAACCATTTAAAGAACCGCCGTCATGTATAAAACAATTCGCTTTACATGTAATCCTTTTATTTCTGCTCGTATAACTATATTCTTTATTGCTGATTGCTGCTATAGTCTCTCTACCGGCAAAAATCGAAGCGAAACGATCTATTCGATATGCGCCATAGTTCAAGGGCCCGACACATAACATATAATGCTTCCTGCCCGGCGTAGCTAAAAGGTGAGCCAACTTATCCAAACTGATTGACTCAATATCTAAAATATTAGAGAATAAATGAATAACATTAGGAGCAATATAACTTGAAGAGCTTATTTGATTATCACCCCCTGATGCAGAAGGGAGAAACTTATTTATAGGTATGATCTGGATATTGGGACAGGCTCTGCGAAGATTTATTTCTGCACGCTTCAGTGCGATAAAAGAAGGTTCGACCAGCGTTATTCTCCTGAGAGAAGTCAGTCTGCTGCGTTCCCTTAGCATATCTACGAAAGTTAACGCAGCTACTCCCTGACCGCAGCCCCAGTCCCAAATCTCGAAATTACCCAATTTCTCGAAATCGATATTCTGGAATGCCCCTCTACACTTTATTTCATGCATTTCCCCATACGCGGAAATATAAGCACATAACTCATCCTCGGTAGATAGCAATTCCGTTCCGTGATTCACGTATCGCCACGGACACATTCGCATTTCTTTTGGTAATATGGACCGGGAGACATTGATAAAAGCCTCCATCGTATATGGGTGGAACTGAGAAATCAAGCTATCAAACGACATTTATCTTCCGATTATAGTTTCTTTTGAAGGATTTAATTGATGTTGTTGCCAATTTGCAAGAGCGATACCCTTATTTGTATTTGCGTAGCAGTATTCACATTGGTGCGGACATGTGTTGTACTGACCTATATCCTTACTTATGATGCAACCGCAGAACTGGCGCTGACCTTTATCCTTATTGTTTCGTTTTTTGACGGCATATAAATCTGGAGTAAGCATTATTGCATCACTCGGTATTTGAGGTTTATCTTCAAGCTCTTCAAACATCGAAGGCGTATATGGCTGAATATGCCTAACATCCACCTTTAAGAATTCCATGAGCTCTTTGTCCTGATATGCGAAACGAATTATAAGATCATCATCGACACAGCGGTTATGCTCGATGCCATATTTTTTAATGTCAATCTTTTCGCCACAAGTCGCCAGTTGAAAATTCCAGCCCCGATTACGATTCATTTCGGATAGCCTTGAGGCAAACTCAATCATTGACCGTTCGTCCCATTCGGTGTAATTTATTCCGTTTTTTTCAAAATTTGCCTGTACTTTGCGATACGATGCTATATCGGCAAAACTGAATACAAGTTTTTCTGTATAACCATTAAGTCGATCGCCAATGTTTCTAACCTTATCAAGCAAGTCGTCAATACTTATTTCATCTGTAAGGATCATGGGGTCAAACCGCCAGATGACACGACCTTTCCCCAGTCTATTAACCAACAATTTGAAAGTTTCGATACGCTGAGTCAATGGAGGGACTCCCTTTTCAAGGCCCTCTTTTTCATAGTCATTCAGAGTATATTGGATATAACAACCGATATTTCTTTCATCCAGATAGTCAAGATGTTTCAACAGCGGCCGCGGATTCTTAGACCAAAACACAATGAAACGAGTGTAGTTATAGGACACATACGAAGTGACACCATTAAAAGGATTGGTCCACGCCGAGTATCCGCGTTTCAGTCTTTCAAAAAACCAATCCGCGTAAAATGACGGAATGTCAGTGCTTCTGCTAGCCGAAACTATCACCGGCGCTTGCGCCTCCGCTTCAACGCCGGAATCCAATGTGATGCATATTTTATCGCCTGCCTTTGTCATGCACAATACGTTAATTTATTGTAGAATCCAATCTTTATTCTAGACACAAAAATAGTGATAATTTGCGTATTACACAACACAATCAGATAAAGGAGTCAAAGTTTTGCCGTATAGGCGCCAGGTGCAGTCGCCGGAGATAATTCAGTCGAGTATAAATGCCGGATTTATAAGCTTTCGCCATTCGTAGGCACCTTCATGCCGGAGGATAAGCGCAATGAATCAGGGGCTCATCAAGGCGCCAAGTATTTCTTGTATAACGGTAAAATTCTTAACGACATACGGCAGGAGATGGAAAGGGAAGGCCACGGAATCCATGAGAAATAGGGCCCGCAGAACACCCCAAATCTTCGCCTGATATAATAGTGATTTTGGCAAATCGGCTCAAACCGGGGCCGACTAAGTCATTTTACGGCTCAAGATGAGCCGTAAAACCATTTATTTTCGCTAAATTTGAGCCGTAAAACCAACGAGCAGAACAATATCGCAGCTTTCAAACGGATCTTCATAGACCAGTTCCTGTTTGCCGTTAAGACTTATTTCTAAGGTTTAAGGGAGACGAGTAGTCCTTCAAGAAATGATTCACCGATTTTGCACTTGCCACTCGACTCTATACAACGGACAAATCTCCTTCCGAGAATCGAGTTCTTCAAAAAGATTCACTATTTTTGCATTTGGCACTTGATTCCACCATCAAAACAGCTGACAGATTGTCAAACCAAACGAAACGTAACGCCTTATGAAGAAAGTCTTTATATGTTTGCTGTCGTTATTCTGCATTAGTCTTTTATATGGATACACCGACAAGCAATCGACGCCCGTCTCAAAATCCGTCTTATGCGAGACAGACAATATTGAAATATTAAGGCAAGTAGTGGACCCCGCAAAAGACGAATATGATATTGACGTAGTCGCTCTTTGGTTGCGGGATAAAAACACCGGCAAAGAGACCAAGCTGCTTCAAACAACGCGTCCCGATTGGCGTTATTGGCATATGAGTGACAGCAAAAATTTTTATCCGGTATCGTATGATTCGCTTTTTGTTGCTTCAAGAGCTTATATCTACAATAGTGATCCGTTGCAGATTATTGTAGAAGGTAGCCCTGACTTTCGCAACGAGTTCTCATACTTCATTGATATCGCGAACAAAAAAGCCCGACAAATTCCGGCGGACGGTGGATACATGGGTAGTACCGAAGAAGGATATATGGTCTTCAGGTCTTACCGATATGTTTCCGATCCGGACATTGCAGGGAGGTACACGCTTCTGCAAGTTTTTGATGAAAACGGGGTATTGGTAGATAGCCTCGATTTAGAGCATGTAATCTTGCAGAAATATCGCGATAACGAGATGTAAAAAACTACCATCCTTTCGATTGGCCGATTTATCGCCTCTAAGATATCGTTATGGCTTATATGCGTTATGGCTATCCCTCCCAAAGCGGTAAATTTGCGGGGTCAAACAGAAGCAAAGTACCGGCATCGACAATTCCTCAAAAGGCAATATTTCACAAAGGCTGTGATTTACGGCTTTAACCCGATGCATTCAAAACAAAAAGCGATATGAAATTCCGTGCGGATTTCATATCGCTTTGTTTTTCTATGTTTTGTTCCGATGTTTTATCGAGGTCAATATTCGTCCTCGTTGAAGAAGAAGTCGTCGTTGCTGGGGTAATCGGGCCAGATGTCTTCGATGCTTTCGTAAGTCTCGCCTTCGTCTTCAATCTCTTGTAGGTTTTCAATTACTTCCATCGGGGCGCCGGAGCGTGTTGCGTAGTCTATGAGCTCGTCCTTGGTCGCGGGCCAAGGGGCGTCTTCAAGTTTGGTCGCGAGTTCAAGTGTCCAATACATAGCGTGTTATATATGCTTTGATTTGGTTGTGTGTAAATGTGTTTTGCGTTTCGGCGGTTGTGCGTGACGCGTTGCCGTCAAAAGGAGTGCAAAGATACATTATTTGGTTGAATTATCACTCTTGTTCCCAAAAAATTTCTTCGCATTCGGCAACAATGTTCAGATGTCGGGCAATCACGAAGAGATAATCGCTGAGCCGATTGACAAACATGAGTGCCTCGGGAGCGATTTTTCCGTCACCGAGTGCATGGTCTAAGCGCAGCATGTCGCGTTCGGCGCGGCGGGCCACCGTGCGTGCGACGTGTGCCTGGGCCGCAGCCGTTGTTCCGCCGGGCAGTATGAAGCGGTTGTGGCGCGGCAGGGCTGTGTCTACTTCGTCTATGAGTGCCTCGAGTTGTGCTACATCGTCAGCCGTAATTGCTCGCGGCTGCCATTTGCTGTCTTCTTCGGTAGCCAGTTGGCATCCGAGGTCAAAGAGTCTGTTTTGCAGCCAATGCAGTGTTTTGCGGTCGGCTTCGGGGATGTCATACGATGCCAATAGTCCGAGGTGGCTGTTGACTTCGTCCACGGTGCCGTAAGCTTCGAGGCGTGGATGCGTTTTGCTGACGCGAGTACCGCCCACCAGAGAGGTGGTGCCTGCATCGCCGGTACGTGTGTATATCTTCATATTGCAGGGTGTCTTTATGGTGTTTATGTGGCGCGGATGCCGTTCCCCCGGTGGGAAGCGGCATCCGTGTCGTTGTCTTGTGGAAGTGGATTATTTGGCTTTCGCAAGCACTTTACGATTGATTTTAACCGGGAAGCGCTTGTGCAGTTCCTTGACCCATTCTTTTTCGAGTAGTGCCTGATAGTCGGTGGTGACTTGTCCGCGAACATCGAAGGCATCTTCGGGCTGATCTATGATTCGGCCTCGATACGCATAGTAGCTTTGCCAACGCATCTTCTGGTTTTCGGGTTTTGGGCCGTCAAAAGCCAGATAGTCGGTGATGGCGTTGTCGCCCTTGGCTGCAAGGACGCGTTCCACCTTGGCGTCACGGCCAAAGCGTTTGTCTATCATCTTAACCAAAGCCTCGCGTGTGAAGGTGGCGCCGGCGGCGTCAAGGCTGTCGGTGAATGCTTTGACTTCGGTCTGTACGCTGTCGTTGGTTGCAAAGATTATGTAGCCTTTGAACTTGGGAGCCTTCCATGTGTAGTCGGCACGATGTTCCGCAAAGTATTTTTCGAGTCCGGTGGTATCCTTGGCGGCACGTTCCCATACCTCCTGATTGGAGATGTTGTACAGCAGGATGCCATCGCGGTATTCATTGTAGATATTGCGGTAATCGGGGTCGATGTTTACCAAATCCTTGCGGTAAATCTCTGCAACTTTGTCACGCATGACGCGGTTGGTTGTATTGCGCAGCATCGTCATGGCGTCGTCCGCTTCCATAGACGCGGTGACGGGCATGGCCGGCATCACGGATGCTATGGTATATTTTTTGTCGGCCACGGTGTATACGGGGATGGTGGAGGCTTTGAGTGCCTCTATGGCTGTCGAGTCGTAGCGGCCGCATTCTTCAATGATGTGGCGGACTTTTGCCAGGCCGTCGTCCGACACCTGTCCCTTGTATTGTTGTACCAAGGCATCGAGTCGGCGTTGTGCAGGCAGTTGTCCGCGTTCGTCGCCGTTGATTTGCTGCTCAAGCGATTGGCGCATATCTTCGAATGATGCCACGGGGCGTGCGCCGGTTTTGTGGATGATGTGGTATCCGTAGGCTGTGGCTACCGGGCGCGAAATCTCGCCCACTTGCATGGCGAAGGACGCCGAGTCGAAGGGGGCGACCATCATCCCCGAGCTGAACCATCCGAGCTTGCCGCCCTGCTTGGCGCTCCCCGGGTCTTCGCTTTCGCGGCGTGCAACGTCCTCAAAGTCCACTCCGGGTTGTGTCACCACGTTGTATATCGAGTCTATTGCCACGCGTGCATGTTCGGCCTCTTCGGGGGTCTTACCGTGCGTGAGCTTGAGAATGTGCTCGGCTTCAACCTCGCCGGGATTGGGTTTGATTTCGTCCACGCGTATGATGTGGAGGCCGAAGCCCGAATTGATTACAGGCGAGATACCACCCAACGGGGTGTCATAGGACGCCTTTTCGAAGGGCCAGGGGAAGCGGCCGGGCAGTACCCAGCCCATGCGTCCGCCACGAGTGGCACTGGCACGATCTATGGATGCAGCGGCTGCGTCCTCAAAGGTGGTGGTGCCGGACAGGATGGCATTGCGTATCGAGTCGGCGTGGGCCATAGCAGCCTCCGTCGAGGTGGTGCCATCGGAGGGCGGCAGCATGATATGGCTGACATAGCGCAGCTCGCGTGCATGGTCGTAAGCTTCGTGCAGCAGCGAGTCGTAGACGGTGGAGTCCACCATACGCGCCTGAGCCAGCTCGGCGGCATATCCCTCGAATTCGTTGCGGAACGAGGCCGTGGTATCCATGCCGGCAGCTACGGCGGCAGCCACTTTCAACTTGTAGTTGACAAACATGTCCACATATTCGTCAAGCGTCTGAGGTTGCAATTGCTGTGAGTTGTTCTTGTTGTAAAGATACTCGAACTCGCTCAAGCGCACTGGCATCTTGTTGATTGTCATCAATACCGGATCGGATGCTGCGGCAGCCGTTATGGCCATAGCAGTAACCGCGATGGCGGCTGATAGATGGAGTTTTTTCATTTATAGAAATTTTAGGCGTTCGGTTTTATAGCTATTGTATAACGCAGAAGCACGCTTTTTATTGTTCCCGGCGTGCGCAAAAGTGCAAAGCGGACGCACAATTGCCGCATCACCGCGCGGACGAGCTGTAATTGGGGGCTTCGCTGGTGATGGAGACGTCGTGCGGATGGCTTTCGTTGACACCGGCGGCGGTGATGCGCGTGAAGCGTGCCTGATGGAGTGCCTCGATGTCTTTGGCTCCGCAATAGCCCATGCCGGCACGCAGCCCGCCAATCATCTGGTATACGACCTCGTAGAGCGAGCCTTTGTACGGGACACGTGCGGCTATGCCTTCGGGCACAAGTTTCTTGGCATCCGTTTCCGAGCCTTGGAAGTAGCGGTCCTTGCTGCCACGCTCCATGGCTTCGAGCGACCCCATGCCGCGGTACGACTTGTACTTGCGGCCGTTGAAGATGATGGTGTCGCCGGGAGACTCCTCTACGCCGGCCAGCATTCCGCCAAGCATCACCGAATTGCCGCCGGCAGCCAGAGCCTTGACGATGTCGCCGCTGTATCGTATGCCGCCATCGGCAATTAAGGGTATGTTGTACTCCTTGAGGGCCGTGGACACATCGTAGACTGCGCTGAGCTGTGGCACGCCCACTCCGGCAATGATTCGCGTGGTGCATATCGACCCCGGGCCTATGCCGACCTTGACGCCGTCGGCGCCGTTGTCGGCCAGGAAGCGAGCGGCCTCGCCGGTGGCTATATTGCCCACGACGACATCCACGCGGTCGCCGAAGGCGTCCTTGACCGAATGCAGGGTGTCAATGACGCCTCGGCTGTGCCCGTGCGCCGTATCGATGACCAGAGCATCCACTCCGGCATCCACCAGTGCCGAGGCGCGTTCGAGGCTGTCAGCAGTGACGCCTATACCGGCGGCCACGCGCAAACGTCCCAGGGCGTCTTTGCATGCATTGGGTTTGTCTTTGGCCTTGGTAATGTCCTTATAAGTCACCAACCCGACTAAGCGCCCTTCGGCATCCACCACCGGGAGCTTCTCAATTTTGTGGCGGTGCAGTATGCGGGCGGCGTCTTCGAGCGTTGTGCCGGGGGCTGTGGTTACGAGCCGTTCCGAAGTCATTACGGCCTTGATGGGACGGCGTAGGTCGCTCTCGAAACGCAGGTCGCGATTGGTCACTATGCCTACCAAAATTCCCCCGGCATCCACTACCGGAATGCCTCCTATGTGATATTCGGCCATCAGCGTCAAGGCGTCTCCCACGGTCTTGTCCGGAGCTATAGTCACCGGGTCGTAAATCATGCCGTTTTCGGCACGCTTGACCATGTGTACCTGGCGTGCCTGTTCGGCGATACCCATGTTCTTGTGTATGACGCCTATGCCACCTTCGCGTGCAATGGCAATGGCCATGGACGCTTCGGTGACAGTGTCCATAGCGGCAGAAACCACGGGAATGTTCAGGGTGATGTTGCGAGAAAAACGAGTCAGTAAGCTGACGTCACGCGGTAATACTTCCGAATATGCCGGCACAAGCAGCACATCGTCAAAGGTAAGGCCGTCCATGAGGACGCGGTCGGCAATAAATGACATAGCGGTATTGTTGCTGAAGGGGTTAGTATTTATTGCCCACAAAGGTAACACTTTTCGCCCGATTGCGCAAATACCCTGACCGCCGCATCGCCGAGCAAAGTACGACGGCCTATTTTTTCTTGTCGTATTTCGGCGGTTCGAGGTAATATACGCTTTCGCCGTGTTCGTCGTATTGCGAATTGTGTCCTACCACCCTAATCTCATACGGCTTATCGTGGGAGTATATATTCTGAGGTAGTTCTACTTGCAATAGGTAGCAGGTGTCATTTCCTGCGCTGTTGCCTTTGTCTATCATTGTAAGCGGTTGGACGGAGTATATTTCCAACGGTTCCCCGTCTACATACACGTCAAAAGACATATATTGAGGGTCTACCGTAACGACGGAGTTCTTCTCGGCGTCAGCCTTGTCTACAAAGTTTTGATAGGCGATGACCTTTGTGACGCTCATCGGGCGCGTATAGATGAGCATTTCTCGTCTGCCGCCATATTCCAAAAATGCGGTCGTACCGTACAACTCCAGCTTGCCGTATCGAATGTTTAGCGTGATGTCACGGTCTGCGATGACGTTCCATGCCCAAAATTCGAGTTTCATGTCCTCGGGTGCCACTTGCAGCATTCGTGGATATTCGTTGACACGCATGGCGGCAATAGCGGCATATTTTCCCTTGGGGATACTGTCAAGGCTGTAATGGCCCTGAGTATCGCTTGCTGTTTCGTAGGCTTCTGTAAAATCGGGGTTATATATAAGAACTGTGCAGGAGTCAACGGGGCTGCCGTTGTAGTCAGTGACCGTACCGGAGATTTTGACCGTGTCCGTTGCAAAAGCGGCAAGCGAAAATACACAAGCGCATATAGCACTCAAAATTTCTTTTTTCACAATGCAATTATGATTATATGATTATTTGTAGCCTCTAAGGCAGTATTACGGTCTTAGTTTTTGGCGGGGGTGATGGCGTAGCCGATTTTATCAAAGGCTTTGGTATAGTCCTGCGGGGTGGACTTACGGCTGTCGTAGACTATGGTCACGGTTTGGTCTTCGAGGTTGGTGGTGATGTGCTTTGTTCCTTTGACAAAACGGATGTTTTGCTTGATACGGTTTTCGCAGCTCGAGCAGTGCATCTGCGGGTCGGTGGTCACTACCAGGGTGTCTATGGGGTTGACTTTGGCCGGCTTGGCAGCCTGTTCGGGTTTTGCGGCTACCGAATCGGTGGCGTTGTTTACGGTCGAGGCTGCAGTGGCAGCGACAGCAGCCAATAATGCAGCGCCTAAAAGCATGGATTTCATTTCGATATGTGTTTATTGTTGTATTGTATTCTATGTATATATGATGGCCGTGCTCAGAATTTTTCGAGTTTGAAGCGTATGCCGATGTATGCCATTGCGCCGTCCGTGGGTCCCCAAACTTGCGTGGCATCAAAGCCGGGATTCCAAGGATTTGACGCTCCGATTATGGGGTCTTTCATCTTGTAGTTGGTGAGATTTTCACCGCCGATGTAGAGGTCAAACAGGCGAAATTCGCGAGTGATTTGAGCCTGGAGATTGAAGTACGTCGGGTATTCCGAGCGGTCATACAATTCGCCTCGACCATTGAGCTGTCCGGTGACATCGAAGTGCCAGATGTCCATCGGCGTTTTGTACGACAGCGTCAGCAGTCCTTTGTAGCGCGATGTCAGCGGACGCAGACGCAGCTCGCCGTTGTATGTCGTGCGTGCATCGTTGAGGCGGAAGGCGGCGGTGGCGCTGAAGCCCTCGATGAACGGATATGTGGCATCTATCTGTGCCGTATGGCTGCGGCTGGTGCCGTCCAGATTGCTGAAATATATACTATTGGGTCCCATAGCTCCGTCTACGTCTATGACCATCTGGTCGGAGAAGCGCGTGTAGTAGTATTCGGCATTTAGCTCGAGATTTTTCCCGGCAACGGGGACATTGAGCGAGGCGGACAGACCGTAATTCCACGCTTTTTCCTGGCTGAAACTGTCCGCGAAGTAGAAGGTGCGCCCGCAAGCCAGCAACGGCGTATTCTCGGCCAAGGCGTGCGGCGTGCGGTAGCCTTTGCCTACGGCGGCACGCATCGTCAATACCTTTGTAGGCGTATACTTGATGTGCAGTCGCGGCGTGACAAAGCTGCCGTATACCGATGAGTGGTCCCAGCGTATGCCGGGCATCACTGTCCAACGGTCGCCGTCCTTGAAGGTGTACTGGGCGTACACCCCTGCGGTGGTCTCGGTCGGGGTCTGCCCCATGGTCAAGTCGGGCGAATGTTCCTCTTTGAAGTAATCGTAATTGAGACTCGCGCCGACGCTAATGTTATGAGCCGGGGTGATATCACTCTCGAAAAGCAGTTGTGCATAGCCGTTTTTCTGGGTGACATCGTAATCGGTTGTCCCGAAGGCGTTGGACGCATCGTGCCACGAGCCGTGCAACATCAACGCCAGGCTGCTGTTGGACGCATCTTGGAACATATAGGCGTTTTTCCACTGAGCTTCATAGCGGTTGGTGGTGACGCTGACGCCGTAATACGGGATAGAGGCGTCCGTATGGCCGTGGCGGCTCATACCGCTTGTGCGCTCGTCGCGCAGTACGCGTACGCTCAGTTGCGATATCCAACTGTCCGAGACGTATGCCCAGCGATCCATGGCGTTGTACTGACGTATGCGCGGCATATCCATGAACCCGTCGCCGTTGCCGTCATGCTCGCGTTGGCGATTCTCGAAGTGCAACAACAGGGAGGCGGACAGTTTGTCATTGAGGTGGATGCTGCCGTCGACATTGGCTTCGACCTTCAACTGCGAGTCAAAATACGCATTGGCACGCACCCCGTCGATACCCTGCGGCTTAAGGAATTCGACATTAATCTGTCCGGTAATGCTCTCGTATCCGTTTTTGACACTCGCCGCACCTTTGGAGACCTGTATTGACTGCATCCACGGTCCGGGCACATATCCGAGACTATATGGTATGGACGCGCCGCGCAGGTTGGGAATATTTTCGATGAGCATCTGGACATAAGTTCCACTGAGTCCTAACAACTTGATTTGCTTGGCGCCGGTGGCGGCGTCCGAGTAGCTGACATCTACCGAGGGATTGGAGATAAACGACTCGCTGAGGTTACAGCAAGCGGCGCGGCGCAGTTGCCCTAAGCCGATGATATCCGTATTGGTGGTGCGCACACGCGACTTTACGCCTTGACCGGCGCTGACAACGACGCCGTGCAGCATTGTCACGCTGTCCGTATCCGCCACCTCGGCGCCCATGGCTGTCGCCATAGTGGATGCGGCCGCCGCCATAGCCATGTATCGTAATATCATCTTCATGTCGTTCAGTTACTTGTAGCTTTACGAGGACAATAACTGCCCCTAATTCTCGGCCGCAAAGTTAGACAAAAAGCATAATACGAACAATACTAAATTTCAAGTATATCAGCGCATGTGCCGGCGATGGCGACACGTGACCACATATCGCAGCCACGGACAACGGAGCATCCACAGTACGCGGCGATGACGCCGACTGTGCAACGGCGTGTGTCGCGCCAAGCGAACGATATCGCGCAGTGGCTCGTAATCTTGCGGTATCCATACTCCGCGTCCTATAAGGTACAGGTGCATCAGCCCGAGACCCCAGCGCACCAAGGCGACTCGAGGCATCGAGGGCACTGCCGACACGGCCCTCCAAACACGTGCAATGCCTTCGGGCGTTACCCTGGACATTGACGACAATGTCCCGGGGCGCTGACGATACTCGTAGGCGACAACATCGGGGAGCAGCACCACCGCGCCCGTGGCGGCCGAGGCGAGCAGCAACTGCAACATCGCGTCTTCGGCATTGGTCATCGACGGATGCGTGTCCCAATCGATACGACCGAAGAGGCTTCGCCGAACCACCATGCCATGCGTAAAATTCGGAATGTCATTGTTCAGCATTCGTTCTAACGCCTCAGCCGGTGTCAGCCGCAAGACCGGCCCGGACGATGTTTTTTCGTAGGACTTGCCCTCGGCCACAGCCTCGGCGTCCATATACAAAGTAGGTACATTCGCCTCCGCCGTATACTTTGCCACGTTGGCGATAACCATGTCTATATCAGGCGAAAGGCGTGCGGCCATCTGCGACAACGACTGCCGCGGAATTGTGTCATCGGCATCGACAATCATCACCCGGTCGACCTGCGCAGGCAAAGCCGCGATAGCCGCCGCGCGTGCCGCCGCCTGTCCGCCATGAGTCAGCTTCAGTAGCTGTACCCTTCCGTCCGTCTCCGCATAGCGCTGCGCAATAGCCGCCGTGCCGTCCGTACTGCCGTCATCCGCCACCACGATACACACGTCCGCCGCGTCTACATCCGCAGCCGCCAGCACGCTATCCAGGCAACGCACGAGCCATGCCGCCGCATTATACGCCGCGACAACAACTCCTATGCCATTGCCTCCCTTCTGCTTCATCCCGCAAAGATACCGTTTTTTCGTCCAACCTGAAAACCTCAACAATAGTTGCTCGTTGGATTTTTCATCGGATTTTACCAAAGAGTCATTGTGCGAGCACCCTTTGACGCTGTTTCAAAAAGCATGTCCTTTCTCAGACACACTTTTTGAAACAGTATCTATGCTCGGGGTATTACCGCCCTATGCGGTAGCCTTGTTGAGTCCAATAGGATGTGTCTGCGTAGTCAAATACAGGCCACCATTCGGTGTTGTCGTCATAGACGACTTCGAATTCGTCGAGAATCACCTTCCGGGCTGAGGGGTCGACGGAGGTCTGCAGATTGGGGTCGTCATACCAAAGGGTAACTTTTGCCTTATCAATCACAGTCTCGATGCGGTGATTGATAAGATAGATGGCTTTAATCTTACCTCCTTTAGATGTCCCGATTGCATACTGAAAATCTTTTGACATCACATTTCTGCCGTCTGAATCGAAGAATTCGACCTTCACATTAACATTCGCCGGAGAGGAACCATTAAAAAGGCAGTCGGCATCCATGGCTATACCGTCGAGGCAGTAGCCGGGTTTGCAGTATTTGTCATCGTTCTCTACCCATAAGGTCTCCACTCCATTAATCTGGCCCGAATTTAAACGGGTGGTGTACTTCAAGGGTTTCGAAAATAGAGCCTTCTGTTCATCATAATGAACATAACAAAAACGTGCGTTATAAGCGGGCACCACATAGAAATATTTGCTGAGGGGGGGCAATTCAGTGTTATCAAGAGTGAAGTCAAAACCGTATTCGCGATTATATACTATGTCTATATAACTACGATAATTATTTGTACCCGCCCCCGTAGAGCATTTAGCTCTCTTAATGAAATTAAAATTTTCGTCGTAAATAAGGAGTTCCAAACCAACAAAATCTTGACAAATATCCTCTTTTGTGCTAAACCATCCTATCTTTCCAGGATGTGGCACCGTGACAGTGCCGTGATATGTATAGTTTGAAGGGGTATATGTCTGTTGATATTCAATGACCGGATAGGCACTGTCGGCTATGCGCCACAGGACCATCGAGCCTTCAATCCACTTCAAGGAAACAGCAGCGTGCTTAAACCAGTCATAATAGTCAGCTAAATCACCTAAATCAGCTCCGCCTTTCATGTCTGTCGATAATCCCACAGCAAGAGTACCCTTCCATTCATCCAGGCTTTTATCGGTGGCTTCAAGCAAATATTCCCGCCTACCACTACCAGCGTATAGGGCTTTGAGAGTTGACGGTTTGGATTTGCTTCCGTCATTTGTCATTTTATGAGTACAGGAAGCGTCAAGATTGACTCTAAGAGGAGAGATATCCAATGTGGCCGCACCTAAGGTAAAACCAATATCAATATGAAGAAACAGTCTTGTAGCATACTGAAAAAGGGTATTCGAGAGATCTTTCCGAAGACGGGGATTTATGACATCCAGAGATTTGGAGCGATTGACTGTAGTTTCATAATTATTGTCCGTCTTCATGTTCCATTTAAAGAACTGCGTCTTTTGCGAGCCTTCATAACGGAATAGCTTATCTCCCTTAATTTTTCTTGCACAATCGCTAGCTAAAGCAAAATTGAAATCAAAGCATAATTTAGCCACATAAGCATCAAGTCCTAATGATGGCATAATGGGGACTGGGAGCATATAGTCATATTTAGTCCATCTGTTTTCAGGGAGAATCCCATCTTTGGGCACCGTCATCCCTGTGGATCCAGCAAAGGGAAATGCCTCCCAGCCTTCGCTTGACTCAGAACAAAAAGAATACGTCTGTACAAGATCATTGCTCAATTCAAGGTCAAAACCGTTTTTCAGGCTAAACTTCAGTTTGACATTTTGATAACTTGCCACTCCAACCCGTGTTGCGGTGCGAGATGTAGAACCTCCCGACCTTATAGTGGGAAATAGAACTGAAATAGGAGACTTTCCAAAAGCAGTACGCTCCCACTTATGATAATCTACCGGATTGGTTTCGAACTCCTTGAGTTTGCTCTCATCACCGTCCCAGAATGCAAAGGAAAAGAGGGATTCTGAGAATTCACCGTCAACCTCTTCCCCTCTTGAATATGAGTTATGTCTGGGAACAAGACGGAAACCTTTCAGTTTCGGGGTATTTCCTCCCGAGCGAGATTGTTCCGAACTATCCTCATAGTCTCCGGCAATTCTTGCGTCAATCGAAAAGTCAAGTTCTTTGAATACTTTTATAAGCGGCACGGGATGGGATATCAGCAGATATCCTCCCCCGGTTTCCTCGATATTGTCAACCTCGTCGCAAAGTGTCTGCTGGAATAGCTGACTCATGGTGGTGGCGATATAATCGCCGCGCTGCGGAAGAAGGTCGGAGGGAATATTCTTGGTAAATAGGATTTCGGTATGACCCAATATGGAGTCGTTACGGCAGGAAATGATATAGGGCACATACTTCTCGTTGATGAGCCGGACGCCATCCTGAAATTGATAGGTCACATCGCCGAATTCGGTCTGCTCGGTACGCGGAGCTGTGAAACCGTCGCCGTTAGGCGTATCATCGTTGCCATCAGCGGGCGGTTCATCAAGCATGAGAGTGCAGCCTGATGCAAATATCAAGATGCCGATTATTGCCAATATATTTTTTATGGTTTTCATCGTTCAAATTTTATTGGATAAAGATTGGAAAGGGTTCCGAGGGTTTGATATGCGTCATACTCTATGTCGTCCCTTAGGACATAGAGACGGAAATTTTCTCTATCATAGCAGCGAAGGTCTATTTTGCCCTGCCCCTGATTTGTGGGAGCCCATATTCGGAGCTCGGCATATGGAATGCCGAAAGCCTCGCGGGGCACCGCCAATCCGGTGAGTTCGCCTCCAACGAAAGCTCCGACCATCATTGTCGAACTGTCCCAAGGCTTACCGTCAATGCTTATGTCGGCATAAATCACCATATCGGATGGGTGCCACCTATGGAAATCTCCGGCTTCCCACCTCTCTATGACCCTCACCCGGCATGTGTCGGTCAAAAGGCCGTTTCCGCTGATGGCCATAATATCGACCGCTCCGGGGTATACGGCATGGAGAGTGTCATTGTGCAATTTGGCGATATTGGGGTCGGACAACATCCAAAAGACAGGGCTGCCGATTTTAGACGTATCCGAAAACTCGATTCCCAGCGGCATGGAATCTCCCACCATCACGCAGGACTCCGCGTTGGTTATACGCATGCTGACGCCGTCCCAGTCATCGGGTTCTTCCCCAAACTGGTAAAAATCGCCGCATGAAATCATCAGCAGGCTTGCTGTAAGGGTCCATAAGAGATGCTTCATAATTCAGTCAACGTTAGGGTTGTGTAACTGGAGGGGTAGCCTCCTTTCGGGGAGCAGACACTGTCATTATGTTCGATTGTCCGGACTGGCGTCCATCCTCAAACTGTATGCAGATATAGTATTCGGCCGTCTCGCCGGGATTGAGCCGCGGGTCAACGTAATACTTCCGTTCGGAGGGGATATCGGTGATATACTCGAAGGTATCATCACCGGGGAGCTTGCGATAGAGACAGAAGTAATATGGGGCACCGGATGGGACATCGGAAATCTCCCACGCCAGCTTTACACAAGCATCATTTTTGCTGTAATCCCCCAAAAGCTTGACAGGAATGTCCAAAAATCTGTCATAGTTAACTTTTGCCGAGAAAACAGGGGTCAATCCGGAACCGATATCCCAGAGGCTTACAGTCTCCACGGCATACTCGTATCGCTGATTTACGGGACCATCGGGAGCATCATCGACCTGCATTACATGGCCGTTGGCACGTACCGAGTCGCCATCGAAAGTCCTAAGCAATTGCCAGTCGCGGCTTCCGGCCTTGCGACGATAGCAATTGTAATGTCCGATAATCTCATCGCCGCCGCCAATCCAGCGGGTATGAATCATCTTATTGTCAACCCATGCCGAATCAAGGTGCGCTTTGGAGGGAGGAGCGGTATTGGGTCGAAGCACAGCGATGGTGTCTGAGAATGCGCCGGAATTGCCGGCCCAGTCGACAGCACGCACGGCATAGTAGATGTATCGTTCGTTAGCGTCCACAGCTATAGTGTCCGTGTATGAACGTGGAATTATATGGCTGTGGTTTGCCATCTGGAAGAGGTGGTCGCGTGCATTGGCATAGAATACGTCGTAATAATGCACATCGAGAGTGTCGGACATGTCCCACATCATGGCTACGGTTCCGTCAAGCGCGGGGAAAGCCTTGAAATTGGTCGGCGCCACAGGTGGCTTGGCATCATGGACACGCAGAAGTCGGGGCATGGAATATCCAATATTTTCGGCAGTATCGACAGCCGCCATAACAATCAGACCGGTGGAAATTTTAGTCACATCGATACGCACGGTGGTGTCGGTGGGTGCAATATACTGGTCGGTCAGAAGACGCCATTGCTTGAGGGAGTCGCGCTCGTTGTGATACATAGGGATATAACGCACGAAGTCGTTCTCCATGGTGTCTTTGCGGAAATGGATAGTAGCATATATCTCATCCCAAAGGTTTTCGCCGGGGCGGTCGATTTCTATCAATGTGATTTCGGGACCGCGCGGAGGCTCCATGTCCGGGAAATGAACTTTTATGGGGGCGCTCATGGCCGTGAGGTCGCCGAAAGCATCGTGAGCCTGAATGGCATATTCAAAATCGCCGGTAAGGCCATGAGAATGTTCAAAGATAATGTCCTCGTTATTGAGTCCGGCGGAGATAGGCGGCGCATAAGGTCTTTTGTTCACCTTCTCCCATTCGGTAGAACCTACCGGACGGGTGTATATCTCAAAAGTACCGTTGATAGTGTCATTCCAGGAGAGTGTCACGCTGCCATGTCCGGTAATTGAGTCGGTAATCTGAATATCGTAGGGCTGCGGTTTGTATTTGCTGTTGGAAACATGTTCCACCTGAGCCGGCATAATGAAGAATCGTCCGGTGGTATCGGTAACCGAGGGTAGAACATAGTAGGAATATGTCTTACCCTTCTTGGCGGTGCGGTCCACGAACCTCAAGCCCATAGCCTGCGCTACGTCGGGACGCCACTCGGCCGCCAGATAGGCTGCCATGAGGCGCGTCTTCTGGTCCTGCTCCATTTCGGAGAATGCTCCTATGGTGCCGGGCTCGTAGGTTGTCATTTCGGGATACATATCTCCGCTGCCGTAAATCGCGCCCATGCCCATATATGCTATAGAGTCGACAGTGTCGGGATAGCATTTCTTGAACTGCTCAAGCGACAGCGGCCTGATGCGTTGCGCAAGAGTGTCGAGCTTGAATCCGTCATCGTCATCGTTCACTCGGTAGACGTCATAGCCGAAATGGTTGAGATATTCCCATTCGGGATACTCTGAAATGGCCCAGCGAAGCACCACACTGTCGCCGTAAGCGCGAGCTGTTGCCTTGATGTATACATACATGTCCTCTATGCGAGAGGTGGTATCCGGCTTTATCGTCCCGAGAGGATAGGTACCCGGCAATTGGTCGCGATAGATTACACCGTCGTCAGCGGAGACCGAATCGGCGGAGGCAGACTCCATGGCATCGCCAAGATCTTGCGTTTGCACCATTCCGAAAACCAAGGGAGCGGCTGCCGTGACAGCCACGGCCCAAAGCAACGTACGCATATGTTTTGTTTTATTATGTTTCATTGTCTTTATATTCTTACAGTTTCTTTATCAGCTCTTTATAAGTCCTCGTATATGTCTTGAAGAAGTAGTCGCAGTTGTCCTTGATTTCCTTGTAGGATGCCGGTCTGAAGAGCGTCCACCTCATAGCCTTGTAGTTCCAGGCATTGACGCGGTAACGGGTGAAAGTGAATTTCATATTACTGTATTCAGAGGCCTTACTCGATGAGAAGCGGGTATCCATCGAAGTGGCTGTGTATTGATAAAGCCTTCTACCAAGATAGCAACTCGGAGATTCGACAGCCGGATGGGTAATAATACGTAAATGTCTTGAGTTCCAAGGATCCTCAAAAGTTCTGTTGGGGCTAAGCCCACCGTAGGATGCCGAATTCCAGATGACACCATATTGATATGCCGGAATATTCAGGCGGATACGATTGTAACGCCCGGATGTGGTGAATATACGTCCGGCATTAGTTGCCATCCAGTCTTTCATATTACCTCTCTTATACTTGTTCTGATAATGAACTGTTGCCCCTATCTCATCCGAGACTTTCGCACATACATCAAACAGGTCATAGAAAACCTCGGCCTGAGCCCTTTCGGTCAACGGCAATTCAGTAATCAAACCGTCGGTATCCTCGCCAAGCAGGTTGTTGTGATAAACAGTGCCACGGCTATAGAGAGGCCATAGGGTTCTGACGTGTGTTTTGAAAATCTTAGTTCTGTCCATCGTGACTTTCTCTCTGATAGAGACCTGACCATCGGATATGAGATAATAGCTGTCGCCTCGAAGTAAACCGAAGTTCCACGTTCCAAGGGGCGTATCTATATACATTGACTCCGTGGACCTACATGTGAAGTTTAGTTTGTTCTTTGAGGAGGAGAAATAACGACCTCCGATGAAGAACATATTGCTCAGATAGCTCATGTAGGTGAAGGGATTTGACGTAATAGTGAGCAAACCGGGGGAAGCCACGCTGAATTTGGAATCACTCTTTTGAAAGTCGCCAATCAGATACTGATCGCTCTGTCGAGAGATGTTCAAAGTCATGTGGTCGAGCCGCACTCCAAGGAATGCCTCAAAGTAAGGCTCTGTATTATTTGTGGGGGTATCGAATATCTTATCTCCATCCGGCGGATTTCCGTAAAGATATACGTTGCTCAGATCCATCAGATCCTTGGATTGGTGAGCATCGACCATGGCACTTTCTTTCTTGTATATGGTCACACGATAGCGAGTTCCTCCGCTGGATGCATCAGTGGATTCTCCCAAATCTGTCGTAGTGGCATAATCGATTTTGTTCACCTCTATGCGGTAATTTTTTAAAGAGACATTCCTTGTGCCTGCGCTGCCGCTGCCGCTGCTGCTACTGCTGCTGCTACTGCTGCCGGTTCTTCCGGTACCCCTCTGTGGTGGCGTACTCGGAGTCCTTGTGGCACCCGGCAAATTCGAAGTATTCGGAGCCTTTGTGGCACCCGGCGTAGTCGGTGTACTCGGGGTTCTCGTCGGAACACCCGGCGTAGTCGGGGTACTTGGGGTACTCGGAGTCCTTGGGGTACTCGGTCTACTTGGTGTTCTTTTTGGTGTTCTTTTTTGTGAACTTGTTGTATTTGTAGTACTTGTTGCTGTATTTGTATTACTTGTCAAACTCTTCAGCAGATTACGTTGTTCTCTCTTATATACTTCCTCTGGAGAATTTCCGTAGACTACATAGTTTTTATATTCGGTCCATGTTGCCGGACTCCTCAAGCGTTCAACCCATTCGTAACGCAGGACAAGTCTGCAATGGCCATATTGACGTGTAACATTAAACAGTTCAAGTCCGCCATCGGGAGTCATTATGGACACTGAGTCGTTCTCGATCCATTTATTGTTGGCACTGGACACAATCTGAGTCCCTTTATATAGGTACCATTTAAGATTTCCCTTATTATAAGCTTTTCCCTTCATCCTATATTTAAGCGAGATTATAGGATGCTTGAGGTCAATGGGAAGGACATGCACATCCTTGCTGGAAATCAGGATACCGTTTTTGTCCTTATAACCATCCGTATTGGCGGGGAAGGCAAGGGCCACGTGTTGTTCAAGGTCTTCCGCATCTTCGAAAGTGCGTTCTGCGGTGTTATTGGTTACGAAGAAGAAGTCCTTGGTCTGGGTCCAGGGCCGGAATTTCCATTGATTGTCGATTGTATCGAAAGTCTCGGGATGATTCCATTTTCCTTTGACAAATTCCCTGGCACGTCCTTTGATGCGCAGACGGTAATATTTGTTGGGATTAAGTGCTGTAACGCTCAGCGTCACCTTGTCTCCATTGACAAAATACTCCATTTCGCTCGTTTTGCCATTTTTACCGGCCTTTGCATCTTTAAGGTTCGAGTACTCGGTCAGAGTAGGCACGGAGTCGGCCATGATCTCGAACTTGAATTTACGGCTTGCAAGACGCTCGATAGCCTTCTCGTCGTAGTTGTCGGCAGCACTCGATTCCTTGAGTTTTGCAACTTCGTTGGGGTCAGCCACATTGATAATGCTGTTGATATCAGACTGAGTGGTTACCTTGGGGCGGCTCTGAATCTGCCAGTCGATAGGATTCTCGACTGCCTTGTCCCAGTCTTCGGAACCGATGTTGCACGTTTCGAAGAGCTTATAGTTGTCGAGAGCATTTCCTAAGAACATCTCGCAGACATCACCACATTCAAAGGAGAATTTCTTGTTGATCTTGACAAGGCCGCCAAGCAGACGGAGTTTCACACGGGCTTTGCCGGTGAAATAGTTGGGATTGGGCATACCACATCTGAGGACGCCACCCATACCTGCGTCAAGGAGGTCAATCTTCTTGTTGAAGAATCCAAGGAAGACACGTATGCCGAACTTTGCATAAATATAGGCATAGAGCTGGCCTTCGCCATACCATCCGTTACGGCCCGGCGTACCACCCTTGAGGTTGATGCATCGCTCCGTGCCAAGCTTGCGGATGGACAGGTCAAATCCGGCTTCTGCACCCATATCGCCGTAGAAAAGTCCGAGGTCAACTTTGATGTAACCCCATACGGCAGCACCCATCATCACGCCGCCACCGGTGGCCGCGTTGGACATAAACCGAGTCTTGGCTTCATTCCTGGCTTTGTCGGCTTTGGATACGTCATCGCTTTCATAAGTACCGGAGGAGGATCCGTTGAGGAAGTTGCGAATCTTCACGGGAATGGGCGGAAGGTTTCCGTTGTTGGGCAGCTCGTTTCCGACGCAGAGATATGCATTGGCACCCACGGCCACAGTAACGACTTTGCCACTGAAGTCAATAAGTGTAAATGTGCAGCGCTTGTCCGGATCGGGTTGACCGAGATAGACATGCCATTTCAATGAAGTATCACTACCGGTTTTCTTATGTCCGATATAGAAGTCGAGCTCTACATGGGCTCCGGGTCCTTGGGCTTTGATACCGGAGTCTGACTTGTCAGAGTCTTTCTTTTTCTTCTCGTCATACTTCTTCATCGTATTATCGTAGTCTCCGGTCTTGGAGTCGTTGCTATCCTTGACAGAGCCGCTGAAGTTACCTGCGTAATCTCCAAGGTCTTCACTATATCCCTCGAAAGTGGAGTCAAGAGCCTTGAGCTTTTTGGTAAGTTCTTCCGTTCCGCCATCCATTTTGGCATCGACGGTGACATTGAGTTGGAAATACTGTTCCTGATCATTGTTCTCATAGACCATATTGACCTTGCTCTTGACCATACCGCCAACAGCATCGACATCCCCCTTGAAGATGAAGGTTGTCAAGTCTTTTTTCTTGGTGTCGAAAACAACCGTGAGGTCGAGGTTTCCTTTGAGTGTTACATTATCGACGGTTGAAAGGCCCATGCCGGCAATGATGCCGATGACGCCCTTGGCCGGTTTTGGAACGGCTTTGCCGGATTGCGAATTGGCGAAGTCTTTTGCGCAGTTGAAATAGAACCCGCCGTGGATACCGTTGATGGTAAGAGGACCGGCGGGGATGCCGCATTTGCCTCCTGCCATGATATCGAAGTAGCCCCAGCTGAAGTTGTTGTTTTCTTCCTTATGGTCAAAGTATCCGCCGTCAATGGTCACCTCAAAGAGGCCGCCTTTGACGCTGGCTTTAATCTGACCGGCGTATCCCGAATCCTTACCCGGGTCTTCGGCACAGCTCAGGCTTCCTTCCAACTTGAATATCTTGCCGTCAACGGCAAAGGAGGCATCCCTAAATTTCGTTCCCTTATAGTCAAGCGAGATTTTGGAGAGGTCGTCGATGTTCTTTACCCATGACTGGAACTCTAATGTAGTGCCGGCACTGATTTCAAGTTCTTCGCAAAGGGTTATATCGCCGCCAAGGGTTATGCCTATGTAGGGGTCTTTTTCGTCTCTATGCAATTCAAAGCCCCACTTCTTGAGTGTGAATTTAAATGGCCCGATCTTCTTCTGTGGCGATGCGCAGCCCCATTGTCCCATGCTGAGGTAGAGGCCGCTGTTTTCTCCAAAATCAATCTTCGAAGCTTCATTCCACCACCCGGCGCCGATAGCGCTGCTGCTCTCTACATCAGCCAACATCTTTTGGGTAGCCGCTGCCGCCGAAGTCTGCAACTCGCTCTCATATACCGACTCGAAGCCGTCATTGTTGGCAAGGCGCATCTTGCAGAACTTAATCTGGGGCAATTGAAGTTTGAAGGGCAGTTTGGCCAGCTTCTTGTTTAAGGTTTCCACGCCGGCGATAGTGACCTCGCCGCCGACAAGAAGCTCGACGTTCGTTTTTGTCTGTCCGTACTCGTTGTCTATGGCTTCAACGAGGAAATATGTCAGGTCCTTGTCAAGAGTGAGGTCGCCAAGCATGAAGTCAAAGTTGAGATCCTCAATCTGCGAAGTCTTGAATACGTATGCAAAACCTTTGCCGCCACCCTTTCCGGTGAAGGACTGATTGTATATATTGCAGGCGTAGTCAATCTCTCCCTTGAACAGAGGTATTTCGAGCTTGCCGTTAAATCCGAATTTCTTAAAGTCGTTCTGGACTATCGACACCATAACTTTGTCAAGGCTGAACTTGAAACCTCCGATGGTTCCGCTCTCGCCGGCCTTGTAGTTGATGGCGTTGACAACGCCGCAGTCGAGGGTAAATCCGGACTTGTCAATGAAGAGGTTCTCCACGGCAACCTTCATCGGTTCTTTGCCGTTGCCTATCTTGATTGACGAAGGGAATGCCATTGACAGTTCCTTGAAATAAAGGCCTGTCCATTCTTTTTCCTTACCTTTTGCCAAACCGAGGCTCTCAAGTTTATATCCCTCGGGGAAGGATCCCATCTTAGTGTGATTGCTTCCGGAAGCAAGGTCGATAATAGCCTCATCTGCCGTAAACACATAACCGGGGAGATCTACATGTTCGAACGGGTCGATAGATACCTCAGCCGTGAAATCTTCCCACTTCTGTATCTTGGTGCCTACGTGGAGTATGGGCGATTCCTCTGTACGTTTACCATTGACCACCTTTTTGAGGTCGGAGGGCATGGTCATGTCGATGTCGAGGTTGAGCCATTCGAATTTATTACCGCTCCAAGATACAAAGCATCCGTCTTCCGGCTCTATAACATCCTTGGGCGCAAGGAATTTGCATTTGAAACCGCTCTTGGGTTCCTGTACTTCAAAATCTTTAAGGAGCGCCACGGTGCCGCCTTCTGGTATGAGCGACTTGGGACTGATACACATCCTCGGTGCGCCGAAGACCAAAATCTGTCCCTGAGTGGCCTTGGTATTGGGCACAACGAAGGTGCCGAACAAGTCCATGGTGGCATAGGTCGGCGCAAACTTCATTTTCGAGATTGTCAAGTTCACCGGCGAGGGATTGATTTCTTTCGGAATCTCAAGCGGGAAGGTGACATTTTCCACATTGCCCTGGAGAAGTCCGGCCACAAAGGCTTTTCCCTCCTGGAATTGCTGATAGTATTCGCCTATGGGGAGTTGCTCGGCAAGGCTTTTAATCTTGTCGCCGGCCTTGCCCTGAAGTTTGTCTGCGTAGGGGATGCCGGTGTCACCGATGAGGTTATCGATACCCCAGTCGGAGAACAACTTGTCAACAACTTCCGAGCTGCTCATCTTGTTGTTTTCTCCGCCGTAGGTCTCCACATTGCCGGCAAATACCTGATTGTCGGTATTAATGGCTATGTCGTCAAATTTGACGGCAAGTTTCCATGTCATCAGTAGCGGTTCCCATATCACATGGCCGGTGCCTTTGAAGTGTCCCGGCTTGTCTGTTATGGCTTCCAGCTTGCCGTCGAGCACAAGCTCGTACTCACCGATTCTTACGCTTTTGCCTTTCAATGCGTCTACACCGGATGTCGTGGGTCTCTCATTGGTAATCTCCACCTGATTGGCGCACTGGAAGTAGCGACTTGAGAAGACCTCCGACATTGCGAAATCGACGATGTTGATGCTGTCATTGAGGAATGCAACGGATTTATCGTTCACTGCCGTGGGCTTGACACGAAGCATCAGGTAGTCGCCTTTTTCCACCTTCCCGTCGAGCTTGTCCCAACGGATGGTGTCGGTCTGTGCCTTAAGTGCCTTATTGGCATAAATCGGGGCAGTCTTGAGCATCTCTTCCCTGGAAATGTAATCCTTTGCGGCAAACAGCTCTACATCATACACGAATTGTATCGTGTCAGGCTGTGCTCCGGCACCTCCTTCGAAAGTCGGCCTGTTCCATTTGACAGCAATGTCTGAATTGAGGAACTCTTTCCTTGCGCCTTCATCGGGGTGGAAACGGGGAAGTACTATTTCAGGATTGACGAAATTATATAGTGAATCTGTCAGGTTCATGCCTCCGAGGCCGATTATATCGGCATCATCGCCGGAGCCTGACTTGAACCCGACAAGCGCGGGGGCTGAATAGCCGTCATTCTCAAGACGAATATTGTGCTTTTGGCAATAGTCTTCGTCGGCCACGGCGCGGACACGCAGCAGGAGCATGGAGGCTGTATCAATCTGCGCATCAAAAGCCCTCTTGTCCATCTTAAAGGATGTGGAGGATATGCCCTTTTGCTCATAAACAACTTCGCCGTCGATAGCTTCGCCGAGAATGGTGGCAAGAGAGGCGTCGTATCCGCCTGTAGGCTGCAAGATGGAGATGTCGTAAGTGAAATCCACAGGATCTTGCGCTTTGCCCGAAGCCACAGGGGCGCTCCACTTGATGATGCAGTTGTTGGGATTGAGAACCTCAAATTTTTTGTTGCCTATTTCGGTGTAAGGTTTGGGCACTGTAAGGCGTGGGGCAGAATACTGGGTTATGTCCGTTGTTTTGCGGAGGACGATGAGGCCCGGATAGCTCTTGCCTTTGTTGAGGAACACATAGGATTGGTCGCCCGAAGCAGCATTTTCCACACGGGCAGTAACCTGCACCAGGAACAGTTGTTTGGGGTCTACAATGTCAAATAAGTCAATGGGCACCTTGAACTCGGTGGATGTGAGGCCTTTTTTCTCATAGAACGGATTTTCGTTGTCGAGAGCCTCCTCCATACCGGCAGCTGATGCCGGGTATTTCTTATTTGGCTGAGTAATCTTAATGTCATAGGTCACATTGGGTAGCGTCCGGCCATCGTCAACGGATGAAACCTCACAGGGCTTCCACTTGATGACGGGATTGTCCCTCATGAGGATATGCACACCCTTGGAGATGTCTTCATTTTCGTAGGCAAACTGGTCGAAACTCTGATAGGGGCTTGGCGTAACCAATACGGGCCGCGAGAACACGGTCTGGGCGCGTGCAAATGCCACGGGTATGCCCTTGCCTTCGCCTTCGAAGGTTAGAGCCTTGTAATCACCTGCAACAGTGTCGGGGTGAGCCACAACTTGCATCAGGTAGACAGACTTGGGGTCAAGAGCGTCCGCCATGGATGCGGGGATGCGGTATGAGGTGGTTCGGATGCCCTTCTGCTCAAAGATGGGCTCCAATTCATTGGCGGCTTTTAAACATTCGCTCTGTTGATAAATGTAATAGCCGCTTGTGGGTTTGATGATTCGTACATCATAGGTGAATGATACTTGCTTCCCTCCGGCATTGTCGAGGCGGGGTGCCGACCAGGTGACCTCGTCTTTGGCGGGGTCGAACTGTGCATACCACAACCCGGCGGGCAGATTTGGCCGCATCAGCTTGGGACGAGAGTATGTCGCAGGCTGTGCCGGTGTCTCGGAATAATCCTTGACACGGAACATCTTGATATCGCTTTTCCCCTCGTTGACGATATTGATGTAGTCAAGCGAGCCTATCTGGGTGGCATTGGAATGAGCGGTGATTTGCGCAATATATGTCTCGTAAGGCGAGAAGTCTTTTATTACATTGGTCGGTATGATGCATTGCGGCATCTGAAGATTATTGGCCTGATAGACCACGGGATTGCGGTCCATAGCATCATCGATGGCCTGCAAAGGCATCTGCTGTACTATCTTAATATCATAGTTGTAATGGCGCGGCTTTGGATCACAATTCACCACCGGTGCCATCCATGTCAGCAGCGGAGTTTGCTTCGACAGCGTGGCTATATTTTTGTCGTCATATTCGCCTGTTGCCACCGGCATGATCCATTCGGGTGCCTTGGCCTGATAGCACACAGTGAAAATTGTGCGGCTCAGTGACGGGTTGTTGAGCAAAACAGGTGAGGAAAGATACGGATCCCACTTATATGCGGAAAGTATTATCTCATAGGTGCCTTCCGGAATATTTCCGAAGCTGCCGGAGGTAACATTATCAAATAATCCCGCGGGCATAGAGATATCCTCCATGCGGACATGATTGAACATATCACGCATTTCCACCGCATTGAATACCTTGGTCCCGTTGGCGGGAATTTCAAAAGGCTTCACGGGCATTGTTTTGCCCGGGACTATTATTTCAATGTCGGACGAAGGAGTCAATTGACGCAATTCAACGCCAAAGTACATAAGTACTGCTTCATTCTCCGTGTTTTGGGCAGAAATATTGAAATACTGCCCGGGATTGGACAGATAATACATCACCTGGGGAGGCAAAACCTGCCTCACCGGGGTTATTGTCACGGTGAGATTCTCGCTAAATGCCGCTATGGTGCAGCAAAGGGTTAAGCCCAGCAGAGTAATATATCGTTGAAGTCGTCTCATTGTGGTTCTTGTTTTTCGTTATGAAGTTTCACTTCGACTTTGGCAAGTCTGAAAAGTAGCAATTCGCCGGCGCCGTCATTGGCAAGCCTATTATGAGGTACATTGGTCTTAATTTGAGCCGCATACTCGGCCTCGGGACGTAAGGCTTCGACTATTGTGCGGGGAAGCAGGCATTGGGGTGTAATCAATCCCGGCGCACGATATACGACCGGGTTGCGCTCAATGGCCTGGTCCGGACTTTGACCGGGCATTATCTCCACTATGGTGAAGTCGTAGGTTGTGCCCATAGGTACGGGGCTGCCGTTGAGAACGGGTGGAATCCACTGAAACATAGGAAGCTCGGTCGAAAGCTCGACAAATTCTCCGGTTTCCGCCCGGGGCTGAATCCACTGAGGCGCCTTGAACTGCGTCATGACATCAGGTGAGATGCCCTGAGGCGGAAATGCCCGGGCGCAAACTGCGGCGCCAAGGGTTAGCGTAAAAAGCATATGTGTGATAAAGCGTCTCATTTCTTCTTTTTGTCTTTGTGCTTGATACTAAGCAAAGTGAAAGTGTAGAGATAATTGAGGGAGAGGCGTATGTCGGTGGCGTCGAGATTGGACCTCGTTTTTGAAATGTTCACGTCGCCATATTTGGTAAAAGAAGCAGAGAGGCTGAACGTATGATATTTCTTCAGCGTATATCCGGCATTCAAGTCAAGACCCATGGAGAGGCTCTTGGACTGGTGCTTTACGTTGTTGTAACACCATGACACCGTGGCCGAGGCGCTGAGATTCTTTTCTTTAAGGAATGACCGACCTGCAGAGAGTGAGGCCACATCCGAAAGGTATTCCGTGTTGAAGCCTTTAGTGCCCTGATGGCTGATCGAAAGAGTGAAGTTGGTTTCCCATGGCTTTACATTCATATTGTATGAAGCGCCGAGGGCAAGGGTATTGACATCCGTCTGCCCTATGGAAAACTTATTAAGGTCTTTGTTTATGGTATAATTACCCGAAAGTGAAATGGTATGGTCGAGATTGTCACCCGGCAGACTATAGGTCGGCAGCAAGCTTATACTGTGAAGAATTCTCTTGACTTGCGTGGTGTCGTTCACAACGGCTGTGCCATCGCTCTGTCGCTGGAGGTATCCGTTATACATAGCCGATAAGCTGAAATTATTGCCCAGTCGCAGCGAGGCCATTGCGTTGTAGACATAACCCTCAGTGGTGTACAACTGCTGGTCGGACAAGTTGTCGGCCTGACCGGAGAAGGATGCCGACAGCGAAAGACGTCTGAACAAGGTTGTTCCGAGGTTCACTCCCAGGCTATGATAGTTGTTGGATGTATAATATGTACCCAAAGAGACATAATCGGGCTGGATGATTTTATAGAAAACAGAGGCGTTCATCCACGGGAAAGAGAAGTTTAGGGCTGCATCGCCTGCAAATCGCACCCTCGAAGTATACCGAGGTTCAAAGATTTTGTCAAAACGGGTAGCCTCTCCTGTCGTCACTTTTTGTGATTCGGTGTCGGCGGTAAACGCCGAGGTGGCCATATTGGCGGAAAGCGACACTCTATTCCAGAGGCTTACCTGACCCTTTAACCCTACTACAAGGTTTTCCTGCGGACGGTAATATTGTCTCCAGTATTCATCTATAGACCCTTCGGAGTCATACGCGCGAAGGAAATATATATCGATGCTGTTTCCGTTCTTGCCGTATCCGGCCGAAAAGCCCCAGCCATATCTTTTGTACTGGGCACGCCGAGGATTCGGGCTCTCGGGGTCATCATTGACGGCGCGGCGCAACACTCCATAGAACGCCGACGCTCGGAATTTCGGCCCCTTGTATTCAAGGCCCACTCCGTTGAACGACATATTGAGAATGTAGTTGGAAAAAGGCATTGATGACTGGCCGAAATGAGCCGTAAAGTTCTTATAGCTCGGACTCAGATTGAACGAAAATTGGGGATAGTTAAAATTCAGATTGTCGTTGGAAAAATATATGGAGAAAGGCAACGAGAATCCGTATACGTTTATATTTAGGTTGGCAAATACAGAGTTGCTGAGAGGAGACATATAGTTGTTCCCTGCCGAACTATGAAAATAGGTATTGTTAGTGCCTATCGATCCGGTAATGAGCAAAGGGTCATTTTTTGCTATCTGAGAGATATCCTGTGCCGATACAGACACAATGCCTATTGAACAAGCCATGACTATGGCTGCTGTCAATCGTTTCAGCATACTTATTCTACGCCTTGGCGTGTTCGGTATCATTGCGTGATAATGTTAGATGAGGATAATGTTAGATAAGGTTGGTCAATTAGAAAATGCCGCCTCCTTGCCTCCCGTTATAGGGGGGCAAGGAGATGGCTTGTTGCTTAGATTATTTCTTAATCAGCTTGCGAGTTGCTGTCTTGGTGCGGACAATATATATGCCCTTGGCAAGGTTCTGCGAATTTACGCGCTGACCTGAAATTGTATAGATTTCGGCTTCCGGATCTATTTCGCTATCGGATATTACATCCTGAATGCCCTGTGCGCTACCGTCTGTATCGAAATGCATCGGCGATTTGAATGTGCCACGCATGTCTGCAAAATCAACACGCTCGGCAAGGTCGCGGTATTCACCGGTGAGGTTGTCATGGAGTTTGAAGTTTACTTTCTCGCCGTTCTCTCCATGAACTGTGATGAAGATTCGACCGTCAATAATTTTGCCTTCGCCGCGGCATTCGCCGGCGACAAACGCTCCGATCGAATAACGGTCGGCATCAAGTTCCTCATCGCTCCGTGCGATGATAGTCATATTGTCGGCAAAGCGTGAGGCGTCATAGTTCCATATGTTTTGTGCCGGTGCACGCTTTATTGACGGAAGGTTGTTGGCTCTCTTCAATTTTCCTTCTGCAGGCAAGGTTACACTAACGTTACTGCTACCGGGGTAGTAGACGAGATATCCTTCTCCGGCTTTTATGGTTTCGAGTGTACCTGCCCACTTGCCGGAATTTAGCTCGGTGAATCCGTCGTTCTTGGAAACTATTCGTGTCCCATCCGCAAGTTCGGAATTAGCAAATATCTGACCTACCCAATGATTGAAGCAATAGGGGAAGCTGCGCCAATTCCAGCCGGGACCATAGTATTGAGTGACCTCATCCTGCCTATAATTGTCTATGCCGGGGATGAGATAATTGATTGTCTGTCCTGTTTTGACGTTGATCTTGTATGTATCGAGCCAGCTCATGCCTTTCAGCTCGCCGAAGAATCCGTAGTTCGGGTCGTTGTATAAGAGTTGGGTCTGAGACCGGATTTCCTGTGATTCACCAAAACCTACATCTACTCCTTCCAGAGTAATGTCGCCTTGTCCGGCAAAGAGCGTAAACCAGTGCCATCCTTCGTCAATATTGACGCGCTGTTGTATCGACACCTCTGTTCTGGCGCTCAACTGGTTATAGTACACGTCGAGATTTTCGTCCAAGGTAAGCCCCAGAACATTGATCTTCCATTCATTAGTACCTGCTATACGCTCGCCTATTGTGTAGGCGTTCGTCTTAATGCCCCACCTGATGGCAGATTCGTCAAGAAGGAAATTCTCGGGAACTGTTTCAATCTTAATCGTCGGATTCGCGTCACCGATGCCTATCTTAACCATCTCCGGGAGACTGATTGAGGTGAGACCCCGGGCGATGTTTACATCAAATCCGAAAGTGACTGAGTACTCTTTTCGTGGATTGAAGGATCCGTCGCTGTTGAAACCGGCTGCGTCTATACGATAGGTCCACTCCACTCGGGTCGATCCGTATTCATTGGCCAGGACTTCAGTGGCTTTGTTTGTATCTGCATTGTAGGAGAATGTAAGTATCTTTTTGGCGACATTCGGTCCTTCGACCATGTAGAATTGGTCGGGGAAAACCGGATTCTTTAGGGTGGTGGTTACATTGTCGTTAAGCCGGCTAAGAATATTTACCTTAGCGAGTTCATAATCTGCAAGCTGAATTGTCAAAGGATTGCTGGCAATCACGTATTTGTCTGCGGTAGGTACGGGATCAACTACAATGACTGTTATTTCTGCGTTCGCAAAACCAATACCTTCATAATATATACTAACGATTCCGGACCCGGCTTCTTTGGCGGTGATGGTGCCATCGTCATGCATGACTAAAGCGGTTGTTTGATCCGGGCTGGCATAAAATTTGAGGGCTTCTTCCTTGAAGGTTGCATCCTGAGGATTGGGAGAAACGATATGTCTGAGGTATTGCGTTACCTCTTCACCTACCTGTACGATTAAGGTCTCATCACTAATATTAAGACTGGTGACAGGAACGAAAGTGAGATTGAAAGGATTTGACGGTGTGCCGCCGATGGTCTCATCACCACCGCTGACGGTGAGCGTCTCGGCAAGCTCGAAATCTATTTGAGCATTGGATTGCTTGAGGTAGAACTTCACCGTCTTGCCGGCATCTTCATCCTTCACGCCGATGCGGAAGGTATAGACGACACTTGTGGAATTGACGCCTTGCACCGTGCTCTTCGTGGCAATAGCCCGGCATTGGTCATCTATGAACGCGCCGACCATGCAGTCAGTGACTTCAACGGGTTTGCCTTGCTTGTCTACAAACGCGGCATATACCACAGCATGACTGGCATAAGCCGATGGTGAGGGCTCCGCCCAAGTGCGCTGAGCCCGGATTCCGAGGACACCGGCTAACATCATGATGGTTAGTAAAACAGCTTTTCTCATTGGTTGAAAATTTTAGTTTATAATAATGTATTATTTTGAATCGTTGTATTGCTTTGAATCGTTTTTTGCCGCTTCCACCTCACCTTTTACAAAGAGTGAATTATGCCCGGAAGGGCCGCTTAGGAGGACTGTCACTCTTTGCTTGAACGCTCCCGAGCGTTTTGCGGGATCAAATCTCACAACCACCGAGGCCGTATCCCCCGGTGCAACTTCAGCCTCGGAATACGTGGCTGTTGTGCATCCGCATCGCCCGACGGCTCCAAGAACGACAAACGGTTCGCCTCCGGTATTTCTGAAAACAAACCTGTGGGTCGCGGCTCCGTCAGCTTCTTTTATCTTGCCGAAATCATATACCGTCCCTTCCATCCATGAAATCTCGGATTCGCCATAGCTGTTTGGAAAACCCAAAACAAGGGCAATCGCAAAAAGAGTGGTCATTTTTAGGGTTCGGTGTTTCATGACATGATATGCGTTTCGTTCATTCAAAAAGAGACAGCATCTCCTCACACAGCAAAATTAACCCCTAAACCGACAAAAGCACATGTAAAAATCTGCCAATCGCTTGTATATATCAGACAAATTAGCATAAATCAGACAAAAGCTGATGAAGATAGATTATTTAACATTTTTTTACCTTTGCAAAATGTCTACTCCCCCGTTTTTCCGGTAGACGGTCGGATAACATCCGAATGCCCTATGGAAAGCATGGGACAGACCGCTCGCCTCCTCGAAACCGCACATTAAGGCGATTTTGCCGAGTGGCTTGTCGGGATGTTCCAACAGCAGCCTGGCACACCGGTTCATCTGAATGTCCGAGATGACCGCCTTGGGTGTTACCCCTGTCAGCTCTCTCACGCGCCTGTAGAAGGTCCGCTCGCTCGTATGAAGGGAGGCGGCAATCTTCGGGATGCTGTATTCGCCGCCGGAAATAGCGTCTTCGACGGCTGCCTGCACGTCTTCTAAGGTAAAATGTTTTGCCATTTTATCTAATTTTATAAAAACCAAATATAGTCGCTTGTTAAAAAGTCCAAATATAGTCGCATGCGCCTCTTCGGGATGTGTAAATATCAGACAAAAGCATGACGGAATCAGATAAAGACATTAAGAAATCGGACAAAAACATTAAGAAATCGGACAAAAAAAGAATCCTTTCGGTCTAAGACCGAAAGGATTTGAAAGTTAATATATTTCGACTGCTATTTATTCTGCTCCCTATAGGCGGTCGGCGAACATCCGTAGACCCTTTTGAACGCATGCGAAAAACAGCTTGCCTCCTCAAAACCGCAGAGATAGGCAATCTCTCCGATGGATTTGGTCGGATTCTCGAGCAGCAGCTTGGCGCACCGTTCCATCTGAATTGCCGAAATAAATATCTTGGGAGACTGGTCCGTGACCTCTTTCAGGCGTCGCCTGAAAGTCCTTTCGGTCATATTCATCATGGAGGCAATCTTTGCATCGCCATAATCTTTGTTGTCAAGGGCCGTATCAACCACTTCGAACAACTGCGCGAGAAATGCCCGACCTTCGTCTTCATCCATTTCAGAAGCTTTTTCCTCACAGGAGTTGTCCGGCCGGCTATCGGCAATATTTTTCTCTGCCTCATCACATTTTCGCTCGAGTTCCCCCACTTTTTTTATGTATCTGAGTACCCGACGACGATGGCGCAAATATCTTGCACGTATAACGAAGGCGGCGATGGATGCAATGACTATAAATATGATTATCCCTATAATTATATCACGCATCCTCGCTTTATTGGTCTGTCGTATCTCATCTTGCAACATGTCCCGCCCGAATTCGGCATAATATCTGGCCAAAGCTTCGGCAGATGCTTGATGATACAATGAGTCCTTTAATGCGTTGTAATGATTGAGCGCGATTTTGGCCGAATCGGGACTCAAAGACCAGTAGCTTTCGTACAATCCTTTGTGCGAGCACACATTATTATATAGATCGCCCATCTTGGAGAAAATACCGGAAGCCTCCTTGAAGCAGTCTATGGCCTCACGAGTCCTATTTTGCTCGATATAAACAAATCCCAATTGGTTGAGATCAATTCCGACGGAATGAATATTGCCCACTTCTTTCAGCATGGCAATTGCACGCAGATAGGCTGCTTCGGCTTCATCATATCGTTGAAGTCCGGCCAAAGCCGATGCCATCTGAGAAAGACGCATCGCCATTTTGGGCTTGCGTCCGTTGATTGAATCAAGCTCATACGCATCACGAGCATAGTCAAGCGACTTTTTGTTTTTACCGAGTTTGTGATATACCTCCGAAGCCATTCCCAAAAGTATGGCTTTGCGAGATGTATTATTGGCCTTGTCGGCATATTCAAGTCCTTGAATAATAAACTTCTCGGCCTCCTTGACTTGATTAGCGGCCATATATGTACCCGCAAGAGTGTTCAGCCCTGAAGAAATCCTATCAGGGTCTCCGAGCTTCATATCGATGTCAACGCACTGCTTGGCATAAGACGCAGCGGGAGCGAACTCGCCAAGCCTTACATGGATAATACCCAGCAAATTCAAGCAATCGGACCTACCCATATTGGGATATTTGAACAATGGGAGAGCCTTCAAGGCATACTTCTTAGCCGTGGGATAATCCTGCGCATCATTGTACCATTCAGCCACCCAATACCATAATTGTTGCCGCAGAGAATCTTTAGGAGTATTCTCGGCAAACACAATCTTCGAATCGGTTATTTCCTCCTTGTTTAGGAAATCAAATATCTTATTGGCATCATCTACACGACAACCCTTGGTTTCATATATTTCTATAAGCTTGTCTATATTCTGTGGCGTGGCCTGCGCATAGTCCATACCCACATAAATGGCAACCACAATCATAAGCCACTTTATAGAGAAAGACTCCAAAAAACGGCCAAGATGCTTGTGGTTAAATCTCCCATGTTCCATTACTCTGAGTTGTTTATTGCAAAGTTACATAAAATCGGGGAAATATACGGGTGTTCACATCACGGCTCATACCGGTTTTTTTTCAGCCCTTAAACTTTCCGGATGATAGTGCAGATATTGAAGCATTTCTACTTCTTGAGTCATAGCTGTTTTTGGGTTTTACGGTTCAAAGTGAGTGAGCCGTCAAATGGCCAAATTAGCTGTGTTTGAGCCGATTTCACCGATTGTAAAGAAGACGAGGGCGGCGAAGCAGCGCTTCGTCGCCCCGTCTTAGGTTGTATGACGTTCGGGCTTATTAGCCGTTGATCTTAACCATATTGGCGATAAGGTCAAGCACCTTGTTGGAGTAGCCAATCTCGTTGTCGTACCACGAAACGACCTTTACGAAGGTGTCGGTGAGGTATACGCCGGCATTGGCATCGAAGATGGAAGTGCGAGTGTCACCGAGGAAGTCGGAGCTGACAACGGAGTCTTCGGTGTAACCGAGTACGCCTTTGAGTTCGCCTTCGGAAGCTTCCTTCATAGCTTTGCAGATATCCTCTTTGGTGGCGGGCTTGGCGAGGTTGACGGTAAGGTCAACTACAGACACGTCAAGAGTGGGGACACGCATGGAGATGCCGGTGAGTTTGCCGTTGAGTTCGGGGATAACTTTGCCTACAGCCTTGGCGGCGCCGGTGCTGGAGGGGATGATGTTGCCGGAAGCGGCACGACCTCCGCGCCAGTCCTTCATCGAGGGACCGTCGACGGTCTTCTGTGTTGCGGTGGTGGAGTGTACCGTGGTCATCAAGCCGGTAACAATGCCGAATTTGTCGTTGAGGACCTTGGCGATGGGGGCAAGGCAGTTGGTGGTGCAAGAAGCATTGGAGACAAACTGTGTGCCTTTCTTGTAGGTGTCAGCGTTTACGCCGCATACAAACATGGGGGTGTCGTCCTTGGAGGGAGCGGACATCACAACGTACTTGGCGCCGGCTTCGATGTGGCCCTGAGCTTTTTCCTTGGTCAGGAACAGACCGGTGGATTCTACGACGTACTCTGCGCCGACTGCGCCCCAGTTGATTTCTTTGGGGTCACGGCATGCGGTAACGCGGATGGCTTTACCATTGACGATAAGGAGGGATTTTTCGAGGTCGAAGTCTACGGAGCCTTCGAAAGCGCCGTGCATTGTGTCATACTTGAGCATGTAAGCCATGTAGTCAACGGGGAGGAGGTCGTTGATGGCGACTACTTCGATGTCGTTACGTTTGGTGGAAGCGCGGAAGACAAAGCGACCGATGCGTCCAAAGCCATTGATACCAATCTTAGTCATAGTGGTTTGTTGTTTTGAAATTAATCGTATATGTTGTTTGTGTATATTCTTTCAAAGATTGTGTGGCGAGAAGAGTCTCGCCGCCCTATTGGGACCAAATGCGGCGACCTTTGAGCGGCCCCTCCGCTTTTAGCGCCACAAAATTACACATTTTTTTCCGTAATTGGATGATTAGGATATTATTTTTATGTGAAATTTTGTATTTGAGGCTTTAGACGTTACCGTAGGGGTTGTTTTGGTGGCATTCGACCGTATTATTTCGCTTCTCCATGATCGTTGTCGTGATTCTTTTCGAGATTGCTCTTGCGCACCCTTTCGGATGCTTCAAGCATCTTTTCAAAAAGGTCATCACCGCCGAAGATTCGATCAAATGCTTCCATTTCGTCTAATACTTCGTCAGATGATTCGTCCGAGTCATCGTCATACGATTCGTCATCGTCGGCATATTCATAGTCATCTATATCATCATACTCGTCTACGCTCGGGCCTATTCCAACAATGTAATCAAAGTTGTCGCCCAAGCGTTCTTTGAGCATCTTGACGTACTTACGCTCGGTATGTGTCGGCCCTTCGATGAGCAGATACTTGCCGTTATAACCCATGGGATAATGCTTTAGCGGGATGTCATCCGTATCTTCCTCGAGGATATACTCTCCTACTTCATCGAAGTCCCGAGCGGGATTTAGACCGGCATCGTCGGCAAATTCGATAGCCGAATATATCAGATTGTGCGCATCGCTGTAAGGACACTCGACAAAGCCCTCAAAAGACGCCGACAACTTTTCGACCAATTTTTCAAAGTCCTCAACATCATAATCATAGTGATACATCACGTCTTTGACACCCAAACAATAGGTATCAATCAGGTATACGCCGAAAAGAATTTTTCCGTTCGGCCTTTTACGAGACACTATGACTTCGCTCATGCCATGATTGGAAACTTCCTGCGGCATATAGCATTTGTATATAGGCAGTTCGCGCGCCCGAAGTCGTATGTATTTTTCAGGCGAGATTGACCCTTTGGGGGACGCTTTCATTTTTTTCTGTGCCATTCTTATATTAATGTTTATGTGTGATATCTTATTTTATGTGTAGTGAGATGGCCATACTACCGAGGTAGTATTCCAAAGGGCTGACTATCGGGCGAAAAGGGGCCTTGTCTTTTTCGACAAAAAGCCGCAATCCGCCGTGGACGCATTGCACGTCCAGGCGCGTGCCCAAGTCGCCTGTCGGCTCGCCGTCGAGGTGCGCCGGACCGGGGTCACGTATGATGGACAGACGCGGCACACGCAAAGTCTCCACCAGACGATTGTTCCTCAGCAGCCCGGTCATCATGTCCAACCCCAACATCATGGTACGCAGCGCGTCAGCCTTGTGTATGATTACCACATCCAACAGCCCGTCCGTAATCGAGGCCTGCGGCGCGATGAAGGCGTTATTGCCATACTGCGAGGCGTTGCATATAGCCACCAGAAAGGCATCGCGGTGCAACGTCGCCTCCGGAGTTTCAAGGACGTAGTGCTCGGGCTTATAATGTGCAAACTCGACAATGGTGCTGCGCACATAGGACATGCGCCCGCGCTTGCCCGAAGCCGCAAAGCGATCCGACACGGCGGCATCAAAGCCCATGCCGCAGGTGCAGAAAAAGGGGCGACCGTTGACAGTGGCGTAATCACACTCGCACACCTGCCCGGCGATGACGGCATCCAAAGCCAGCACCGGATCCACGGGGATAACGATATGTCGTGCCAAACCATTGCCGCTGCCCGCCGGGATTATACCCATAGGTATAGGCGCGTGGCACATGGCGCGTGCCACCTCGTTGACCGTACCGTCGCCGCCGCAAGCCAGCACCGCATCATACTCGCCCGCATCGATGGCCTGACGCACACGACGTGTCGCATCGCCCGGGCCCGTGGTGACGTAGGTATCCACATCAATACCGGCCTCGGCCAGACGCGCACTGATGCGCTCGGGAAGTCCGTGTTTGCTTTGTGTTCCCGATATTGGATTGACTATGAGCAGATGCCTTGGCATATTAAATGCAAAGATACACCTTTTTCGCCGAATAGCATCAAATTCGCTCGTGATTATCAGCAATTAATGTCCGGGGTGCTTATTCGGTACGGCCTGTGTTCCATTCATCGTTCCACATCGCGCCTTCCTCTACAAACCCGAGGGCATTGTAGTTAGGCAGGGTATGGGAGGTGACGTAAAGGCTTTATAAACGGACGAAAAAGGGCAAAAAAACGGGATAAAGGGTTAAAAATAGGGCTTTTTGGCGTAAAATTATTTGATATTGTGGGAATTGTTGTATATTTGCAGCGTAAAAATGATATCCCTAACCCTCAAAACATCATTACAATGAAAGAAATCATCGAAAAAGTAGCAGCTGCTTACGCTGTATTTTCAAAAGACGCAGGTCTTCAGGCTGAACAAGGAAACAAGGCTGCCGGCGCACGCGCACGCAAGGCTTCCCTCGAAATCGAGAAAGCCATGAAGGAATTCCGCAAAGCTTCTATCGCCGCTGCCAAGAAATAAGCCTAAGGCAGACAACGAAAAAAACACCCTTTAACCGGGACGCATCCGCCGTGCGGATGCGTCCCGTTGTTTTTATCGGAGGAGAAGGATATAAAAGCATTCATAACCAAGTCAGGTAGTGTCATAAGTGTTTATAGAGTATTTATGTAATGGTGCAATGTGTTTTGACGCACCCTCTACACGAGCCCGCCGAGCAAAAGGGATGGACGCGGCAGCGGACTATACCGATGATTGGCGCAACATGTTCGTCATCGGCAGTACCGACAGGACAAATGCGGCGTAACTTTGCTGCATCAAACACGTGAAACCACCGAGCCGGCTCCGGCCGACATCAACTATGGCGTGTCATCTGACATCACGCGCCCCGGTGCATACGACCATATCGAAAAACACACCATACCAAAATCTTACATACCATGACTATGCTTATCGAAAATCCAAAGAACAAAGGCAAGGCTCAAGCCTTGCAAGTCGTCCAATGCCACAACCTGTGCCCTGCCGACACCACCGGCGAAGTTCTGTGCCCCACCGGCGTTCCTCGCACCATACTTTCCGGCGGATGGCGTCCTTTGGCCTGCGTGGATACAGCCACAGGCAAGCGTATGGCACTGCACCGCGACACCGAGATTGCCGTGGCCACCGTCAATCCGGATGCCGATACAGCGGCAGTCACTCCCGTTGGCAACACCGCCGGGACGCCGCTGTGCGCCGTCTTCGATGATGGCGGCGACAGCCTCACGGTGATGTCCGCCTCCGGGGCATACGTTGCACAATACGCCGACAGCGGCTGGGAAATGGCGCGTGCCGACAGCAGCGCATGGCCCGCCATCTCGGTCACCGCCGAGAGCGCCGGGGACATCTCCGTAACCCTGCCCATGCGCGTGCTGTCCCGGGAGTATACCTCGGGGATGCCATTGGCTGCCGCAGACCGCAAGGCCCTGGCCGGAGATATCGGACGTGCCTACAGCGATGTCCTCGACAGCGCCCAAGCCGCCGGCGCATCCATAGCACCATGCCTTGCCCGATGCCGCATCCTCGATGCCGAGGGCAACACCCTGCACACGACTCCGCCCGTGCTGCTGGCCGCCGATACGGCAGACCCCTTCGCAGCGGCCATATCCTACGATTGCGATGACAGCAAAACACTTGCCTCCAAGACGTTGACGCTGCGGAGTTTTCGTCCGCGCGTAACCGTCGGCGGCAGCGCCGACACACTGTGGGCACGCCGCGCGGCGCGGATGGTACTCGAAATGACTACACCTATGCCACCGATAGATACGTCAGCCGTGGACGTACGCGCATCCTTCGGGCGCACACCCGGCATCGGGTATGTGCGCGTCAGTATTTGCGGCACCGCGGGAGTGGCCGCGACACGCCCGGCGGCCTCGCGCAGACATATAGCCGAGGCATTGGCCCGATTTGACGAGTGCGCACGTGCTATAGCTGCCGTCAGTCGGCCCTTAAGCCAAGGACGATGGAGCCGCACCTTCGACATAGGTGACGGAACGATATGCACCCCACCCTATGCACCGGCCACCACCCTGTCCGGCGGCTTCGTGGCCGAGATATGTGCCAAAGCCGCCGGAGCAACACTCTGGGGAGGCATTCACGCCGTGCGTCCCGGGGCTTACAGCCCTGTGACTTACGCCGCCGCTCTTGCCGACAAAGCTTGGAGCGGCCGTGTGCGCGTGTCCTTTGCCGACGGCCACCGCGATGTGGTGTGGCGCGGCAGTGGCACCACGGATGCGCCGACACAGCTATCGCCACTGCTGGTATATCCGCATCCAAATGCCACTCTAATCCAAATAGACCTCGACATCGACGGCACCCATTACCGCCACACAGCCACGACGGAAGCCGCCGGCGATGGCGGTTACGCCTTTGCCGTCGACAGCACCATGCAGCCCGTCACTCCCCCGAAAGCCCCCGACCCGGGCGACGACTCCACTGCCGCCGGCGATGCCGTGGGCATGGTGGTACGCGGGCTGATGGCGGCCACACGCCCCGGGACGCTGACGCCGTGCTGTGCCATGGCCCTCCCGGCCGACATACGCACCATGACGGCGGCCCCATGTTCGGGCGGTGCTTGGGACTATGGACGCAGCCGCTTCTACTGCGGCAGCGGTGACGGCATACGCATGGTCACCGTCGGCGTAGAGGCCAAGTCCATGTCTGCCGCCTTAATCAACAATTCAGTACCAGTCGGACTGCGGAGCATGTGCGCAGGCGATGATGCAGTATATGTTCTGTGTCATGGCCACATAGATATCCTGCGCGGCACACGTGCCGAGACCGTCACCACCGATGTACCCATCGGCGATGCAATGTTGCTTTGGCTGTCGCGGCGGCGCGAATTGGCCGTCTTTGCCGACAGCCGGGACACCAATGTCTACAGCAGCCGTCACGGCTGGGCGCGATACAGTATGGACAATCCCGGCGTCATCGCAACACTCGGCAGCTCCGGCTGCACTATGGCAGCCACTGCCGAGGGAAAAGTCCTGGACTACGATGACACGACAACACCGACCGGGAACACGGATGTGCGCTGGAACGCACGCACACCCTTCGGTGTCCGCTCCACCCTGCGCACCTTGACATGGAATATCGATGCCGCCGATGTAGACGGCAACCTTACAGCCGAGCGCATGTACCTGTCGCCACGGCGCTTATACGTCAGTCGCACCGCCTACACCGGAGCCATGCGCACGCCCTTGACCGTTGTCGTCGGGGCACGCCGTATTACTTCGCTATGGCTGGGTATCGATGCCGGCGTCAGCGCCGATGCACACATAGCCGCACCTACCTACACGGCTGTCAAAAGATGAAACACAATCTTTATATGATAATGGGAAACACCGATTACAAGGCAATATTGGCCGAAGATCTGACACGTCGTCAGTTGCGCCTACAAGCCGAGGACTTCGACCCCCTGTCCGGTCGCGGCAGCAGCGGACAGCGCAAGCGCGTAGTAGCGCCCGCCGGAGCCATAGACAAACGCGCCCGCCACGCATACGTTCCCTGCGAGATGGACACAGCCACCACCAAGGGTAATGCCGAGGCATGGATCGAGGCGCGATGTCGCTGCGACTTCGAGTACTGGTGCGCACGCTGTGTCACCATACGCCACAAGACCACCGGAATGCTCGAGCCCTTCGTGCTCAACCGCCCCCAACGACGCGTCGCCGCTATTCTCGAAGGCGATCGGCGCGCCGGCCGTCCGCTGCGTATGATTCTGCTCAAGGCACGCCAATGGGGCGGCAGCACCTTGGTGCAGATATATATGGCATGGATACAGATATGCCACCGCCGCGGATGGAACTCGCTGATAGCGGCACATGTCAAGGACACATCCAAGCTCATACTGGGCATGTACAGCCTATTGGCCGAGCATTATCCCGATGACTTGTGGCACGAGGACAAGCCTCTGCGCTTCCTACCCTACGAGCGCAGCGTCAATACCCGGCGCATAGCCGGACGCGACTGCTATGTGGTGGTCACCAGCGCCGAAAAGCCGGACGCCATGCGCGGTAGCGACATCAAAATGGCCCACCTCTCCGAGATGGCCTACTGGCCCGACAGCGCCAAGCGGTCGCCCGTGGCACTTATGTGCTCGGTGTGCGGCACCATACCCATCGAACCGCTGACCCTGGTGGTGGTCGAATCAACGGCCAACGGCACGGGCAATTACTTCTACCATGAATGGCATCGCTGTGCCGCCGGCCGTGGTGACAAGCGTGCCGTCTTTGTGCCGTGGTACGAAATCGGCATCTACCGCGACAGCAGGCCCTTGGACACCGAGGCACAGGTGGCCGAACTATGGAAATCATTGACCGATGATGAACGCAACCTCTGGCTCACGCCTCAGGGAGATGACGACATCCGACTGTGCCTCGACCAAGTAGCCTGGTATCACGCCAAGGCCCTGGAGATGCAGGACGCTCGGGCACTCAAGGCCGAGTATCCGACCACAGCAGACGAAGCCTTCCGCAATACCGGCGCCAACGTCTTTGACGTCCGATGGACCGAGCGCCTACGACGCCGCTGCCGTGCGCCACTGCGCACCTGCGCCGTCGATTGGCATTCCGGGCTGTGGGTAGATGACAGCCGCGGGGCATTGCGCCTGTGGGAAGAACCCACGGCAGAGCACTCATATGTGGCCGCCGTCGATGTGGGTGGGCGCAGCCCGGGCGCGGATTTCTCGGTTGTGACCGTGCTGCGACATTCCGATGTCGGCACCCGTGTATGCGCCCGGTGGCGCGGGCATATCGACCACGACCGGCTGGCAGTCATAGCCATGCATCTGGCCAAGGCCTACAATTACGCCCTATTGGTGGTCGAGAGCAACACGCTGGAGAGCAGCGACAGCTTTCCCGTGCTCGAGCGTTTGGCACGCGACTACCCGGTACTGTATCGACGCCGTGCCGTAGGCACTATAGACGATGCGCCCGGGCGACGCGTAGGGTTTCGCACCAACCGCAACACCAAGCCATTGGTGATAGACACCCTTGTGGCCGCCGTACGCGATGGTACGCTGGACGAACCGGATACCGAAGCCGTGGACGAATTGGCCTCGTACATGCGGCGCGATGACGGCAGCTATGGCGCAGTGCGCGGACGCCATGACGACATTCTGATGACCGATGCACTGGCGCTGTACGTCCTCGAAAGCGAAAGCGGCGACATTGTGGACGATGCCGCCGCCGAAGACTTGCACAAAATGATGGAACGTCGCGACTACTTGTGATCGGGCGTGGACACAAACTGCGGCTCATTGCCGAACCACATGTCGATATATAGCTTTACACGCGCCAGCGTCTCGCGCAGCGTATTGCGCACGACGTTGCCGGCCTCCGGGCTGGGCGCGGCATTATATCCCACGGCATACAGGCCGTACCGGTCGGCCTGACGGATGGCTCGGCGATTGTGGTAGTCTTGCGAAACAATCACCACCGAATCAAGGCCGTAGACCTTGCAAGCCTTCGCCACAGAATAAAGCGTGCGCGTGCCCTCGTAGTCGAGTATGATGTGTGTCGAATCCACACCGGCGGCTATGAGGGCGCGTTGCATCTGCCGCGGCTCATCACAGCCGTAAAGCACGGCATTGCCTTCCGCATCACGACGGTAGTCCCCACCGGAGGCAATGATATACCGTACCTTGCACGCATGATACAGCTCGGCAGCAGCCTTGATACGGTTGTCGAAATTGATATTGTGCGTGCCCCTCGGCGTCACCGGCGATGTGCCGAGCAACAGCCCGTAGCGCATGGCCGGGACTTGGCGGATGTCATCGTAGACACGTCCCGAGGCATTGGTGTCCACCGCCACCCAGCACGCGCCGATAACCGACAGCACCGCCGCCACCGCGATGCCGGCGTACAAGGATATACGTTTGATTCTATGAGACAACATCGGATATAGGATTGAACTTTTTGTGTATGAACAAACTAAGGATGATTCAAGAATAACGTGTCCTTTATTTTAGAACACGTTGGTTTATTATTCTCTGAGTATGCTTTCGTATAGTTCCTTGAATTCTTCAGGCGAAATTTCCATGGTTGCGGTATATTTACCGTTTTCGGACGTGTAAATCATTCGAAGGCCGTATTCGGCCGATACAATAGTAAACAGATTGTTCTCGGTTTCGGCGGCCTTGCCTTGCGGCTCGGTCGACGGTTGTTCTAAGTCAGAATTGTAATCTTCCACAATGATTGCTGTTTATTATTAGTGATTTACCATATAGTCAACATCTACGCTATCCACGAGATGACGAGGTAGACTATCCATAGAAAGACGAGAAATCCGCCCGCGATGTCGATATTGCGGCGAAGACACTCCGAAGGAGCGCGACGCGTGACTATCTCGGCAAAGTTGAGACATATGCGCGAGCCATCCAGACCCGGGATGGGCAGCGCATTACCCACAGCCAGGATTATAGACAGAAGTCCCGTGAAATACACTATACCGTGCATCTTGCTTACAATCAACGGTGCGGCCTCAAAACCGCCGCCCACGCCGAAGATAGACAACGGATGCGCCACAAAGAACGATAGTGCGTCCCAACATTGGGTCAGACCTCCGCCTATGGCTGCAAACAAATGTGTCGGGTCGGAATTGTACATCCAAATGTAATTGGCCACAACAAAAGCCAATAGTCCGAATAAAACATTGGCCATCACACCGCCGCTATGAACCAACAGCCGCTGCCAGGCAGGCTTGGATCGCAATTCCCAAGGCAAAGGCTCGTGCCCGTCCACGCCATAGCTGTCTGCCATGCGCACGTATGCCATCACCGGCAACCATCCGAGACCAAAGGCCGTATTACGCCACGAAGTGGGCGAGACTTCGCCCTTAGGACGCGGCAACGGAATTCGCATCAAGCAACTGCTGCGCTGCTCGACCCAGTTTTCGTTTACGTCGGCATCTCCCTCGGTGTCATTACTATCGTCAGACGTAGCCTCAACATCGAGTATGCACAAACATCCCTGCTTGGGATAATAACGCAACAGCGCCGCTATAGGGGCCATAAACACCTGAAACGAATATACAAGTACGCCGAAAGCTTTGGCAAAACAGAAGTGGCCGCACTCGTGTACAGCCATACAAAAACCGAGTATAATAAGATATTCAATCATTGATCTCGGATGTTATTTGGAGAGGTGAATTACTGAAAATATTTATATTAGTGTCGCTCCGAACTACTTCAGTGCTACATAACAGAAAGTAACGGCGTAAAAACAAGATTGTGGCGCCGATAATACCCAATCCGACATAAAATAATATTCGGCCTAACCTGTGTTTCCTATCCTCATATTTGGCCCCGTTCCGAATGCTACAGCCGGAAATTATCAGCAACCGAGACGAGCATATCAGCATCGCAGTCCATAGCAACGGAATGAGGATATACAATACGATGCACATCGTGCCATAAGTTATGCCAAGAGTGTCAGACATGACAGACGTATACCGGATGCAAGCTTCGTTCAATAGGTCAATAGTATTGATTGCGTTGTATATCATTATATCATAACATATGTACGTTTTGGGGAATAGCTATTGCCCTCTTTGTATATATACCACAAAGCATGCAAACGTAAATATGAAAAACAAAATTTATTTCTCATGCTTTTTTGGCGGCTTTTTTTGGCGTCCTTCCGGTGTGTCATACGACCTGCCACCACATCGTTTGGCACTATTTTTGTACCAATATATGCCGTGTCACACAATGACACACAGACAACAACAGAAACAAAAACAAACAACTAAAATACAAAAGATTATGAAAAAGATGCTTTATGTAGCCGCTGCTTTTGCAGCGCTGAGTCTCGCCGCTTGCGGCAATGGTAAAACCGATGCTAACGCTGCCGACAGCACTGCAACTGACAGCGCAGCAGCCGTAGAGGCCGCTCCCGAAGCAGCCGTAGAAGCTGCCACCACTGTAGACACCAATGTTGCCGCAGCCGAACAGGAAGTCTCCAACAAGGCCTCCGAAGCCATCAATAATGCCGCCGAAAAGGTTCAGAAAGCTTCCAAGGATGTCAAGGCCGTCAAGGACGCTGCCGAGAACCTGAAGAACGCTGCCGAATCCTTTGGTAAATAATGCCATCCGGCACATACGCATAAGCGCCGCCCACCGGTACAAGCCGGCAGGCGGCGCTTTTTGTTCGTGCGGCAGTGGCAGTGCAACATATACCCTCCGGCAGCGCGTAATGACATTCTGACACGTCACGCGACGGATTTTGGCAAGCTGTCAATATTCTTAACTTATTTTTTACTGCCGACACGGAAAAAGTTTGTATATTTGCCGTGCAAATGCGACAGCCGCAGCCAACGACGGCAGCGCCTGACGTACAGGTCTGAAGACCACATACATGCACAAGCACAAACATATTACCCAATATTAAACTTACAATTATGTCAAAAGTAACAGTCATCGGCGCCGGCAATGTAGGTGCCACATGTGCCAACGTACTTGTAACCAACCAGGTAGCCGACGAGGTCGTACTCCTCGACATCAAAGAGGGCGTAGCCGAAGGCAAAGCCATGGATATCATGCAGACCGCCAGCATCCTGGGTCTCAACACCCGTCTGCGCGGCGTAACCAACGACTACACAGCCACCGAAGGCTCCGACATGGTAGTCATCACCAGCGGTATTCCCCGCAAACCCGGTATGACTCGCGAAGAACTTATCGGTGTTAACGCCAAGATTGTAAAATCCGTAATGGACAACGTGCTCAAGCACTCGCCCGAAGCAGTCATCCTGTGCATCTCCAACCCGATGGACACCATGACTTACCTGATTCACAAAACCAGCGGTCTGCCCAAAAACCGCATCATCGGCATGGGCGGCGCACTCGACAGCGCACGCTTCCGCTTCAATCTGGCCAACGCCCTCAATGCCAACCCCAACGAAGTTGAAGGCATGGTTATCGGCGGCCATGGTGACACCACAATGATTCCTCTGACACGCTATGCAGCATATCGCGGCGTACCCGCTTCAACACTGCTGGCCAAAGAAGAACTCGAGAAAGTTGCAGCCGACACTATGGTAGGCGGTGCAACCCTCACCAAGCTGCTCGGCACTTCCGCATGGTACGCTCCCGGTGCAGCCGGAGCAAGCGTAGTCGCTGCCGTCCTCCACGACCAGAAGCGCATCATCACCTGCTCGGCTCTGCTCGAAGGCGAATATGGCGAAAAAGACCTCTGCATCGGCGTTCCTTGCCTGCTGGGTCGCAACGGCATCGAGAAAATCGTTGACCTCAACCTCAACGACGAAGAAAAAGCCCTCTTTGCCAAGAGCGCTGCTGCCGTACACCACACCAACGAGGCCCTCAAAGAAGCCCTCGCTTGATAGCTCGGCATCCTAACGCATAACCTACATCGGCGACCGCCACGCACCCCGCGTACACACACAGGGCGCGGCTGTCGCCGATTTGATTTTTATAACGACTTTTAGTTCAACACCTATGAAGAAAATTTTTATCGCCATGATGCTGTGCGCCGCACTCGTGTCATGCAAGAAGGACAACACTTCCAATGTCGAAAAAGAAAATGAGAAGATTGAAAAAGAAAACGATGAAATCACCGACAACACATTGAAAGAGCTTGATGACATCACCGTAGGCCACACCGAAGCCGTACAAATCGTTAGCGACGAAGACGGACTCTCCCCCAACACAAGAGTAAACGCTCCCGCTTTCTTGGACTTCAACGCTACCTGGTGCGGACCTTGCCAAAAATTCAAACCGATATTCCACGCCGTTGCCGAAAAATACGGTCATTTGGCACACTTCTTAAGCATCGATGCTGACGACTGTCCCCAAACCAACGCCGCTTTCGGCATCGAAGCACTGCCCACGCTTATCGTAATGCTACCCGACGGCACGCAAAAGAAATATGTAGGGCTCGAAGACTTTATGGCTGACGAAGACCTGTTCGGAGCCTACGTACAAGAACTCGTCGAATAATACCGCAAAGCTCACAAAACACTATGGCATGCGCAGATGCGGCAAGCCGGGTCTGCGCATACCATTGGTGGTCACCCCAACATCCGTTATCTCTTTCGGACAAGGTACGCCGCCACACTACAAGCGCACCGACAAATAAAGCTCTCGACACACTAAGGCTGAAACTTTGTAAAACACTGTTAGAAGATTAGCTACAAATTTTTAGGCTTAAACTTTTTCGCAATGCTTTCGGGTGCTACTATCACCCGGACTAAAAACGACTCCTCGAAAACAATTAGAACCGCAAGGTCGGCGGCTCACAAGACAGCAGACCACAAAGTATTATGAAACGATTAGCAACGACACTGTTAGGCATAGTCCTCATCGCCGCTTTTGCTTGCGCAAAGGTTAATGTCCCAAAGAACGACAAGGTTCTGCGCCCTACCGCCAAGGTCACCAAAACCACCATAATCGACTTCACGGCTTCGTGGTGCGCACCTTGCCTGCGTTTCGCCCCGGCTTTTGAAAAAGCCGCCAAGAACCTCTCCGGACAACTGAACTTCATCAAAGTAGACATAGACCGCTTCCCCAAAACCACAAAAGCTTTCGGAGTAAAAGCCGTGCCCACCATCTACTTCCTATACCCCGGAGGAGGCTCTTTCTTCTTGGAAGGCACTGACGCCGTGATGTACGACGGAGAAGATACCGAGACTTTCACGCACTTCCTCCGCGAACACTGTCTGGGAGGTCGCGGCGACGAATGAAAAATTGCGGTTCAAGCCACGAAGAAAACCGCAGTCGAAGCGACTAACCGAAAACCGATTTTTATACAAACGACTACAAAACTTTTCACCCGCGTGATGACCGAATTATCTGCCCCCCTCGCCGAAAAACTTGCCCGAATGGGCATCACCGAACTCAACGACATACAACGCCGCGTCCTCGCCACCGACAAAAACACCGAGAGCATAGTGCTGATAGCACCCACAGGCTCGGGCAAAACCGTGGCTTACGCTTTGGCTTTATTGCGAAATATGAAGCCGTCGACACCGGGACGCGCCCCTCAAGCACTGGTACTGGCTCCGGCACGCGAACTCGCAAGGCAGATTTTTGACGTCCTCCGCCCTCTTGCCGCTCCCGAACTGAAAACGGTGGTGCTGAGCGGAGGCCGCTCCGTGGACTCGGAAATCCCTTCACTGACGGCATCTACGCTCCCGGACATCATCGTAGCCACTCCGGGACGTCTTCTCGACCATATCAGCCGCGGAAGTATTCTGCCGGCAAACATCCGCCGCATTGTCATCGACGAGTACGACAAGCTGCTCGAACTGGGCTTCGAGCGCCAACTCTCTGAGATCTTGCAGCGCATCTCCAAACATCGTTCTCTGACAATGCTCACCTCGGCAACCACCCCCGAGAGCCTGCCGAAAGCCCTCGAAGCTGAGGGAGGCGGCACTCCCCCGGTCACCATCGATGGGAATGCCGCCTCCAAGCTCATCGTCATGGACGTTCCGGCGGCACAGCGCGACAAGCTGGACACGCTGGCCGTATTGGTACGCGAGCTGCTGGCTGCCGGACAAACCTCCATGGTATTTGTCAATCACCGCGATGCCGCCGAACGCGTAGTCTCTGGCTTGGGACGCCGCGGTGTCACCGCCGTATTGTACCACGGTGGTCTGGAACAACGCCAACGCGAGATTGCAGTGGCAGCCTTTGTTTCGCACGCCGCTGACGTAATGGTGTCCACCGATTTGGGAGCACGCGGCCTTGACATCCCGGGCGTGGGTGCCGTCATCCATTACCACTTGCCGGTGGACGAAGCGGCATACACCCACCGCAACGGACGCACGGCGCGTGCCGGCGCCGACGGCACTGCATACGTCATCCTCGGCCCTTCGGAAAATATGCCTCCATATATTGATACGGACCACACACATTATCCTGCCGAGCCATCCGACGGCGTCACCATGCGCGAGCCATACACACTGATGTACATCGACGGCGGACGACGACGCAAGATTTCGCGCGGCGACATCCTGGGCTTTGCCGTCAAAGACGCCGGCATCCCGGGCGACAAGGTGGGACACATCTCCATAGCCCCGGACTACGCGCTGGTGGCCGTGGCCGCCGAATACGCGTCGGCATTACGCCAAGCAGCGAGCCTCCATCGCCTCAAAGGCCAAAAAGTGCGCATCACTCCCATATGATTACGAGACAAACCGCCGTTTAAGCATCATTCACACCGACACATTAGCCATACCCACAACACATTCTATGTCCGAATTCATCGTGCAATACCTCGGCTGCGGATCAGCCACCCCCTCGCTACGCCACATGCCGTCCTGCCAGATTGTCGATTACCGCAACAGCCTGATGATGGTTGACTGCGGCGAAGGAGCCCAGCTGACCATGCGACGCATGCGCATACACTTTGCACGGCTGAGACACATCTTTATATCACACCTGCATGGTGACCATTTCCTGGGGCTGCCCGGACTATTGTCCACACTGTCGCTCCAAGACAAAGGCGGCAACCTGCACGTCCATGTCTTCGAGCAGGGCGAAGAGCTGTTGCGCCACTTCATGCGAGTGACTATGGGCGAGCCGACCTTCGAGATCATCTACGACCGTCTGTGCGATGACGAGCCGCGCATAGTACTCGACACCAAGGCTTTGACCGTAACTTCATTTCCCCTGCATCATCGCGTGCCCTGCGTCGGATTTCGCTTTGACGAGAAACCCAAGGCACGGCATTTGCGCGGCGACATGGCGGCTTATCTGGGCATACCCATATGCGACATCCCGGCCATCAAGGAAGGCGCTGACTGGACAACCCCGGACGGACGGACAATAGACAACGAGCGCCTGACCCTGCCGTCTTCGCCATCGTACTCGTACGCATATTGCTCGGACACGTCATATCACCGAGACACAGTGGAGGCCGTACACGGCGTCAATGTACTGTACCACGAAGCCACCTATGCCGATGACAAGAAAAGCTGCGCACGCCTGCATGGGCACAGCACCGCCCGACAGGCCGCCATGGTGGCACGCGAGGCCGAAGTGGGATGTCTGGTGCTGGGACACTACTCCAAGTCTTACTGTAACGAGGACTCCCTGCTGGCTGAGGCTCGCGAGATTTTCCCGAATACCATAGCGGCCACGGAAGGCATGCGTATGGACATCGAAGAGACAGTCCAAACACAAGACACACAAGCATGACGGACGAGTACTACATGAGCATGGCGCTTTTTCAGGCGCAAGAGGCTGCCGCCGAAGGCGAGGTGCCCATAGGCGCCGTTATCGTCGGCGCGGACGGCAGCATCCTTGCCGCCGAGCACAACCGCACCGAGGCACTGCACGATGTCACGGCACATGCCGAAATGCTCGCCATAGGCGCCGCCGCCTCGGCCATAGGCGCCAAATACCTGACCGACTGCACACTATACGTCACCGTTGAGCCGTGTCCCATGTGCGCTGCCGCCATCGGATGGGCGCAGATACGACGCATAGTCATAGGCGCCGCCGACCCCAAACGCGGATACACAACCATGTATGCACACTCGCCGTTTCATCCGCGAGCTGTGGTCCTGCAAGGCATACTTGCGGACGAATGTGCCGCCGTAATCACGGACTTTTTTCGCCGCCGTCGCTGACACGATTAGGTCTGCAAGACTTTTTTTGTACTTTTACTTCTCTCACCTCCCACTATTTGCGAACCCTATGTTCGCTCGCCTTGTCGTACCATTGCATATCTCGAACAGACGCACTAACTTTGCAGCGCAATCCGACAGACACCTCCAAAAGTCCGACCACGGATAGCGCTTATCAGATATTATCAATCTATCTCAATCATTATCAATCAAATTCCATCATTATGGGAGACTGCTGCACAATCTTTGAAAATTGGAGAGCCGCCCGAGCCGCCGAAGAAGCTCGCGACTATGCCATAGCTGCACGATTATACCGAATATGCGATGTGGTATACGAATGTGGCGAGTTGAACTACTACGACGATAATTTAGCCTATATGGCACGCCACGCGGGCACAAAGTATCGTAAAATGCTGCGAAAGCTGCCCAAAGCCGAAGCTAAGGCCATTTGGGATGAAGCCAAGGACTTCTATGACTCTATGGACATGGACTTGGACAGCTATGATTCCGAATACTTTTTCTTCGATTACAAGTCTTTTGTCCACGAGCAAAACGAAATCATCGAGAAGTACATCAAGAATAGGCAAAATCAATCTTGATCAACGGCCTTATACGGTCGAAAACTCGAACGCTTTTCGTGTATTATACTAACCAACCAGACTTACACACGACTTTTATACCCTCTCCTCATTGGTTTTTTTGTTAGACATACTCCTCCTCTGAAAAGCAGACGGGCATCCGATGTCGATATCGGGTGCCCGTCTATATCTTGCGCGCCTTATGCGCAGCCTATATTATAGGTAGTAACCTATCGAGACAGCGAAGCAGCCTTGTTTCCAAGAACCGTCGTCATCCTTGTAGCGGTCATTAAGACCGAAAGTGTAGTCTGCGCCAATGTAGAAACGGCTGACCACAACGCCGGCGCCGAGATTCCATCCCATATTGAAACGGGTTATTTCTTCGTCGTAAGGATCCGAGTCAATCCCGAATTCTTTGGCATTCTTCCAGCTACCTGAAAGCCCGATGCCGAAGCTGGGACCGGTAAACAATTTGAGGTCACAAACGCCTAAATTGAAGTTGTAGCCCAGACGCACGGGGATCTGTAGACCGAACTGGCGCAGCGCTATGTCTGCCTTAACCGGGGAAATTACGCCCGCAATGTCGGCTTGAATATCCGTACCCGTATTATGGTAAACCAAGTACATACCCGGTTCAAGAAAAAGATTGGATACCAAGTCGATGTCAGCCACGACTCCGGCATGAAAACCACAGCCGGCCTTGAACATGTCCACAGAAGCGCCGTTAGACTTTATGCTACCGGGGACGGTGACATCCAGTCCGGCCCGGATGCCGAAATCGATGGCTTGCGAACGGACGGGAGCAAGCGCTGCAATGGCTACGACAAGCGATGCTGCAATAGTCTTAATGGATTTTTTCATTGTTTGAATAAGTGTTTAAGTGAATAATTCAGTCGTTACAAAGTGAGACTGCACATCACACGAGTTTTAATATCGGCGCGAGATAATATAGCCGAACAATTCGATGAGAGCCTTCTTGGCCTCGCTTTCATCGAAGCAATCAAGTAATGCGACAGCACGTGTGCGCATATCGTCCATAACTGCGTAGGCATAATCGATACCCCCACCGTCAATGGCGTAAGCCGTCAAACGTGCAATATCGTTCTCCCCAAGTGACGGGCTCTTGCTCAATTTCACCATCTCGGCATTGGTCGCATCGGTGCCGGTACGTAACACATGTAGCAGCGGCAGCGTAATCTTGCCTTCGCGTAAATCGTTGGCCGTAGGCTTGCCCACCGTGTCTTGCTGAGCTGGGAAATAATCAAAGATGTCGTCACGTATCTGGAAGCACAGACCCAGCAATCGCGCAAACTCGCTGAGGCGTTCCTTGCGCTCATCATCTATGCCCTGAGCATAGCATCCCATCTGCGAACATGCCACAAAAAGAGACGCGGTCTTGTACTCGATAATCTTGAAGTACGCATCTTCGTCCAAGTTGTGATATCGCGCACTATATATCTGGTCCAGCTCACCGAGACTCAACAATTTGCCCAAATGGCACAAAGACTCGATGATACGTGTATCGCCCGTAACGATGGCCTGCTGCATCGATGTGGAAACAAAAAAGTCGCCCACAAGTACCGCTATATGATTATCCCACATGGCGTTGACCGTCGGACGACCACGACGTATCGTCGAACCGTCAACAACATCATCGTGTATAAGCGAAGCATTGTGCAGCAGTTCGACAGATGCCGCAGCACGCAACACCTTGTCCGTCACCGGCCCGAAAAGCCGGGCACTCAACATCACTATAATGGGACGGATAAGTTTGCCCTTGCTTTTCAGATAATTAGCAATCACGTTATCCATCAATGGATTAGACGTGGCCAACTGGTCTGCTATGAGCGCGTTGAGCCGGTCAATGTCGGGAGCTATTTCCTGTCGTATTTTTTCGAGGATGTCCATATTGCGCCGCAAATTTACGAATTTTTCGCGGCATTACAGACGTTTTCCGCCCAAACTTTCGGCCCTTCTACGCACATAGCACCCTCATGGCGTCCCTCATCGACCTTCACCGGCTCTCCACTGCTACATATCACCACTTCGACACACTATTCTCTCGCCACATATCATTATCCGAGACAATGCCGTACCCCCCACTCTATCCTCCGTATGACGGTCCAAAATCCTCGCCACAGCCTTCCACTTCTTTCGCTTTGAAACGAACAACTCGCTCCATTCGTTACCAATCTATACAACAGTTAATTAGCCATTACATTATACAAATTGAGGATTTTTCATTATGCAAATTGAGTAATTAGACGGCAAGAACAAGGTCGTAGACAGGCGTAAAGTCGGCGACACAACGGACTATGGAAAAATCTTAAACACCTCCAAAGTAAGGGATGGCAAAATCACCTTCAGCGAAGCAATATACGACGACAGACCCCACCTGTATCGTCGACGAAATTCGGTGGTGCTCATCTCGATATTGCGATTGAAAAAAGTGTCGGAAAGTGTTCAAAGGAATCCAAGTACACGGGATGATTCGAGACCACCGATACCGCATTTTCGCAGAAAATGCGTAACTTCGCATGCGATATGGAGATGCTGATGCAACATATCTGGCAACACAAGATGTGGAGCGGTGCTCCCGGTCTGCACACTGTCGATGGTCGCGAAATCGAGGTCATCGACCAAGGTATGCTCAACACCGGACCGGGGCCGGATTTCTTCAATGCCAAGATACGCATCGGACATGCCGTATGGGCCGGAAATGTCGAGGTACACGTACGCGCCTCGGACTGGCACGCGCACGGACATGATAGTGATGCTGCCTACCGCAACGTGGTGTTGCACGTGGTGAGCGAAGACGACTGCCGCATCAGCATTGACGGACGCGAATTGCCGCAAGCGCTGCTGCCTTTGGCCCCGGAAGTAATTGAAAGATACGAAAGTATTACACGGCCGCGCGTAGGTGATGCCTACCCGTGCCGCGATCGTTTGCCCGAAATACCACGCCTATGGATAGACGACTGGATGACAGCGCTGGGATACGAACGCCTGCAGACCAAGGCGGACGCTGCATTGGACCTGCTGGACCGCAATCACGGCGACTGGCTGGAAACGGCATACCAATTTCTGGCACGAGGATTGGGCTTCGGCGCCAATGGAGAAGCCATGGAACGCACGGCACGCAGTGTGCCTCTGCGCATACTCTTCAAACACGCTGCCGACCCACTATCAGCTCCGGCGCTGTTGCTGGGACAAGCCGGGTTGCTGCCGTCGCCCGAAGATGCCGCTGACGAGGTGACCCTCAGACTGATAAGCGACTACAACTTCCTCAGCGCCAAATTCGAGCTGTCACGCCCCACTGACATACGATGGCGCACAGGCGGCATACGCCCGGCCAATGCTCCCTGCCGACGCTTGGCAACGCTCGCTGCCATGGTCGACAACGGATTTACCACAGCCACAGCCGCATGGAACGCCACATCTGCCGATGAGGCCGTCGCAGTGCTACGCAACGCTCCGCCTATGCACACCTACTTCACCTCACATCACCGTCCCGCCGTCCTGTCGGCACGCCCTGTCAGTGCCTCCTTAAGCATCAACGCCGCAAATATCCTTATAATCAATGTCATAGCGCCGCTTATATATGCTCGCGGTTACCTTGCCGATGATACTGCTGCCATGGAACGCGCCGTGTATATGCTCCAAGGCCTGCCGCCTGAAGACACCGCAGAGGTTCGGACCTTCGCCGCTATGGGACTTGAGTGCCACGATGCATTTGCCACACAAGCACTACACCGCCTGCGCACCGCCTACTGCGACACGCGCAAGTGTATATACTGCCGATGGGGCCACCGCCTGCTTGCCAAGTAAAAGGCTTATCGGTAACGTAAGTTGTCAGACATCCAATTAGTTCTCTTCTTTGGATCCGTTCCATTCGCCATCCCTGCCCATAAGCCTGAATTTATATCCATCCTGCGTCCTGATGATTTTTACTTCATAAGGGTCAAATTCGCCCCAATATAATTTTGTAATATCATTGGTAATTTTTACCACGATAGTATCCCCCTTTGTTCTCATTTTTAAGTATGACTCGGCATCCTCACCCAAAAAAACAGTTTTAGAGCCAACGCGGCAAAAGCCTCTCAACCTGGAGTCAAGCCCTTGATTGTCAATTTTGAGGTTTTTAATAGCCCAAACAGCTCCCACTAAATTAGTCGTAGTGTCACACGCATACATTGATTTAGTGGAGAAAACCATCCATGTAAACGGCTCGTAATCATATGCTTCAAGGGCCGGAATAGCTCTATGTATTGCCTCATATATTGTAGAGTCTAAAATAACCTCCGGAATTCGTCGTATTCTATATTTATGTTTGGACTTAGGTCGAGACGTTGCCATAGCCGACATACTAAATATCAGCACAATAGCAACAGCAAAATAGTGCCATACGGTTTTATTTTGGCAATATGCCGTACTCGTTAATTGCATCCTGTGTCGGTTGCTTGTCTTTTGGTGAATATTCATAATATTTGGGTGTTATGTTTGAATTTGCGTCTTTTTCAAAGAATAAAATTTTATGTTTAATATGGTATCCCAGTATGCATTCAATTCCGTATGCCGTCATATAATCGCCATCCCAATCACTTGGATTTGGAGAACCAAAATGGTTGTGAATTTTCTCTCGTAGGTGATAGCCAAACCGTAGCTGATTCATAAACAAGAACATAGCAGCTCCATCGGCTTTGGCTTCATTCGTTGTCGTTATGAAATTTGAGGAGTTTTTGCCATCTCCGACAAGCGTACGTCCCCATTCCACTTTGGTGTGGGATGCGAGGAACTCGTGTATGATCCTGCCGTTTTCATCGCCTTTGACTTTCATTACATTATACCAACCATCTTTACCATCACTATATTTTCTTATAGATTGGATTGTCCCGTATTGCCGTCCGTCGATAATCTCGGATATAATAGTATGAACACTATCTCCGTCGTGCACGGATGTTGCGACATATCGCGGAGCAAGATTTAA
>ERZ857629.347-NODE-347-length-68568-cov-38.048910_pt1 | contig 68568 bp, 58 predicted proteins | sample MGYA00519700_ERZ857629 | MGnify/ENA primary metagenome ERZ857629 (study PRJEB31778, sample SAMEA3449351) | human gut metagenome | biome: human gut; feature: human-associated habitat; material: faeces | place: United Kingdom | collected 2010/2012 ... | reverse complement strand
ACCGCGGGAGAAAAAAAGGAGGGTGTGCCGTAAAAGCCAATTACGACACACCCCCATTTTTATTTCGAATTCTCCGTCAACGCGGTCTCGAAGTTCTCCGTATCCGGAATGCTCCGAAATGATGGAAGGCAATACGTTGTCACAGCTTGAAGAACCTGGCCATTCCACCTTTAACCGGCAGGTGCAGGATGATGAGCGATGCGGCCACCGAAAGCACACATATCAGCAGCGGATATGTGATATATGAGCCGAAGCCGAGGTCGTGCAACGAAGTGAGTTGCTGAATGATGATATAGTGTATCGTGTACACGGGCATAAACAAGACACCGGCAGTGCGCAGGACGTAATTCCCTCCCCATTTGCGTTGTATGGCCCAGCAGAATACCGCAATGTAGAATAATAGCGATATGGGCGACCCTGCAAAGGCGAGATTTGAAGTGTCATGTATTACCGGTTCAAGGAAGTAGCGTTGTGCGGCGTTGAGCACGGCGGCGCATATTGCAATCCGGCCCCAATGCAGGCGAGGAGCCGGGTAAGCCCTTAAGACACCGCCCAAGGCGAAGAAAAACACCCATTTCCACATTTTAAGCGGCTGGATTATTTCTGCCTCTAAATAGCATCCGAATAGCTGTGCCATAAATAGTGCTATACATATCAGCCCGAGACCACCGGTACATGCGGCGAAAGCCTTTGTGTGATGTCGGTATAATAGATATAATACAGGTAGTGAGGCATATATAATGGTCATAGACCATAAGAACCAAAATGGAGTAAATGGCCCGCGCAAAACCATTGTGCGGAACACCTCTTCGATACATCCGGGCCAAAACGTTGTGTCATTGTGCGATATTGTTACTATCGCCCAGTAAATCAGGCATATGGCTACGATATAGCGTATTATTGAGTACACTTTTCTACAGACATATGCCGGTGTCACCTCATTGCGCCCAAACAGCAGGTAGCCGCTGACCATGAAGAACAGGGGGACGCCGCCGGCGGTCAGTGAATGGCATATGGTGGACATAGCCAAGTCCTGCTTATACGCAATCAGAACGTTGAGCGCATGAGACACTACCACCGATAGCATGGCTATGATTTTGACCACGTCCAGTCCGGCGATACGTGGTCTTGTCGTTTGGGTTTCAGCCATCTGATAGTGACGCTATAATTTGAATGCTCTGTCTGCGTACGGAATACGCAGGATTATCCAGCATATAACGATGGTTGAAAAGGCAACCATTGCCGGCCACAGGATAAACGGGCATGGCAGTTTTGTTCCAAGCCCGGACAGAAGCCCAATCAGTATGGGATGCAGAGTGTATGCCGGCATAAAGTAGTTGCCGCTGACCTTGATAAAGGCGGTGTCTTTCCATCGGTGGTTTACAGCCCAGCAAAAAATGCATATAAACAATGCAAGATTTTGAGACACCCATATGGACTTCGGCTATTTAATTTTGATAGAGGTTATGGTCATATTACACATATCAGCGTCGGAGAAGATTTTGGCCTCCCAATATTTTGATGTAAACTCCGGTTTGTCAAAGGACACTTCTACCGGCGAGTATGGAATGTGTATCAATCCGAAACGCAATGCCCGCTGTGCAACAAACGTTTTTGTTTCTTTTTTTGAGCGTATTAGCAGGTAGATGCCGTCAGATACTTTGATGACTTGGTCGGATAGGGCGATATTGTCTTTGCCTCGCAAGAATGTGGGCGTGAATATAGCGCGTGGATGTCCCGGGTGGCGACGTCGCAGCTCGCGTGCATTGACCTGCGCTGCATAATGGTCGCTGCGGTATGGGTCTACAAATGGGTCAGTTGCTGTGGCCAGAAGGCCGGGGCTTATAGCCGTAAAGCCATCAACATATACGCGGCCATCGGTAGTTGCAGCATATTCGGCATCAATGTTTTGGGCGAGCTTGCGCCCTTGGTTTATAGAGGATCCAATCAGCCAAGCCTCGGCAAGCATCCATAAGGATAGGATGGCCAACCATATTGTGGAGAATGTATGCTTTGGTAGGATACGTAGTGCAATGACCACGCAGCATAGTTCGAGACCCATGAGTTGGCGATTGCTGCCTACACCAATGGCGAGGTTGAAAAGGACAAATACAAGTAACGCATTGAACCAAAATATATTGGCTTTGTACATGTCTTTGAGCCGATGCTTGTTTTTGAGCCGCTGCCACAGTATGACGCCTATAAGTAGGTACAATCCCGGGGCAAGGGTAAGGAGGTTGAATAGGCTGAGAAATATGCCGATGTCTTGTGTACCGGCCCGGTTGCGGGTTGCCGGAGATAGGCATATCGCGAGGGTTCCTAATCCGTAAGCAATAATCATAACCCATTTCTTAGCTGTATATCGTTTGATGTTGATGCACCAGTCGATAATCAATGCTCCGGAAATGCCAATGCTGTAGGCTTCTTGGAAGTTGCCTGCGATAATGCTGCCCATTCCCAATAGGACAATGATTGCAGGATTATGATAATGTTTGTCAAAAAAAACGTAGACGAAGGCCAATGTAATCACGGCAGCCCAAATATATCCTATTTGACACGATGGAATAAGGCGTGTTGTAAAGAACAATAGCGTAAGCAGCGATGTGGTCAGAGTCGATCGTACCGAGGCGAAGGGCTTGAGTCCGGCTATCACCTGGAGACTGACAGCCAGTGCGCCGTACATTATACCGTTGAATATTGCAAATACTCCGACGCCGAGAATGCCGTTGAACAATTGGACAAGTACATGGGCGCAGAAACGTCCGTTGACTGTAAAATAGTGAGTGACTTGTGATTGTATGACTTGGTCAAACGAGGTAATTAATGTCTTCCCATCGCCGCAGGACCACATATAGTTGAGGTCGTCTAAAAACCACGGGGTGAGATAGGTGGCAATCCCCATCACGAGAGAAACAATTGAGATGATGGCAATGGAGATATTCCTGTCGGTTTTGTTTGATATAATTGTAGACATAAGCTGTTTGATGTTTTATGATTGGTTGTCTACGGGTTTGCCGTCAAGGGAATCGGCAATGTATGGTGGGCGGCGCTTGGTCTCGTTGAATATGCGTCCGAGGTACTCTCCGATGATGCCTATGGCAAGGAGTTGGCATCCGCCGAGAAAGAGGATGGCGATGATTAGGGTGGGGAAGCCTTGGACATCGTCGCCCACGGCTATGGTTTTTATAAGAAAATAAAGGGCGTAGAGCATTGCGGCGGCTGCGCTGAGCAGTCCGATGACTGAGGCCAAACGTAGCGGCGCGGTGGTGTATGATGTGATACCCTCGACGGCGAGGTTGCATAGGCCGCGTAGGTTGAAGGATGATTGCCCTCCGTGTCGCTCGAGGTTGGAATAGAGTACTTCTTTTTTGCGGAAGCCTATCCATGCGTACATGCCCTTGGTGTATCGCTGGGTTTCGCGCAGGCGGCGCAGCGCATCCAGAGCACGGCGGTCCAGCAGGCGGAAGTCGCCTACATTGGGCAATATATCGACGCGCGTCGAGCGCTGCAACATCTTGTAATAAGACATAGACAGTCGGCGACGCAGCCATGACTCTCGGCCGCGGCTGAGGCGCTTGCCATAGACATCCTCATAGTCTTGCTCCCACCAGTATACCATCTCCGGGATTGTCGCCACCGGGTGTTGCAGGTCTGCATCAATGATGACGGCGGCATCGCCTGTGGCGTAATCGAATCCGGCAAGCATGGCGTTTTCCTTGCCGAAATTGCGGCTGAGATTGAGGTAGCGGAAGCGTGGATCGCGCTGATGCAGCTGCGCCATGATTTCGAGCGTGCGGTCGCGGCTGCCGTCATTTACCATCAGGACCTCCCAGTCGTAATTGTCCAGCGGTTTGGCCTCGGAATCCTCGGGCGTGTATCGCGGCATCAGACCATCCATTAGTGGCAACAGGGCGTCATATAGCGCTTCAAGGTTGGCCTCCTCGTTGTATGCCGGAACGATGATAGTGATTTTACGCATAATTGCAAGGTGTTGTATTAAGTGTGGGCGATGTGCTGCCGGCGTCCTTTATGCGGCACGCCGCGCCCCTACATTGGGATGTAGGACGCGGCGTGCGCTCGTGAGTGTGTTGCGACGTGATGCCCGCTGCTTATTTCTTGTTGCGGTTGCCGTAACGGCTCATGAATTTGTCGACGCGGCCGGCTGTATCGACAAGTTTCTGCTTGCCGGTGAAGAAGGGGTGCGATGAGCTGGTGATTTCAAGCTTCACCAGAGGGTAGGTTGTGCCATCGACATCGATAGTCTCTTTAGTGGCCACGGTCGAACGAGTGATAAAGATTTCGTCGTTGGACATATCTTTGAATACCACTTCGCGGTAGTTGGAGGGATGTATGCCTTTTTTCATTTCTATAGAATGTTTTTATTCGGTTGTTGTATGTACACTTTTTGGCCGCTGGTAGGACGGCCATAGTCGTAATGGCTCGCAAAGGTACGCATATTTGCCAATATGGCAAAATTTTACGCCGATAATTTTTCTCAAATTTTCTTAGAAAGAAGAAAGGTAGAAAGAAGAAATGGTCAAAGGGATAATAATCCTATCTTGGTAAGAACTTGTCCATATGCCGTTGTCGTTGCGTTCGGGTGCGACTTGGGCGGTTTATAGGGTATACGGATGCCGTATGTGGTTTTATGATCGGTTGCGCTTGCCCGAGAAATCTCGGGGATTGAATCGGACGAAGATGTCTGCATCACGATATGCGGCTCCAGTCGGCGGTACGATCGAGGACGGCACGCAGCTCCTCGGCAAAGGCGGCATTTGCCGGATTGGAAAGATCGGGGTCGTCGGCCAATAGTTTTTCGGCGGCATTACGTGCCATTTGGATAATCTGGCCATCGGTGGCGAGGTTGGCTATATGCAGGTCAAAGGGTATGCCGCTTTGCATGGTGCCTTCGATGTCGCCCGGGCCGCGCATACGCATATCCGCCTCGGCTATTACAAAGCCGTCGGTGGTTTGTGTCATCAGCTCGAGGCGCTGTCGGCTGTCGCGGCTTAATTTGGTCGGCGCCATCAGCACGCAGTAGCTTTGGTCGGCGCCACGGCCTACGCGTCCGCGCAATTGGTGCAATTGGCTCAGGCCGAAACGCTCGGCGTTTTCGATAATCATTGTGGAGGCGTTGGGCACGTTGACGCCCACTTCGATGACGGTTGTGGCGACCATTATGCGAGCCTCGCCCTCGACGAATATCCGCATTTGGTAGTCTTTTTCGTCCGGTTTTAATTGTCCGTGAACCAGAGCAACCTTGTATTGCGGGAATGTCTCGCGGATGATGTCGTAGCCTTCTTCGACGCTGCGCAGTTCCAGCTTGGGGTTGTCGTGTATAAGGGGGTGTACAATGTATGCTTGGCGGCCTTGGCGTAGTTGTGCAGCCAGGGCTTTCATAACTTGCAGACGTTGGGTGTCATAGCGTAGCACTGTTGTCACCGGCTTGCGTCCGGGTGGCAATTCGTCTATGACGGATACATCGAGGTCGCCGTAGACGGTCATGGCCAATGTGCGCGGTATAGGCGTGGCTGTCATTACCAAAATATGCGGCGGCACATTGTTCTTGGACCACATACGCGCACGCTGGGCTACGCCGAAGCGGTGTTGTTCATCGATGACGGCAAGGCCGAGGTTGTGGAATTGTACAGTGTCTTCGAGTACGGCGTGTGTGCCTACAAGGATGTGTATGCTGCCGTCCAGCAGCCCCGCATGTATTTTGCGTCGTTGTGCTGCCGGTGTCGATCCGGTCAGCAGTTTGATGTTGACGCCTATTTGCGCGGCCATGGACGTCAGTGTCTCGTAATGCTGCCCGGCCAGAATTTCGGTGGGCGCCATCAGGCATGCTTGGTATCCGTTGTCGAGGGCCAGCAGCATGGTCATAAGAGCTACGAGTGTCTTGCCGCTGCCCACATCGCCCTGCACCAGACGGTTCATTTGATGGCCGGTGCGCATATCGGCGTGTACTTCGCGTACGACGCGTTTTTGCGCCTCCGTGAGGCTGAAAGGCAGGCAACTGCCATAGAAGGTGTTGAAATATCGACCTACGCGCGGCATCACATGCCCTATGGATTGGCGGCGGTGGTGGAGGTTGCGGCGCACCATATCGGCCTGTATGTACAGCAGCTCCTCGAATTTCAGACGCTCGCGAGCGCGTTGGAGTGCGGTGCTGTCCGTGGGGTTGTGTATCGTGCGCAATGCATGGTCTAAGGACATCAGTCGGCAATCATCAATCACGGAAGCCGGGAGCGTCTCCGGTATGGGTGGCGTGGCGGACAGCAGTGCTGTAATCCATTGATGAAATTGGCGTGACCCGACATTGCGTTGCCGCAACTTCTCGGTCAGCGGATATACGGCGTGCAGGCCTTCGGCGAGTGTTGCCGAGGACGCTGCATCCACTTCGGGGTGCGCTATATTCCACATGTGGGTGCGGCCGTAGATTGTGGGTTTGCCGAAGATGACGTATTCGGTACCGATGTTGTACATCTCGCGGATGTTGCGTATGCCGCGAAACCATACAACCTCGATGGTGCCGGTGCCGTCGGTGAATATTGCCGACAGGCGCATCTTGGCTCCTTCGCCGATGGTATTCATGGACACGAAGCGGCCGCGCAGCTGTACGGCCGGCATCTCGCCCATAAGGTCGGCGATGCGGTATGTCTTGCTGCGGTCTATGTAGTTGTTCGGGAAATGTCGCAGCAGGTCGTAGGCCGTGCGTATGCCCAGCTCGGCGGTCAGCAGCTCGGCTCGCTTGGGGCCTATGCCTTTGACGTATTGTATCTCGATGCGGCGCAGGGGGTTCATCGGCGTCCGGATAAAATCTCGGCGGCACGTTCGATATCACCGCTGTAAGTGATTTTGATATTTTCGGGGCTGCCCGGCACAAGCGTCACCGGTGTGTCAAAGGCGGCTTCGAAGACGCTTGCATCGTCTGTGAATGTCGGCGAGTAGGGCGCTGCGTATGCTCGGCGCAGCATCTCCAAATCAAAACCCTGCGGGGTCTGCACGGCGTAATAGCGGCTACGATCGACTGCATGGCTGGTGCCGTCGGCATTGAGGCATCGCAGCGAGTCGGTGACGGCAACCGCAGGAATGGCTGCAAGGCGCTCGGCCGCCGCCTCGGCAACGGCATGTACCACTTCGGGCGGTACCACGGGGCGCGCTCCGTCATGCACCAGTACGATGTCGCCGGGCGTTGTCGGAGGTAGACTCGCCAGCCCGTTGTGCACCGATTGCCAGCGCGAAGCACCGCCGCATACAATCTTCAGTGATGCATACAGCGGTGATGACTTGCTCAGCTTTTGCCAAAGTCCGAGGCAGTCCTCGGCGATGACGATACGGAGATTTTCGGGCCGACATATCGCCAGCATGGCATCTATGGAATACATCAATACCGGACGCCCGTCCCGGCCCATGGGCAGGTACTGCTTGGGCATAGAGCCGCCGTAGCGGCTGCCGGAGCCTCCGGCAACGATGATTCCATAGGTGATGCCTTGCATTGGTTGTTGAGCGAAATATAGATTGTTATGAGTTGTGTATATAGTCGGTCAAGACGTATTTTAGGCATATAAGATGCTTGAGCGCCTTACCAGGCAAATATGGGCCGGTCGGACATCATAGCGTTGACCTCGGCACGGACGGCGGCGATGACGGCGGGGTCTTCGGGCGCACGCAGTACGCGGTCTATCATTTCGGCCACGGTACCCATTAGGTCCTCGCGTACGCCGCGTGTGGTGATGGCCGGGGTGCCCAAGCGTATGCCGGAGGTCTGGAAGGGCGAGCGGCTGTCAAAGGGTACCATGTTCTTATTGGCGGTGATGTCGGCCTCGACGAGTGCACGCTCGGCTACCTTGCCTGTCAGCTCGGGGAATTTGCTGCGCAGGTCTACCAGGATGCAGTGGTTGTCTGTTCCTCCGCTGACGATATTGTATCCCATATCCACAAGGGCGCATGCCAGAGCGCTTGCATTGGCTTTCACCTGCTTCTGATAGTCGGTGAAAGACGGTTGTAATGCCTCGCCGAAGGCTACGGCTTTGGCGGCAATGACATGTTCCAGCGGTCCGCCTTGCACGCCGGGGAATACGGCGGAGTCCAGCAGTTGGCTCATCATCTTGGTGACACCCTTGGGCGTTTTTTTGCCCCAGGGATTTTCGAAGTCTTTGCCCATGAGTATGATGCCGCCTCGCGGTCCGCGCAGTGTCTTATGGGTGGTGGATGTGACGATATGCGCATATTTTACGGGATTGTCCAGCAGCCCGGCAGCTATCAGTCCTGCGGGGTGGGCCATATCCACCATAAATATCGCGCCTATTTCATCAGCCAAGCGACGCATACGAGCATAGTCCCATTCGCGGCTGTAGGCACTGGCACCGCCGATAATCAGGCGCGGACGCTCGCGGCGTGCCACTTCTTCCATTTGTTCGTAGTCCACCAGTCCGGTTTCGGCGCTGACGTTGTACTCAAGCGCATGGAACATCAGACCGGAGAAATTGACAGGGCTGCCGTGCGACAGGTGGCCGCCGTGTGACAGATTGAGTCCCAGGAATTTGTCGCCGGGATTGAGAACGGCCATGAATACGGCCATATTGGCCTGTGCACCGCTGTGCGGCTGCACGTTGGCGTACTCGGCGCCGAAAAGCCGTTTGACGCGCTCTATGGCCAAGGTCTCCGAGCGGTCTACCTCCTGGCAGCCGCCGTAGTAGCGGTGGCCGGGATAGCCCTCGGCGTACTTGTTGGTGAGGCACGACCCCATGGCGCGCAGCACCTGCTCGCTTACGAAGTTCTCGCTGGCAATCAGCTCTATGCCTTTGCGCTGGCGGCGGTCTTCAGCGGCGATAATCTCAAAAATCTCTTTGTCTTGTTCCATATTCTCGGTTTTATTTCGGGGATAATATATAGGTATAGTCTTGTTGTATTGCATATTCGCCTGCGGCGTCGCAGGCTTCGGTATTGCGACTTGCACTGCGGCGTTAGCGGCTGTCGGCAGCATTTGCGCCGCCGGACTTCCGTGCCACAAAGTTAATAATTAATCCTAAATGCCGCAAAACCGTCGGCGAATAGTCTGAATGTTTCGAGAGCGACTCGGATGTAATCATTTATTGCGTTGTGAAATATTACAAAAATTCACATTCGCGAACATAGATTTTGATAGGAAAAGGGAGGCGAAAACGTCATCGAGCAAAAACATGTTGTAAAACATGTTTTTGTGTAATGATTTGATTTACAAAGCGCTGCTGAGGGTATTCGGGCGCTGAAAAGTGCTATTTAGGAAAAAAACGCGAACAAAAAGCCGCTATTTCGCGAAAAATGTTTACCTTTGGGATGTCACGATGAAAATCGTTAACACCCTCTAACAACTGACCACCTAAAAAACCACATCTGCAACAACAGACACCACAAAATCCACGTATGGAAAAGACCCTCATCATCCTAAAACCGTCGGCAATACAGCGCGGACTCAGCGGTCAAATACTCGACCGTTTTCTACGTAAAGGACTTATAATAGCCGGCATAAAGATGATGCAACTGGACGAGGCGATACTGCGCGAGCACTATGCACACCTTGTCGATCGCCCGTTTTTCCCGACGTTGGTACGCTCGATGATGGCTACGCCCGTCATAGTAATGTGCCTTGAAGGTAAGGATGTGGTGTCGTGCGTGCGTGCCATGACCGGCGCCACCAATTGTCGCGCTGCCGCTCCCGGCACCATACGCGGCGATATGGGTATGTCCGGCCAGGAAAACATCATTCATGCCAGCGACACCCCGGAGAATGCAGCCATCGAGATCAAGCGGTTCTTCCGCGATGGCGAAATCTTCGAGTACACTCCCGCCGTCCTCGGCAGCATTTATGCTGCCGACGAGATGGCTTGAGGTGAGTGACAATTGCGCAGAGGGCGTCAGGTTCCTTACGGCAGGCTCTGACAGCCGCGCCGTCCTCTCCCGCGACAGTCGCAGCGGCGGCTGTTTCTCCATTTCCTCCGACACCGAGGCTTGCGGTCCACTGCAGCCGACCGGACCTCGGGTGTTCATCACATCATCTAACCACACATAACTTGCATCCGTCTGCGGACGTTTCTCTTTGTCAGCGCACCGACCGACGCTCCGCAGTCACAACGGACTTATACAGACCAATGAATAGCATAGCACGCATTATGACGTTTGTCTCCCTTGCCCTCGGTACAGCCGCGGTGGCTACGGCTCAGACATACCGGCTGCCGGGTCAGCATACCAAGCAGACTTCCGACCTGCTGGCCAATCAGGCCTCGGCCACTCACTCCATCTCGATAAATCCCACTATTGATTACCTCAACTTCAGTACTGAGGACGAGCCCGAGGGCGATATCTACGAAGAAGGCTGGAACTCGAACCGCGTCAACTGCTATGCCAATGTGCACGTACAACAGACTGCTGTCATCGATGTCTCCAACTACTGCATGCCCCACAACGGCCCCATTACCTCGCCTTACGGCTACCGTCGCCGCTTTCGTCGTATGCATAAGGGTATAGACATCGGTATACATATGCGCGATACCATATATGCAGCTTTCGACGGACGTGTACGCATCACCAACTTCGAACGTCGCGGATACGGCTATTATATCGTGATACGTCATACCAATGACTTAGAGACCGTTTACGGCCACTTGTCATGTTTCCTTGTCAAGCCCGAGCAGTATGTACACGCAGGTGATCCCATAGCACTTGGTGGTAATACCGGTCGTTCCACCGGACCGCACCTGCATTTCGAAACCCGATATATGGGTTATGCAATTAATCCGGCAGGTATCTTTGACTTTGCTAACCAGACAACCCATACGGATACGTATGTCTTCAATAAGAATACATATCAGAATGCACGTAACTTCTCGCCCGCAGCCAATGCCGAGTATGCTCGCACGTACAACGCCATGCGCAGTGCCAATCGCGCCCATGCTTCGACTCCTTCGCGTACCAAGCATTCGTCCGGGACATCTTCGCGCTCGGTGACGGTCAAAAAAGGCGATTCGTTGAGCAAGATAGCCGCGCGTAACCATACCACCGTTGCACGTCTGTGCCGCGCCAATGGCATCAAGGCCTCGACCAAGATACGTCCGGGTCAAAAGTTGAAAATCAACTGACACCGCGCCGTCATAGGCGGTCGGCAACATATTAGGCTCTGATAAATACAAAGGCATCTCGCAATCTTCGGCGGGATGCCTTTTCCTATACTTATGAGAGTGTGCCGAAGGCGTAGTATTGCCTTTTAAAGATTGGAGGCAGGATCCGGGTTGGCGGCCTTATAATCTTGAAGCTGTTGGATGTAGCCACCTTGAGTCGCTAATGACAGTTGAGAAATAGCAGCTTTTAAACCTTTATTGTTACTTCTCTTCTAAAGCCAGCCAATTCGGGTGACCCGTTGTCAAAGTCTTGAAATGCCTGTGAATTCTGCCGGCACTCCGGCAGCTAACAGCAATATCATCCCTTGTAGACGTGGGGTATAGCAGCAATAGCTTCTATAGCAATAATAGTAACAATAGCTCCAATAGTCGCAATAGGCAGTGGCTGAGCCGGTTTTTGCCTATTCGAGCTATTGAAGCTATTGACGCTAACCTCTAAGCGTGTGGGGGGAGTTTACTTGACAGCCACTTTGTGGGTGGTGCCGGCTACGCGGACAATGTAGAGCCCGGAGGCGGGAGCCGACACGGTCTTGGCGTTGCCGCTGTAGATGGTCATGCCTGCCGTGTTGTACACTTCGACAAGGGCGTCGACGGGTGCTCCGGAGATGGTGATGTCGCGGCCGACAGTGCGCACTGCTACGCCGCTGTCATCTGCAGTGATGTCGTCTACGCCGGCAAGGATGATAAAGTCTTTCCAGTATTTAGCTGCCTTGTACTTTTCTATAGAGACTTTGGGTACATATAGCCTGCACTCTGCCACATTTACGCCTAAGAATGGGGATACTTCGCATACGGGAGGCTCGATGGCTTCTACATAAAGTTCTTTCAGTGAAGTCTGATAGAATGCAGCACGTTGGATCCCGGTTACTGACCCGGGTATGGTCATCTTGGTCAGGTTGGAGCAGTATGAGAAGGCGTGGGCACCAATAGAGGTCACGGTGTTGGGAATGACGGTTGCAGGATTGCCATATAACAGTTCGTTGTCAGCGGTCTTGATGATAGCGTTGCAGTTGTTGCGCGAGTCGTAAACCGTGTTGTCGTCCTCCACATATATGAGCTTCGCCGAATAGCAACCTGAGAATGCCTGATCATCTATGTTTGTCACCGACTTAGGAATCCATATATATTCCATATCACTACACCTATAGAAGGCTTTCTTACCTATCGCGGTCAAGGTCGAAGGGAAAGACACTTTCTTGATAATTTTGTCATCTAAGAATGCATACGCACCTACCTCTGTGATGCCTTCGCCTATATTCACGGTATTCACCTCCCCCCAATCCCTTTCTGCGACCACGTTACTATATTCATACATAGCACCGGTGCCGGTGATGTGCAGTTCGCCGTTTAGGAGAAGCCAATTAGCAGAATTACCGCATTTGCCATAGCGGCTTTCTTCTATGTAGTTTTTGAAATCCATCCATTCTTTCTTAGCCTTATATATTTCTGCTGTTCCCTGAGGCACATACACCTTGATAGTTCTGGTGGGAAAGCCCCAGAAAGCTGTTCTCCCTGCTGTCGGTGGTGTTGTAGCAGCTACTACAAGTTCCTTAACGTTTGAGTTGTAGGCAAAAGCCGACACTCCAATGGTATTTACCGATGCCGGCAAGTATATGGCAGTCACTTCGGCTTTCCTGAAAGCGTTCTCTCCGATAGTAGTCAGCCCTTCGGGAAGAATCAAATTGGCAGGGGCACCTATCCCATTGAAAGCTTCAGCACCAATCGTAGTTACGTCTTTCGGGAAAACCGTATTTTCGCACCCGATAACCAGTTCGTTGGTGGCACGCTTGATGATGGCGTTGCAGTCCCCGCGCGAATCGTAGGTCGTGTTGCCCGAAGCTACGCGTATTTCTGTCACTGCGGAACAGTCCCTGAAGGGATTGCCAACGATGTTAGTCACCGAAGCCGGAATGTAAACTGCCGTCAGGTATTTACTGCCGAAGAAAGCTCCCGAAGCAATCGTAGTTACGTTTTCCGGTATTAAGGTACTGCTACATCCGTAAATAAGTTCGTTGGTCTTGGTCTTTATGATGGCGTTGCAGTAGTCACGCGAGTCATAAACCTTGTTGGCCTCGTCAACTTCTAAGTCTCGCAAGCTCGGACAGTTGCTGAAAACTTCTTTGCCTATACTTGTCACCGAAGCCGGAATAAACACCCTCTCGAGAGCCTCACAGTCCCCGAAAGCGTGATCCTCGATAGTCTTAATCGTGTTCGGCAGGACTCTGCTCTTCATATTGACGTTGTAGTAGAATGCGGACTTGCCTATCGAGGTCACTGTATTCGGTATAGTACTGAATGCCGTGCCGAAATGCAGTTTGTTGGTAGCTTTTTCTATAATTGCGTTACAGTTGTTGCGCGAGTCATACTTGCTGTTTTCCGGCGCCACCTTTATGACTGAGAGAGCGGGACAGTTCATAAATATTCTCTGCTCAATATCGCTTACTGACGCCGGTATATATATCTCCTTAAGCTTTTGGCATCCAATAAAGGAATGTCGTTGAATCTTCCTAATGCCTTTTCCGAAGCTTACAGTTGTCAATTGCGAGTTTGAGAACATATTCACGCCTATAGATGTCACCTCGTCGCCTATAACGAGATTCTTGATGAGCTCTCTTTCCCATCGCTCGTTTTCATCCGCATAGTAGTTATACATTTCACCGCTACCGGTAATGGTCAGCGTGCCGGCATCATCAAGAGTCCAAGTGAGATTTTTACCACACTTGCCGCTTGTGAGTGCGGCAGAAGTTGCGATGCCCGATAGCAGCAACATTGCCGCCACCAAGAAAGTTTTTAGTACGAGTTTTTTCATATCCGTTTTATTTGATGGTTAAACTTGTTATTTCTTTTTGGCTCCCGGAAAAACAGGGGCGCTTTCCGGCATGGCTTTAAGGTTTAGTTTGCGGTCTCCCGAGGGGGAGGGGTTTTTACAAGGCTGAAACCGATTCGCAGGGCGTAGCTCGGTTTTGAAAGGCTTATACCGTAATTGCTGTCGAAATCACAAAAAAGGCTCATACTAAACGACAATTACTTACATACGCCTCTAATTTGGTTGCAAGTTAGCAAAAACCTTTTTAACAACCCGCCACTTTTAGGTTAAAAAACATTAAAACCACCTCTAAGCGACATAGGGTCTCACAAATCACATGCAGTCCTCATGTATCATAAGAGGAGGGGGGACAAATGCGATAGCTCCAATAGCCGCAATAGGCGGCGGTTGTGCCGACTTTGCCTATTGGGGCTATTGGAGCTATGTGGGGCTGTTGGAGCTATTGGAGCTTAGCTCTTAGCTTTGTGGGGGGATTACTTGACAGCCACTTTGTGGGTGGTGCCGGCTACGCGGACAATGTAGAGTCCGGAGGCGGGAGCGGCGATGGTCTTGGCGGTGCCGCTGTAGACGGTCATACCTGCCGTGTTGTACACTTCGACAAGGGCATCGTCGGGTGCTCCGGAGATGGTGATATCGCGACCGACAGTGCGCACTGCTACGCTGCTGTCGTCTGCGGTGATGTCGTCTACGCCGGCAAGGATGATGAAGTCTTTCCAGATGTCAGCAGTCTTGTATTTTTCGATAGAGCCTATGGGGACATAGAGCTTGCACTTTGCTACCTCGACGCCGTAGAACGTGTTTGGAGTGCATGCCGGAGGCTCGGTGGCTTCGACGTGGAGTTCATTCAGTTTTGTGAAACGGAATGCGGAGGCTTTTATCTGAGTCACAGACCCGGGTATGGTAATCTTGGTCAGATTTGAGTAGAGCGAAAATGCAGCACCTCCGATAGTGGTCACGGTGTTGGGAATGACGGTTACGGTACAGCCTGCCAGCAGTTCGTTGTCAGCGGTCTTGATGATGGCGTTGCAGTTGTTGCGCGAGTCGTAAACCGTGTTGTCGCTCTCCACATACATGAGCTTCACCGAAGAGCAACCGGCGAATGTCCCGGCTTGTATGCTTGTCACCGACTTGGGAATCCAAATGGTCTCAATGCCTCTACAGTACTCGAAGACACCCCGACCAATCGTGGTCAATGTCGAGGGGAAAGACACAGTCTTTATGTTGCGGCAATTAAAGAAATTATAGTTGCCTACCTTAGTGATGCCTTCGCCTATGTTCAAGGCTGTCGCCGTACCCCATTGCTTTTCTGCGGTCTCGGTGCTTGTAAAATCATACATAGCACCGGTGCCGGTGATATTTACAGCTCCGTTGAGCATGGTCCAAAAGGCTTTGGGCCCACACTGACCACCTCGGGTGCCTTCCTCGATAGTTTTGAATTTCTTCCAATACTCGGCAGCTTGATACTTCGCTTTCGTACCCGGCGGCACTATCAACTTGGTGTTTTCGCCTGTGTACAAAGTGAACGTGTTTTCGGCTATCGTAGGTGGTGTAGTCATACACGCAACTATTTCCTTAATGTTGGAGTTCCGTGCAAAAGCAGAAATTCCGATTGAAGTTATAGACGGCGGGAGATATAGTCCTGTAATATTGGTGCCTCTGAAGGCGTAGTTACCGATGCTCGTAACCGTTGGTGGAATTATAACATCTCCCAAATCGCCGATTTCATCAAACGCATAATGCGCAATGCTCTTTATTCCATTGGGGATTACTGTGTTGTAGCAACCGACTATCAGTTCGTTTGTCTTGGTTTTGATGATAGCATTGCAGTTGTCACGCGAGTCGTAGACACTGTTTTTTTCGTCTACCGTTATGGAACCCAACAATGTACAATTATGTATGGCACTCTCCTTGATAGTTGTCACTGATGCCGGAATATAGATGCTCTCTATGTTGATACCATCGAAAGCATACTCATCAATAGTGAGTATGTTCCTGGGGATGATAGTGCTGGAACATCCGGCTCTCAAGGTCGCGGGCTGGGTTTCGATGATGGCGTCACAGTCGAAGCGCGAGTCATATCGTTGGTTCTTTTCGTCCACATTGATATATCTCAAATTCTCGCAACCCATAAAAAGGCCGCGACCAACATATCGCACTCCGGCAGGAATAAAAGCACTCTTTAATGCGGTACAGCCGGCATATGCAAAAGATTGTATTTCCTCCACAGCATCATGCAAGCCAAGTGAGGTCAGTTTGGCGCGTCCACGAAAAGCGGACTCTCCAATAAATTTTACAGTTCTCGGAATTACGGTTTTGTTGCTACCGATAATCAACTTATTGGTAGCGGTTACGATGACTGCATTACAGTTGTTGCGCGAGTCGTATATTGTGTTTCCTGAAGCGACCCTAATCACTTATATGTCAGGGCAGTCCCAGAATACTGAAGTTCCGATTTCCGTCAGTGTACTTGGCAAATAAACCGTTGTGATACCACTATTACGGAACGCATTATCCTTAATGGTTTTGACTTGAGTACCGATCAAGTTTAGTTCTTTAAGTTTTGTGGTATAGGTAAACATCCCATAACCAATCGAAGTGAGACCTTCCGGGAATTTTACAGTCGTGACTTTACTGTTTGTCCATGAGTTATATTGAGAGTCGTACACGTTATACATATCTCCGGACCCCGTAATCACCAGGTTTCCCGCATCATCCATCGTCCAAGTGAGGTTGTCACCACACTTGCCGGAAGATGCCGCATAAGATACGATACCTGACAGCAGCATTATTGCCACCGCCAAAGCTTGTTTTAAGAAAAGTTTTTTCATTTCCGTTTTGTTAAATGGTTAAACTTGTTTTTCACTTAGTTGTATTTCCGTCAGCAACTCCGAGGTACTACTCCCGACGCTTGGCCGACACCGCTCTCGATGTCTGACCTTAAAATGCTGTCAGGAAAGTGCTTACAGTGCTGCTGTCTTCTGATTTACGGGTGCAAGTTAACGATATTCCATTTAACAGCAAACAAATATTCTGTTAAAAAATATTAAGGCAAAACAGAAAACAACCGGGTCTGTTTCTGATAAAATGCTATGCATCCTATATCATCCGTTACAGTCATCTTCATCCACAAAAAAAGGCGATGCATTTGCATCGCCTTTTTTTGTGTAGCCTCTACCGGGAGGCACTATATCAGAATTGTGACTGTGGGTCAAGGTTAGCAGCTTCGATGTCCTTGAAGTAGCGGTATGTGGCAACCTTGAGTTCGTCGCAAGCCTCTTCATCGGCTACGATGATAGCCTTTTGGTGCATCTGCAAGGCGGAGATAGTCCACATTTGGCTGATGCCGCCTTCTACGCCATGTTTGAGGGCGCGTGCCTTGTTGTGGCCGTTTACGATCAGCAGGACGCTACGAGCCGACATGATGGTGCCGACGCCTACGGTAAGGGCGGTTTTCGGAACGAGGTTGACATCGTTGTTGAAGAAGCGCGAGTTGGCGATGATGGTATCGTGTGTCAGCGTTTTCATGCGAGTGCGCGATGTCAGCGACGAACCGGGCTCGTTGAAAGCGATATGTCCGTCGGGGCCTACGCCGCCCAAGAAGAGATCGATGCCGCCGTAGGAAGCAATCTTTTCTTCGTAGCGACGACATTCGGCCACGGGGTCTTCGGCGTTGCCGTTGAGAATATTGACGTTCTCGGGGAGGATGTCGATTTGGTTGAAAAAGTTGGTCCACATGAAGGTGTGGTAGCTCTGTTCGTGGTCGCGAGGTATGCCGCAGTATTCGTCCATATTGAAGGTAACAACATTGCGGAATGATACTTTGCCTTCCTTGTTGAGGCGGATGAGGGCGCGGTACATGCCTAAGGGGCTGCTGCCTGTCGGGCATCCGAGAACAAAGGGGTGTTCGGCTGTCGGTTTGGCCTCATTGATGCGGGCGGCTACGTAGTTGGCTGCCCATTGGGATACGTTTTCGTAATTCTTTTCGATGATAAGTCTCATGGCTAAGTAGAGAATTATATGATTTGTGAGAAGTATTTTTTTACGTGTCTTGTAGTCGAGTTTGGTCGAGTGGCTGAGCTATGGTCAGAAGCCTCGCAGACCCATAATTTGGCGTACTTCGGCCAGGGTCTTGGAAGCGCGTTCGCGTGCGCGTTCGGCACCGCGAGCCAATACCTGACGCAGGTACGCTTCATCGTTGAGGTATGTGTTGATGCGCTCGCGTATAGGCTCGGTGATACGCGTAAGGTCTTCGGCAAGTTCTTTTTTGAGGTCGCCGTAGCGTATCGAGCAGTCTGCATATGCATCGCGATATTTCTGCACCACTTCGGGAGTCGAGGCAAGCTCGAGGAGCGAAATCAGGTTAGCTATCGGCTCGCACATATGCGAGTTCGGCTCTTTGGGGCCTTCGTCGGTGACGGCGCGCATAACTTTTTTTCGCAGTGTCTTGGGGTCGTCGATGAGGTATATGCAGTTGCCTTCGCTCTTGCCCATCTTTCCGCTGCCGTCCAGGCCGGGGACTTTGATGGGCTTTCCGCCGAAATCGAAGTTTTGCGGTTCGATAAATTCCTCGACGCCGTAGAAACTGTTGAAGCGGCGTGCAAAGCGGCGTGTCAGTTCAAGATGCTGCTCTTGGTCTTTGCCTACGGGGACATACTTTGCTTTTTGTATCAGGATGTCCACGGCCATGAGGGTGGGGTAGGTGAGCAGTCCGGCGCTGACGCGCTTGTTGCTGTCGCCGCCGAATAACTGGTGCTCAAAGGCCTCGTCCTCCTCCTTGGTCATGGTCGAGGCATCACTCCCGGGGGCTGCCAGGCCCAATGCCTTGCGGGCCTTGTCTTTGAAGGAAGTGGTTCGCATCAGTTCACCCACGCCTACATGCATATTCAGCAGTAGGTACATTTCCGGAATTTCGGGTATGTCGCTTTGGACGAATATAGCGGCCTTGTCCGGGTCTATGCCGGCGGCCAGATATTGTGCCAGAATGTTTTTGACGTTGGCGTGTAGCGCTTCCGGATCGGTGTTGGTGGTCAGGGCGTGCAAATCCGCGATGAAAAAAAAGCAGTCGAAATCGTCCTGCATCTTGACAAACTTGCGCAGGGCACCAAAGTAGTTGCCAAGGTGCAGGTTGCCGGTCGGACGAATACCGCTAAGTACGATATCTTTGCTCATATATATATAATGTATTGCTATTTGTCTATGTGTGCGTTTTTATTCCACAAAGGTAGCTATAAAATGGGAAACGGACGTCAGGTACGGGCAAATATTTGGCATAGGACGGCACAAAACGTCGAGGATTAAAAAAAAATGTGTACATTTGTGGGCTTACTTGTATACACAAGTTGACGATATAAAATACATATATACACCTATACATCAAACACAACCATATTCCCTATGAAACCTTACGTAGTAGGTATAGACTTGGGCGGAACCAATACCGTATTCGGCATCGTCGATGCTCGCGGCGTGGTTATAGCCTCGTCTTCCATCAAAACATGCAAACACAACACCGTAGACGGCTTTATCGAAGATCTTTATGTCGAACTTACCCGACTGATAAAGGCCAATGACGCCGAGGGCAAAATCCACGGCATAGGTATCGGCGCGCCCAATGCCAATTACTATACCGGCATGATTGAGGATGCCGTCAACCTCCCCTGGCCCACGCCCATACCGCTGGCTAAGCTGGTCAGCGAAAAATTCGGCATACCCGTGACCATCACCAATGACGCCAATGCTGCCGCCATAGGCGAGATGACCTACGGCGCCGCTCGCGGCCTCAAGGACTTTATAATGATTACCCTCGGCACCGGCGTAGGAAGCGGCATAGTCATCAACGGCCAGTTGGTATATGGCCATGACGGATTTGCCGGCGAGTTGGGCCATGTAATCATGAAGCGCAACAACGGTCGTCTGTGCGGCTGCGGCCGTACGGGCTGTCTTGAGGCATACTGCTCGGCCACGGGTGTGGCACGTACAGCGCGCGAGTTCCTCGAAATACGCAAGGAGCCCTCATTGCTGCGCAACCTCCATATAGAGGAAATCACTTCCAAGGACGTGTATGATGCGGCCATGAGCGGTGATGCACTTGCCAAAGAAATATTCGATTACACCGGTGACCTGCTGGGTCAGGCCTTCGCCGACATGGTAGTGTTCTCTTCGCCCGAGGCATTCATACTCTTTGGCGGTCTCGCTCGCAGTGGCGAACTGTTGCTGCGTCCTTTACGCGAATCACTCGATCGTAACATCATGTCCATATTCAAGGGCAAGCCCAAAGTGCTACTCAGCGAACTCAAGGAAGCCGACGCGGCAATACTCGGGGCCAGCGCCTTGGGATGGGAAGCCAAAAATGAAGACTGAAAATTTTTACACAAATAATGTTAACGTATAGGGAATGAATCGATGGCAATGTGTATCTTTGCGCAAACTATGTCGGGCAAAGAGTTGCCATAACGACATAAAAAATCGATTACTCATCCCAAGACAAATGTTACAACCGATTATGAAGAAATTTCTGACACTTATCATGGCTGCAGCCGTGTCCGCTTTTGGCGCCATGGCACAAGTTCCCGCTACGCAGCCCACGCAGAATACCTGCGAAAAGACCGAAAAGTGTGAAAAAGGCCACAAGTGCTGCAAAAGCGACAAAGCCGCAAAAGCACCAAAGACCTGCAATGTAAAAGAAAACGGCGAAAAGAAGTGCTCCGACAATGTCGGAGGCGGAAAGTGCACCAAAGGTGAAGGCCAAAAGTGCTGCAAAGACGCTAAGGGCGGAAAGTGCACCAAAGGCGAAGGCCACAAGTGCTGCAAGGACGCTAAGGGCGGAAAGTGCACCAAAGGCGAAGGCCACAAGTGCTGCAAAGACGCTAAGGGCGGAAAGTGCACCAAAGGCGAAGGCCAAAAGTGCTGCAAAGACGCTAAGGGCGGAAAGTGCACCAAGGGTGAAGGCCAAAAGTGCTGCAAGGACGCTAAGGGCGGAAAATAAACACTGAACCATACATGATACCTGCGGGTGCCTGCCATACGGCGGACACCCGCTTTTGTTACAAGTACGTCGACCGGTCCGGCCTGCCATTGCGTCTGCGCGGCTATACGCTGAGATATTCATGTTTCGGTTAACCCATTGACGGACGTGCATTGACGGCCGTTGCGCTATCGACATCGCCGCATTAGGGTTGTCCCAATTGAAAAAAAGTTTGTAACTTTGCAGGCAAATGCACGTGCTGCATCCCGCAGGGGCTGTGGCAACGATAGTCATCCTATTGAAAAAGACTGCATTATATATCATATCGGCGGTGATGGCACCGGCGTTGTGGTCGGCAGTGGACGGGGTGTGTGCGGCTTTACGCTCGGACGCCACGTTTTGTGCCGATATCCATGACACAAAAGCGGACACGTCCATGGTGTCCGCGCAGGCCGTAAGCCTTACCCCTGTATCTGTCTTGCGCCCTCCGCACAAGACAGGTTTATTGTTGCCTGACAGTACGACCGAATTATATGCTACCTCCCTGGTTGATAGTGCAGTACGCACATCTCATGCCGATACGACGGTTGTAGATACCGCGGCGGTGTCTCACATAAGCGACAGTCTTCCCCGGCGACCGCGCCGCGTGGTACGCCGCAAGGTTGATCTGGACAACGCCGTGGCCTTCGCCTCTAAGGACTCGATGGTGATGATACGCCGCGACTCGGCAATAATGTACGGCGAAAGCACTGTGTCGTACGGCGACTTCAAACTTAATGCCGCTGAAATCGACATGGACTTGCGCGACAACACCGTCTATGCCGTCAGTACTACCGACACTGCCGGCGAGGAAATAGGCAAGCCCGTATTCACAGAGGGTGGAACAGATTATGCGGCGCACAACATGCGCTACAATTTCAAGACACGTAAGGGTATACTCTACGATGTGCTCACGCAGCAAGGCGAAGGTTTCTTGCAAGGAGGGGTGACCAAAAAAGATAGCGCCGGAGTGTATTACTTTCAGAACGGAAAATACACCACTTGCGATGACCATGATTGCCCCCACTTCTATTTTCAAATTACCAAGGGCAAGATGCATCCCGGCAAGAATGTCGTGACCGGACCCACCTATCTGGTACTTGCCGGTCTGCCATTGCCGGTGGCTGTGCCCTTCGGATACTTTCCATTTACAGAGACCTACTCCTCCGGCGTGATATTCCCGACTTTTGGCGATGACTACAACCGCGGTTTCTACTTGCGTGATGGCGGCTACTACTTCGCCATAAATCAAAATATGGACCTTGCACTCACCGGCGAAGTCTATACTAAGGGGTCGTGGGGTTTGTCGGCCAGGTCGCGTTATGTCAAGCGTTACCGTTACTCCGGCAGCTTCAATATCTCTTACCTCAAAACCATACTCGGAGACAAGGGTCTGCCCGACTACTCCAAGCAAACCAACTTCCAAGTTCTGTGGAGCCACTCGCAGGATGCCAAGGCTAATCCCAATATGTCGTTGTCCGCTTCCGTCAACTTCACCACCAGCGGATACACGCGCAACGACCTCAACTCCTACTACTCCTCGGCCTTCACCGAGAACACTAAGAGTTCGTCCGTCAACCTCACCTACCGTATTCCCAACAGCAAATGGTCGTTCTCGGCCGCACTCAACCTCTCGCAGCGCACCCAGGACTCTACGATAAGCGTCAGCTTCCCAAACCTGACCGTAACCATGAGTCAGTTGGCTCCCTTCAAGCGCAAACGTGCCGTGGGCGCCGAGCGCTGGTACGAAAAAATCAAGATGTCATATTCGGGACAATTGCAAAACTCCTTGACCGCACGCCAAGACCAATTCTTCCAAAAAAGCCTGATTAAAGATTGGCGCAACGGCATGAAGCACACCATACCCATTAGCGCCACTTTCAGCGTCTTTAAGTACATCAACGTCACCCCCTCGATGTCCATCACCGATCGTATGTACACCTCCAAGGTGCGTCGACAGTGGGATCCAAACGCCGCCGTCGAAGTGTGCGACACCAGCTATTCGTTCTACAACGTGTGGGATTTCAATGCCTCAATAGGTCTTGATACGCGTATCTATGGTTTCTTTCAGCCTATGAAATTCCTTGGCGATAAGGTCAAGATGATACGTCACGTGATGACCCCCTCAATAAGCTTCAGCGGTGCTCCCGACTTCGGCTCCTCATTCTTCGGATATTATGGCAGCTATGACCGCCCCGGGCCTAACGGCGAGATACAACAGGTGACATATTCACGCTTCCCCAACGGCCTTTTCGGAGTCCCCGGACGCGGCAAAACTGGGTCGCTTAGTTTCTCTTTGGCCAACAATTTGGAAATGAAGGTCAAGAGCGACAACGACTCTACCGGAGAGAAAAAAATATCGCTAATCGAGAACTTTACCATATCCCAGTCCTACAACTTTGCAGCCGACTCGCTCAATTGGTCCAATATCAACACCTCGATGCTGCTGCGCATCACCAAGGGCTTCAATCTAAACCTTGCCGCCGTTTGGGATGTGTATACCTACCAACTCAACGAATACGGCAATCCGGTACGTGTCAATATCCCGCGATGGAAAGCCGGTAAAGGAATAGGCCGCCTTTCCAGTACAGGCACATCTTTCTCGTATACCTTCAACAACGACACCTTCAAACGCAAGTCCAAGGATAAAAACAAAAACAAAAACAGCCGAGACAACGAACCGCCACCATCGCCGGACGACAGATATGCTTCGGCCAACGGGGACGATGGCGAGGACGAAAACCTCGGCGCCGAATTCGACCGCGACGGATACATGAAATGGACTGTGCCATGGAGCTTGAGTGTCAACTACTCCATAGGCTACTCTTACGGCGATTTCAACAAAGAAAAGATGGAGTATAACGGCAAGATTACGCAAAACCTAAGTTTTAGCGGCAATATCAGGCCGACAAAAAACTGGAACTTCTCGTTCTCGGCCTCCTACAACTTCGACACCCACAAATTGGCATATATGAACTGCAACATTTCGCGCGATCTCCACTGCTTTACCATGCGTGCCAGCTTTGTGCCCGTGGGACCGTACAAGAGCTACAACTTCCATATATCAGTAAAAAGCTCACTGCTCTCCGACTTCAAATATGACAAGCGTTCCTCTCTGTCAAATGGTGTCACCTGGTATTGATCCGGGATGCAACAAGACACAGCAAGACGCACAGACCTAAGACAATACAAGCAAGCGACAAATACAATAAACAACATATAACACAAAACATCATACCATGTACAGGACCAAAACCTGCGGAGAACTCCGCATCTCCGATGCCGGCAGCCAAGTGACGCTTGCCGGATGGGTGCAGCGCGTACGCCGTCTCGGAGGCATGACCTTCGTGGACCTGCGCGACCGCTATGGTATCACCCAGCTCGTCTTCGATGCCGCAGACGATGCCGCCCTCACCGACGATGCTTCGCATCTCGGTCGTGAGTACGTCATCCAAGCCTCCGGTATCGTGCGCGAACGCACCAGCAAAAATCCGCATCTGGCCACCGGCGACATCGAAATCGTTGTGACCACGCTGAAAGTACTCAACTCCTCGCTCACGCCACCTTTCACTATCGAAGACCAGAGTGACGGCGGCGATGACCTGCGTATGAAATACCGCTACTTGGATCTGCGCCGTACACCCGTACGCCGCAACCTCGAGCTACGCCACCGCATGACTATGGAAGTGCGCCGCTACCTCGATTCGCTCGGATTTCTCGAAATCGAGACCCCCATGCTTGTAGGCTCGACCCCCGAGGGCGCACGCGATTTTGTGGTGCCTTCGCGTATGAACCCCGGACAGTTCTATGCACTGCCACAATCGCCACAGACCCTCAAGCAACTTCTGATGGTCTCCGGCATGGACCGTTACTTTCAGATTGTGAAGTGTTTCCGTGACGAGGACCTCCGTGCTGACCGACAACCCGAATTCACGCAGATAGACTGCGAGATGTCCTTTGTAAGTCAAGAAGACATCATACAAACGTTCGAAGGCATGGCCAAGCACATTTTCAAGGAACTTCGCGGCATCGAATTGACCGACCCCTTCCTGCGTATGCCTTGGGCCGATGCAATGAAGTATTATGGCAGCGACAAACCCGACTTGCGCTTCGGAATGCGCTTTGTCGAAGTCGATGGTATTCTTAAAGGCCATGGTTTCGGCGTGTTTGATAACGCCGCATATATCGGTGCTATCTGCGCGCCCGGTGCCGCTTCGTACACGCGCAAACAATTGGATCAGCTTACCGACTACGTACGTCGTCCGCAAATCGGCGCCAAGGGCCTCGTATACGCACGTGTCGAAGATGACGGCAATGTCAAGTCCTCCGTCGATAAATTCTACGATCAAGACACCCTGCAACAGCTCAAATCCGCTATGGCTGCCAACCCTGGCGATTTGATACTGATTATGAGCGGCGATGATGCTATGCGTACGCGCAAGCAATTGTGCGAGCTGCGCCTTGAAATGGGCAACCGTCTCGGACTGCGCGATAAGGACACATTTGCCTGCCTTTGGGTGGTCGACTTCCCCATGTTCGAGTGGTCGGACGAAGAACAACGACTTATGGCCATGCACCATCCTTTCACCCATCCCAAGGACGAAGATATTCCCCTGCTGGACACCAATCCTGCCGCCGTACGCGCCGATGCATACGACATGGTAGTCAACGGTGTAGAAGTAGGCGGCGGCAGCATCCGTATACACGACAGCGCACTCCAAGCCAAGATGTTCGAAATACTCGGCTTTACGCCCGAAAAGGCACAGGAGCAATTCGGCTTCTTGATGAACGCCTTCAAGTACGGTGCACCGCCTCACGGAGGTCTCGCCTACGGTCTCGACCGCTGGGTATCGCTTTTGGCCGGCCTCGACAGCATCCGCGACTGCATAGCCTTCCCCAAGAACAACAGTGGCCGCGATGTCATGCTCGATGCACCCGCTGCACTCGACCAAAAGCAGCTTGACGAATTACAACTGCAACTTGCACCTCGCAACGAAACTACAGACCGTAAAGATGCTTAATGCAGAAATTATTGCCGTAATCGAAGAATTAGCCCCTCGTTCGCTCCAGGAATCCTGGGATAACACCGGGTGGCAGGTGGGCAATCCGTTGGCCGAATGCACCGGAGCGTTGCTTTGCCTTGACGTCACTCCCGAGGTGGTGCTTGAGGCGCGCGACTGCGGATGTAACCTTGTCATCAGTCATCATCCGCTGATATTCAAGGGCTTGAAACAAATCACCGGGGCCACGCTTCAGCAGCAGGCCATACTGCATGCCATCTCCGAGGGCATCAGCATCTACTCATCGCATACGGCAGTAGATAATGCACGCGGAGGAGTCTCCTATGCCATGGCCGCCAAACTCGGCGTCCGCGTCCTCGGGACGCTGGCTCCGCGTATGCCTGCGACGTGGCAGCAGCTCAATGTTATCGTGCCGCGCGACAAGGCTTCGGACTTGCGTGAAGCGCTGATAGACGTTGGCGCCGGCGCTACGGCTGACCCACGCTATGACAGTTGCACCTTTACCATCGGAGGACGCGGCAGCTTTCGTGCCCTTGACGGGGCATCTCCGGCCGTGGGCGACATCGAAGCGCTCGAAGACGACACGGACGAGGTGTTGCTGCAGATGCCGGTACCCGTGCGGCTGATATCAAAGGTATGCTCCACTATAGCTCAGGTACACCCCTACGAAAGTCCGGCCTACCACTTCGTGGCACCCGCCGATGCCGACCATGACGCCGGATGCGGCGTGTACGGCACGATAGAGACAAGACTCGAGGCCGAAGACCTTGCCGCATTGGCCAAGTCCGCCTTCGCCTGCGAACGCGTGAAAGTGTCCCACTACGGCTTTGGTGACAGCAAAATACGCATATCGCGCGTAGCATTGTGCGGCGGCAGCGGCGGCGAGTTCATACCCGCAGCCATAGCCGCCGGGGCGCAGGCGTATGTCACTGCCGACATCCGCTACCACGACTTCGTGGACTATGGCGACAAAATACTGCTCATAGACGCCGGACACCACGAGACCGAACTATGCACAAAAGACATATTTTATAACGCAATAAGCCAAAAATTCCCTACCTTTGCACTATTCAAATCATCGGTAGAAAAAAATCCAGTAAAATACATATAGACAATGGCAAACGACACCAAAAAAGAAGCCGCCGCAAACACTGTCGAACAGCGTCTCAAATCGCTCTACCAGTTGCAAACCGTTCTGAGCGAAATAGACCGTATCAAGACTATCCGCGGCGAACTACCCCTCGAAGTCAAGGACCTCGAAGACAGTATCGCAGGCCTCAACACCCGCATTGACAATTACACTGCCGAGATTGCCGAGCTCAAACGCAACCTTAGCGCCGAAAAAGCCAAGATAGAAAACTGCGAAGCGCTCATCGCCCGCTATCAGGACCAAATCAACAACGTGCGCAACAACCGCGAATTTGATCTGCTGACCAAGGAAATTGATTTCCAAAATCTTGAGATCGAACTTGCCGACAAGCACATCAACGAATATTCGCGTCAGATCGAGAACAAAAACGCCGACATCGCAGCCACTCGCGAAAGTTTGGCCGATAACGAACACATACTTTCCGAGAAAAAGGCCGAATTGTCCGAGATCGTATCCGAGACGCGCCAGGAAGAAGACACCCTGCGAGATAAGGCCAAAGCCCTTGAGCCCCAGATAGACGAACGCACACTTGCAGCTTTCAAGCGTATCCGCAAAAATGCTCGTAACGGCCTCGGCATCGTGTACATCCAACGCAATGCCTGCGGCGGCTGTTTCAACCGTATCCCGCCTCAGAAACAAATGGAAATACGCATGCATAAGAAAGTCATAGTTTGCGAGTACTGCGGTCGCATCATGATTGACCCTGCACTTGCCGGCGTGCCCGACACCGGCAGCGAGACAGACAATACCGCAGCAAACAAAGAATAACTAAGAAACAACCATATATTTCATCAATAAAAGAAACCATATAACCATGGACATTTCCCACATCGAACACATCGGCATCGCCGTTCCATCGCTTGACGAGGCCATTCCTTTCTACGAGAACATCTTAGGCTTCAAATGCTTTGCCATTGAAGAAGTACCCGACCAGAAAGTACGCACAGCTTTCTTCCGCGTAGGTCAGACCAAGCTCGAACTCCTCGAAGGCACAGCCGAAGACAGCGCCATCAGCAAGTTCATCGCCAACAATGGCGGCCGTGGCGGCATCCAGCACATCGCTTTTGCAGTTGAGAGCGGCGTACAGGCAGCGCTTGACGAAGTTCAGGAAAAAGGCGCACGCGTCATCGACAAAGCTCCGCGCAAAGGCGCCGAAGGCCTCAACATCGCCTTCTTGCACCCCAAGAGCACCGTGGGCACACTGGTCGAACTATGCGAAGACCCCAAGAAAAAATAATGGCGAGAGCCGACACATATATCCCATAACGTAATTCATTACTGATATGAGCAGCCAACTCCAAAAGGTGCAAGAGCTTATCGAGCTACGCGCCGAAGCACGCCTCGGTGGCGGTCAAAAACAGATAGACAAACAGCACGAACGCGGCAAATATACAGCTCGCGAGCGCATCGCACAGCTTGTCGATGAAGGCTCGTTCGAAGAACTCGATATGTTTGTGCGCCATCGTTGCACCAACTTCGGACAAGAAAAGAAATCATTCCTTGGCGACGGCGTTGTGACCGGATACGGCACCATCGAAGGTCGCTTGGTGTATGTCTTTGCACAGGACTTTACCGTCTTCGGCGGCTCGCTGTCCGAGACTATGGCACTGAAGATATGCAAGATCATGGACATGGCCATGAAGATGGGTGCCCCCGTCATCGGTCTTAACGACTCGGGCGGCGCACGTATCCAGGAAGGTATCAATGCTTTGGCCGGATATGCCGAAATCTTCCAGCGCAACATCATGGCTTCCGGTGTCATCCCCCAAATTAGCGCCATTCTCGGCCCCTGCGCCGGCGGTGCCGTATACTCGCCCGCACTCACCGACTTCACTATCATGGCCAAAGGTATTTCGTACATGTTCCTCACCGGCCCCAAGGTGGTGAAGACCGTTACCGGCGAAGATGTTTCGCAAGAAGACCTCGGCGGCGCAATGGTGCACTCGCAGAAGAGTGGTGTATGCCACTTCGCAGCTGAAGACGGCGAGGACGCCATCCGCATCATCCGCAAGCTCTTCTCCTACATACCTCAAAACAACCTCGAAGAGGCTCCCTTGGCCGAATGCAACGACCCCATCGACCGCCTCGAAGACAGCCTCAACGAAATTATTCCCGACAGCGCCAACCGTCCGTATGACATGTACGAAGTCATCGGTGCTATTGTCGACAACGGTGAATTCCTCGAAGTACAGCGCGACTACGCCAAGAACATCATCGTAGGCTTTGCGCGCTTCAACGGGCAGAGCGTCGGCATAGTGGCCAACCAACCCAAATACCTCGCCGGCGTGCTTGACTGCAACGCTTCGCGTAAGGGTGCACGCTTTGTACGCTTCTGTGACGCCTTCAACATTCCCTTGGTGACACTGGTGGATGTCCCCGGATTCCTCCCCGGCACCGGGCAAGAATATAACGCCGTCATCCTTCACGGTGCTAAGCTGCTCTATGCCTATGGCGAGGCTACAGTGCCCAAAGTTACCGTCACCCTGCGTAAGAGCTACGGCGGCAGCCATATTGTGATGTCCTGCAAGCAACTTCGTGGTGACATGAACTACGCTTGGCCTACAGCCGAAATTGCCGTCATGGGCGGTGCCGGCGCCGTGGAAGTCCTCTATGCAAAGGAAGCCAAGGCAGCCGAAGATCCCAAGGCCGTACTCGCCGAGAAGGAAGCAGAATACAACAAGTTGTTCTGTAATCCCTACAATGCTGCAAAGTATGGATACATCGACGATGTCATCGAGCCGCGTAACACCCGATTCCGCGTCATCCGTGCACTTCAGCAGCTTGCCACCAAGAAAGTCGTCAATCCCGCCAAGAAGCACGGCAACATTCCTCTATAACCCACCCAGACAATACAGAAGACAACGCACATGAAACGTTCGATAACACTGTTGGTGATAGTGCTGGTGGCTGCAATGGCTGTGGCGACACAGGCCCAGGATCGCAAGTCCTTGCGTATCAACGAGGTCATGATCGTCAACGACACTTCCATTGTTGACGATTACGGCGAACACCATGCTTGGATAGAGCTGTTCAACGCCAACTTCGCACCACTGGAGATATCTAGCATGTATCTCACCAACGACAAAAACAATCCCACAAAATACCCCATACCCTTAGGAGATGTCAAAACTCGCATTTCCAAGCGCCAGCATGTCGTATTTTGGGCCGATAACAATCCCAATAAGGGAACTTTCCATACGAGTTTCACTCTCGTACAAGGACAGGACAATTGGATTGGACTGTATGATAGCGACCGCAAGACCCTTGTTGACTCGGTGACCATTCCCGCCGGTCTTATGGCCGGATATTCGTATGCCCGCAGCGAAGATGGTGCAGGCGTATGGCAAGTGCGTGACGGTGGCCCCGATGACTATATCACGCCTTCGAGCGCCAACGTCATCAAAGACAAGAATCCCAAAGTCGAAATGTTCGCCGAAAAAGATGGCTTCGGCTTCCTGATGACAATTATGGCCATGGGCATCGTGTTCACAGCCCTGTTTGTGCTCAGCCTCTGCTTTGTAGGTATAGGCACCATCAGCAAATACCTTGCACGCAGCAAGAAGGCACGTGCCAAGGGTGTCGAAGTAGTCGAAATCGACCGCAAGGACCTTGACAGCGGCGAAGCCATCGCAGCCATAGTTATGGCCCTGCACGAACACCTTGACGTGCATGACAAGGAAAGCGCCATCCTCACCATCAATAAGGTCAAACGCGCCTATTCGCCCTGGAGCTCGAAGATCTACGGCCTGCGCGAATACCCCCACAAATAACCCGGAACACAACCAAACATACTGTACGAAACAATGAAAGAATACAAGTATAAAATCAACGGCAGCACATATAATGTTGCCATCGGCGACATCGAAGGCAATATTGCGCAAGTCGAGGTCAACGGCACCCCCTACAAGGTAGAGTTTGATAAGGCTCCCGAAACCAAGGCGGTCGTTGCACCCCGTCCCACAGCCGCACCCCGTACCGCCACGGGCGAAAAAGTGATTAAAGCCGCTCCGGCTGCCACGGGCAAGTACACTGTCAAGTCACCCCTGCCCGGCGTCATCATGAGCGTCCTCGTTAAGGTAGGTGATACTGTCAAAGCGTCTGACACTGTCATTTCCCTTGAAGCCATGAAGATGGAGAACGCTATCCATGCCGGACGCGACGGCAAGGTCACTTCCATCGATGTCAATGTAGGCGACAGCGTACTCGAAGGTCACACATTGGTTACCATCGAGTAATCGACAGAAAGGTTTAATACGCACTCAACAACATTCATTACAATTTCTGAAAAATGTTCGGTGACTTTCTGTCCAACAACCTGAGCCAGTTCTGGGAACTGACAGGTTTTGCCAATGCCGAAATTGGCAACTTTGTCATGCTTGCCGTCGGACTGTTCTTTATATGGTTAGCCATTAAGAAGAACTTCGAGCCCTTGTTGCTCGTGCCCATAGGCTTCGGCATACTCATAGGTAATATCCCCTTCAATACCGGTGCCGGTCTCGAAATCGGCATCTATGAAGAAGGATCCGTGCTCAATATCTTGTACAACGGCGTAAAAGCCGGTTGGTATCCTCCGCTGATTTTCCTCGGCATCGGTGCCATGACCGACTTTTCCGCGCTTATCGCCAACCCCAAGCTGATGCTTATCGGCGCAGCTGCCCAGTTCGGTATCTTCGGTGCCTATATGGTAGCCCTTGCTTTGGGATTTGCGCCTGACCAGGCCGGAGCCATCGCCATAATTGGCGGCGCCGACGGCCCCACGGCCATATTCCTGTCCAGCAAACTTGCCCCCAACCTGATGGGAGCTATTGCCGTATCGGCATACTCGTACATGGCACTTGTACCGGTAATACAGCCGCCGTTGATGCGCTTATTCACCACCAAGAAAGAGCGCCTCATCCGCATGAAGCCCGCGCGTGCCGTCTCGCAGAACGAGAAGATTATCTTCCCTATCGTTGGAATGCTTCTGACCTGCTTCGTTGTGCCCTCCGCACTTCCCCTGTTGGGAATGCTCTTCTTCGGTAACCTGCTGCGCGAATGCGGTGTCACCACACGCCTGGCCAAGACTGCCAGCAACGCCATGACTGACATCGTGACAATTCTGCTCGGTATGACCGTGGGCGCCTCCACTCAGGCTTCGCAATTTCTCACCATCGAAACTGTGGGCATCTTCTTCCTCGGGTTTATGGCCTTTGTCATTGCCAGCTCCAGCGGCGTGCTCTTTGTCAAGCTTTTCAATATCTTCCTTCCCAAGAGTAAGAAAATCAATCCTCTCATCGGCAATGCCGGCGTGAGCGCCGTGCCTATGAGTGCACGTATTTCCAATAACCTCGGCTTGGAATACGATCCGCAGAACTATCTGCTGATGCACGCTATGGGCCCCAACGTCGCCGGTGTAATCGGTTCGGCTGTTGCAGCCGGTGTCCTCCTGGGCTTCCTCGCCTGATAATCGACATAAACACTTCCAAATACCACGCCGTGCCCGAGCTAAAACGGGTACGGCGTGCTGTGTTTGTCGACCACGGTCAATACCATGTCCACCGAAATAAGCGTAAGTCGTCATCATATCCGGATTTTCAGGCGTGGTCGCAAAAATTTAACAGGTATAAAAGGCGTTAGTCCTTGTCTCTTTGCTGAAAAATCCTTAACTTTGCCCAAATTTTACATATACGCTCACGCATCATCTATGAACGAAGTGACATACCAGGGGCTGACATTCGAGCCCTACATCACCAGAGACCAGATCTCCGCCCGAATACAAGAGCTGGGAAAGGATATAACGCGCGATTGCGCAGGAAAAACGCCCTTGTTCGTCTGTGTGCTGAACGGGGCTTTTCCTTTTGCCAGCGATCTTTTCCGCGCCTTTGAGGGCGATGCCGAGATAGGCTTTATTCGTTTGCAAAGCTATAGCGGAACATCCAGCACCGGAACTGTTAAGGAGGTCTTGGGCCTGTGCGAAGACATCAAGGGTCGTACTGTTATCGTAGTAGAGGACATTGTAGACACCGGCAACACTATAGATAACTTGGTCAAGGATCTACGTGCACACGAACCTGCAGAAATCAAGGTGGCTACGCTGCTGTTCAAGCCTGATGCGCTCGAACGAGACGTGCACCCGGACTACGTGGGATTCTCGATACCAAAGAAGTTTATCATAGGCTTCGGATTGGATCTTGACGGACTTGCACGTAATCTTCAAGATATATACGTACTAAAGAGCCAGTTCGCTGACTGAAAAAGCGGCTCCATAAAGGAGCCTTCACTCCGACCATGCGACAGTGCCTGTGAGCCATGCGTTGCGGGTCGCAAAAACCATGCTTAATCGACAATGCTGAATCTTGTAATTTTCGGGGCACCCGGCAGCGGTAAGGGGACCCAAAGCGAAAAACTCATAGACCGCTACCATTTGCATCACATTTCGACGGGCGAGGTCCTTCGCGACCATATCGCACGCGGCACCGAATTGGGCCGCACTGCCGACAGCTATATTTCGCAAGGACAGCTTATCCCGGACGAATTGATGCTTCGTGTACTCGAGCATGAACTTGACAACAACCCCGACAAGACAGCCGAAGGCGTCATCTTTGACGGTTTCCCGCGCACGATACCTCAAGCCCTGGCTCTCAAAGATATGATGAAGCGTCGCGGTCAGAAAATACATGCTGTCATAGGGCTTGAAGTGCCCGAGGACCAGCTTATGGAGCGTATGGTACTTAGGGGCAAAGAGTCGGGACGCAGCGATGACAATCCCGGGACTATACGCAAGCGTCTGGCTGTGTACCATAAGCAGACACAACCCCTGCGCGATTATTATATCGGCGAGGGTGTGTATGTGCCCATAAAGGGTGACGGCACTGTCGACCAAGTCTTTGAACGCGTAATCGCTGCTCTAGACAAGGAATAATTTAGAATTATTGTGGCGGTTTGGCGCTTTATTGTGTCTTATGCCACATCATTATATATTACCCAAAACGCATACCATGCGAAGCGATACACAAGATACATCCTCTATGCATTTTGACAATGTCATAGAATTATATCAGAATGCTTGGCGAGACAATTTCGACTTGCCGGCATTGACTGACTACGGCGAAAGTCGCGGTGCGCTCACTTACGGAGACATGGCGGCACAGATAGCGCGACTTCACCTGCTGATGAAACACATCGGGATACGCCGTGGCGACAAGATAGCTCTGGTAGGGCGCAATAGTGCGTCCTGGGTAGTCGTGTTTATGGCTGCAGTGACTTATGGTGCCACCATTGTGCCGATTTTGCACGACTTTTCGCATGATGACATACAGCACATAGTTACGCACTCGGAGTCGCGAGTGCTTTTTGCGGCCGAGAACATATATAAGCATTTGGACTTCGAGGCTATGCCCGGACTTTGTGCTGTTTTCTTGTTGGAAAGCTATAGCCTTGCCAACAGCCGCAAGGTGGATGGATACTCAGATGCTGCAGATGCTGCTGCGGCATTGGATACCGAGTTCGAGAATGCTTATCACGGTTCTTTCGGACCGCAAGACATCAAGTATGACCTGTCCATACCGGCCGACCATACAGCAATCATTAATTACACATCCGGAACAACGGGTTTCAGCAAGGGAGTGATGCTTTCGTTGGACAATCTGGCCGGCAATTTGGCCTACGGAGTGCGTTCCAAGCTGCATTACCGTAACTCTCGTGCGCTGTCGTTCCTGCCTTTGGCTCATGCCTATGGTTGTGCCTTCGATATGGTTGTGCCTCTGGCCGTCGGAACCCATATCACATTGGTGGGCAAGACACCGTCGCCGCGCATATTGCTGCAGGCTTTTGCGGAAGTGCGCCCGTCGTTGATACTATGCGTGCCGCTTATTCTCGAAAAAATTTACCGCCGCATGATAGTCCCTGTGCTCCAGAAGCGGCATATTCGCGTGGCCTTGGCCGTGCCCGGGTTGCGTTTAACCATATACCGACTGATACGTCAGCGTCTGGTCAAGGCTTTTGGCGGCGAATTCGAGGAGGTTATTGTCGGTGGAGCGCCCATAAGCCGCGAAGTCGAGGCTTTTCTGCATCGCATACGTTTTCCGTTCACAGTCGGCTATGGCATGACCGAATGTGCGCCGCTGATTTCGCACACTCCATGGCGACATTTCAGCCCGGCTTCCAGCGGCCATGTTCTTGACGGCATTATGGAAGTGGCCATCAACAGCGAAGATCCTGAAAATATACCCGGCGAGATTCTTGTGCGCGGTCGCAATGTCATGCAGGGCTACTATAAAGAATCAGGCTTAACCGCCGATGCCATCAGCGAAGACGGGTGGCTGCATACCGGCGATATGGGTACCGTGGACCACGACGGCGGCACTATTCGTATCTGTGGACGTTACAAGACCATGATACTCGGTCCCAGCGGGCAAAACATATATCCCGAGGCCATAGAAGACCGTGTCAACGCGTTGCCTTATGTTCTCGAAAGCCTCGTTGTCGAGCGCGACGGTCACTTGCAAGTACTTGTGGTGCCCGATGCGGACGCGCTCGAACGCGACAATATCATGGACGAAGACGAGCGCTTCAAGCTTTTTGATGCCGCACGCGTCAAGCTCAACGGGACATTGGCGCCTTTCGAGCGCATAGACTCGGTGGTGATTATGCCTGAAGAGTTTGAAAAGACGCCCAAGCGCTCAATCAAGCGCTACCTGTACACGGCCTAACCGAGATGCATCCGTAGCGGTGTGTCACTATTAATTGCAATATGAACAAACTACTTTTGGTTGCAGCCACAATCATTATGTTGGGACAAGCTGCCACTGCGCGAAGTGTTCCGGCGTTGCGCATAGTCGAGTCTCCGCGTGACACCGTGACTCGCGCCACTGCCGAAATAGTCGGAGTTACCGACCCCGGAGCATTCGTGACGGTCAATGGCATTGCAGTGAAAGTATACAAAACCGGCACCTTTGCGACCACCGTGGACCTTTCGCTCGGAGCTAACGATATTTGCGTGGAGGCCGTAACCTCGGATGGAGCCACCGTGACGCGCACACAGCAATGCTTCCGCGCCGAAAAATCCCAAGCGGAGTTCCGGTCAGCTACAGAAGATGAAGCTCTGGTGATGATGTTTGCCTCGCCTCGCCGGGTGGTGACACTTGAAGATGCATTCCTGCAATATGGCAGCGGCGATGACCGTCTCGGCGGCTCGAAGATGGGATTTATAGACCCGGAGATTGTTCTGGAGGCCATAGGCACTAAGGGCAGTTTGTACTGTGTGCGTTTGGCTTCTGACCGCATTGCATATATACCCAAGCGATTGACTCGCCCGGCAGACATGGCAACGCCTACCGGTGTCGTTAATACCGAGTCATGGAGCATTGTCAACACCGGACGTACGGATGATGTAACCATTGGCTTGCCGAGGCGTTTGGCCTACCGGTATAGTACGGAGAGTTCCCCATCGGCTATTGTCGTTGATATCTTTGGTGCCACGGACAATTCCAACTGGATAACGCAGCGCACGCTTGACCTCGGAATCATAGATCATACCGACTTCCGTCAAGTAGGAGAGGACACGTATCGGGTGTATATATATCTGAAGACTTCGCATGTGTGGGGGTATACAGTAGGATATGACGGCATCGGCAGCACCTTGCGTATTAGTGTGCGTCATCGTCCGGAGCTGACACTCAAGGGAATGACTATAGGGCTGGATGCCGGACATGGCGGCGAGAATCCGGGTGCTATTTCTCCGTCAGGGTTGCTCGAAAAAGATGTAAACCTCGATATCGTTATGCGTGTGCGCGACTTGCTGCATAAGCGCGGGGCAAGCACCGTCTTGACTCGTTACGAAGATGACGGACCATCGATGTCGCGTCGCAAGGAGATATGGCGCGAAGGCAATATCGACTTGGCTGTGAGCGTGCATAATAATGCCGCCGGCAGCTATAAAGTTTCCGGAACTGCAGTGCTGTACAAGCATGCTTTTAACCGTGATTTGGCGATGTGTGTTGCACGGCGTCTGACGCAGACGGGGCTTGACCTCTTTGGCGTTGTCGGCAACTTCAATTTCTCGCTCAATGCGCCCACATTTTGCCCCAATATACTTGTCGAGGGAATGTTCATGACCTCTCCCGAGGATGAACAGCGCCTTGCCGACCCGGCCTTTCGCCGTCAGGTTGCCGAAAAGATTGTCTTGGGGCTTGAAGACTACCTCAACCTGTGCAAATGACACATATGTACATCTGACAATGTAGTTTTATAACTCGAAAAAAAAATTATAACACCATGGCACTTTCGCGCGACAATCTTTGGCGCAATTCAAGGGATTACTTCTTCATCACCTTTGGAATGGCGCTGTATGCTTTTGGCTTCACGGCTTTTATACTGCCGCACAAGGTCGTCATAGGTGGCCTTGCCGGTGTGGGTACCCTTGTGTATTTCAGCACCGGCATACCTGTGGCAATCACGCAGTATCTGTGCAATCTTGCTCTCCTCGCAGTCGCCTACCGTATCGTGGGACGCAAATTTGTTGTAGGGACCATTTACGGCGCCACTATGATTTCGCTGTGGGTGGGCCTGTTCCAGCCAATCTTTGAACGTATTGTCGCTGTACATGGGCCTTTGGTCCAAAGTCCGGCGATGAGTATTGCCGTTGGAGCCATCATCATAGGCGTGGCTATAGGCATTACTTTTGTACACAATGGGTCTTCCGGCGGTACCGATATCGTAGCTGCCATGGTTTCCAAGCGATCTAATGTGACAATAGGCCGTACGATGTTGTGCACCGATTTTTTTATCATATCATCGTCCTACTTCCTGTTCCACGACCTCAACAAGGTGATATACGGCCTTATGGTGACCGGCATTATTTCGTATGTAGCCGATATGGTAATCAATACCAACCGCCAGGCAGTGCAATTTACGATAATATCGCCACGGTGGAGCGAGATTGCCACGGCCATCAACAACGATGCCCACCGCGGGTGTACTGTGGTGGATGCCATGGGTTGGTATAGTAAGTCGCCGGTGAAGATGCTACTTGTCGTATGCCGCAAAATAGAGTCGGTCACCATTTTCCGCATTGTCAAGTCTGTCGATGGTAATGCTTTTATTACACAAGGCAAGGTCAACGGCGTCTACGGACGCGGTTTTGACCAAATGAAGGTGAAGGTGAAACCGGAGGGGCAGCGTGAGGGCGATGACTTGTCGCGCCGTATTGATGCGGCAGCCATGGGCGACCACGGGATAGGCGGCGCAGCCGAGGATCCGTTCAGATATGCACATTCGGCTCGCGCCACTGTCGAGGAAGAACGTATGCGTAGCGGAGGACAGCCTACCAGCCGAATATAAATCCACATACGACAAAATCAACAGATATGATAATACGCAAATTCATCGCAATCTCCTTGTTGGCCGTTGCGGCGTTGTGCCGGTCAAGCATTGCGTTCGCTGAGGACCGCTATCCATTTATGGATACGTCACGTCCTTCCAAGCCTTTGGATATAGGCGTACATGTCGGGTTGGGAGTCTCCACCCAAATCCAAAACTATGCTTCCGCCGTGCCCGGATGTGCAGACTTCCATCTCTCCTCAGGGCTGCAAAGTGCCTTTGGCGCAACTGTCGAAGTGCCTTTGCGTCGCTATATAGCTATAGGTACCGGTGCCGATTTCGTAATCAGCAACAACTCGTGGGCAATGACTGTCATCAATTCCGAGCCTAATACGTTCAGTACATTATATTGTCGTAATACGTACCGAGCTTTCGAAATTCCGATATACGTGTCTCTACGCTTCAATTTGGGGTCGCGTATCATCTGGACAAACGAGGGCGGCATGTACCTCAGCTTCGGCACCGGCGGCCGTACTCGCATTACATCCTATACTGCGGCGGTCAATCAGTTGGGGCAGCAGCAGGTGACGCGCACTCGGTACGACCATGCGTATTACAACGCTGACACGCCGATACTCAACGGCATCGGCCGTAATGATGTCGGCATACACCTCTCCACCGGATTGCAGTACTTGCGCCATTGGACGCTCAAGGCTGTCATGCGCTACGGCTTTAGGGACGTGGCACGCAATTATGGCGTGCTTGATGTGAATGTCCACAACCTTGCTTTCTCGTTCCGTCTGGGATATACATTTTGACATTCGGACTTTTATTTCCGGACGCATAAAACTTACGGCACAATAATTCAGCCCATGAGGGCAATATAGAATATGACAACATACACTTCGGGCGAGTCTTCAGTACATAGCGACTGGGATCGCTTTCACCTATGGCATCCGTATACTTCGACCATAGATCCTCTGCCCACCTACAAGGTAGACCATGCCAACGGATGCGTCATTACACTGTCTGATGGCACCGAACTTGTGGACGGAATGTCTTCGTGGTGGTGCGCCATTCACGGATATAACAATCCGGTAATAAATGCCGCTGCTACCGAGCAGCTTTCTCATATGAGCCATGTAATGTTCGGCGGCCTGACACATGACCCGGCCATCACGCTGGGCAAGATGCTCTTGAAAGTTGCACCCGAGGGTATGAACAATATATTCTATGCCGATAGCGGCAGCGTGGCTGTGGAAGTGGCTATGAAGATGGCCGTACAGGCCGCCATATCGCGCAGCGGCGATCACGGCAAGACCAATTTTGTGACCATACGCCGCGGCTATCATGGAGATACTTGGAATGCCATGAGCGTGTGCGACCCGGTCACCGGAATGCATACCGCTTTCGGTACATCGCTGCCTATACGCTATTTCGTGCCATCGCCCAAATCGCGCTTTGACGGCGAATGGGACGCCTGCGACATCCAACCATTGCAAAAGGTGCTCGAAGAACACCACAACGAGATCGCTGCACTCATACTCGAACCTATCGTTCAGGGTGCCGGTGGTATGTGGTTTTACCATCCCGAATATCTGCGTCAGGCACGCAAACTTTGTGATAGGTATGGCGTGTACCTCATTTTTGACGAAATTGCCACCGGATTCTGGCGCACCGGACGCTTCTTTGCCTCGGAATATGCCGGAGTTGTACCGGATATTATGTGTATAGGCAAGGGGCTGACTGCCGGCTATCTTACTATGAGTGCTGTGCTTACTACGAAGGATGTGGCCGACACCATCAGTCGCGGTGAAGCCGGAGTGCTGATGCACGGGCCTACGTTTATGGGTAATCCATTGGCCTGTGCCATTGCCGTGGCCTCTTTGCGTCTTCTCAATAGTCAGGACATGTATGCACGTATAGCTCGAATCAACGAGATTATCTCTCGTCATCTTGCACCCGCGCGTACTCTGTCCAATGTCTCCGATGTGCGCACATTGGGTGCCATAGGGGTCATCGAAATGTGTAACCCTGTGGACGTCGGCGAGTTTCAGAAGATATGCGTCGAGCGTGGCGTGTGGATACGTCCCTTCGGACGCAATGTTTACGTCATGCCGCCATACGTGATTGAGGATGCTCAATTGGCTTTCCTTACGGATACTATGGTGGACATTGTGAGGACTTTACCGTAAACGGTTTGCCGTGAAGACGATAGAAAAGACCTTGCAACACCTTGCAGACAGCGGCAACCTGCGGACTATCCCGCATGACACCGTTGCGATAGGCGAAGACGTCCTCGATTTGACGTCCAACGACTACCTCGGCATTGCCGGGGATGTCAAATTGCGACGCAGTTTTCGGGAAAGCCTTGATGATGAAGATTTTATGCTCACGGCCAGTGCCTCACGTCTACTGGCTACGCACCAGCGTCAGTATGAAGAGTTGGAAGAACTGTTGGCCGGGCTGTATGGTAAGCCTGCGTTATTGTTCAATAGTGGCTACCACGCCAATACGGGAATGATTGCCGCCTTGGGCGATAAGCATACGCTGATACTTGCCGACCGCTTGGTGCACGCTTCTATTATCGATGGAATGCGGCTAAGTGGCGCCCGATTTATGCGTTATGCTCACAACGATTACGGGCATTTAGAGATGCTTTTACGTAAATTCGGCGGAGAGTATGCACGTGTGCTCATCGTCTCCGAATCCGTGTTCTCCATGGATGGTGACCGCTCTGATATTGCTGCGTTGGTGGCATCCAAACGCTTGCACTCCAACGCATTGCTTTATATAGACGAAGCACATGCAGTGGGCGTGTGCGGTCCTCGCGGGCTGGGATTGGCCGTGCCGTATCTTGACGATGTAGATATACTTGTGGGCACGTTGGGTAAGGCCTTGGCCTCGCAAGGTGCCTATGCCATTCTTTCGGAAACGTTGCGCGAGTATATGGTCAATGCTGCGCGTTCGTTGGTTTTCTCAACTGCTCTGCCGCCCCTGTCAGCTCGATGGAGTGCCTATGTCATACGTCGGTCGGTAGACATGGAGGACAGTCGTCGTCATCTCGAATCAGTGTGCCGGGACGTGGCTTCCGCTGTCAATGCCTCCGGTCTGGCTATGCACGAAGTGTCACCATCGCACATTATTCCTATAATAATAGGAGATGCGGCACGCGCCGTCAGACTGTCCAAGGCACTGAAACTCCGAGGGGTGCTGTGTCTTCCTATAAGGGTGCCCACCGTGCCGCCGGGCACCGAGCGGCTTCGCTTGTCGCTCAACGCCTCTATCTCCGGTCGGGATATACAACACATCGCCGAGGCATTTGCCGAGGTGGCTGCAATGCAGATTTAGCGCTTTGCGATAGGTCGTGTAAAAGAGAATGTTGAACTTTTGGCACGGTTATTGCGTTTTGCTTTTAGAACATTCGTGAGTGAAAATTAACAGTGAAACGATGCAAATGTTGAAGTTAAAGAGACTTTTACTTGCGAATTAAAAAATATTAAGTAAAAAAGAGTGTGCTATAATAACAAAAAGGCATATCTTTGCAGAGAATAGGAACATAATGTTATCATCCATCAATATGAAAAAGATTATTCTTTTGGCTGCTATTGCACTAGGTGCAATGTCAGCACAGGCTCAAGCAGTTGAGTCCCCCAAATTCTTTGACAACTGGTCGATAGGACTTGATGGTGGTGTCACCACCCCGTTGAAGAACTATTCCTTCTTTCCCAACATGCGCGGCTTGGTAGGTTTGCACATTGACAAGCAGATTACACCCTCCTTCGCACTCGGTGTTGAAGGCCAGTTCGGCGTCAACACCTCTTCCTGGACACAGGAAATACACTCTCGCACCGCTTTCGACAACTCGTATGTAGGTGTCTATGGCAAAGTTGATCTTTTCAACTTCTTTGGCGGTTACAAGTGCGAAACTCGCCCCTTCACCATCGAGGCTCTTGCCGGTGCCGGTTGGGGACACAACTTCAATACCAGCTATATAGAAGCAGAACGTCTGGTATACCGTCCTGACAACAACTACTTTGTAACCAAGGTCGGCTTGAATTTTAACTTCAATGTTTCGGAGAAGGTAACCATTTCTCTCCAGCCCAGCATTTCTTGGAACATGGATGGAAATGGTTCGCAGAGCACCACATACTATGATGCCAATCGCGCCGTATTCAACCTTCAAGCAGGTGTGACATACCACTTCGGCCCCGGCTTCACTTGTGTTAAGCCCTTCGACCAAGCCGAAATCGATGCCCTCAACGGACAAATCAATGAACTTCGTGGCCAGCTTAACGACTGCAACGCCAATGCCGCCGCATGGGAAGCTAAAGCAAATGGCCTTGCTAACGAACTGGCAGCTTGCAAGAACCGCAAGCCCGAGGTAGTTCAAGTCAAAGAAGAAACCAATATTCTCAACAGCGTACGTCTCGTATTCTTCCGCATAGGTTCGTCCGCCATCACTGCCGACCAGCAGCCCAATGTCGAGATGGTAGCTTCCTACCTGAAGAACCACAAAGATGCTAAGGTTGACATCAAGGGTTACGCTTCGCCCGACGGTTCCGAGGAAATCAACATCCGTCTTGCCAATGCACGCGCACAGGCTGTGAAGGATGCCCTCATTAACAAGTATAAGATTAACGCCAACCGCATCAGTGCACAAGGCGAAGGCATCGGCAATATGTTCTCCGAGGAGAGCTGGAACCGTGTCAGCGTCTGCACCATCGAAGACGGTAGCAATAAGTAATCATGCTTGACTCGGGCTATTTATAACGCCCGGTTTAGATGCGACATACAGTCGGCGACTCACACCTTGGGTGTGTAGTCGCCGATTTTTTTTTCGGCGTATAAGCAATCTCGGGTATAATACTTTACGACAATCAAAAAGCCGGGAAAGGGAAACCGAGAAAGGAGATTATTTGGGGATAATGCCGGATAATGCCGGATAATGCGCGTAAGATATGTCTTTTCGCGTTGGGGCATTGGCGCTATGCAAAAAAATGCGTAATTTTGTGCCCGTAAAAATGACCGGAGAAATTCCTATAATATCGATAAGTAAGGAGACAGTAGCCTCGATGGACGCAGTAGAGTATCCCGGAGGCATCGAGGCTGTCACTGTCATCGATTCGGTGGCCAAGGCACGTATCGCTCTGCGTGCCTTGCGAAAGTGTACGCATATAGGATTTGACACCGAGACACGCCCATCGTTCCGTCGCGGACATATGAACAAGGTGGCACTACTCCAATTGTCGTCCGGTGCGCACTGCTATCTATTTCGTCTTAACATGCCGGGGATATTTGACGCGGCCAAATCGTTGCTCGAAGACCCGGAAATCATTAAAGTGGGACTTAGCGTCCATGACGATTACAACGCGTTGCGTCGGCGTGGCGAAATCAATCCGGCAGGGTTCTTGGATCTGCAAGACTATGCACGCACTTTCCATATCGAGGATATATCCTTGCAAAAAATTTATGCCATTGTTTTCGGCGAGCGCATTAGCAAGGCCCAGCGCCTGACCAATTGGGAGGCACCGCGGCTCACCGCGGCACAGCAGATATATGCCGCCATAGACGCATGGGCTTGCCTCAAGCTTTACCGCTATATGCGCGAAGGCCGTTTCGACCCTTACACCTCCCCATATATTGTTCACGATGAGGATGTGCCCGAAGATGCCGTCCAAGCCGATGCCGAGTCCGAAGATGCTGATAATCCGGATAACGAAGGTACGTTGATTGCCGCCATTTCCGCAGTTGTGGAGAGGAACGGTCAGTAGCTTAAGAATTTATACGGATACACCTATGCCTGCACGTCCGCCCAGATACAAAGTTGTTCCCATCCTATTGATGGTATACCTTGTCGCGATGGCATACGTCGGTTATCCGCGCTATGCTTCGGGACAGATGTCGGCGTTGCAGTATTTCGGGATAATTGCCGCGACCATTGCTGTCATTGTATTGTTGTTTTTCTCGCTGCGTATACGCGACCGTCGTAGGAAGCAATAATAGTTCGGACTAAATTTATTGCATGAGCCATTGATAGACTTGGTAAAAGTGGCTTGCATGTGAGATGTTGCTTTTTGACTCGGAAGGCGAATAGAAAGTGTACCCCGAGTCTTGTGTCTGCCCGTGGCGAGAGAAGGCTTAGCCCTTAGGCTTGAACAGCAGGGTGTAGGTGCTGCCTACGAGTAAGGCTCCGCCGACGATATTGCCCAAGGTGGCGGGAATGAGGTTGTTACATACCATTTGTGTAACGGAGACCTCGGCGCCTGTGGCTATGCCGGCCGGGATGAAGAACATATTGGCAATGCTGTGTTCCCATCCCAATGCCACGAAAGCTGCCACCGGTATCCAGCAGGCCAGACATTTTGCGGTTAGGGTCTCGGCTGCGAAAGCCATCCATACGGCCAGGCATACGCACCAGTTGGCTCCGATGGCGCGACAGAATATGGTGAGCCATGGCATCGAGACTTTGGCTTCGGCTAGGCCTGTGGTAGCATCGTGCCACGGGGCGGCATCGACTGTCCCGGCTCCGAGTACAAAGATTCCTATAAAAGCCAAAGCCCCGGCAAAGTTGCCCAGCCAAACAAGCGTCCAATTGGACAGGACGCGTGTCAGGGATGTGCGTTTTGCAGCCAGTGCCGGTATCAATACGGCGTTGTTGCCCGTGAATAACTCGCCGCCGAGCGTAACGATAAGAATTAGTCCTATGGGAAATACGGCGCCGCTGAGCAGGCGCTTGGCGGCAGGTGCTTCGGCTGCCGCGCCGGCTATGATACTCAGCAGTCCGCCCAAAGCGATGAAGGCTCCGGCGAGCAGAGCTAAAGCAAGTGTGCGCCGCCACGGCAGTGCGGCCTTGGTAGTACCGGCAGCGAGGGCGGATTCAAGTATTTGTGTCGTGGTTTTCATCTTTGTTCGTTTGGTTTTGGCGTGATATTTTTGGTCCTGATGCTGTCTGGTTTGATGCTGTCTTGCAAGGCAGTGTTACGGCGTTTACGGACGATGTATGCACGCAATGCTTTGACTTTGACACGATAGGGCGTGACTGATTGGTAACGGAGACGCCCCGGTTCGCTGCGATGGAAGTAATACGAATTTTGTTTGTCCCATGATGCAAAGGTGAACATGCGTCGCTCGCCCGGTGGCAGAGGTTGGCGCAGAGTAACGCGCCTTACATGCAGCTGGTGGCCTTGCATGTCCATGTAAGTGAGCATGATGGTGAGCGCCGTGACGGTGTCTTTGCTGCCGTTGAAAGCCAAAATGGTTTCTTTGTGCGACCGCAGGGTCTTGTCATATCCGCTGAAGGTGATGAGTGAATCCGGATCGGCGGCCAGAGTGTCGCTTGCGTAGTATGTGTATTGGATTCGCTCGGTCAGCCCATGTCGCGTGGTGCGTTGGCGTCGTGCGGCACCGGGCAGGGTGCATGCCAATGCCAATAGGCATAAGGCTGCTATAGTTATGAGCCGTGACCGGGCAAGCCGAGGGTGGGGGCGAGTCATAGTCCTATAGGGTTTTGTATCGTGGGCGGTGGTGTCGGGTAGATGCGCATGGCGCCTTCCAGCCCGTCCGGGCGGGTGTCCTCACGTTGCACCGTGAAACGGAATAGGTAGGGGATAAGGCGACGGAGGTTGACGCGCCATCCATGCTTGTAGGGGTCGAAGCGGAGCATTCCTGTCGATACGTCTACGGTGATGGCCAGACGTTGGGGGCGGTGTCCCTTGCCGTTGGACGTGAAGTTTCGGAATATGGAGGCATCATACATTCCCACTTTGCCCGAGGTATGGGCCGACCCCATCACTGTGCCCGGAGCTATGGACAGGTCGGGAGAATGGATAATTGACATCTCGTAAGTGTTGATGCCGTTGGCACGTATGGCGATATATGCGCCGGCTGATGTCATCCATACGCCTTCAATGGGGGCGAGGGCTTGGCGACCATGCCACAGGTGCCTGCTTTGTTCGATGGCATATCGAGCCAGCGGGTCGTGGTCGAATACCGAGGCGGCGAGCGGCTGTGTCCATACGCCGATGACTATGGCAAGTATGGACATGAGACGCAGACCCGGTCGGGTGGCGATGTGATGCTTATATGCTGCTGAATTTGTATGCAAGGCCGAAGGAGAGGATTTCTTTGACTTGGAGTTTGTGCCAGTCGGGGTGGTCGTCCGAGCGCGGAGTGTTGGTGTCGTAGCGGGCGTGGACGTATATTTGCGTAGATAGGTAGCGGTTAATATCCATGCCCAAGGTGTTTTCCCAATCGGCATAGAATGTGCCGTAGTCGGTAAAGGTAAACATGCGCGAGGTGAAGGTGATGTTGGAGCATATCTTCCACGCCAATTTCAACTCGGAGGACGAACCGATGCTCATTTTTGTGTCCTTGTCTGCGTTTATGCCGAATTTGGTGTGGTCTATGGTGGCATCCGTGCATACCTTAAGGTTGTAGGACAAAGGTGCTATGGATATATCTAAGTTGAAAGTCTTGCGCTTGTTTGTGTAATTATAGGTCATACCGAGACCGGCGGTGAGGTCTGCGGGGCTGAGGAAGGCGGCTTTCAAGTCGTAGGTATTGGTGACGTATGATTTGAAAATCTGGGTCTTGAATTGTGCAGTCAGCGAGTAGTACCATCGACTTGCTGCCTTGATGCCGAGCGTGGAGTTGAATTGTAGGAGGTCTTCGGAGATGCTGTAGTTGCGTAGGTCATCGTCCGGGGCGCTGTTCAGTCCCAGCTTGTAGCGCAGTGTCGATACAAATAGCAGATTAGGGTGGTACTTGGGGTTTAGCTTGACATCGTACTGGACGTTGATGAGCGTGTTTAGATTGTTGTTGCCGCCCTGATACCAGTTGGGCGAGACGTATGCCTGACTGAATTGCAGCGACGAGGCAAATGTGCGTATCCAATGGCGTTTTTTGACATACACATCTATGTGCCCGGGCAATTCGGGTGTAACCTCATCGATGTGTATTGTATGATCCTTGGGGTCGACGCTCATAGTGTACTTGCGCGGCGGTTCGGGTAGGAAGGCAATGTTGTAAGGCACGTATTGTGGGTGTTTGACCATGAATGTTTGGGCTATGCGTTGCGCGCGGGTGTGGGTGGCGGCTTCCTCTTCGAACCAGCGGAAGGCGGCATTGCCCGACAGGTCCTTGTGCCACATATCGGCCGAATCAAGGTATTCGTAAGAGACGAAAGTCATCGGGCCGAATAGTTGGCACGGCAGGTTGCGCATGGATACTGTTGTGTCTGCGGGCATCAATGTCGTGGTGTCGGGTTGGAGGATTGCGACACTGTCGATGCTGTTAATGCTGTCGATGCTGTTAATGCTGTCGATGCTGTCGTTTGATATGGCGTTGGCCTGTATCTCGGTTTTCGGCACACGTGCGCTGTCGCGATACATAGCTTGGGCATGCGCTGCCGGTGCGGCGGCTATACATAGCATCGGGATTAATATTTTGAGCAGTCTCATTGTGCTATATTGCGGTTGGGTTGGCATGGTTTGGTGGCTGTGTACAGTGTGCATACGCCGAGAAAGAATTCGCGCCAACAGGTCTCGGACATTCCGGCTCGAGTCATTAGTCGGCACATGTCTTCGCGTGCCGGGACGGCGGCGACTGATTCGGGTAGGTAGTGATAGGCGCGGCTGTCTTTGCTGACCAGACGCCCCATGGTGGGGATGGCGCAGCGCACATACAGCTTGTAGGGCAGGCGCACAAGCGACGAAGATGGGGTGGAAAGTTCCAGAACCAGCAACTTGCCTCCGGGTCGCAGTACGCGGTACATCTCGGCATATCCGCGTGCCAGATTGTCGAAGTTGCGCACGCCGTAGGCCACGGTAATGACATCAAAAGTGCTGTCGTCGTAGGGTAAGGCCAGGGCATCGCCGCATTTGAGGACTATGCGCCCGGCTACGTCCGAGGCTTCGCGGCTTATCTTGGCGGCGGCAACGTCAAGCATACCTTGTGATAAATCTATGCCGTCTATATGTGCCTGTGGTATCTTGTGCGCCAATGCCAGAGCTACATCGCCGGTGCCGGTGGCGATGTCGAGCACGTGCGTCGGAGTTGCATTTGCCGCTTCAGATACGAGACTGCGCAGCCATCGGCGATACATGCCGAAGGTCATCATTGCGTTGAGACGGTCGTAGGAGGCGGCGATGTTGTCAAACATCTGCTGCACTTGTTCGTGCTTGCAGGTGTCCTGGCAGTAGGGGGTGATGCCTTCGACGTTGTCGGCGTGCTGTTGGTGGGACATGGTTGTATTGCTTCAAATTCGCTCGAGACAGTCCAGAACATTGCGTTTTATGCGTTCGGCGATGTCCTCGTCCTGAGCTTTGACAAAATCTTCGCCCGTAAGCCGGGTGTACAATTCGATATATCTTTCGGATATGCCTTGACATATTCCGTCGGTCATGAGCGGGACGACCTCGCCCGGTCGTCCCATAAATCCGTTGTCAATAAGCCATTGACGCACGAATTCTTTGGACAATTGGCGCTGAGGCTCTCCGGCAGCGAGCCGCTTTTCGTATCCATCGGCGATGAAGTATCGCGACGAGTCGGGCGTGTGTATCTCGTCGATAAGTACCACTTTGCCATCGCGTATGCCGAATTCGTACTTGGTGTCTACCAATATCAGTCCATGGTCGGCGGCTATTTGGCTGCCGCGTTCGTACAAGGCTTGTGTGTAGCGCTCCATGTCGGCATAGTGCTCGGCGGACACAAGGCCTTGGCGGACAATTTCATCGGCGGAGATGTTGAGATCATGTCCTTCCTCAGCTTTGGTTGTGGGAGTTATTATGGGGCCGTCGGGCAGACGCTCATTTTCGCGCAGCCCCTCAGGTAGTTGAACGCCGCATAGCTGACGTGCACCGTCGCGGTATTCGCGCCAAGCGCTGCCGGCGAGGTAGCCTCGAATAATCATCTCAACACGTACGCCTTCGCATTTGTAGCCTACTGTGACCATGGGGTCGGGGGTGGCTATCTTCCAGTTGGGTACAATATCGGCGGTGGCGTCAAGCATGTATGCTGCTATCTGGTTGAGTACTTGTCCTTTGTATGGTATGCCTTTGGGTAGTATGACATCGAAAGCGGAAATGCGGTCGGTGGCTACCATCACCATGATGTCGTTGTTGATGGTGTAGACATCGCGCACTTTTCCGTGGTACGCCGCTGTCTGTCCGGGGAAGTTGAAGTCGGTGTGTGTCAGTGTTTTTGCCGAAGCCATAATAGGATATTGTTTTGATGTGTGGTGAAATGTCAGTCGGAGTCTGCGTTGTTGTTAGCCGTTTGTGCCGCTTCACGGGCCGCCATTGCTTCGGCCTTTTCCTGCGCATCGTGGCGTTCGTAAGCTTCTACAATGCGTTGTACCAGCTGGTGACGCACGATATCGTGCTTGTCGAATTCGACGCGTCCCACTCCTTTCACTCCGTCAAGTATGCGCAGCGCCTGTACCAGTCCGGAGGCGGTGGCACGCGGCAGGTCTATCTGAGTGACATCACCGGTGATAATCATCTTGGCGTCAAGTCCCAGGCGTGTCATAAACATTTTAATCTGGTGCGTGGTGGTGTTTTGAGCTTCGTCCAAAATGATGACTGCATCGTTGAGTGTGCGGCCGCGCATAAATGCCAGAGGCGCTATTTGTATAACCTTGGTTTCCATGTATTCCTTGAGCTTGGCTGTCGGAATCATGTCCTCGAGTGCATCGTAGAGAGGTTGGAGGTACGGGTCGATTTTGTCCTTCATATCGCCGGGAAGAAAGCCCAGTTTCTCGCCTGCCTCAACGGCCGGGCGCGAGAGTATAATCTTGCGTACTTGGCGGTTTTTGAGTGCGCGTACGGCAAGGGCTATGGCAATGTATGTCTTGCCTGTTCCGGCGGGTCCCATGGCGAAGGTAAGGTCGTTGTTGCAAAAGGCGTCCACCAATCGCTTTTGGTTGGGAGTACGCGCCTGTATGGGTTTGCCGTTGATGCCAAAAATGATAGCGTCATCGTGGCTGATTTCTTTGGGCGCTTCGCCTTTGACGGTGTCGATGATGGTTTCTTCGGATAGGCGGTTGTAGTGTTCGGCAAATCCGGCAAGGGCCTTGACCTTGTCCTCGAAATCGGCCGTTTCGTTCTCTTCGCCTATGGCTTTGATTACGGAGCCGCGTGCCGCGATACGCAACTTGGGATAGAGGTTGCGTAGCAGGTGCATATTTTGGTTGTTGACGCCGTAGAACACCACGGGGTCAACGTTGTCTATAATCACTATGCGTTCGTTCATTGTGCGTTGCTTGCAAAAATAGATGCTTGTCCGAGTACGACGCAGTACACTATACAGCTGTCTCGGAATGCTTCCGCAAAGGTACGTTTTTTTGCCCACAGCCGCAATACTTGTAGGGGACTTGCGGATGTGAATTGGAGCCATGCATCGGCGCTTGTCGCGGCCTTACCATGAGCACGATTTACTCGGTATCTGTTTTGGCAGGGTCGGGGAGAGCCGGGTCTCGCATATCGGGTGCGGAAGGGATGGGGATGTCGGGGATGGGCGTATTTTCCATCAGGGCGTCCATCTCTTCGGTGACATTGAAAATGTCTTGGGAATCGCGCGGCCGCAGGGTGCCGTACCACTGGAATTTGGATAGTAGCAGGTCGGAGCGTTTGGCCAGGTAGAGCGGGGTGACGCGGCCGTTGCTTTCGGGCCAGGTTTTCATGCGTATGAGGGCGCGTTTTTCGAACCATCCGCGCATGTTTGCTGTCTGCAAGTTGACCATTTTATTGATGGTCGAATCGTTTTCTTCGGGGTAGAATATGGCTTCTACAGAGTTGGAGACATCGAGCCGTGACAATTCGCCGCCGTTGAACCATGCTTCCATAACTTTGCCTGTCAGCTGGTTGTAGTAGTCGTCTTCGATATGCTGAGCGGTGAAGGCGAAGTCGGGCAATAGGGCGCGATCGATTGTGCTGTCGTTGAGGTATAGGATGATGCGGTTGCCGAAGATTTGTCGGTCGTCGCTCCACACTACGGGGTGGTGATGCAGGTGCAGGGTGCTGTCGCGTTGCACAAATATCATCGAATCGCACAATCCTTGCATATCTGAGCGATAGAAGCGTACGCGAGGCCAAGCGGTGAAGACATGTGTCGAATCTGTGGAGACAATTTCGCGCTTTATTATTTGCGGCTGTACCGTGTCCGGCGACCCTGCCGGTGGGGCGATGGTGTCCGTGACAGTGGTGCGTATGGTGTCTATGTCGAGTATGCTTTTGATGTAGCGTCCGTGCATATACAGGGTGTCGCCGCGCGAATATTCCATGGCCAGGGCTCGTCCGGTAACAAAAGCACTGTCTACAAGTCGATTGTAGTATCCGTAGGTGCCGCGCAGCGTTGTTTGGCGTGCCGAATCGGTGATGTCGACGTTACCGAAGGCTTCGCCATAACCGCGGTCGCGGTCGTAGAGTATCGTGTCGCCGGTGAGCGTGGATGTGCTGTCTGTGTGTACGGTCGAGTGCTTGAAGAGCTGTGCCTGATTGTTGCGGGTGTCGTATACGCCTTCGGTGGTGTGTATGGTGCCACGTCCGCTTATAATTTCGGTAGGTGAGTAGAATTCGGCAATGCGCGTGCGTGTGTCATAGTACATCGTGTCCGAGTATATGTCGAGGGTGTCGCGCCCATCGATACGGTGCAGGTGCACATCTATATAGAAGTTGGCTTCTTTTGTGGCGGGCAAGTACTCGCCTTCGACGGATACCAGACGGTTTTGAGGATCGGTGAGGACACCGCCGTTGGTGTAGTATCCTCGCTCGTCGACCATATCATAGGTGAATTCGGGTGTGTTGAGGCGCACGTTGCGGTTAATCATACGCACATCCTTGCCTTCGTCGGCATAGAGGTAGGCAATTTCGCGCAGTCCGTCGTAGTTGAGCTCATCGGCGTATATGAACAGGGTGTCACCCTGCTGCATACGCACGTTGCCGAAGGCGTCCATACTTTCGGATGTGGGGTAGTAATGGGCGCTGTCACAGTACATCTGCATGGCGCCCTTGGAGAAGTGTACCGTGCCCGAAAGAACCATGAATGAGTCGCGGTCTTGCTTGTGTAGCACATCAGCATGTTCAAGGAATATGCGTCCGGCTGCAGCTCGGTTAGCCTTGGGTATGGACGGGCGTATCGGGCCTTTATGTCGCGGTACCAGTTCGGCCGGGGTAGGACCTTTAGCCGTTTTGGTCTTGGCGGCGTACAGCAGGGCGTCCCATGCCGGGGGCAATATGGCTGCCACGGCAAGGCATAGGGTGATTGTTCGGCGTTGCAGCGGGGTCACTATTCGATGGTGTGAGGTGTGCTGTATGCGGTATCTGTGCGGTGGTGCAAAGTTCGGAAGATGCCGTTATTCGGCTTCGCCTTCTTTGCTTTTTTCGGCTTCCTCGGCATTTTCGACTTGGCCTTTGCGGGCCTTTATCCATCCTTTGTGCTGGAAGTCGCAACCGCGCCATCCGTCTTCGATACGGACGTAAGTTTCACTGATTTTGCGCTCGAGCCATTGGTCGAGTATCTGTTGCTTCTTGGCGGCCTCGTACATATTCTTGATTTGCTGGTAGTCGTCGCTGAGGTTGGCCGAATGAGCGTCTATGCGATTGGTTAGGCGGACGATGGCCACGATGTCTCGGTCGCGCTTAGGTTGCTTCATGATGAAGGGCTTGGACACTTCGCCGGGTTTGAGGTTGGCGACTTCGCGAGCCACTTCCTGAGGCAGTTCGGACATCTGGAAGCGTGTAGTGCCGGTGTTTTGGTTGACCATTACGCCGTTGCTGTAACGGGTATCCTTGTCTTGCGATACGAGTCTTGCGGCGTCTTCAAATGTCACGCGGCCTTTGTCCACGATGTCGCTGCGGAGACTGTCGAGGCGCGTGATGGCATCCTGAAGGTCCTTGTCGGACACCTTGGGACGCAGCAGAATGTGGCGCGTATTGATTCGGTCGCCGCGCTTTTCGATGAGCTGGATGATGTGAAATCCGAATTCGGTTTCGACAATCTTGGAGACTTTCTTGGGGTCATTGAGGTTGAAAGCTACAGCTGCGTATTCGGGCACCAATTGGCCTCGGCCCAGAAATCCGAGTTCGCCGCCGCGCACGCCTTCGGGTGCCTCGCTGTAGAGAATGGCGAGTGTCGAGAAGTCTGCTTCGCCACGGTTGACGCGGTCGGCCATATCGCGCAGACGTGCTTTGACATCGTCTATTTCTTGGCGCGGAATCACAGGGTTGACTGTAATAATCTGGACTTCGACTTGCCCGGGGACATAGGGTATCGAATCTTTGGGCAGGTTGTCAAAGTATTTGCGCACCTCGCTGGGTGTGGCTTTGACGTCTTTGGTGAGATTTTGCTGCACCATGTGCACACGCTGGCGGTCGCGGATGCTGTTGGCATAGTATTCGCGTATCTCGGGTATGGTTTTGCGGAAATATTGCTCGACTTTTTCGCGCGAACCGAGGTTGTTAATCAGAAAATTGAGCTGTTGATCTACCTGCAACTGAACTTGCGAGTCCTGTACGACAACCGTATCGATGTCTGCCTGATGCAGGTAGAGGCGCTGTATGGCCATCATCTCGGGTATGACGCAGTAAGGGTCGCCGTTGATGGCTTCGCGATCTTGCTGCATATCGCGATATGTCTGCTCGATTTCGGACTTGTATATGGGGTCATCGCCGATGGTCCATGCCACTTCTTCGGCAATATTGTTCTGGGCTACGGTAATGGCTGCTACGGCTGCTACGGCTGCGCTGACCAGTAAGTATTTGGCTTTCAAATCTTTTTGTGCGTTAGAATATGTGATGTCATATGGCCGCGCTTATCGCGAGCGCGACTTATCACGCAAAGTTAGCGCATTTGCCCCAAACAGCAAAGCAAAATACGTTAAACCCCGTCAAAAAAGCTTGTTCCGTCGCTTTATGGGTTTCGAAATTAAGTTGTATGGACGACTTTTGGGGAGATGAAATTTAGAACTGAGGATTGTAAATCATGTTTATCCGTTTATACCCATTGCCTTGACGGGTCCGGCTGACATTGTGATAAGGTCAGTACACCACGCGCTGAGTGCCACCTCCTTTGGTTCGCGGCGGCCCGGAAACCATATATGCACAGCCGTCAAGGTCGCGTGTAAAATGCCATACTATGGGCTGATACATCAGTGAGCGGGCGTCCTGTGCGCCCCAGCCATATATTATCCGAGTACGTTCGGCTTTGGCTCCGGGCAATGGCTTGGCCCCGAAATCGCGGCACAGTGAGTCTTCAATCTTATGTCCGTGATGCCGCGCGTGCCGTCTGCCACAAGCCGCCCGTCGCCGTCATATTCCAGCGCGTAAGTCCCGGCGGCAAAGGACGGCACAACGTCCTTATTGTACGGCATAGAGGCATCGTTGACGCCCGTAAGGCGGTTGCCGACATACGACAACGCGGCATCCTGCACCGGCTCGCCCGCGTAGACGCGCTCCAGCGACAGAATATTGGAATTGCGGTCATACTCGAAGACCTCGCCCAAGGCGCGGGCTGCAGAATATCCAATGTCGGTGATAGTTGCAGTTTGACTATTCATTTTTCTTTACAAGCTTTAATGGGCCAAAAAGCGGTTCAAAAAAGCTATACGCGACTGAATCTTCTCGAATATCGTGTCCGCCAAAAAGGCCTTTTAGGTTGAATCCGCCACTTTTTCCAATCTTTTCATTATATATAAAACCGAAATGATACCCAACGCGATCTATGCCCCATGGCCATGAATACTTTTGGTAATGAAGGCTGACGCTATCAGGTGTTTCCGATATGCCAAACTGATAGTAATCTTCCAGGGCTATTTCGATTAGCAATAGACGCTTACGAATGCTGTCGATGTATATCCCGTTGGTAGATTTAATGTCGTTTGAATCAACGCCGTTATAACCCAAGAGGTAGGTTCTTTCCATTGTGTCTATTTTAATGAGGGAAGCGACTTCAAAGTAGTTATATTTTAGTAAGGTATCAACGATATATTTCATCATATAGTGGTCTATTATCACTTTGGGGACTCTCGTAAAAGCTCTTTCCTTTATAGGCGTATCGATATCACAAGACATGAGTATTTCGTTGTCCCCTTTAAAGTAGATACGAGGGTCTACGTCTCTATGTTTTTTGTCGTCTAAATTAAACGAAAATTCGTATAATGATGCCGAGGCGCATGCTGCAATCAGTACTATTATGATAAAAATCTTTCTCATTATAGTTTTAAGGTAATTCTGTGTTACTATCTTTTGTGCTCAAATATGAATGGGGGCATTTCTATAGGTTGCGTCAAATCCACACCTTTGGAATTGCCGTTGTATTGGTAAAACAGATTGAAATCTTTTGAATAAAATACACGGAACGTTGCTTTTGGCGCAAAACTCTCAATGCTTTTTACCAGTTTTACGTCAGCTTCGGATTGCTCGTCAGTACTTGGGTGCGTATGGTCGAAAGCTTGTATAAGCTTCTTCCGTTCCGGATTGTTGTCTATGAATCCATTTGCGGTTGCGTATAATTCGGCATTTTTTGAACTGCCAATAATAGCATTTTCATCAGACAATTCCAGCCTTGACCACTCGACTTCTGAATTATTTGCGAAAAACTCGAATTGTTTCATGCCTGTGCCTGATAATTCGCGATAACTATAATAAGTATCAACTAATATCTTTTCGCCGGTTTCGGATTTTCCTAATGTCTTTGTCGTTCCTGACACTTCGCTGCTAATGAACGATTTTGATACTCCGATGCTTTTGCCATTTTCTGCAACAATGGTGTCGAAGTTATCGTCCGTTTTCATCGTTAGGACAAAGGTGCCGTCCCGATTAAGCGAATATATATCCATACCTGTTGGGTCGGTGAAGCGGAGGGGGTTGGCGGCGCAGTGGGCGTATGGGGAGAAGGAGGGGTAGTCGGCGGCTTTGGGGTCGGGGGTGGTGAAGCGGTCGAGGATGGCGTCGTGCCAACGGGCGGTGTTGTCGTGCCAGCCCAGCCCGGCGAAGTTGCTCCAGCGGTTGCCGATATGGGCGCGGTCTGTCACTCGCTCGGTGCCGAACAGCTGCACGGGCACTAATGCATTAGTACTTAGACGCTTCATGTCCATTTATGATGCTTTGGAGAAAGTCTGGGCGTATTATTTCAGTGGCCTCATCAACGCAGGTACGAATTAGTGCGTTTGCATCGGAGAACCAAGTTCGGCCAGACATCCTGACGGGATAGCTGCCGAACACGTACTCCAGGTATTGCCGCCACTTCTTTTTGGTGATATACTGCTTGTTGCAGCTATACCATTGTTGTAGTATCCGGCCTTGCTCTTTATCTATAACAGGTGTGTTGTAGGTGCTTCTCCCAAGGTATACGGCGATGTCCGAAACCGGCATCTTGTAGTCAGTACGCGTGCGGTCATAATGCGGAAACATCAAGCGAGGCAGATTGGCTATGGTGACAAAAAAAGTCAACAGCTCCATCTCATTGTCGGAAAGCCGGATGCTATCGTTGGATGCACGTGTTGATAAGGCGTCTACGATGCTATCTACTTTTTCAGAAGAGAAGGTAAACCCTTCGAGCCGTATGCCGCATTCGCTTTTCGTTGTCGAGTCATCGGGTGTGTATGAGTAAGTCTTACCATCAAAGCACACTCGTCCTTCGACCGAAGTATATACTATTTGGGTGATATCATACCATTCTGTATGGAGTGGCATTGAGCGCTTAGGCGCATTTTGTGGAACGCGGTATTCCAGCCCGTAAGCGTATGTGTCTATACGACATAGGCTTAGTAGAACGAGCAAGACGCGGAATGCTTTAATTGCAATCTTTCCCATATTTGTTGTCTTGAAATTCTGTTATCAATGACATTATACCCCGAATTACGGCTTCTTTGTCAGCGGTTGATGCGCTCTTGCGTAAGCGGTTGTGGCACTCTTGCTTTACCGGGATGTTCGGGTCAAAGAGGATGTTTTCGAGTGTGGCGTATCGATTGTACATACTTTCAGTGAAATAGCCATGATTGACACGATACCATTCGATTAGTCGCTTTGCGTCTTGTGCGGTAAGGGTATATAATTCTTTTTCAGGATCGAAACTCGCAATAGCATTGTGCCATCCGGAATGAATACTTCGGTAGTCTCCGATAGTCTCGAATACGGAGAGAAAGAAGTACAGGTCTGCATCTTCCTTTACATTTATGGATTGCGTGTCAGCATTGTCAATCTGTTGTTCCACTGCTCGGATGGTGTCGTCCGCCCGTTCGCACATTGTCCTGGCGTACGTTGCAACAGCAGAGCCGATAGCAATTGCAAAGATAAATAGCCGTATAGTAAGTTGGTGGTTAGTCATCTGAAATACAATTTAGAATTTATATTGCCATTTAAGAATAGAACCAGCGTGATTGTTACACTTCCCTTGTCCCCGAATGGCTGACCGATTCTAACATGTCGTTGTGATAAAACCTTTGGCTGCCCGGGAACATTGTTGGATGAGCCGCACAGCCGCACCTGAGTCCGGATTCGGATCTTCTGATTGTCCTTGAATATTTTTCGTGGTGCTGCATGACGGGTTTCGGGGTTTGGTAATTGTTTGTGAGTCGGAAGATTGCAAAGCAACTCTATCCGTCGGCAAATATACGTGGGTTTTTTAGAGTACAAAATGCTTTTGAAAAAAAAATGCGAGGTGCGCCGAAAAAGACGTGAGATAAAGCAAGCCGCCTCAGACGGGCGGTGGCTGAGGCGGCTTGCTATGAGATATGCCGGGCTGGCGTCGCGCAGGCTTAGCGGATGATGACTTTTGTTGCCTTAAGGCCGTCAGAGACGATGTAGAATCCCGAGGCGGGCAGACGGATGTCGCCGCTGCCCGAGGCTACGGGTGCGCCGGTGGCGGTATAGACGTTGATATAATTGTCGGCGTGTATTGTATGTTCGACGATGGACCATCGCGAGCCGTCGACTTGGATGTCGTTCACTGCAACGGGGTCTATTACGGTCATAGTTTTGGTGCTTGGATTCAGTACGATTTTGGCGTTGGATATGGATGCATTGTCCTTGAGTGTCATATTTGCGCCCTTATCTTTGAGCACGTAAGGGGTGTTGGGGATGACGGCTTCGCCGTTGGAGCCGAGGTCGATGGTGTTCCAGTCTTCGGTGGCAAGTTTGAATTGTTCGTGAAGGTCGATGCTTTCGATAGAAAAAGTCCCGTCCGGGTTGTAAGTCATCGGGTTGGACAAGCCCCAGCCGTTGAGATTGCCGCGCAGATACACCGTATAGTCGGACCAATCACGCGGCGGTTCGTATTCCCATTGTTGTCCGAGCCATTTGGACTTGGATACAAATTTGGAGAGGAACGAATTTGCCGCAGCCTGTTCGTTGCTGTTGCCGTAGTTCGGCCATTGTGCGGCGTCGGCCGATGCCGCAGCCGAGATCTTATCGGCAAATGTGCCGATATAGCGTTTGGTATCGGCGTAATGCTTGGCGCAAAACTCGCGCCATACTTCCTTGACCTTGGCTTGGAAGCGCGGGAATTTGTAGATTTCGCCAATCCATGTTTGGTTGAATGTCGGTCTGTCCCAGATATACTGCAAAGTGCCTCGTTGGTATGCGTTGCCGAAGTCCCATACCGGGCCGAATACCCATTTGGTATCGTTGCTCAATTGCTTGTGCATATAGCAACTGCCGTGGAACGACTCGCAGTCGTCCAGGATTTCCTGAACAACGTAGTAACGTGCAAGAGCATCGATGTCCACGTATTTCTCCCATTCGGTCGAGGATTTGTCCGATGTGTATATTGCGGCATTTATGGCCGTCATCTGAGAAGTCAAGTAAGAGCCTTGGACCGAAGACAGAATCTCGGGGGTCTTGTAGGTGAAGATTATTCTTTCGCCGTTGCCTTCGGTGATTTCGATATGTGGGTCGGTGTCGTAATTGTCTATTTCAACGAGCCATCCTCCGGTGACCGCTTCGGCATCGGTGGCGTTGTCCGCTTGTTCGACGATGTCCACTCTGTCCGGGTCGACGCGTATCAGCTCGGTGAGGAAATACAGACCGATATATTCGCCGTTGAGTAGAACTTCAACCGGCTCGTCCGTCGGAGTCCACGCCAGCCCAAGTTTACGGCTGAGTTCGAAACCCACGGCGTTGCGCAAAAAGCCGAGGTTGTCATCAGCGTGTGCCAGCAGACCGAAATGCTTGTTTTTTTTCATTCCAAGAATGGATACCTTCTTGTCAAATTTCAGACGGTAAGGTTTCTTGTCGAAACCGGTCCAAGTGTAATTGCCGCGGCCTTTTATTTTCAGCGATACCGGTGCATCGGCGCTGCCGACCGGCTCTACGCCGCTCACGCCGTTGGCATCGAGGTATAGCGAGGCGTTCACGTAATCTTCCTTGGAGGTGATTGCCGCGCCGTTTTCGGTGTCGATGTGCAGCAGAGGTAATGCCCCCGAAGGCTCGGCCGCATACGATAAGGCGGCCGCGAGGACTACAAATGCCGAAGTCAATAGAGCTTTTACTCGGGGAAGACGCACACAATTGAATAAATACATAAGTATGAAGTGTTGTAGAAGTGTGGATGCACAGACACGACTGACGCCTAAGCATGACATGACCATAGAAGCATAGTCATATCATCGGTGAGGCAAGTGTGTCGCGTTTGCAGTAAGTATGATGATGCAAAAGTACCGAAATTAAAGCAGATAGCCAAGGCTCAAACCGTTTTTTTGTACCGATGGAGCCGGACTGTATTCAGGTGCTAATGCGCCGCGCTTGTCAGAGGCGGCAAAGGATGGCTGTGGGGACGAGTAGGGCGAGGCGGTTGCGCAGGCGTGTATGGATGTCCCGTAGCGCGCGCCTGCGGTCGGCATTGATGTCCTTGCGGCAACGCGATATAATGGTCTGTAATGCCGTGATGTCGCCGTCTGTGGCTGTGCGCTTCGCGTCGTTATCGGTCGGAGTTGTGATGTGTCGTATGGCACGTAGCGTGCGTGCGGCGGTGACCAAGATATTGAAACGAGCCGATAGACGCCTATCCATAGCGGCGCTTACGATGGCTGAATCGCCCAATCCTTTGCTCCAAGTCACGATGTCATCCGTAACATCGAGGACATCGGCACGGTGGCTATCCCAATGGTGAACGAAACTGGCCGCGTGCTGTCTGTAAAAATATATAGGAGATGTGTCGTGGACTATGGCCCCGGCGCGCCAATACAGTTTGTAGAAGATGTCCAAGTCTTCGTAGCGTCGTCCTTCGGTGTAGCGCAAGCCGTCGAAAAGATCCGAACGGAAGGCTTTGGCGCACGACATAGGCTCGTGATAAGGGCGTCGTCGCAGGGTGGCGATGACGGCATCGCGTGCCGATAATATTTGTGGCCGTGCCTCGGGCAATGGGTTCGCATCAAAGGGCTGTGTGGTGTACCAGCACGCCACGGCCGGGATGTCCGGATGTCGGTCGGCGAGGTTCATAAGCCGTTGCAGCGCCTCGGGGTGCAAAATGTCGTCCGCATCGACAAAGGTGACGTATTCGGTGCACACGGCATCAAGCGCGGTGTTACGTGCCGCCGATGGTCCGCCGTTGGGACGCGACATCAGCCGAATACGCTTGTCTCGGAGGGCGTATTCGGCTGCTATGTCGGCTGTTGCGTCTGTGGAGCCGTCATCAACAATTATCGCCTGCCAGTCGTCGAAAGACTGCGCGAGGATGCTGTCAAGGCATTCGGCAATCCAGGGAGCGGCATTGAAAGCCGGGACGACAATAGTGATGAGTTCCATAGAGATATCGAGTTGTGAGGACTCGGAATTATTCGATCGTCAAAGGTTGCGAGGGGGAAGACTCGTTGTTTGTGCGGTTGACGGCCGTGACAACGTAAATGCCCGGTTTATCAGCCATGTAAGTATCCGAGTATACGACATCGACGATATATTTGGGATCATCGATAGGTGTACCCTTGGAGCCTTTGGGGAAGCGGTATACTACAAAATGGGTGGCATCCATGACGGTGCCGCGAGCCTGTGGTACATCCCATTTGATAGCGCAAGGACGACCGGAGGTGGCGCGGCGCAGGTTTGCAGGGGCCACGGGTGTATCGGAGCATATCCACGGATAAGTCGGAGGCAGTGCCGGTGTGGCTTGTATGTCGCGAGCCAGTGAGTCGGCCACGCCGCCTACGTTGGCAGTGATGGCGTATGCAGGCCACCAGCAATTGCCTTGGACATTAGGCAGAGAGCGCGACAGGTCCACCTTGTGGTGCAGCTGCGTCGGGTCGGTAGACGGAGCCAGGTCTTTGTGCTTCATGATGTTGTGTACATCCTGACCGAAGTACATGTGGCGTGGACCGGCATTGTCGTTCCACCATTGGGCCAATACGAGTGTCGAAGCGCGTTTGTGTTCCAGCTCCCAATACAGCTGTGGCAACAGGTAGTCTATCCAGCCTTTTTCGGACCACAGCAATACATCGGCGTATAGTGCATCATAGTTTTGCAGGCCGTTGGTATCGCTGCCGCGCGGGTCGCTGGACTTGTTGCGCCAGATGCCAAAGGGGCTGATGCCGAAGCGTACCCAGGGTTTTGTGCCCGAAGTGATGGCGTTGTGAATTTCCTCGATGAGCAAATCCACATTTTGACGGCGCCAGTCACCTCGGCTCATTCCCTTACCGTATTTGGCGTAAGAGGTATCGTCCGGAAATTCGTAGCCTGCCGCCGGATATGGGTAGAAATAGTCGTCGAAGTGTATTCCATCGACGTCATAGCGGTTGACGATGTCCATGACCACTTCGGTGATGAACTTACGGTTTTCGGGCAGTCCGGGGTCGAAATACATCTTGCCATCGCCCTTGTAGGTGACAAATCGCCATGGCTCGCGATGGTATAGGTGTGAAGGCGCCAGCTTCTCGTTCTTGGTGGTGGTGACGCGATACGGGTTGAGCCATGCGTGCAGTTCCATGCCGCGCTTGTGGCATTGCTCAATCATGAACTGCAGCGGATCCCAGTACGGAGAGGGTGCTTTGCCGCCCTTGGTGAGAAAGCGGCTCCACGGCTCCAACTTGCTGGGGTAGAATGCATCGGCGCTGGGACGTACTTGAAAGAGTATGGCATTGCATCCGGCGGCACGAAGGCTGTCAAGTTGCGAAATCAGATATTTTTGCAGCTCGACGGTGCCTTTGCGCAGATACTGGCCTTGGAACACGGTGTGCATCCATCCTCCGCGGAATTCGCGTTTGGGAGCTGCCGGGTGCGATGCGGCAGCAGTGGCGGCCATGCCCAATGCGAGGGCTAAGGCTGTCAGTAGTCGTTTCATTGTATTGTATGTATTGTATTCGGCTAAAAATGTCATTTTGCGTAGGCTGTCATTAAATTTCAGCGGCTTCGGCTTCGGCCTCTTCCGTCTTGGCGGTTTCGCTTTTGACGTTGGGTAATTCGAGGCCGAGGTGCTGTCGGCGGTCAATGACTTTGAGTACCATTCCCAATACCAGGGCGGCCACGCCGAGGAAGGCGAGCATCAGCAGCGGGTTGGTATAGTCGTAGGACACGGCTGCCGTCTCGGCGTTCATGGCGCCGCTTTTGACGGCCTCTACCAGCGCGGGATTGGAGGCGTCCAGAACCTTGCCGATAAGCAGGGGGAACAGCCACAAGCCGATGTTCTGTATCCAGAAGATGAGAGCGTAGGCCGAACCGATGATTTTGGAGTCAACCAACTTGGGTACGCTGGGCCACAGCGAAGCGGGGACGAGCGAGAACGAGGCGCCCAGCACAAGGATAGTGGCATAGGCCACGCATACGCCGCCTATGGGGCTACCCTTGAACATAGGCAAGACAAAGGCGAAGGTCAGGTGGCACAGTATCAGCAGCACCGAGCCGATGACCAGCATCGATGCGGCCTTGCCCTTATAGTCTACGTATTTGCCAAGAATCGGGGTGATGCCCACGGCCAGCAACGGGAATACGGCGAAGATTGCGGCTGCGCTCTGACGCATATAGCCGAAGAAGCAGTAAGTGACAAGTGCGATGATGGCCACTGTCAGTAGGCTGTATTTGACTGCCTTGTTCTTGCTGAAATTGAAGGCGAACGAGCCGGCGGCCACGACAATCATGATGACATACTGGATGACGGTTACCGTGTCCGAAGCCCAGAAGCTGTCGGCTGCCGGAGAGTCAAGCGTCAAGTTGCATTGCAACATATTGACGGCGTATTTCTGGAATGGGAAGATGGCTGAGTAATAGAGTACGCACAGCAACGCTACAAGCCAGAAGCCGCTGGAACGCAAAATCTTGCCAAGGTCGGAGATGCGGAACGGATCGTCTTTTTCTTCGGAGGCATCGTCGAGCTTGCGGTCCATGAAGAAATAGACAATAAACATTATGAGTGCTATCAGCAGCAGCACTACACCGAAGGCTACCGAACGCGATACGTCTACGGTGCCGCCCATCTTGGCAAACATCGGCGAGAATATCATGCAGGTGGCCACGCCAAGACGGGCCAAAGCCATTTCGCTGCCCATGGCCAAAGCCATTTCGCGACCCTGGAACCACTTGACAATGCCGCGGCTGACGGTGATGCCGGCCATTTCGACGCCGCATCCGAAAATCATAAAGCCTACAGCGGAGAGTTTGGCAGAGGCAGGCATGCCTTCGTAGAAGGGAGAGATGCCCAATTCGTCAAAGCCCGGGATGTAGTTCAGGTTGTTGTTGAACCACATTTCCAGGCCACTGCCGGCAAACATGTCGGTGACGGCATACCAGTTGATGGCTGCGCCGACCAGCATCACCGTACCCGAAAGTACGGCCGTGAAGCGCACGCCCATCTTGTCGAGGATAATGCCGGCAAATATAAGGAAGAATATGAATACGTTGAGGAATGTTTCGCTGCCCTGCATTGTGCCGAAAGCGGTGGAATCCCATCCGCGTTCGGACTGCATCAAGTCTTTGATAGGCGACAAGATGTCCATGAAGATGTAAGAGCAGAACATTGCCAGTGCCAACAGTCCGAGGGCTGTCCACCGTGCCCACGCTTTGTCGCGGAGGCTTTCGGGCCGCTTCAGTGTGGCCGTTTGTGTGATCTGAGACATAATGTTATGTGATTATGTGGTGTTATTATATTGTAATTCAATGTGATGTATGGGTGCTGTTGTCGAAATGCCGGCGACGAACAAAGGCTTTTGCCTTGTTCGGGCCAAAATCTCAGCGCCATATTGCTGCAAAAGTAATCAAAAAAATCCAGCTACTGTCCATAATGCCTGAAAAACCACAGCCAAACCACGCAAAAGACGTGAACGATGGTCGGTAAGCAAAAAAATGCGTAACTTTGCGGAGAATAAACGGAGGCGAGCAAGCCCGTTTGCATTTATGAGAAGCGACAACAGAAAGATACGACTCTTATCGGCGGCCATGTCCATTGTTGCAATGGTCGTGGTTCTATGCGGCTGCAGCGGCAGGGAGAACGGACGCCCGGTGCTGACCGTGAGCATCGAGCCTCAGCGAGCTTTATTGGAAGACATCGTAGGCGACCGCTTTGAGGTGCAGACCTTGCTGACGTCCGGAGCTAATCCGGAAACCTTCGAGCCGACAATGCGTGCACGTATGGATGTGGACAAGTCCAAGGCGTACTTCATCATTGGCGGTATGCCTTTCGAAACCACATTGGCTTCGACGCTTCCGTCTACGGTGCGTCTTGTCGATTGTGCCAAAGGTATTGCGTTGATATACAATACGCATGACCATGGCGAAGGACACGAACATATCGCCGACCCGCATACGTGGTCTTCGGTGCGCAATGCCCGTGTCATTGCTCGCAATATGTACGAAGCAGTCGTGTCCATAGATGCTGGAGGCAAGGAATACTACCGGAGCAGGTATGAGGCACTTGTGCATAGGCTTGATTCGATTGACCGCGTTTGGAGCGAAAAGCTGAAGTCGGCACCGACGCGCGCCTTTGCCATTTGGCATCCGTCATTGAGCTACTTTGCACGCGATTATGGCCTGCGACAAATATCCGTCGGCTTTGAAAATAAGGAAATGCCGCCGACGGCAATGGCACAAGTTGCCATCGAGGCACGCGAGGCCGGAGTGCGCGTGCTGTTTTTCCAGCGCGAGTATGATTCGCGCCAGGCCCAAAGCATGAACCAAATGCTTGGAGCCCGTATTGTAACCATCAATCCATTGGACTATGATTGGGAAGGACAATTATCAGCTGTCGTCGAAGCCTTGTGCCGCTGAGGGCGGGGCGCTGTTGTCGCTGTCCGGTGTAGGTATGAGCTGGGACGGACGCGATGTGCTGCGCAATGTTGGCTTCGATGTGCACCAAGGTGATTTTATTGCCATCACCGGACCCAACGGCGGTGGTAAGACCACATTGTTGCGCATTATGTTAGGACTATTGCGACCCACGCGTGGCACGGTGACGCGCGACCGCGATGTTCGTGTCGGCTATCTGCCGCAAAAAAATATGATAGATTCACATTTTCCCATAAGTGTGCACGAGGTCATCATCTCCGGACTCTTGGCTTTGGATATGGACAAAGTCGAGCGCCGGAGGTTGTACGACGAGACCATCCGCCGCGTCGGACTTGAAGCGCATACCGACCAGCCTATAGGTCAGCTTTCGGGCGGCCAGTTGCAGCGTGCGCTTCTGGGACGTGCCATCATTTCTCATCCGCGGCTATTGGTGATGGACGAGCCTTTGAGCTATATAGATAAGCATTTTGAGGCCCAACTCTACGATTTGATGCGCGAATTGGCTCGTGATACAACTATTGTGCTTGTGTCGCATGAGATGACCACCATCGCCGGGATGGCCAATCGGCATTTCATCATAGATGTCGAGCTGCATGAGTGCTCTGCACCGCATCACTACATACATAGCGATTGCGACGAATAGTATCGCGGTATTTTATCCGGATATTGATAGTTTGTTTATGTTGTCTCGGGGCCGCGGTATTGGCCTTTGTGGCGAGTGGTGTGCCCGTACATCACGGCGTGTGCCGGGCAGCGATGGTAGCAGGCCAGACACATCGCGCAATTGTTTCCCCAGAGAGGCTTCCCGTCTTTCATCGAAATGTTATACATGGGACATGTGCGCATACATGTTCCGCATCCCGTGCATGCGTCCGAGACGGCAAAGCGTTGCGGCTTGACCCCGTTGTGCTTGAAACTCGGATATATGACCGAGGTCTTCAGCCGAGCAAAGCGTCCGCGCGTAACCATATCGCGAGGCGTTGCGGATAGGTCGTCCTGCATTATGGCTGCGGCTATGATTGCTATGTGTGCGGGGGCTGCGGCGATTTTGGCACGCTGTAATTCGTCGCTGTCGACATCGAAGCCCGGGAGGCATACGTATGTATTGGGCATTTGAACGGTATATGCCGACCGGGGCGTCCATTTGCAATCGGATACGAGGCTGCGCCACATTTTGGCCGCATTGCCGGCATCGTCGCCGCAGGTAGCCACCATGTAATGCGGTACTTCGGACGCTCCGTCAATCACGGCATGGCGCATAAAGTCGACGACTATCGGCGGTACGCCCCAACTATATATCGGGAACATCCATACAATACGCGATGATGCGGCGACGTGACTGATTGATTCGTCGCGCCGTCGCGGAGATATGTCAAATGCTTTGTCTCCCAGTGCTTTGGCTAATAGCTCGGCGCAGTACCGCGTATTACCCGTGCCGCTGAAGTATAATATCATAATATATGCGTATCGGTTGAATGTTGTGCTAAAGATGCAAGTCCATGTGTCCTAATATCTTCCGGAATGGGCAACATTCATCACCTCAGCGTATGGTGACTTGAGTGGCCCCGAAACCGTATTTTTGGAATGAAGCATCTTGGACATCCTGTCCGCGGTAGCGGTGTCCCAGTTCTTTGATGAGCGCTTGGCGCAACTTGCCTTCGCCTTTGCCGTGGATGAATATTATGCGGCGCCCGTGGCGGCGTAGATTGGCATCCATGACACGACGGAAAGTGTCCACTTGATAGTTGAGAATATCGGCGGGCGACATTCCGGCGGTGGTGTCCAGCAGGCTGTCTATATGCAGATCCACCTCCAGCGGGTCGGCATCATTATCTTCCGTTTGAGCTATCGGACGCCGGCGCACCGGACGGCGGTCGGCACGTTTTTTGTCCTCGAGGGCGCGCCGCAGTGCCTTGGCTGTATCGTCGGCACGTTTGGCGGCATTGTCTGCCGGAACATCATTGGAGACCAGCGCTGTTGCCAATACCGGAGTGTCGAAGTACTCGTTGGGTCTGAAGCAATGTACCTTGAAAAACTTGGTGGTGTCTACATTAATGCATACGTCCAATGGCGTCTTGGGCCGGAACGTTCGGCCTTGTTTGTACGCCAGAGCCTGAAAACGTATATGGTCCAGAACCGAAACGTCTTCGGACGTGTGTTCGCCTATGAGCAATTGGATGTTAGGTTCGACGGTGCCGGCGTATATCGTGTTCCAAACGTCTTCGCCGTCGCGTTGTGCCATCAGGACAAAATCGAGATAGTAGTTAGAGTCATTTATGAGATAGCAGTCATATCCCGAGGCGCCGATGTGTCGGAGGTCGCCGGCTTCCCAGCCCAGGACGATGTTCAGGTTGTCGCCGCCGGGTGTCTCTATAGCCGCTTCTGACGGAATTGCGGGCTGCGTTGTGTGCGTTGTTTGTGCCTGTGCCGGTTGAGCTTGTTTGGACGGTTGCGGCGTCTCGATTGCGGCGCCCATGCGTGTGTTTTGGTCTGTGGATACCACCACGCATTCGCGCAGCAGCACCGGTGTTTCAAAGCCGTCGTCGTCTACCACGGCAATATTTCCTTCGATGCGCACTATGCGGCCACCGCCTACGGCGTTGAGGTAGCGCACAGTATCTCCTACTTTTGCCATAATTGTCTGTGTGTTTCTTTTTTTCTTTGGTGCAAAAGTACGGAAATTCCGACAAAGGGACAAGCTCTCGGCGGATATGAGATATGGGACGGCGAGGTGTGGCCGGTGGCCGAGACAATGTTCGACACCAATAATGCGTGTCTTGGTGTTGTTAAGCCTCGGTATGCCGATTGTGAACCGCTACGGAAGATGGTTTGACCGGATATGATTCATCTGAATAAAAAAAAGGAAATAGGCGACTTTCGCAAGCTGCCTATTTCCTAAAACCTATGATT